>Ga0187846_10000163_pt1 | contig 39623 bp, 54 predicted proteins | sample TC_taG_FD_161473 | JGI IMG/M metagenome (GOLD analysis project Ga0187846, IMG submission 161473) | Biofilm microbial communities from the roof of an iron ore cave, State of Minas Gerais, Brazil - TC_06 Biofilm (v2) | ecosystem: Environmental > Terrestrial > Deep subsurface > Cave > Wall biofilm... | reverse complement strand
CGGCAAACTCTTCAGGAAGCAAACTCAACCAAACCAGCGTTCGATGATATCCATAATCAGCCCACTCGCCGGGACGCCGTTCATCGAGGTATTGAGGGTGAAATCCTTCCAAGCGATCAACGCTTGGAATCATCTTATCCCACTCGGCTTTGTTGTAGAAATAAATCTCAAACGGAGCCGAACCGCCTTCCGTGCAATGTATCGTCAATCCAGATGCGGTAAAGTGCGGTAAAAAGGCTCTGGTCCAAGCCGCTACTTTTCCACGATGCATCAGTGGGTCATTACCCCATCCCTTACGAAGCGTGCCGAACACGCCCATTGGGAAAGGCATAAACCACTCGTCCTTCGTTTTCTCAAACTTCAATAACAGCGCCTTCGCTTGAAGGACTTGTGTTTCCAACGTTTGGTCCATTTTTCACTCCGACCAAATGTTAAAGTTTATCACCACATTTACTGACTGAATGTCGGGAAGACAGGATTTGAACCTGTGCTCTTCTGCCTCCGGAGCAGACGGGAACAACCAAACTTCCCTACTTCCCGATTTTCACTAAATCTCTTCTCATATCATCCTCCTTTGGAACAGGCTTCTCAAAGTAATGCTCATAAGGAGAAAAATGAGAGTTAGGAAACCAAATCGTATTCGGCCCTTCATTGGCTACTTGTGAGCCGATTAGCCCAACATAACACCCAATGAACAATCCTATGAAAAAGCCGATACAAACCCCGCCGCCATTTCCAATCATTGCGCCGAGAGCAGTGAAAACAAAAGTCCAAGTAAAAACGGCTCTTGGCCCTTTATACAACCACTGTAATGTTCCGCCAAGTCGTATTGGAAGCATCACTTCCACTCTAAATCTTGAAACCTATTACAGCCCTTAGATTGTCCGTTCTTGGGTTCTTCTATTCGTATAGCGAGGGCCTTCTTGCCCTCAAACAACTCTGGCCCTAACTTCACTATTATATCAAGTTTGGGAATGTAAGCCAAGACCAAATCAATCTCTTCTTCAGTATAGGTCTTCCCTTTATCTCTTGATTTTCCGTAAGAGTGATTCCAACTCCTAAGATTCACACAAACAGAACCACTACTTTCGGCTCCCACCCCTCCGTCCGCATACTTGACTTGGACTCGTTGTAGGGTTTGTCCATCATCTAAAATCAAATCATACCTACAAGGTGATGTTGGTCTGGATACAACCAACCCCTTCTCAACCGCCTTCAGAATAACCTTTTGCTCTGCTATACTACCTTTTTGGTTAGTGTTCATTCATACCTCCTGATGTATATACAGGAGGTCTTATAAATATTACAATCGGGCTGGCAGGATTTGAACCTGCGATCTTGCCCACCCCAAGGGCACGTCTACTCCAAACTAGACCACAGCCCGTCTTTCTATTCTGCTAAATCACGATATCGCTTACCCCTTTCTAACTCAAAACCCCTATTCACGTCAATACCAAAGTATCTTTTTCCAGTATCATCCGTGATTGTTGAACTTCCTTTTTCTCTTGCTCCCTTGAATGCATCGACCGCCGATTGCATTGTCCTAAACTTCATTTCTGCTTCACAACCACATCGACAATAAGTTGCGGCAAAAATACTGAAAAACTTAGTTTTTAGTTTGTGAATCATTATCTCCTTTTATTTCCTCTGGAAATACTCCAAAGGTATTCCACCAGAAATCCGATGGTTTTTCCTGATGGCGCCTCCAGTTCTTACGAGCAACTACAAGGCGTTTCTCTTTTAGTTCCTTCTCGGTCTTGAGCCAATCATCAAATAAAAACTTCTCAGTTCCATCCAAGTAAGGTATTATTTTCCTCAACAGGCGACGGCTAATATAATGCCGTCCTTTATATCCTGGCTCTATACCATTTTTCCAAAGAACTTCCAAAGTCCTGCTGTGATCCTTCACAATGTTATTTAGGCTTTGATTGAATAATGATGTTTGGTCAACTCTCTCTTTGTTCTCCAAAATCATTACCATTCTTTCCCAACCAAATCCCACATCAGTTGAATGCCCTAATGGATTTACCAGATTGCCTATTTCAAGATTTCTTGAATAAATCTCACAACATTGGCCACCTATTTCGCCATCAGACCACTCACACTCTTTGTCTTCTAAAACCTCATAACCACGCTTTTTCCACAACTCAATATGGTCTAAGCGAGTTGGGTGAATATGGACATTATCAACCTTGATTTTCAAATCCTTTAAGATTGAATCCCACATTTCCACCGAGGTTTCATAATCATTTCCTCCAAATGAAAAGTTGCCTAACATCTCAAAATATGTTAGATGTGTTCCGTCCCCAACCAGTTCAAGATCATTGGTTCGGATACACGATTGCAAAGAACCATATTTTTCTTTCGTGGGATTATAAAAGTTATTTCTTACTTGTTGCATCCCACTACACACGAACAAGGTTGAATCATCATTTGGAATCACATTTTGGTCTATAACCAAAGGGAAACCAAACTCCTCAAACCTTGTTCGAATCATGCTAGGCGGCTAATCATTGGATACCTCCATAAACTAAATGTCGGAGAGGTCGGATTTGAACCGACGTGCTTCTGCTTCCAAAGCAGACGAGATAGACCAAGCTCCTCTACTCTCCGAAAATGCCGCCGTGCTTTCAGGACTTATATGCTCTTTCGAGACTGAATCTGCCTGTCTTACACCAATACCTGTCGGCTTAGTGGGTAATGTAGGAGTTGAACCTACCGCCTTCCGCCACACATATTAAAGGCACCTGTTTTACAGACAGGCGTGTGGATCACCACCCAAGCAGGCCCGCAAGGATTTGAACCCTGACTCTGAAGGTTGGAGCTTCATGTGCTACCGTTACACTACGGACCTATATGTGAGACAGGACTTTGCAAGGGTTTCTATCCCGGCGGGCAAAGATTATTTCTGCATTGTCCTGTCTCAAACCAAGTGGAGGTATGGGGTTACGCTCCCCAAACCAAGCCGTGCAAGGGCTCGGTGCTACCTATAGACTACCCCCATTTCACTTCTTCAACAATCTCAACCGGAACTTTGCCTTTTCATACTTTTCCTTCGTTTTAGCATACTCTTCCGGTGAAACATTGACTTGATAATGTTTAGAAGCCAGACGCTTACGAAGAAACTCGACATAGTTCTCTTCATGCTCAATGTCTAACTTCTTTCCCATTTCAGCCCTTCAAAACAAAAAACCCAAACTAACTTTTGGGTCAGTTTGGGCATCTTTTATCCCTATGAACCGACCCAGTCACCTGAATCGGCATACGATTCAGGACATCAAGCTGTCTGATTACCTTGGGGTGCGTAGGCTGGGCGTCCAGCCTTCGGACTCGCCGAATGCTTCGTATAACGCCAAGATTTCCCGTAGGTAGTCATAACTTGTTGTCCTAATAAAGAGCCAAAGCCCTGCGAAAGCCATCCCTCAACCTTACGGCTAAGCCCATAGGTGCTTTTTACAAGGTTAGGTCTTAATCCGACTTTTGGGCTTCAACTCTACATTTAGTATATAGTGGGCTACTCAAAAAAGCAAGAGCATTTTTTCGTTATTTCTAACTCTGCATCTTTAGCCTGTGTTGTTGCTCGGCAGAAAGCACCAAATCGCTTTTATTTAGTAAATCACAAACGGCCTTCTCTTGACCTTTAGGACAAGAGACTGAAGCCGCTTGAAAGGAAGCGATGTAGTTCTCGAAAGTCCCACCGCAATCCTTCACAACTTGCTTTGCTTGGGCTTCTGTTGTCTTATCGACAAACATCACAAGTAAACTTCCAGCAACAAGATTACTTGCCGGAGTTTGCTTCTTACCTATCATTTCACTGAGAGATGGTCTTTCACGGAACATGGTCTTCCTCCGCATTTTCAACTTCCACTACCTCGGCCTCCGTTTCCTTGGCCTTCTTTTCAGCGAGCGCTTTTTCTCGCTTGTCCATCATTATTACGTGCGCTAGTTCCTTCTCGGCAAACATACCAATCAACATAGGAACTATTATGAGTGATGGACTCATAGATATGAAGCCCAAAAAACCCAAGCCAAAACAAATCCCCTGTCCAACTCTTGCTGCCCACCAAGTTGCTTTTACATAACTGGTGAACCAACCAAGAATAGCTCTAAAGATTCTGCCGCCATCCATTGGGAAAGCGGGAATCATGTTGAAGATTAGAAGACCAAGATTGATAATGAACAAGCGCCCAAAGAAACCGGGCGAATGAATCCAAGCTGCTCCATCTTCAACTCCCCATTGCGATACCACTAAACCAATAAATCCAATGATAGTCAAGACAACCGTAACAGCAGGTCCAGCAGCAGCAACAATGAGTTCTCTTATTGGCTCTTTAGGCATCCTTTCCAACATCGCCATACCTCCCACCGGGTACATGATGATTTGTTTGGTTTTGATGCCGAAATAACGAGCCGCAGCGCAGTGTCCGTATTCGTGAGGGATAACAGACAGATAAGCAATCAAAAGCCAAAGTGCTTGTGATGGATTGAAAATCGCAAAAAGCACCAACACCAAAACTGTGCTCCAGTGTATAATCGTTGGGATGTGCATAAAGTTACATACATGGATGTTGAACCATCTTAAGTAACTAAACAACTGCTGTGTCTTGTTCATGTTAGACCTTCATTGGAAGAAACTTGTTAGAAAGTAAAAGCCCACTTAGCAATGAACCCAAGCCTACCATAGCAAGAGTTATGATAAAGAGCATAATGCCCAAAATGATACCCCACCAGGTTTGGTTCGTTGTAAGTAAATACCCACCATAACCCACAACGAAGGCCCCAAAGAAACAACCCAATGCTTGAGGCAGCAATGTAGTATACAGGTTTTTCCAAGTTTTTCTATACGAACCTGTCCAGGTAGCGACAGCATAATCATTCCAGTAGTTGCCCAAGTTGATTACAAGGGCTTCTCCATCCTTACTTTTGATAAGACGTGGCTGCAAGTTGAAATGGGTATTTTGTAAAGAATAAAGTTTAGAACGCACATAATCAGGTAGTTCCAACTCTTCTGGATCGGTCAAAGTGGAATGACGAAGTTGCTTATGCTTTAGTTTCAGGGTTTTTTCACTTGGGAAATCAAAATAGGTTGTTTCATCCACCCAAGTTACTTTGGAAATAGGGTAAAGAACCGGATTATCTGGCTTTGGCTCTGGTTTTATTTGAGATAAAACCATTTTCACATAGTTTTGATATCGCCGAATAAAGTTTTCCCAAACTCCTTCTGGGCTTGGGTCAAAAGTTATTGAGTCAAAGAACATCCTTGATTTCCTAACTATTTTCTTCCCAGTAATGATAGTCAGGTCTCGGCAAAGAAGGTCGATCAAGTGATGAACCTTACTCATATCCATATCAAGATAAGCAATGGCTTGACGTGGAGACAAAACGGAAGTTTCTCCACACGCTAACCGCCTGAGATCAGAATCTAAAACGATTTGCGTGTAGGCTTCTTGAAATGTGGGTCGAGGGTCTTTTTGAATAAACGCTCCCATAAAGACATATTAAAAAATAAATGGCGAAAGTCAACTATTTTAGAGGAAAGAGGGTTTTATGAACGAAAACACAAATGCTTTTCTGGAAATGGGCGACCACAAATACCATATTGGACATTTCAAAATTTGGGAGCGCACAGAAAACTATTTTACTGGAAGTGTAAAGTTTAGGATAGATGACGATAGTTGCCCTGATGTTGAACTAAATACGGACGGTTATAGTGCTCGTCTTTATGTAAATGGAGATGCCTGCTGGTATTTCCCTTGGATTTATTTCACAAAGATTAACTTGCCTAAAATGGAAGCCACTCTTCATGGAGCCATCTATTGTCCTTTGGGTTTATCTCCTGAAGAAGAAGTGAAATATGAAGCCATAAGAGCCATTATGATTTCAGATGTTCCATATAGTATGACGCCAGAAGTTTGGCATCATCTCCTGATGATTTTTGCTGATTGGCTAAAAACCAAATCTATTCCACAAGCAAAAGAATATGTGGATATGGCTTTGGAAGTTGCTAAAATACCTGTGGGAGAAGATGAAGAATCATCAGGGGATAGTGATGAAGGAAGCGACGAAAGCGAAGATGATGAAGAAGAGGACAATGAAGAATCTGACACTTCAGGAAGTGAAGAAAGTGATGAAAGTAGCGCTGATTCAATGGAAGAAAAAAAGGAAGAAAAGATGAAAAAATGATCTAAAGTTTTGGTTCATTTTGGATCATAATAGGGTAGACACTTTTAGGAGGTATAGAACCTATGCATCCAGTAGTAAAATTTAACTTTAGAAACGAACTCGAAAAGGCATTTGATAACTGGTTTGGAGCCAGAAGTATGCCTGATTGGTTCAACAATCAGTCGATTCCCGTCAAAATGTGGGAAACTGCCGATAAACTTTATATAGAGGCGGATGTTCCTGGTGTGAAAACAGAAGACTTGGATGTTGTTGCTTCTAATGGAACTATCAAGATTTCCATCAATCGCAAGGAAGAAAAAGAACAGAAGCAAGGCACCTTCTATTACAAGGAAACCGCCCAAGGCGAATATGAGAGAACCTTATCTCTTCCTGATAATGTGAATGAAGAAGCCATCAGTGCTGAACTAAAAAATGGAGTTCTCCGTCTTACATTGGAAAAGGTAGACGCAACTCCAAGAAAGAAGATAGAGATCAAAACAAAGTCATAAGTTTTCTCCATAGTGAGTAAAAGACGGTTGAAAGACCGTCTTTTTTCATTTACAATATAAGGCATGGCTAAAAAAACGTCTTCAATGTTTTGCCCCCATTGCTTATCAACTAAAGGTAGGCCACTTCCCAATGCTTGGGTTTGTGATAGATGCGGAATGTTGTTTTTTAGGAGTTCTTCTGTGGGTAGGTGCAGTTTTTGTTTGAAAACTGTTCTTTATGGACAATGGTGGAGTGGGATTTGGGTGTGTCATTGTTGCCTTCAAGAAAGAATGGGTTTCCTTCCACGCCATTCTGTCTGGCACTCCAAGCGAGATTATCCAAAAAAGAAAACTAAAAAGAAGCCTACCAAATACAAAATCAAAATAGAAGAAGTCCCTTGCGATAATACGCTTTAGGAAACGTTATTCGCACTCCAGAAATCACTGGACAGGTTATTATTAACGAGATAAGCGTAAGGCATTTCAAAATAGCCCGCCTGCCCCCAGCCAGTTCCCCAAGAGTTGCGAACGATAAAGTATTGAGTAGCATCATTATATCCAACCACTAATACGGCGTGTCCACCAAGTATTTGTTCATTATTGCCCGGCATTGGAACTATGCCTGTACTGGCCACTGTGTCGCTTTCAAATGACTCATATACGGTGAATCCAATAGAAATAGGATAACCACTCGCCAAACAAGACCTCAATGAAACAAGGTCTTGTCCCACTTGAACATAGTTGCTTACCAAGTGTTTCAAACCATCGGCATAAACTTTTCTATTTGGTTTTACAGCATACTTTATAGTGTTATACCACCACAATGCCTCGTTTGGGCAACCATTAGCAGAAACAACTTGTATACTATCACTAATGGAAGCGCCAGTATCATCTGCTGTATCACCTTCTAATACTCTTTCGTTGTAATAAATGAATAGTCGAGAAGGGACGAAAGGTGTATGTCCTTCCTTCATCATTAGAAACTCAGCAAGTCCAGCAATAGAGTTAGCAGTACAACTTCCAAGTTGTCCTTGGTCGTAAACTGGAGGGCATTGATTTCTCATGTCTATACTTGGCGGTAAAGAATCAGGTGTATGAACTATTTGAAACTTTGGATGTCTATGGTCTGGCCACTTTGGTTGACGCCATCCATAACCTTTCTTTAGTTTCTCGTGAAAATGTAGTTTTTGAGCCATTTTTCTCCTTATGGGATTGGGGATAAAACTATCTATGAAAGTTTTTTCGGTTTTGTTTTTACTACTTTATATTGTGAATAAAACGCCTACTTTGGAGCGTGTTTTTACGCCTCTCCATATTGCTAAAAAAATGATAATGCTAAGGAAAAATAGGGGGAAAACCCTTGATCCAGCAGCAGGAAGAAGCACTTTTTTCAACAGTATTGATGGTTGTGTTGGTGTGGAAATAGATGCCGAGGTTTGTCCAAAAAAATGTATAAATATGGACTTCTTTAACTTTCCTATAGATCAGAAGTTTCATACAATCATAGGCAATCTTCCATCTATTAGTTACAAATACATTCCAGAAAATACTAAGAAGAAACTAAAGGGATTTGATAAAAGAACTAATCTTTTTGTGTTCTTCATCGATAAGTGTTTGAATCACTTAGAGAATAAGGGCGAAATGATACTGATTACTCCAAGAGAGTTTCTAAAATCATCATCTTGCTTGTCGCTAAATGATAAACTTTATAATACAGGAACTATCACCGACATATTTGACTTGGATGTAAAGGGAAACACTCCACTTATTATGTGGCGATTTGAAAAAGGCAACTTTAGTAGAAAGACAATGGTTGAAAATGAGATAAAAAACTTTAATCTAATCAAAGGACAACTATTATTTTTGACTAAAAAATATGAAGTTCCGTTCTCCGATTTGTTCTTCGTCAAAGTTGGAGCAATAAGTGGATTAGATCAAGTATTTATGAGCAGTCGTGGAGAAGAGTTTGTTTATTCTAAAACTCGCCAAACAGGTAGAACTCGAAGGATGATTTTTTCTGATACACCAGATGAAAAACTACAAAAACATAAAAAGAAACTACTAAACAGAAAGATAAAAAAGTTCACTGAAAAAAACTGGTGGATGTGGGGAAGAAATCATTACATCTCAGACAAACCAAGGATTTATATAAACTGTAAAACTAAAATGAAAAATCCCTTCTTTGTTCATCCTTGTAATAACTATGATGGCTCAGTATTAGCCATTTTCCTGAAAGTTCAAGAAGATCCTAAACAAATCGCCAAAATGCTAAATCACATTGATTGGGAGGAGTTAGGGTTTATGTGCAATAAACGTTATATTTTTACACAAAATAGCTTAGAGAGTATCTTGCTCCCTACTGATTTTTCGTACCTTTCTGATATTGCTCATTCGCATTATAAAACTTCATCTTTGGTGGATCCAATCCAAACTGAGCAAAGAACGCTTTTCTCACTTTTTGGAACTTCACAAATGGCTCATAATGTATAATGAATGGAGTCTTGTTTACAAAAGCAAGTGCCCTCCAAATATGGTTAATGGCTCTTGTAATATGTTCGTGAGCAGCCTTCAAATTATAAGCATGGTTTCTTTTGACTTGTGATTTGGCTGTGGCTTCTCTTTCCCTTACGATAAAAATAGGAATAACATCATATTCAAATGATTCCATTTTTTTGACTATCTCGCCAATCTTCACCCAATCCATTCCGTGAGGTATACTCCGACGAAGCACAATCAAATCAGGGACTTTAGAGAAATCGTTATTCTTTAGGGCTTTATCTAATCTTTGTCCGTGGCCTCCATCTCCATATATGCCCACAGAAATAAATGCTTGGGTCATCATACGAGTTCCACTGCTCTCCGGTCCTAATACAAAAAAGGCTGTTTTCACTTGCTCTCCTTATACTTCTCATTAGCATCATGAAAGGCCATTAGTGGCTCTGGTAATCCATAATAGTTGAAGAATAGTTTTCTCACTGTTTCATATTTCACAAAAGGCTCATATGAAACAACAAAAGGAATAATGTTTACAGAAGCAAGTTGTTTATGAGTATAATCAAGAGCAAACTCAATGTGCGCACGCCCTTCTTCATCAGTAGAAGCGTGAGAGTGGCGCATTTGTGATTCTACTGTACAATCCTTATCTCTGTAAATGAGAATGACATTTATATTATGATATCCTGCTTGTTTCATCAATCCAATCGTATCAGCAATAGCAGGCCAGTTTTCTCCGTGTGGCAAACTTCTTCGTAAAACTATTTGATCTGGTGTTTTAGAGAAATCCAAGTCATCCATTCTTTGTCTATGCTTGAAATCCCCGTATATACCTAAAACACAAAAAGCCTTGGTAAGCATTTTAGTTCCACTACTTTCAGGACCAAGAACGAAATATGCTGTTTTCATATGATAAGTTTAGTTAGATAGTAGAAGAAATAGTAGCTCTTTCTGGGAAGTTTGTTCTAATGTTGCCGCACTGCTCTTCTACTATCTTTACAAATACATCTTGTTTGAATGCCTCATAGCCATTTGGACCGCAAGGCATAACATTAGGACACCAAGGACAAATTTCTATGATCCTTGGAACTTTCAATGCTTCTGCAATTTGAAAGCAAGATGATTGGTTGCCGATAAATAACTTACATCCTGCTATAGCTCTTGCGGTTTCTAAAAAATTAGGCGTGTGTATTCGTTCTATGTTGGCTAATCTATTTTCAGAACGAAATAATCTAAATTCAGATTCGAGCCCTATAAACTTTGTTGGGTATTGATTTAGAAAAGTATAAGAAATGTTTGCATTGTGATATCTTTCAGTTCGGTTTATTAGTATAAAGTTTAGTCGTTCAGGAACATCTACCACTAACCACGGCTCCCAAAGGTTAGGACAAATAGGAAAGCAGTGGGTATAATAAAGAGCCAGATTTCCTTTGGCTAAATCAAATCCAGTATGGCGAAACACGTTCAGGTTGTAATCAATCTTTTCTCCTCGATGCGTGCTAACGTGTGCTATGTACGGTTGTAATCTCAAAAGAGGAATAAGTTGTTGAACATAATCCTCATTTAGCATAACATTTACAAGAGGGTGATTACCTGTATAATGAGCAAAAACGCCTGTTCGTAAGTATAGTGTGGCCTGTTTTTCTCCGTGTTTATCAAGTAAACACTTGATGGACGGCAGAGAAGCGATGATATCGCCGACATTTCCATCGTGGATGAATGAGAGCATATTTAAATTTAGTGTTTCATTTACTAAATGCTCTTGTTTTTTCTGGGACTGGTGCTATAAATAATACATTGCTGCTTGGGTGTGACGGTAGCACAAAAGGCCGAAGACCTTTGAGGCACGGTTCAATTCCGTGAGGCAGCACTATTTCTGTTCGTTTCATTTGTAGTGTACGTTTAGAAGACCAATGCCGACAATACAATGTTTAGCGCATTGAAAGACGCCTCGGCAAAATCCGAGGCGTCGGTCTTTGTGGAGCAAAAAATGGAAATAAACTTTGCTTGGGGAAGTGCTGATTTCATCTTGACGGATGGAGAAAAAAGGAAGAGAATACCTCGTGATAGCGAGGAAAATCGGTTGCTTTGCTTGGTTGTGTTCAATAGGCCGACGCCTCACGCTTTTCCCTATGTGGTTGAGGCCAATAATCCGTATTACGAAGAACTCAAACAACTAATGGAATAAAGTTTATTTTTGACTTACGTTGGGATAGATAGATGGTATACTAAGGATGGCCACGTAGACCAACTGGCAGGAGTCGTTTCGTTCAGAACGAAAACAGTGCGAGTTCGAATCTCGCCGTGGCTACTGTCCTGATAAACGCAGACCTGCCCGAATCATTACACCTTGACTTTCTTTGAGAAGTAGGGTAAAGCGGCAGAAGGGTGGTTTCCGGTTATCAACAAAAAGGACATAATGAACTGCCGCTTAACGCCTCGTGCTGGAATTTTGGTAGACAAGCGAGTTTCAAAAACTCGTGCTCGAAAGAGCGTGTGAGTTCAAATCTCACCGAGGCGACTTATGGCCGAGTGATGAAATAGGCAGACATCTGGCGCTTAGAACGCTAGGCTCGTAAGAGCGTGCAGGTTCGATTCCTGTCTCGGCTACTATAAATCCCAGGTTGGAGAAGCGGTCATCTCGGCAGGCTCATAACTTGCAGAACGGGGGTTCGAATCCCTCACCTGGAACTTTTATCACTTCCTAACATGCGCATCGCAATTCAACGCCTCACCTGTCCTCAATGCGGACTGGACTGGACAGAACCCAACAGTTTGGTATTATTATTCAGTATGGGCATTTCCTTTTGGGAAGAAAAAGGGAGAGCTACACCAGAAGGTGCCTTAGAAGATAAGGATGGTCTTATTACACAGGGGTATTGGGAAGAGGTTAGTTGTAGGTGTGGTTTTGACCAAATCCGCTGTATGAACGTTTTTGACTGAGGTGTATTGTGATTAGAGGCACACGCATCCTTCTAGGTGAAGAAGCAGATCGCTTTATAAACATTACAAATACCCTACGCTGTATCTGCAAAGAAAGCGACTATATGGAGTTTGTGCCCTCTGCTTTAGCCGAACAGGAGGTTTTTGTAAATAAAGCTGGCCCTGAAATAATGAACCAAATGTATTCTTTCAAAGATAAAAAAGACCGTTCAATCTGCCTCATCCCTGAAGTTACTGCTGTCGTTCAACAACTCTATAAAGAATACTGGTCTAAATCTATGCCCAAGCCAGTAAAACTCTTCTATGTCGCTCGCTGTTATAGGTATGAGCGTCCCCAGCTGGGAAGATACAGAGAGTTCTGGCAGTTTGGCGTTGAGAATATGGGCGGCGATACTTCCAAAGAAGAAATGATTGCCCTTCTTGCTCGTTGTTTAGCAGAACTGAGTATTAGTTTTCAAATCAATGATAGTGTAAAGCGTGGCTTGGACTATTATGTTGAAGATGGTTTTGAAGCAGAAGTAGAAACTCTTGGCGCTCAAAAACAAGTTGCTGGTGGTGGGAGGTATGATTGTGGTATAGGTTGGGCTATTGGAGTTGATAGAATAATGCTTGCCTTGGAGAATAAATGACTACTCCAATGTTTGATGTTGATGTAAGAAATAATCCACACATTGATTGGGAAAATGAAGGTGGAGCGGTTAGTAAAGACGAGATAGAATCAACCCTCGATAAAAACTTGCCTCCTGTTCATTTTACCGTCAATGATTTCAAATGTATTTCCCCAAAAGCATATCTCACTACACGCCAGATTTTGGAAATAGCGGGGTACGATATAGGTTACTATATCATGTCTAAAAATGCCCAAGACGAAATAATAAATCACTTCGTTTTAGATGACCGAATCTTCATAAAAGAAGGGCAGATTTTCTTTGCTCGATTGAGGGGAACGGCATAAATAATATATGACTAATAAAGAACTGCGATATAAGTTTGATGAACTAAAGAAAGAATGGAAAGAAAATACCATTATCCATTCTAATTTTTATCTAATGTTCCACGACCCTTCCTACCAAGCAATCATCGCTTTGGATCGCCCCGTCTTACCTTTACTTTTTGAAGAACTACAACGTGAGCCTGACTGGTGGTTTTACGCTATAGAAGAAATAACAGGGGAAAGCCCAGAAGTTGAAGATATGAAGCGAATGCTTGGCTACGATTTACTTCACCTTACAGATATGTTTTTGAAATGGGGAAAGACAAAAGGATTAGTGAGACCCATTGATAAATAATCGCATTTTGCTTATCATGCCTTTATGTCCATCTTAGAGTGCGAGAAAGGCGAAGAGATTTTCGTCACGACTGCCTTCTTTGCTAGTCCCAAAGGTGTTTCATTCTCTTTGGAAAGCGACCATCATCATTTTCAGGTAGGGGAAGCGGTTGTTTATATTGATTATACAAAAGACAAATCAGGTGGAAATGATGGCTGGGTAAACTTCTTGGCCAATGACGGCAAGTTTTACGATGCTCTTCCTGGTTATTTTTCTACTAAGGAAGATTACGAGGACTTTACAGAGTATTTCGGCAATGACCAGTGAAGAACGAGAAAATGAGTTCAAGGAAGCCATTGCTGAGTTTGTGCGCTGTGGAGAAGAAGCCCTGCTAAAAGGCGATAATCCCAAAGCTAAAAAATACCTGAAGGCAGCGGGAGACCACTTGCTTTCATTTGCTAATCTTCAAACAGAGCCAACCGAAAAAAACTGGCTGTATTATTGGGGTGCTCTCTACTATTATGTTGCTGGACACTACAACAACTGCGTTTCTACTCTTGAAGCAGTCACCACAGATATACTGGATGAAAACAAAAAAAAAGATTGGCGAGAACTTTATGAAGAGGCCAAGATTCGCCTTGGATCAGATTATTGGGCTCGCCTAAATGCTACTTTAGAAACAGCTATAAAAAGCAATGAATATAAAAAAGTTCTGGATATACTCAAAGAACATCCTTATTTTATAAACAACATAAAGATGGCGGAACTAAGGCAGTGGGCTTGTAAGGGATTAGCCGAAAGCGATACTGGTAATAACAAGGCATTATTAGAAGCAGCCGAATCATTCAATCAAGACGCACAGAAACTCAAAAGAAAGTATCACTAATCATAAGAGCGCTTTACGTTGCTGTGATCCCAAAGAGCACAGCACATTTTACTTGTGACCCATTCTTGAACATCCTTATGAGTACAATAACCAACATTGCCTTCTTTCTTAGCGATGAACTTACAGTTGAAGCAGTTAGTTCCTTTGACTTCTTCTGGAAGTGTGATTAGGTCTACTTTTTTCCATTTTGATTTTTGTTCGTTAGTTTTCGGTTCAAAACCACCTTCTTTATTACGATGTTCAGGCCAGAGATGTTTCCACTCATTATAAGAAATCATAGAGGTATTTAGTCGCTAAAGTTCAATCCTTTTTTCTAAAATGTTGTAAACCTGCCTACGGGAATAACCAGTAAGTTCTGAGATTTTGGCGACAGGCATACCTGAATCGGCATATTGAAAGATTAGTTCATAACGATGACTTTCGTGGCGACGGTGAGGCGAAATGGAATACTTTTGTAGGACTCGATAGATGCTCCCTGGAGAGATGCCTGTAAACTCACTTATATCAGCAATGCGGTAGCGATTTCTGTCGTAATACATATTGAGGATTTCGTGTTCGGTATTGAGGTCTACACCTTCTTTTATTTCCAAAAAACATTGAAAGTTTAGCATTGACTCTTCCTGCGGTTTTTGTATAGTTTATATAGTTCGTTCACCAAGATAAAAGGTAAAGACACAATGCTTGGTAAGTTATTCAGGTCGGTTGAACCTGTCCAAACTGAATACGAACAGGTGAAAATCAAGTGGTGCGGCAATAGTATGTTTCTTGCCCAGATTTATAGTTCTGGTTTGGAGTATTCTTTTTGCAGCCCACAAAATGAGCAATGCCATACTTTCGTGTATTGTAAGGATTTCTTACAAGATGCCGTTCACGCCTTTCTAAATGGCGGAACAGCAAGCATTTTTGGTTTCACTTACTCTCCAGCCAAGAATCCATCCTTGTCAATGGATCGTACTAAAATCCTTTTAGTAAATAAATCCGACCCAAAGTTTGCTGAGAAGATTCCCAATGTTCTGGATTTCATCAACCAGTTTAGTAAGCGATTGAAGTTGAAGAGAACTATTGTTTATCAAGCATCTAATCCACCCAACAAATACAAAAATGGTGTTTTCTTGTTTGAAGCTACTGGGATGTGGATGAATGCCCCCGTCCTCATTTCTATGTATTCGTTATTCTTACGAGCAGGTTTCGCCCACAAGATAGGCGAAGATGCTCTAACCACTATTGATAGAATCATTTCTGGTAAAGCATCTGGTTATGGCTCTAATGATAGAACACAGCTTTCAGGCGCTAAAAGAGGTATTGATAAAATCCTCGAACACGGCTATCGTAAGTTCTTCTACATTGATACAAAAAGGAACTATCCTGCTTCTTTGAGCACAGGAACAATGCACGGCAACACAGGGATAGTAGCCTTCGCCAATGGAACACGAGTTGTTCCATATTGGACTAGAAAAAACTTGGCGAAGAAGGTAAAAGTAGAAGGGCAGGAAGCGAAAGAACCAGAGCCAGACCAGAAGTCACGGATTGAGGCGGCGATTCTAAAAGTTAAACAGAATCTCAACTAAACTTTGGAAGGGGTTAGGTATGTCCAAGCAAGCGTTGATGATGGGTAGTGATCCTGAGTTTATGCTTCAAGAGCGCAACGGAAACTTGAAGTCCGCCATTGGCATTGTCGATGGAACAAAGGAACATAAAGTCAATCTCGGCAATGGACACTATATGTTCTTCGACAACGTTCTTGTTGAAGTAAACGTCGTCCCAGCCAGTGACCCAGCGCAAGTAGTGATGAACTTCCAAGACTGCCTCAAACGGCTGTCCAAGGCAGTTTATCCCTACACACTTCGCATTCAGTCGTCCGCCAAGTATCCAGTAGCGGAATGTCAGGCTGAGGAAGCTAAGGTATTTGGTTGCGAGCCGGAATACGACGCCTATGAGTTATCGCAAGTTATGGCTCCGACTTGTACCGATACTTTCCGTAGTGCTGGTGGGCATATCCACTTGGGCTACGCAAAAGAAGCTTATCCTTTGCTTGCTCCAAAAACCGAAGATGACCGCATGGATAGAGATTTTGGGCGTGTGTGGGTTGTTCGCATGATGGACTTGTTTGTGGGTATCCCTTCTCTGTTTATCGACCACGACCCAACATCGGCGGCACGAAGACGGCTTTACGGCAACGCTGGAACACATCGCCCGAAAGAAGATTACGGCGTTGAGTATCGGGCAACAAGCAACTTCTGGCTTCGTTCTCCAAAGACAGTTACGCTAATCTACAACCTGTCTCAGTTCGTTGTAGATTTCGTGGCTGCCAGGAGACATTTGGAGTTCTGGAAAGATCAGCCTGCTTGGATGAAGGAAAATGAGAAGTGGATGGAAACCCACGATTCCGAGTTGCCGGTTGAAAAGCAATGTTTCGGCTACAACATTGCTGACTTGAAAGACGCCATCAACAATAGCAACAAGGATAAGGCAAGTATTTTCCTCTCCAAGTTCGTGAAAAAGCACTTGCCCACTAACTTATACCAAGAACTTTTGATTGCCTGTGAGCCATCCACGCAAACTTTTCAGCGTGAGTGGGGCATTGGCTAAGCTTTCCCCCTTCCAAGATGGTGTAGTGCCGACTGAAAAGAGAGCCTACACCATCTTTTTTATATATGAATAACAAACCCTGTAATCCCGACCATAATGGCGAATGTCTCATATGTGATTGTTGGCTAAGTGATTGCGCATGGGATAGAATGTGGAATGGCGATTTTCGTTATGAAACTCTCAATGAACTTATTGAAATGTTCAAGGACTATCTAACCCTCGAACAGGTAAGCAGGTTGAAAAAATGATAAACAAGTGGATTATTGTTGAACCAAATCCTATTGCTAAGATCTTTAGCAAAAAACCGCAAAGTTGCTTACTTGTTCTTCCTGGAAGAGGCATTCCGGGCGATGCTATGGAACATTTTGCTCGGCACGTTGAGTTATGGAAAACTCTAATAGTTGTTTTGGAGCCACAGCATTTTGAGTGGTATCCGGCTCCTAACGGCCCAGATGACCAGGAAGAAGCGGTTGCGGGACAAAGGGAAAATCTCAAAGAGCTACAAGAATACCTCGCAAGGATTGAACGCCTTTGGGAAATCCCTAGAGAGAAAACCGCCATTATCGGTTTCTCTGCTGGCGCTGTAATGGCTATCCAACTATGTGCTTATTCCAACACTCGCTTTGCTGGCGCTGTTTGTTTGGCCGGTGCTATTCTTGAACCAAATGAGCTTCCGCCCGCTCCTAATGATACACCGATACTGCTACAACATAACGAAGACGATGATTGCTTCAAGTGGGATGAGCGTTATTTGCCTATGAAGGAGGCTTTAGGCAATAAAGGTTATAATGTTTTCCACCACGAAAGAGATTTTGGTGGGCATAACATTTCCTTGAAGGAAGCCCGCCTAACCCAATACTTTTTAGCATCTAAACTGGGCTATTCTGAAGGCGAGGAAGGGTTGTTCCAATGAAATGGATAAAATGTAATCTTGCTTGGGATGAGTTTTACGACAAAGGATTGAATAATCCCGGCACTTTGATTGAAGTTGAAGGGCACCAATACTTGATTGGTGATACAAATACTTTGCGTGGCGTCTGCGATGATTGCACCGCTTTTGATAAAAAGGCTATTGTATCTCGCTACAAAGTTCTACTGGAGAAAGACTGGTGAAACAACTGGGCTTGATTGGCTTTGAAAATGAGTTAGTATTAGGATGTGGGTGTGAAACATTGGGAGAACTATGTGTTCTCTTTACTGCTCACAAAAAAGATTGGGTTGATGCGTTAGGGAAAGATCGCTACAATCAGATATACAAAAGATTTGGAAGATTGCTAAGTGAAAAAGAGAAGCACACACCGATTCGTGAACTAATCTCTTCATAGAGGTATTTATGACTACATTGAACCAAGCCGAGTTGGAAACACTTCTTTGGTCTATCAACAAGTATTTTGAGGATAGGTTATGGGGTGATGACCCTAGCGAAGAAGATATGACTTTCCATCAGAAAACCAAAGAACTCAAAGGTAGGATTACTAACCTTGAAGAAGGAGAAGAAGCCACTCTCTCTGACGAGGAGGTAGAAGTAGTTCAATGGTTGGCCGGGTGTTGTGAGCGATTAGACAATGAAGAAGTTGCTTCAATCCGGCAACTTTGCGAGAAGATTACTTCTTGAGTTTTTTACAAGTCGCTCCATAACGAGACAACTCTAAGTTCCTTGGCGATGGTTTCACCAAGGCGTTTCTTGCTTTGTCTATTGCCGCATCTCTTGCGGCCTCCTCTTTTACAAGCCATTCCCGAAAGGACTCCATATATTATTTATTATGCTCATTGAAGAATATGTAAAGTTAGGTTGGATACTTATACCACTCAAAACCAATTCAAAACATCCTTTCCAAAAAAACTGGCCTGAAACCAAAGAAACTAACCTTCAGTATTTTGTAGAACACCCTGATTGTAATGTTGGTTTGTTACTGGGAGAAATAATAGACATAGAGGCAGATGATAAACAATCTAACGAAATACTCAAATCAAAATTAAAGAACGCTCCTCCTCATCCTGTCTATAAATCTGCTCGTTCTACCCATCACTTGTTTTCTAATCACAAGAAACTCAATGCCGACAAAATAAAAGGTGTAGAGTTTAGAAGTTATAAGAGATGCTCAACTTTACCGCCAAGTTCTGTAAATGGAGTAAGATATGAGTGGATTACCGACCCATCTACTCCACTTCCAAACTTGCTGGAAAGATTACTCGCCTTTTATGATTACGCTAAGGGTAAAAGAATAATCCAATATGAAAAACCCTATTGTGCTTCTTGTGGTAAGCAAATATACAGAAATGAAGTTAGATTCAATAAGGAAATAAAAGCATTTCGGCATTTACAAATGAAATGGATTTGTGTAAAGTGTAGGACAAAGGCACTACAAGAGCAAATCAAAGAACTTTGTAGGAGAAAATAATGGAGCAGTGGCGATGGATACAAAATGACCACATCAATGCTTTCGGCATTTTACATGGTGGTCATATGTTGAAATGGGTAGATGAAGACACTACAATGGCGGCTTTCAACTGCTGTGCGCCTGGAACTTTGCTGACTACAGCAGGATTTGATAGAACCAGTTTTGTTGCTCCTTCTATTCGTGGCGACCGCCTTCGGTTTGTTTATTCTGTTGCGCATATCGGTACAAGTTCTATAACCTTCCTTGCTCATGTTTATAGACATCCTATTGACTCTGGACAAAAACCACAACTCGCTTTTCGTTCATTGACTACTCTTGTTTGTATAAATGAAAATAATCATCCTGCTCCAATCAAGGATAAGTTATTATCGGGCATAAAAGTAGACACAACTATGTCTCAATGGGTTGATGAACTACGAAAGCAACGCAAATCTGACCCTACCAACTGGTAGGCATAAAGTTTATGGTCAGCATCCACCTGGACTTCGCCTTGGAGCAGGTGGTTGACTTGGATTTGCTTTTGGCCTATTGATTATAAAGGGTTGCCTCTTCTGTTGCCCACCTAACCAGTTTAGAAACTCGTTGGCTGACTTGTATCCAAATAACTGACTTACAACTTTTTCTTGCGAATCAATCATTACACAAGTTGGATATGATTGAACATTGTATTTTTGCGCAATAGGCGAATCCTTCAGCTCTACAAAAACATATTGGCCTAACATATTCTTTACAGATGAATCAACCAGCACTTCTTGTTTCATTTTTTCACACCATACACAACCTTCCATACTAAAGAAAAGAACCACTTTTTTGTTTGTAGCTTTGGCCTGTGCTAATGCTTGATCATAAGGAGTGGTTGGGACTACTGGTTGCGGGGCAGGTGCAGGCGCTTTTTCGGCAGGCACCATAGGTTTTATATTGATTGGTTTCCACTCAGGCGGTGCCTCTAACTTTGGTAGTGGTTTTTCTTCAACTGGCTTGTGGCTTACAAAGCCTAATGTTCCTATAGTTCCTGCGAATAGGATTACGCCAAATAAACCCATTTTGAAATAATCAGACATGGTTCCTCCCCTTTCTTTATTATTTATTCTTGTGAATATATTTTTCAATAGGAGTTTACTATACTAAAACACCACTCTACAGGGAGAATATATGGCTGAACCTTTGAATTACTGGACGGCGAGAAAAGATCTGAAAAAGATACAACCTTCTCAACCCAAACAAAACTTTGTTCCTCCAATCTATAAGGAAGTCAAAGTTGTAAAAGATGGTAAAATTATGTTCAAGATTGAAAAAGTTGAACAAGATTATCAAATATAATAAAAAAAGCCGCTAAAAAGCGGCTTTTTTTGGTTTATTTGCTCTTCCTGAACTTTTTCTCCAAGTCTCCCATCTTGCGGAGCATATTTGCTATTTCTTCGGTAGACTCAGCAACACTTCCACCAAGAGGAGCGCCGATTCTGCCTTGAGGCGCCCAACCAACTTCGCCTGGGCCTGGGCTTGGTTCTTGTGCCTGAACTTCTGCTTCTGGAGGTGGAAGCAAAATATCTTCTTTGGCCTGGAAACCTGAATCAAACTTGCGGTGGATTTCCTTCACTGAACACATATCAGTTACGTTCCTTAGCCACTCCTCGTTAGTTTCCTTGGGATTATAGTTCTTTGGACGAGCATAGGCACCAAGGGTGTCTTCTTTTTTCATCGCCGAACACATCTTACATTTACATCCTTCAGGATGCTTCTTTGCTTCATTTACAGATTCCTTCTTCATTTTTTTCTTCATTCCTTTCTTGGACTTCTTCATCAAAAATGCTGGCTTGTCTTCACCTTTCTTGGACATAAGTTCGCCATCGCCCTCTTCGTGGTCTTCTCCACAATCTTCTTTCTTCATCTTTTTCTTCATATAGGACATGAAAGGCGTGTTATTGTGTAGTTTGTCTGGAAGCTGCTTTTTCTTGGGCATCATACCCATACCTAGTTCATCATTGTCTCCAAGTTCATCATCTCCAAGTTCCTCATCGCCAAGTTCATCATGATCTAAATCTTCTTCGTCGTGGTCGAGGTCTTCTTCATCATGGTCTAAATCTTCTTCGTCATGGTCAAGGTCTTCCTCGTCATGCTCGATATCATCCAAGTCTTCTTCCTCATCGCCCAAATCATCGCCTAGCGGAGCCTTTTTCTTCTTTGGAAGTTCAAGAGGCATATCACCCATGTTGCCCATACCACCCATACCAAATCCCGCACCAGCTTCATCTACTTCGGGTGCGGCTTCACCAATGCCCGGTATATTACTTTGAATACCGATTGCTTGTCTTTGACTTACTCCAAGGGGCATAGAAAGCATAAATGCTTCATTCAACATTTTCCATTGATCATAACTAATCATATAGGCTCCCAATATATCGTTGAAAATATATATGTATTATGTTCCATTTTTGTGATAAATAAAGTATGACTTCTAAAGATATAGTTTTTGTGCTTTCTGGAGGGAATAGTGCTAATGATCCTAAAAATAGTCTCGGTGGACCTCCATCAAGCGTAGAAATAACGAGCGAAATAAACAATCTTTTTCCAGATATAACTCAACAACAAATACAACAGGGATTACAAGATGTTCGTTGTTTTTATATAACTAATAAAAACAAAGGCGAAAGCCTAACTAACATCACTATTTGGCTTGAAAAAAACCAAAATGCAGGAACAGAAGTTCAACTAGGATTAGCATTACAAAACGAAGTTCAGTTATTATCTGTAGTAGATGCTCCCACAATGACTCAAATACCAAGAGGGCACATATTCTTTATATCTCCTCAACATAACAATGGAAAAGAGTTATTCCAAAGAACTAAAACTATACTTTGGGACACGAATCTTGATGTAATGGCAAATAAAATGGAATCTGCCCTAAACTCCCTCATAATGCTGGAGGGTATAACTATTGACCCACAACCAGATGGCAACTTTTTTATAAACTTTACAGGTTTTACGGGCAATCATAAAAGACCACTACTTGTTTCTAAAAGTAACTTCAACTCTGAAATAACAGAGTTAGTTTCAGGTTCTCCTATTAACACTATTGCCCCCAATATTGGCGTGCCGAACAACCTTCCAACAGGAGTTATATTCAAAGAGACACCAAGAGGACAAGCGATTGCTTTGGGAACATTAGAACCAGGCGATTTCGTTCCTGTATGGATAAAAAGGGCTATTGATTCAAATTCCACTCCAGTTCATCCAGATAAGTTTACTATTCATTTGGAGGGAAGTGTAGTTCCATTTATCAATAATAGAAGAGGACAATCACCCATATAACTTCTTACAACCCTCTAATAACGATACAGAAGGTTCATACTTCAATCTTTCTTTAGAAAAAGCCATATCACACTGCGTAAAGTCCTGATATACAGAAGCAATAGGGTTATCTATGTATTCTGCTTCTATGTTAGTTCCCATAACCTCATTGATGGTTTTTAGAACTCCATTGAAAGTAGTTGGTTTCCCTGAACCTACATTATAAACCCCCGAAGGCGCTTCAAGAGCGAGCAGATTAGCTTGAACTACATCGTCAACAAAAACAAAGTCTCTTGATTGCTCGCCCCACTTAAATAGCTTGGGTTTCCTTCCTTCCTTGACTGCTTCGGCTATTTGTGATATCATACAGGCACTCTTACCTTTATGGTTCTCTCCATGCCCGTAGACATTGGTATAACGGAGGCCAACAATAGGGCATCTCTTGAAATCTACAGTATATTCGTCAAGATAAAGTTTAGAATAACCATAGGGATTTAGTGGAACTTTTGGGCCATCTTCCTTGAATGGTATTGGTGCTCTGCCATATACAGCGCAAGAAGAAGCGTATATTATCCTCTTAGTTCTGGCTTCCTCAAAAAGCCTTTTAGATTGTAAATAGTTGACCCGTAGAACGCTCTCAGAATCATCAAAAAGCGTATTAGTAATGGCGGCTTGGTGGAAAACGGCATCTACCTCACCTATGGCGTTCCAGTCCAATCTATGAAAATCGTAGCCAATACAAATGGCATTGGAAGGTTGCTCGCCTTCTCTCCCAGTGATTAGAACTTCGTGCCCTAAATCAAGGAGTTTACGAGTTAGATGAGATCCGCAAAATCCAGTTCCTCCTGAAACAAAATATCGCATAAATCTAGTATAGAAAGAAACGCTCTAAACGTCTATAATGGACTGAAAGTTTAGAAGGTAAAAATGGCGAAAAACGATTTCAAACAACTGGAACGTTATAAAAAAAACGCTAAAGCAGGTTATAGAGCAGGCTTTACCCTTCATCTTTATAGCGAGCAAGTTGAAGACGAACTCTACGAAACCCATCAATATTTTCTGCCTTGCCAAGTAGCGAAGAGAGTGCGCTTTATGCGCAACTTCTTTCAAACTCTCCATGATCCCAATATTCCCGTTGATTATAGACGAAGACAAAATCCAGTTGAGTTTGCTGAAACTTGTATAATGGTGTTGAGCCGAGTTGATATGATGTGCTCAACTGATTCGGCTATTGTAGCAGGGAGCAAGTATGTTTCCGGTGTGCCTTGGGCAATATTTGGGGAGAGAGTTGATCTATATGCCCAAAATGATTTCAGAGATTTACCTCAAGTTGCCCAGTTTTATAAACATTATCTTACAGGGGCGTGCTACCCGATTTCGTTTCATTTCCGTTCTGCCCCCAACCTACCAAAGAAAATAGCCAAAAAATACAAAAAACATCCTAACTGGGTGATGGCCTTGGCTGTTGCTCTTTGCTACGACATTGTGCGCAACTGCGGCCCAGATTGCTTTGAGTTTTTTGATTTATTCACTAACGATAGTAGGGAAAGTCCAGAAAACTTCAATCTTGATGCCTTTCAGTCGCTACGATGTAAAATCTTGGGAGTTGAGCGGCTTGGTTCGCCTTTGAACAGAAAAGTTCATTATGTTAGTTATAAACCTAAAGAAAAAGTTCCTTTTAGAGCTAAAACTACCATCGAGGAACTTGAAGTGAAAGGAGACGACTTAGCAGATGGTTGTTATAGTCGTCCTACCTTTCCTCCTCAAAGAGAAGTTCCCACACAAACGGAAGCCGAAAAGTATAGGGACTTCTACTCTACTGGCCTTGATGATGTTGACGCACCCTGCCCTTATGGGTATAGTGGAGAAAGACCTGCTGGAGTCCACGGACTTCACTTCCGACACAGAGGATGGTGTGGCGGAAGTCCAAACATGCTCTAGGGGGAAACATGAGCGATGAATGCCCTTTGACCGGGAAACCCTGTGATAAACTAAAGAACATTGGGTTTATCGGTCAGATGCAAAATGGAAAACAAGTGAAGTTTTCCATATGTCCTGATTGCGCTCCACCTATGCCTAAACCCGGCTGGGAAGAAGTAATGGGCAAGTTGCTACATGACCTCCACGTTGATCAGATGTTTGACCCAGCAAAGTTGGCATTGCTCAAAAGCGGTATTCAAGATAAAGAAGATTTGGGAAACTTTCTCACAGAACTTCTCCAGAAGCCAGATTTTGATCCAAATCTTACCAAATGTCCAAAGTGTGAAGCACCGCTAAAAGAAATAATGGAAAACGGCAAAGCAGGTTGCCCAACCTGCTATGAAGTTTTCAAGCCGTTCTTTGGCGTATTGGCTCATAAAATACACCACGCTCGAAAGCACGTAGGCAAAAAGCCCAAAAACGTTGCTTTAGCAGAAAACGTTGAGAAACTCCAAGAGCAAATGCAGACGGCAGTAGCGGAAGAGAAGTACGAAGAAGCCGCCAAAATCAGAGATAAGATTAGAGACATTAGAGTCACTCACCCAGAGTTTGAAACTTGACTCTTGTTGAGCGAGCCAGATCCGCATATTCATTTTGTATATTAGAAGAAATAATGAGGCAATATGTTTCCAATAAGTCAATACATAAACAGCAATAATAACATTTATCACGCATCCAATCCAAAAGAAGGATATTTCGGTAAGATAGTAGAGCCAGCATATCCACCGTACCTCCGCTGGTATTTCTGTAGGGATATGTTTCGCTCTGCCCAACCAAAAGCCAGCACCTTTTTTTATTACAGCAGTAAAAAGAACATCAAACATATTACTGCTTTTATACACGCCATAGAAGCACGCCTAAAACTGTCCCGACGAAGCCTGATTGAAGAGACAGATACGCCTAAAATCTATCGTATCAAGATGTGTGGTTTCTGGTGCTCTAAGGTTCGCAAGTCTTTATTTACTGCCTTGCTCCGTTCTGGAAAGCATTATAGAGGCGACATAAATGCCGTAATAGAAAAAAGCAAGTATCTCAGGCGCACCGAGAAAGCCTTCAAGTTGTTTCTCAAAGGACACACAAAGACAGTTTTCAAAGCCCAAGGGCCACGCTTCGGTGGAAGGCGCTTTTATGGATGGGTACATTGGACAGAGGGCATTTCAACTAAAACACTAAAGGAAATGCTCGTCAAACCTTGATTATTCCTTTTTTTGCCCAAGGTTTGACTTGCTTTTTGAGATAGTTGATTCCAGAAAAAGCATAATACTCTTCCAGTGTCCTTTCATATCCAAGGGCATATTGTTTGAGTGGCGGGCCTTCTGCGCCTATCAATCTCATAAACCTTTTAGAACTTATCTCTTTGTCTTTGCTGAATCTTTTTACGCATAGGCTGTCCCAAGGCATCTTGCTTCTTTCCCAAGTGTGCCTAACAAGAGTCCTGCCGGGCGTATAGATGTCCCATCCATGTGTCCAAGCTCTCAAAGTCATAGCATTTTCTTCGTAGAAATAACCCATCTGTGGATCAAGAGGCACCTCCTTGAATAATCTCCCCCTTGAGAAGATAAAATGAGCACAGACAAACGCTTGTTGAAGGGGCTTTCCTTCACTATATTTCTTGCTGGGCATTATGTGTAAATAATAAGGAAAATCTTTAGTAAAGCCCCATGCTCTAATAACTGCTGGTGGGTTGATGTGTTGCGCTGGGGAAACTTTATAAAACTCAGGACAAAACTGAGAGAATAGGGTTTTTTCATTTGGGCAAGAGTTCAAACTTTCTATAGCATCCACATCCCAATCTGGTGTAAACCTCATATGGCTGTCTATTTGTAGAACATATTCTTCATTATTGTATAGATTTTGAGCCATCCACCTACCAAAACCTATACCTTTGGTGGTATAACAGTTTATATAAGCAATCCTCAATCTCGGTAATCCTTCAAGATTACGAAGATTCTCTTGTAAATCTTGAAAGCAAATACCAAAGAAAATCCTGTCTGGGTATTTGGCGTTCTTTAACGCACTTTGAATAGTAGGTACTAAAAACCCATCCCTATAAGAAGCAATCTGGATAAAGATTCTTTCCACTAAATATATAATGCCCTGCTCTCGCAATACTAAAAAGTGTGAATACTCCAGCAATATGCCTGATTGTTGTAGAAAGTACCTCCGAACTACCATCCATTATATCGTTGATCTATTCACAAAACATAATATAACTCATTGGATGGATTTTGGAACACTTCTCGGAGCATTACGGAATGGAAGGATTATTCCTTGGGACACAGACGGAGATATAGGCGTTTTAGCTAAAGAGAAAGAAAAAATACTCGCACTGAAAGGAAAGATAGAAGCAGATGGATTTGGTGTATACTTGATTGACGACATTATTCAAATAACCTATAGTTATTTGAATTGGAACTATTGTGATTTATGGCTTCACGATGTAGTGGAAGTATCGCAACATAAACAAGGAGTTCTTACTGGAGATTGGCCTGATGTTTGGCCTGCTGATTTAGCACCCAACAAACATCGTGAGCAACCAAAAGGAAAAGAACTAATATGTGCTACAGGCGGATTTAGATGGGATCATACTTGGGACTTTCCTTATTGGTTCGTCAAGGAAATGGAACAAAAAAGTTTTGCTGGGAAGAAGATAAACTGCCCAAGACATCCATATTTTTTCATCAAAATGCGCTATGGTGCTGATTGGAAAATACCCGTAAAAAAAGGCGAAGAAGGTGTTTATTGGGGAGGCAACGCCTTTCCTTTATCAAAATCTATTGATTATATTAGAAAGCATAGGTAGTTTTTTCATATCCTTAATTGGAAAAGACGTTTCAAAGACATGACTATCAGTAGTCCAAGCAAATTAGAGATTTGGGCCTTAATACCTACAATCAGGTATTACGAACGTTATGCTCAAAATAAACTTAGCACATATTCATCTCATGGAGAATGGTATTGGATTACAGAAGAAGTAATTGTTTATGTGGAAAAATGGAAAAAAACCAAACTATTGAGTAAATATATAGTATGAATATCAATGAGGTTTCGCCCCCTGGTTGGTCTGGAACTACCAAAGCAATGAAGAAACACAAGGACAAAATAGATAATCCCTGGGCACTTTCATGGTGGATGAAAAATCGAGGCTCCAAAGCGCATTACAAGCCAGAACCAGGAGATACTTCCAAAAGTTCAAAAGAGCCAGAAAAGAAGGAAAAATACAAGGACGAGGATAAAAAGAAAAAAAAGCATAAATCCTTCAAAGAATTTCTTGAGATAAGAGATAGATTATTCAATGAAGATGCTTCTGAGAGTATCACATGGGATGGGCGATAATGCCCAGTTTGTCATAGTTCTAAAACATATCAAACATTATAGACCAAAATGGAAGGTTGATTTGGAGATAGCCAAAGGCAACTCTTCATTTTTTACTGGCCTTTGTAATAAGATTTATACTATAGACACCCTTACCCTCAAACTATTGAGATATGTAAAGTATTGTAAGTGGATAAGTAGAAGAAAAGATTACCACGGCATAGAAATCAAGGATTCCGAGATATACAAAAAGAAATACGATAGAATATTTGATATATTCTTCCCAGTCCCTAAAATCAGTTTCTCCGATGTTCCTTCCACTAAAGTTACTTGGTGTCTAACTCGTATGTTTCATATGAAGCCCAACAAGAAACTTTACAAATATAGGGTTCATATTAACAAGGCAGACAGAAAGAAAGTGGATACTTATGTTGGAACACTCCCCACTAAAGATTATGTACTTATTCATTACATTTCCAAAACATTGAGGCAAAGAAAAAGCCTAACTGATGAAGACACTAAAAACATTTGTGATCTGGTAATCAAAAAGGGCTACATACCAGTTATACTTGATTGGAAAGAAGATTCTCCTCTTCCAGACCAAAAAACTATCTTTTGTCCTGGCGGTAATAATCCTCTTTGGAGCGGCAATACTTGGGCAGAAGCAGGAACATTAGCAGCATTGATAGAAAGAGCTAAACTTTACATAGGAGTTGATTCTGGGCCACTTCACGTTGCCGGTGCTACTCAAACCCCTACACTAGCCATTTGGAGAAAACATCACCCAGTAAACTATTTTGACTTGGCTGATAATGTGCTTCATCTCTTGCCTAATGATATAGAAAATATACAAGGCACTGAGCCGAAAAAAGCCAGACGCTTCTTTGAGGAAAACTATAATCACCAATACTACAAAGACATCCACAAAGAACTTCTTGATACTATTGATAATATGTTATGAAAAATGATGTTATTACTGATATATAAGGTATGGTAAAGATAAAGACAAAAACTTGCATTGTTTGTAATAAGTTATTTGAATACAAAGACACCAAGAGAAACGCCAACAGGCAGTGTTGTTCGCATCTTTGTGCGGTAACTCTCAATGGAAGGAATAATAAGGGCAAAGTTCGTAGTGAAGAATTTAAAAAAGAATATTCTAAAAGATTCAGTGGAAACAAAAACCCTTTCTATGGGCAACACCACTCAAAAGAAACAAAAAAGACAATAAGTATCAAAAATACTTGGAAAGATAGTGACTTTCAATATTGCAACTTGTCTGTGGAGATGATGGAAGTATTGGATGGTTTGATGTTGGCTGATGCTTCGTTAGAAGAATCAAAACATTCAGCAAGAATAACTTATGGTTGTAAGTTCAAAGAAACCTTAGAAGATATACAAAAATCATTTCCTTCTTTCAGGTTTAGTAACATTTGGAAATCACCAAAATGGAACTCTTACCACTTCAAATCTTCTTATTATAAAAATTTGAAAGCAGAAAGGGAACGATGGTATCCAAGTGGGATAAAAGAAGTTCCAGATGATATAAGAATAACTCCTTCATCTTGTTATTGGTGGTTTGTTGGGGATGGGTATCAAGTCGATTATGGGGTAATGCTATGTACAGATGCTTATAGTCAAAAGAGCATTACTAAACTAATAGAGAAACTAAGCGAAAAAGGATTTGCCTCACACTTACAAGAGAAAGGCAATAGAATCAGGATTGAGAGCCAGTCATCACTAAAGTTTTTGAATTGGATAAAGAATAACTGCCCCATTTCTAACCAATATATTTACAAGTGGGGCAACCATAAAAAGCAGAATTTGAAATATGTCTAAAAAAAATAAGATTGCCCTCCTGACGGGTTGTAATGGACAAGATGGCGCATGGCTCGCCAAACTTCTACTTGATAAGGGGTATGAAGTTTATGGTGGTATGCGTAGAAGTTCCACTCGTAACATATGGCGTTTAGAATATCTTGGTATAGAAGACCAAGTAAAAATAATAGATCTGGACTTACTTGAATACCACAACATACACACAATCGTTAGAGACATCAAGCCAGACGAGTTTTATAATCTTGCTGCTCAATCTTTTGTTGGTGTAAGTTTCAAGCAACCTATTACAACTTCTCAAATCAACGGAATGGGCGTTGCTTATATCTTGGATATCCTCAAGAACATTTCACCAAAAACTAAGTTCTATCAGGCTAGTACAAGCGAAATGTATGGAAAAGCAAGAGAACTCCCCTTAAAAGAAACCAGTCCTTTTTATCCACGTTCTCCTTATGGTTGTGCTAAAGTTTATGCTCATTGGATGACCACCAACTATCGTGAGAGTTATGATATGTTTTGTTGTTTGGGAATATTGTTCAACCACGAATGTTTAGATGAACTTACTCCGATCATCATTAAAAAAAACAATATTATTTCTATAGTGAGTCCGAGACAACTTATCCCCTTAATAAGAAAAGGAAAAGTGAGTCAAACGTATACTGTAAAAAATACAGAAATCTGGGATGGATTTAAATGGACAAATTTGAAAGTCATAACAGCAACTAAGAGAAAGAGGGATAATCCCGATCATCAAATGTTGGCTATACAAACAAGATCAGGTATCATAAAAACTACTTCTCATCATAGATTTTTAGATAAAGATAAAAAAATAGTAAAGGCGGCAGATGTACAGATAAACCAAGAGATGTTACACTCACTTTCTATTCCTAATACCGAAACTGTAACATTTTGTTCTTTGGAAATGGCTGAACTTTTTGGTTTCCTTGTAGGAGATGGATACATTAGCCCAGATGGCCATTCAATAAGATTTACGAATAATGATTTAAATTTAAGAAACAGAGTTAGAGAACTATGGAGGTCGTTATTTTTGGCTTCTACGAGAGAATGTTTAAGTTCTTCTGGTTTCAAGCCAGAGAATAAAGTTCATTATATTGAAGCAACTGGCGTTAATCATGGCCTTGGTCTCTGGCTGAGGAATCAACTTTACACTATTAACAAATTGAAGAAAGTTCCAGAAATAATCTTAAACTCTTCAAACAAAGAAGTTATTTCATCTTTCTTAAAAGGATATTATGCCAGCGATGGTCTCAAAAAAGGAAATGGTTTGAGCATTAAAACCAATAGTCCTTTTTTGGCACAGGGATTGTATGTATTATACAAAAGATTAGATCAAGATCCCACTACTTACATGCAAGTTCAAAACGAAAGAAGTTATTATGTTCTTAACATCAAACAAAAGTCAAACAAGGGGCGACACTTAATAAAAAACCCTATAACTATTAGAAAAACAGAAGAAATAAATGGTTCCGAATGGGTATATGATTTAGAAACCGAGAGCGGGTATATTCAAGCGGGAGTAGGAAGTTTAATAGTTCATAATAGCGAACTGCGAGGCCCAGAGTTTGTAACCCGTAAAATCACTCATCACGTAGCCAGGCGGACATATGATAAAAGTTATACAAAGACATTGAAGTTAGGAAACTTGGATGCTTTGAGAGATTGGGGATACGCCAAAGAATATGTGGAAGGTATGTATTTGATGATGCAACAAGATAAATCAGATACTTATGTTTTGGCTTCAGGCGGATCCCATAGTGTAAGAGATTTTGTGGAGTTTGCCTTTGCTGAGGTGGGAGAAAAGATTACTTGGGAAGGTGAAGGAACGGCAGAAATAGGACATAATGGAAAAGATGTTTTGATAGAAATAGATAAAGAGTTGTACCGTCCTGCTGAAGTAGATGTCTTGGTTGGAGACGCCACGAAAGCCAAAGAAAAGTTAGAGTGGGAAGCCAAAACAGATTTGCAAAATCTTGTAAAGATAATGGTAGAGAGTGATAGTAAAGTGTATATAACTTGCATATGAGTAAAATAACGGTACTTATGCCCTTGAGAGATGCTATTTTGCTTGATTATTGGTTCAAAGAAGCAATAGCCAGTGTAATGCCTTTTGTTGATAAAGTCATAGTCAATGAAGGTTACTCAATAGATTCTACTTACAATGAACTACTTGGTTTGAAAGACATTTACGGAGATAAACTCATAATCAATAGGCATACTTGGGTATTTGTAAATGGCATATATTCAAAAATATGGATGGCTGATTATGAAAAAGTTGATACAGACTGGGTAATGCTTTTAGGTGCTGATGAGTGTTGGCATCAAAACCAATATGATATGATTTTACGCCTTATTCATAATCCAAGAGCCAATTATCTCAATCACCATTGGATACATCTATCTCCTCACCCTGACCATATAATAAAGATTGAATGGCAAAGTGCTATAGGAAGGACAGGCGATTTTCGTGTTTTTCAGAAAGGACATGAACAAGATTGTCCGTGCTGGAAAGGAATGGTTGCGAGAGGAAACACTAATGATGGAGGCATAATGACTGACATCAATGTTTTTCATTATGGTTTATGTAGGGATTGGAAATCATATAGAATGAAACAAGCCAGAGCAAATGCTACTTACTCCAACTCAAATGAGTATGCTGATGGACATTTATCTGCTGATATAGATACTACCGTAGATTGTGATTGGCGTGTTTATCCTAAACATACTTTTGAGCATCCAAAAGTTGTAATGGAAAAAGTTATAGAAAGTCGTAAAGTCGCAGAGAAAAGATATATCTAAAATGCTTAAAGTATGTATTTGTGGACATAAAGGTTATTGGGCTGCCTTCCTAAAAAGGAACATAGAGAAAGTTCCTGATATGGAGATTGTATGCTTAGTGGATAAGGCAAATACTTTTGAATGGCCTGAAACTGCTAACTGTTCTCGTCCATATATTTATAAATCTCTTTCAAATGCTCTCAAGTGTAGTAAGTTTGATTTGGTGGTAATCGCTACTCCTCCCGAAACTCATTTCTCATTGGCAGTTGAAAGCATTCAAGCAGGAAAGCATACTCTCATTGAAAAACCAATCACTACTAACAGCAACAATGCTCGAAGTTTAGTTGAAATGGCTAAAGATTACAAGGTAAAGTTAGGAGTAGATCACACTTTCCTTTTTTCTTCTCACATACGAGTTATAAAGAAACTCCTTGATAATGGAAAGATTGGAGAGCCACTTCACATTGTCTCTAATCGTATGAACTTGGGGAAATTTCAAAACTTAGGAGTTGTATGGGACTTGATGCCTCATGATATAGCAATGCTAAACTATCTGATGGGAAAGAAGCCAAAAATAAATCACGTAGAACTCACCAGCCACGTTGATGCGTCTCTTTATGATGTAGCAACAATAAGTATGTCTTATGATAAAGTAACCTGTTATATGAATCTAAGTTGGTTACATCCAAAGAAAATAAGAACTACGACCATCGTTGGAACCGAGGGCATGATTGAATACGATATGCTTGCTGATGTACCCTTATCAATCTACGACAAAAAAGCCAACAAGACAGACCAGAGATGGGAGCATTCTTTTACTTGGGAGGCTAAATACAAAGGGGATTTTAGAGAGCCATTAGAAGTGATGCTGGAAGAGTTTAGAGATTATTGTTTGGATAAATCCTCATTTCTTGCTGATGGTGAAAAAGGAGCAGAAGTAGTAGAATGTATAGAAAAGGTGCTGGTGCGCTAGTTATACTTTGTACCAAAGAAGAGAAGGACAATGATACACCCAACTGCTATTATTCATCCAAATGCTCAAATAGGGAAAAATGTCCATATTGGAGCATATACTATAATCAATGAAAATGTAAGCATAGGCGACAACTGCTATATTTCATCTCACTCGTCCATTGGCGAAGAAGCAGAACATAGCACCGAGAAATACGAACTAAATCCAAGAGACCTAAAACCAATAAAGATAGGGAACAATGTGGTAATACGAGAGTTTGTGACGGTTCACAGACCGCTTGGAGAAATAACTTATATTGGTAATAATGTTTATATTATGGGTAGAAGCCACATAGCGCACGACGTTTATTTAGAAGATGATACAATCATTTCCAACTGTGCAATAATTGGTGGTTGGACGAAGGTTCTCAAAGGGGCCAACTTGGGCATTTGTAGTTGTATTCATCAGTTCACTACTATTGGACATTATGCTATGGTTGCCGCAAATGCCACGGTAGTAAAAGATTTACCTCCCTTGACCAAATATATCCCAAATAAACCGCTGGGTGTAAACACACACAGCATTAGAAAATATAACATCTCTATCCCAGAGATAAAAGAAGCAGGATTGCTTATACAATTTGAAGAATACAAAGAACTACTAGAAGATTTTCACTCTAAACGATTTACTGAGAGAGAAGTTTATCAACTATAGCCAAAAACTTTTCCTCTATTGTAGAATTACTAAAGTTCTTCCTAAACCTTTCCCTTCCCAGTTGGGCATAATGCTGTTTGTTTAGAATTGCCCTCTTCAACAACTCACCAATCTCTTCTTGTTTGTCAAAATATAATATTGCCTCTCCTCCAGTAAAAGGAATAGCAGTATTTCTATTAGCAACAACGGGAACATTGAAAGCCATTGCTTCTACAATGGGAACACAGAAACCTTCGTGTAAACTTGGAATAAGTAAAACATCTGCTATAAGGTAATAGGCTTTTAGTTGCTCTAATGTAACTTTTCCAACAATAGTTGCACTCTTCCCTAATCCCAAAGAACTAATCAACGCTCTCAACTCACAGACATAGGAAGACATATGATCATCGCCTATAATGAGAAGACGTGAATAAGGATTGGTTTTCTTGTATTCGGCAAATCCTCTTATGCCTAATCCTAAGTTTTTACTTGGAGCAACCCGACCAATCATAACTATATTTGTAATCCAATCGTTGTACAGTAGATTATTAGCAGTTGATTTTTTCAAACTATCTACTTGATTGTAAGGAGACAAAACATCATATTCCAGTTCTGGGTTGTATGCTTTTACATCTTGCCCATTATACTCGGAGTCAACAAGAATCTTACAACTCATATTAGCGATCTTCTTAGTTTGTTCAATCCCTAACTTACAGCTTTGATTTTGTGGAGCAAACTCTGGAAAGAGATAAGGTGGAGTTATATTATGGTATTTTATGATCTTTTTACATTTTAGTTTTTCAAGTATTTCAACACCTATTTCTGAATAAATAGAGTGATGATAAATATAAACATCGTCTTCTCCTAAATCCCACAATGATTGAGGCGCAGATACTCTAAAAGCAGAATGCTCAGCAGAGATAAAAGCCGCATATCCCTTTTTTATTAGAGATTGAGTCATCCCTATAAGGTCATTGCCAACAGCATCACCATCTGCTAATGTAGGAGTAAAAAGCCCTATTTTCATATCACTTGTTTTTCTCTCAGCAAGTCAACCAATCTTTGTCCAGTTTTTCGCCAAGATAGTTCACTTGCTCTTATCCCAGCTTGTTCGCCTAGAAACTTAACCTTTTCTTTATCATTATAAACTTCACTCATTTTCTCTACTAACGAATCCACACTAGGTTCCGCCCAGTGTCCGGTATAAGGAACAATACCTTTGCCATTTGCTGGAACTATCTTATGGTCAATCACATAACCAACATTTTCATCAAAGTATTCAGCCACAGCACTATACTTTGTTGATATAAGACATCTCTCGCAAGCCATTGCTTCCAATAAGTGAAGCCCAAATCCCTCACAATAGGAAGTGTTAACTAATGCTGTGAGAGACCTATACCAATGAGCTAGTTCTAATGGTGAAAGATATGCTTTGATTATTTCTATTCTTTTATCATTTACAAGAGGCAAGTTGCAATGTGGAGTAAGCTTTATTTTTAATCTAACTTTTTCGCCATTAGAGAATGCTTTAGAAAATGCCTCAATAGTGGCGCCAACATTTTTTCTAATCCCGCCTGAGTTTAAAGCAGCAGCAACCCCAAAGACACACTCATTAGGAAAACTCCCTTCTGGATTGAAATAAAGTGGATTGTGCCCAAGAGGTATTTTATACATTGGAACATTGACGCCACTTGCTTTAAAAGTGTCTATTCCCCATTGAGAGCAGTTTATAATAAATGCTGATTTATTTAAAGCGTTAGTCCATTGAGGCTCTACGTGATCTGTTTCCCACATAGTAAAAATGATGCTCTTTTTGTGAAGATGATACCCTTCTACTGAGGGTGGTGGAAGGATTATTATGTCCCAGTTTTCAGGGGGCTTCATTGCTATTAGTTTTGACCAATGAGGAGGGGCAACTTGTTGAGTAAATAGAGTAGCAGTGCTTATCCTAACATCCAGCCCTAAAGATAAAAGTCCATTTGTGATTTCATAGAAGATATTATCATAACCACTATAGCCAATAAGTTGTCCAGTTACGAACAAAGTATTTTTACTTACCATTTTGATTGGTTCTACTTTTGGAGCTTTCAAATCTTTTGTTTCAGGCTCTTCGTAACGAGCAGGCATCCCACCCACAGGGATAGGTGGTTGAGGTCTTGGTCTCTTTAGGGATTGCCTGACTTCCTTTCTTCCTTTTGGTTGTTTCACTTGTGAAATATGAGTTGGTTTATTAGCCAATGCTCGTTTTACTCTATCTTCCCATATGGACATACTATTATGTAGTTAGGCTGTAAAAATATAGTTCTTATCTATATTTAGATTGTGATGAAAAAAGGACCAAATTGGGTGGGTATAGGTGTTGTTAAATGTGGAACAAGTTGGACTTGGCGTGAGTTGGGCAAGCATCCTCAACTTTGGTGCCCACAAATAAAAGAAGTTCATTTTTTCAACTATGCCCCTAAAAAAACTTGGAAATGGTATTGTAATCTTTTCAGTATTGCTCCTAAAAATACTTTAGTAGGAGAGTGGACTCCAGATTATTTCAACCATCCCGAAGCAAGATTTATGGTCAAAGAGTTCTGCCCAGATATAAAAATGATGGTAATGTTTCGCAATCCAACTGATAGGGCTTTTTCCAACTATAAGCACGCCTTATTTGAACACAGAGTTCGTCCTGGCGCTAACTTTATAGAGTGCTTTGGACGAAACTGGAGAATAAGGGAAAGGGGTGTTTATTCTACTTTTCTCAAGAAGTGGTGGGCATTATTTCCAAAGGAACAAATCAAAATCCTAATATATGATGACTTACAGAAAGATCAAGTGAAGTTTATACAAGGAGTTTATAGATGGTTGGGCGTTGATGATACTTATATTTCTAATGATTACAACCGCTGGTTTGATTTTCATTATCACGGCAGATATCAAGATATGAAAATCTCACCTCAAGCAAAAAAAATATGTCTTGATTATTACAAGCCTTCTATTGACGAACTTGAGCAGATGATTGGGAGAGATTTGGGTTTTTGGAAAGTTTAGACACTATACCTTCTATCAAATCTTTTGAATTCTGGAAAAGAGCAACCAAGCCTGGATGGGCACGATTTAGTTGCTGTATTGCTTGTTTATAATCAAACCACTCTATATTATCTGTTTCCCAAGAGTGCCCACCTTCAGGAGCAAACTCAAACTCCTCTGGAACGATACCTACAAAGTTATGATACTTGAAAGAACCTTTGCTGAAAATGTAAGCGGGTTTCAAATCAATAGACCCAGAATAACCTGTCTCTTCTTTCATTTCTTCAATAGCACTTTGGGCAGGATTCATACCTTTCAATACTGCTCCGCCTAAAGTTCCCCATGAGTTGCCCATATGAACATTGCGTGAACGCCAAGCGAAACACAATCTTGCGGTAGAGCGAGCAATAGGGAGAACACCAGAAGCACCGCCGCCTTCGCCAGCCCAGAACCCTTGTTGATCATAATAAGCTTCTCTGACTTTTAGCCATTTACTAAAATCGCCCATAAGTTTATATACTAACTTCTCGCCACATTACTTATGATTAGTATGATTTCTACACTATTTAGAGCAGCGTGAAATGTTTGGGTATTATCAATGGCTATGTTAGTAATAGGAAACTCGCCTACATCAAGGAACAAAGAAGTGTTAAGTGGAATAACAACCCCCGGCGTCAACCCATTGAAATAAAAGGTTGGGTAGGTTCCACTTCCCGTCAAATAAAACATAGCAGAAATGGCAGGAGAGCCATTATCTCCAATAACATCTATAAAGTTGCTTGAACTATAATGGCTGCCAGAAGGATTTTCCCCTTGTGTATTATCATTTATGGTAGGTGTATAAATTTTATCAAAAGAGTTATTGATTGAATCCTCATACCAAGGGCTTCCATCATCACTGATTACTACAATAAATGCTTGATCTACTGGTAGTGTAGGAAAAGCAAATCTCTTCCAGTAGTTTACATCCACGAAGGTTGCTCCATCAGCCAACTTACGACTGGTCTTGTTTGGTCCCATAGCATAAAACGAACGTTGAATGCTACTGCCGGAAATCAAAGATTGATCCAAGAATCTTGCCTGAGAAGATGGTTGGTTTCCTTGAAAAAGATTTGTTTGATTCAGTTTTACTTGAAATACGCTCATTAGTGCCTCCATTTTATGTATGCTCACTACATTAAGTTATCATTTTTTTAAAAGGAGATTTGAATGTCCAATAATATAACATTTAGTACAGAAGATATAGGTAGCGGCGTTCAGCTAAAGCGCACGAAAATTGTTTTAGGCGACAGTCCAACGGATAGTGGGGATGTAAGCAGTTTAAATCCACTGCCAGTTACCGGCACTGTTACTGCCAATGCTGGAACAGGAACTTTTACAACGAGTCCAACAGGTACTCAAACAATAGCAGGTACGGTTACAGCAGTTCAATCAGGAACATATACAACTTCTCCAACAGGAACACAAGCAGTTACCGGCACAGTAGTAGCCAATGCAGGAACAGGTACATTTACAGTAGACGGGTCGGGGGTCACGCAGCCAATAAGTGGAACAGTATCAGTAGGTAATAGTCCAACAGTAACAGTTTCTAACTTTCCTTCTATCCAAACAATAGCAGGAATAGTTAATCAAGGTACACAAGGCAGTATCGCTGAATCTTGGCTTGTTGAAGTAACAGATGGAACAAATATATTAGGAACTTCTACACATCCTGTTGTTGTATCAGGAACAGTAACAGCAAATCCTTCTGGAACACAATCAATCAGTGGTACAGTTACAGCCAATGCAGGAACAGGAACATTTACAGTGGATGGGTCGGGAGTCACACAGCCTATTAGTGTTGTTTCTCTTCCTTTGCCTTCAGGGGCAGCAACTTCAGTAAAGCAGCCCGCACTCGGAACAGCAGGTACAGCATCGGCAGATGTTATTACGGTTCAAGGTATTTCTGGAATGACTGCCTTGAAGGTAGACAATTCAGGAGTGACTCAGCCTATTAGTGGTACAATAACAGCAAATGCGGGAAGTGGGACATTTACAGTAGACGGCTCTGGACACACCCAGCCAGTCAGTGGAACCGTCATTGCCAATGCAGGAAGCGGAACTTTCGTAGTTTCTGTATCTAACTCTCCTACCGTAACAGCAAATGCGGGAACAGGTGTATTCAAAGTAGATGGGTCAGCAGTTACCCAACCTATTAGTGTTGCTTCTTTGCCACTGCCTTCCGGTGCTGCTACATCAACGAAGCAACCAGCATTAGGAACAGCCGGGATTGCTTCTGCTGATGTTGTTACTATTCAAGGTGTTTCTGGAATGACTGCCGTTAAAATAGATGGCAGTGCTGTAACTCAGCCTGTGAGTGGAACTATAACAAGCGTTCCTTCTGGAACACAAACGGTAGCAGGAACAGTAACGGCCAATGCAGGCAGCGGAACATTTACAGTTGGACAAGGCACTGCTTCTAACTTAAAGGCACAGGTAACAGGAGCGGGCTCGGCAGGTTCAGCGGATACAGGTGTA
>Ga0187846_10000162_pt1 | contig 39635 bp, 36 predicted proteins | sample TC_taG_FD_161473 | JGI IMG/M metagenome (GOLD analysis project Ga0187846, IMG submission 161473) | Biofilm microbial communities from the roof of an iron ore cave, State of Minas Gerais, Brazil - TC_06 Biofilm (v2) | ecosystem: Environmental > Terrestrial > Deep subsurface > Cave > Wall biofilm... | reverse complement strand
ACGACCGCACTTCCAGTCTCCCCGCAAGGATCAGCGGCAGCAGATCCACGCCCACGGTCAGCGACTTCGCCGTCAGGAACGGCGATTCGCTGAATGCCGGATCGTCCGCGATCGAAATGTTATCCACCGAGACGCCGCCCGACCAGATCGCCAGGGCGATGTTCCCGACCTCCACCTTGCGTCCCAGAGCGGCGCTGACGTCCGTTTCCAGCGTAGGTTTGAACTTGTTCACGTTGATAAACAGCGGCAGGGAGATGATGACCGCCAGCACGACTCCGACTACGACACCAAGAATGACCAGCGGTTTCTTCATCGCGGACCTCCGGCAGGTCGGCTGGACACGTCGCCCCTCAGGCGGCCATGCGGGAGCCGCAATCATAACCGCTTGGCCGCCCCGCAGCAATCGCGCGCGAGAAAAGTTAGGAGAGCACGAACCGCCGTCAACGTGCGAGAATATCGACTTAAGAACTGATGCTCTATCGCTTCGGGTTATTTGATTTCGATGACTCGCAGCTTGTGCTGCGGCGCCAGCACACGGCTGTTCGGCTGCAATCGCAGCCTGCCCGCCTCTTGGCCTGCTTGCTGAAGAACCGCGACCGCGTTGTATCACGCGACGAACTCCGAAAAAACGTCTGGGGTGATACCACCTTTGTTGATTTCAATGGCGGCCTGAACTTCTGTATCGCGCAAGTGCGCTCCGCATTGGTCGATGATTCTTCCAACCCTCGCTACATCCTCACCGTTCCCAAGCTCGGATATCAGTTCATTGGGCCGGTGGAGACGATCGCGAACGGCACCGAGACGAAAGGCGCACCTGTGGCTCCCCGTAGCGCGCATCCGAGGCCGGTCTCTGTGCGTACGGTCGTGGTACTATTTCTGCTGGTTATAGTTTTTGGCGTCGCCTACCGGTTGGCTAGGCATGTCACGAGAACCTCGCTGCCGATCATCGCCGTCGCTCGCTTTGATAACGAGACAAGTGATCCGGCACTCACGGCTTTCGCCGACGCGCTGACCGACGATCTTGTTGCCCAGCTGACTAACAATAGTCAGGGGCAATTCTCCATCATCGGAAACGCGCACATCTTAAGAGTGCCGCGCGACCAGCGCGATCTTACGGCCATCGGCGCTCAGTTAAATGCCAAGTATGTCGTGCTCGGGCAAGTTATCCCTGAGGGCGGCCAGAGGCGAATCCTTGCACACCTCATCCGCCTTCCAGAACAGACCCATCTTTGGGTCGCGCGCGTCGACGGCCCGCAACTTGACGGACGAGCCAGCGATGCTGAGATTGCTGCTAGAATCTCGGCTGCGTTTGTTCCGCGACTCGCGGCTGACGTTCGTAGCGGCTACTCATCTCGCGGTCTAGGCCGCTGATTCTCAGGAACTTAGCTCCTCATTTTTTTCTAACTAGCAACAACAATCATTTAACTTGCAGTTCCGGTTGATGCGCGTGTCTCATCCATTCTTGAGGACGGCCATGATCCAAGCTCTTTCGCGTCGCTCCCTACTCAAGTTCGCATCGATTGTTGCTCCAGTGCAGGAGCTGCTTTCGAAATTCGCCGTGGCGGACTCCCAGCCTGCACGTGTACCCGTGAATGACATTTTCCCAGCGCATCCTCCGGAGTTGGTACGTGAGATGGTTATCGTCTCTCATTTTAATCTGCAGCGCGTTCGTGAGCTGGTCGAAGCGCGCCCGGCGCTCGCACGGGCTGCGATGGACTGGGGCTTCGGCGACTGGGAAGATGCGCTCGGGGCTGCTTCTCATATGGGAAATCGCGCGATAGCCCAGTACTTGATCGAGAAAGGTGCTCGGCCTTCTATTTTTTCTGCGGCGATGCTTGGCCAGCTTGACATCGTGAAGTCGTTCATCGCGGCGCAGCCGGGGGTTCAAAAGACACGAGGACCGCACAGCATTCCGCTCTTGGAGCACTCACGGAAAGGCGGTCCGGAGGCGCGCCCTGTTCTTGAGTATCTGCAGTCGCTGGGAGATGCGGGTTCAGAACCCGAAGCCCCGCTCGACCCGCAAGATCGCGCGAAGATCCTAGGCACTTACGCCTTCGGTCTTGCTCCTAGCCAGCACATTGAGGTAACGGTGGAAAACGCGCTGGGAATGCAGAATCAACTCACCTGGACTCGCAGCGGCACTATGGGGCGGCCGCTCTATCACGTTGGCGAGAATGTCTTCTATCCTGCCGGCGCATCAGCGGTAAGAATCGCTTTCAGAAGCGATGATCAAGGGGTGTTGATGACTGTCAGCGATTCCGATTTTGTGTTGGTGGCAAGGCAGGGAAAACCTCACGCCCAATGAAGCCCAGATTTCCAGGCGAAGTGGTGGTATACGGTCCGTGTATTCACAAGCGAGGTCTTTGGCCTTCGCAGCTCGAACTTGAATTGTACGGTTTCATGTATGGTAACCAGAAAGAGATAAACCGGCGTGTGGCCGTCACGTCCCTATTTACTGCAGACGCAATACTGATTCTGTTTAGTGTGTCATGGGACTGATGTGGCGGGGTTCCGGGAATGGGCTCAGGTTAGCGAGTCCAGGGTACTCGGAGACCGACCGGCGACGCACGCGACCGATGGTGGTGTTCACCAACGTGGAAAGCGTGGAGCGAATCATCTATGCGATTTTCAGTCGTTTCAACGAAGACTGGAAGAACCGCACCCTCGAACTATTTACACAAGCAGCTTGACGTCACCGAGAAAAGCCCGCGAGTGAGCCCAGCCGCAGAAAGCGCTTGCGGCGGCGCACAAATCATGCTAGGTTTGTATTGCGTTTGTTGCTCTTGTAACACCTTTAGATTCGTTTGAAGGGGCTGCAAGCTGACGCTTGCGGCCCCTTTTGTTGTACGGCTGGAGGCGGTCGAGAAGCACAAATAGCTTAAAAAGAAGGAAGTACATCAGTGAAAGAACAAGGAACTGTGAAGTGGTTCAATGCCAGCAAGGGTTATGGGTTCATCCAGCGCCAGTCCGGCGAGGACGTTTTCGTCCATTTCTCCGCCATCCAGGCGGAGGGTTACAAGTCGCTGAACGAAGGTCAGGCGGTTGAATTCGAAGTCACCCGCGGCCCCAAGGGCCTGCAGGCGGCGAACGTCGTCAGCCTCTAGTCGAAAAGGGCGAGCCCGCAGCCGCGGGCTCGCCCTTTTTCTTTTCAGCAGCGCTCCCCACACCGAGAATCGATCCTCGAATTGCGCGCCGAAGTTTCCGTAGTAACTCGTGATATCTTTCCCCACAACGAAGCAATGTTGCCGCTCGCAAACACGCCGAAACTCCGCGCCGAGCCACCTTCGACCGATGTGCGTCCGTCTGACCCCGCGATTTTGCACTCGCTGCGGTTCATGCGTGAGCGTCGCGGGAAGATCCTTCTGTCTTCAGCTGCAATTCTCATCCCCTGCTTCTGGCACCGGCACATCGAGGCGGGCGACCTGGGCAGCCACCTCTATAACGCCTGGCTCGCGCAACTGGTCCATCAGGGAAAGGCGCCCGGCCTGTGGCTCGCGCACCAATGGAACAACGTTCTCTTCGATTTTCTTCTCTCAACTCTTGGCGGCATCTTCTCCTTGCAGAATGCCGAAAGGATCGCCGTCGCTCTCGCGGTGCTGCTCTTCTTCGGGGGCTCGTTTGCTCTGGTCGGTGCAGCCAACCGCCGCGCACCCTGGTCTCTTCTGCCGTTGCTGGCGATGATTTCCTACGGATGGACTTTCCAGATGGGATTCGTGAACTACTACATTTCGCTTGGATTCGCGTTCTTCGGCGTCGCTCTCTTGTGGCGCGGAAATCGCTGGGAGCGCGTCGCGGCCCTCTTGCTCTTCGTTCCGCTAGCGTACATGGCGCACCCTCTGGGATTGCTATGGTTTCTCGCGGCGGCGATTTACGTCGGGCTGGCGATGACGACTCCACGCCGCTATCAGAGCGCCCTGTTCTGCGCGGCCTGCGGTGCGCTCGTCCTTCTGCATTTCTATCTTGCGCGGCACTTCGTTATGGATCGCCCCGACTTGCCTTACTCCTTCTTCACCGGTGCAGACCAATTCGTACTGTTTGGCGGGCGATACAACGCGGTGAAGCTGGCTGCCGTTATCCTGGCAATTGCCGCTTTCGGAGCGGACTTGGTTGCCCGGCGGCGCGAACCGCACCGCGACGCGAGCTACGCGATTCCCTTGCAACTCTACCTGCTTGCCGAACTCGGAGTCGTGCTGCTGCCCGACGGGATTCATCTGCCTCCATACGCATCGGCGATCGCGCTTCTGACGGAACGCCTTACTTCGGTGGCCGCGGTGCTTGCGTGCTGCGTGTTGGGTACGATGCGCCCACGCCAATGGCACTGGATTGCCTTCGGCGCGCTCGCGCTTGTCTTTTTCGCCTTCGTTTACCGCGACACGGCGACCATCGACCACATGGAGACGCGCGTCGAGCAGTTGGTTCGCACGCTGCCGCCCGGGTCGCGCGTGATGGCCACGGTCATGCCTTTTCCCGGCTCGCGCGTGGTCATCCAGCACATCGTCGATCGCGCCTGCATCGGCCACTGCTTCAGTTATGGCAACTATGAGCCTGCCTCGGGACAGTTTCGCGTTCGCGCAACTTCGCCGAATCCGTATGCCATGTGGAACGATCGCGACACTGCGGCGATGGAAGAAGGCTGGTACGAAGTGCGCCCGCAGGACTTGCCCGTGTACCAGATTTATCAGTGCAGCCGAGGGCAGACGGACATGTGCGTCGCGCCTTTGGCTGCCGGCGATGGAAACGACGATTTGGGAGTACATCCGCCGTAGCACCCGTCTAGCAAGCGGCGGCTCTTGCGGGGCTGCGTCAGCGGGGCGACATCAGGGCAGCAAGCCGAAGACCACGACGCCGGTCGCGGCGCCGACGAAGACCTTGCCGTTCGCAATCATCGGCGTGACGAACTTGCAGTTGCTATTCGTCGGGAACTGATCGCGCCCGCCGGAAGCCTGGTTGCTGTTATAGAGCTCGTTGCCCAGGTTCGTCGCGTCGTACGCGTGCAGCACGCCGGTGCTGCCGTTCTCGATCGCCCAAACGATTCCGTTCGAGGTTGCGTTTGCCGAAACGCTCGGCGTCGCTCCCGGATACCCGAACCCCGCGGGCGATTGCGACGTGGGCGAAGTGGAGAGCTTCGCATTCGAAATCGTGAAAGCGAGAAGCGGACTGCCCACTGGGCCGTAATAGACGGCGCTGTTGAAATACGCCGAGGTGGACCAAACGCCGCCCGGAAGGGCGCCATCGAGCTCCTGGTAAATCTGATTGTCGTTGTTCGTGTTGAATTTTCCCATCATGTCGCGATTGACGACATAGATTCGCGCGTCTTTTCCCGCGCCCACGGCGAGGTGCCGCGTGTTGCCTATATTGTCTTTCAAGTCCGGCAGCACCATCGAACCTCCCGAGCCGAGGTCCACGTCTCCATTCGATTCGTTGATGCTGTCGTGCATCATGAAATAATCCGAGACGCCGAGCTCGCCGCCGTTCAGCGACAGTTTGAGGAAGCCATTCCCGAAATCACCATCCACGGGAAAGCCGGAGCCATTCAACGTGGCGTCGAAGGTGCCATTTCCCGACAGCGTGTAGAAGTTGCCGGAGGAATCCGCCGACGGGCCTGCGCCCGCGCCCCAGAACGCGCCCTCGCTTCCGTTGGGAGTGGCATTGAGCACGCTCGTCTGCTGAAGATTGGATTCGCTGTAGCCCATGATCCAAGCCTGGTAGGAACCGGCGTCGCAATGGGAAGCCCACGTGGTGTAGATCACGCCGTTCAGCAGAAGCAACGCGGCGCGCTCCTTGTACGTCGCGGGATCGAATGTGTTGGTGCCGCTGTTCGACGGGAAGGTGGCCTGAATCGTTGTGGGACCGCCCAGCAATTCCGCGCCGGTGGTGAGGTCGAGCGCATGGAGGCGCTGGAAATACGTGCCGCCGTTCTTAGACATGGCCACGACGAACATCGTGCCGTGAGCCCCGGCATTCAGGTCAATCACCGGAGTGGACGTGATGCCAATCTCCGGCGTGACTTGACCACAGCCGCGGTCGTCGCTCGGCACCTCGCCGGGCCCGAGCAGAGACACCTTCCAAAGCTGGGTCAACGTGTCGGCATCGAAGGCAAAGACGGAATCATGTTCGGTCGCGACCAGGAGCACGTTGTGCGGCGCGCCGGCGATCATCAAATTGGAGACCAGCAGCGGCTCGGCGTCCACGAGCGCCACGCTGTTCGACCCCTCTAGAGTGGACAAGAATCCGAGCTTGCCAAATGTCGCAGCGTTCACATTCGCCGTCGTGAGAAGGGTCTCGTTGAGGTTCTGGCCCGTGCGCGCGTTGTCGTTGTGATAGGTCAGCACGTTGACCGTGCCGGCCGTTGCCTGCGTCACCGTGAGCGTTGCCTTTTGGCTTGTCACGCTGCCGGCGGAGTTGCTCACCAGCACTTGAAATGTGGCGCCGCTCTCGGCGAGTGTCGTCGGCGGCGTCGTGTAGCTTGCCGAAGTCGCGCCGGAAATTTTCGTCGTGCCCTGTTGCCACTGATAGCTCAACGGTGCCGTGCCGCTAGCTACGACCATGAATGTAGCCATCTGCCCGACATTGACAGACTGATTCGCGGGCTGCGTGGTGATGGTCGGGGCTACGGGCGGATTCCCGCCAGAGCTGCTCGAGCCGCAGGATGAGTTGAGGACGCAAACGGCCGCCAAGCCAAGGACGGAAACGAACGCCCGCACACGGGCGCAGAAAGTTGCGATTAGGAATTGTCTCCCGCCTGTATTTTCAGGAAGTTGCGTCATGTCCTAATCCTGAATCTCCGCGATTAGATTTGCGGCCTGGCGAGACGCCAGAATCGCGCTATGTCCCAAAGAAATTGCTTCGCACCGCTTCGCTGCACACTCCTTCGTTGTTGCTCAAAGCATTTTACGCCGATCGGCATTGAAGAACACCTGTACCTAGGTCCAGTTTACGAACAGTTGCTGGGGGCCTTCTCTTAGGCGGTTTCGGCGGTGGCGGGCTCTTCGCTGCGGGCGCCGGCGACGCGCCGGCCTCGGCCTGAAATCCACGCAGCCAGGCGCCAGACGAGCAGGATGCCAACCAAAAAAGCGTACTGAAGCGGCTTGCGCACGTCGGACTTCACGAGCCAGTAGTAGTGAATCACGCCGGCAACGGCGCTCAAATAAATCGCGCGATGTAGCATCTGCCAGCGGCGGCCGCCGAGGCGGCGAATCCATCCGGCCGTCGAGGTGATGGCGAGCGGAATCAGCAGCGCGAACCCGGTGAAACCTACGGTGATGAAGCGGCGCTTCTGGACGTCTTTCATCATTTCCGACCAGTCGAAGAACTTGTCCACGCCGATCCACATGCTGAAGTGCAGGCAAGCGTAGAAAAACGCAAAGAGCCCCAGCATGCGGCGAAAGCGGATGAGCTGCGGCAGGCGCAGCATCTTGCGCAAGGGTGTGATGGCCAGGGTGAGGATCAGGAAGCGAATGGTCCAGTCGCCGGTGGCGTGGGTAATGAATTCGATCGGATTGGCCGTGAGCTGGCCGTGAAGCGCCCGCCAGACAAGCACGCCAAGCGGAACCAGACAACCCAAGAAAACAACGACCTTCGTCCACTTGCTGGTGAGGACGGGATTCATGCGAAGCGGAAGGGGGCGCAGCCCTTCGTTCCGCTCAGGATAAACAAGCGATCGCCCCTACCTTCGAGGGTGACCGCGCGGCGGGCCAAGGCTGCGCGGCGGTCAGTAGTACTTGCGCAGGTCCATGCCATTGTAGAGGCTGGCTACCTGGTCGCCGTAGCCGTTGAACATCAGCGTGGGCCGGCGGAAGAATTCGCCGAGGCGCCGCTCCTTCGCCTGGCTCCAGCGAGGATGATCCACGTTGGGATTCACATTGGAATAGAAGCCGTATTCGTGGGCGTTTTCGAGGTTCCAGGTGGCCGGCGGCTGATCCTTTACGAAGCGGACCTTGACGATAGACTTGATGCTCTTGAATCCGTACTTCCACGGGATGACCATGCGCACCGGCGCGCCGTCCTGATTCGGCAGCGTCTCGCCATACATGCCCACGGTGAGCAGCGTGAGCGGGTGCATGGCTTCATCGATGCGAAGGCCTTCGACGTAAGGAAATGCGATCCCGGCGTAGGCGCCTTGCGGCATCTGCTTGTGGTCGTAGTAGCTCTCGAAAGCCACGTACTGTGCTTTCGAAGTGGGCTCGACCATCTTCGCGAGCGTGCTGAACGAGTAGCCGATCCACGGAACGACGATGGACCAGGCCTCGACGCAGCGGTGGCGGTAAATGCGCTCCTCGAGCGGCGCAGCCTTCATGATTTCGTCCATCGTGAACTTGCGCGGCTTCTTCACTTCTCCTTCGAAGGAAACGTACCACGGCGAAGTGACGAAGTCTTTGGCGTTGCGCGCGGGATCTTCTTTGCCGGTGCCGAACTCGTAGAAATTGTTGTAGTGCGTGACGTCGTTTTCGGGGGTGGTTTTTTCGTCAGTGCTGTAAGGCCCTTTGATCACGCCGTTCAGTTTCGTGGGCGTCGAGCCGTTTCCTGGGCCGTCGAGCAGATAGCCGAACCTCTTCCATCCCGCCACGGCGCCGGTGGTGATGAGCAGTCCGAGCAGGAAATTGCGCCGGCCCATGTACAGACCCTTGGGCGTAACGTCGGAATACTTCAGATCGGGCGCACGTTTGACTAGCACGCTCGGCCTCCAGCCGCATTCTCCATGTCTATCATCATACGCAAATCGTTACCCTATTGGATGCGCGAAGTGCCGCCAGGGACTGCAGGAGACAACCGCGTGCAGCCCAGAAGCCGGCAGTGGGACGCAGGCGCGTTACGGCGCCGCGAACCAGCTCTGGGTGTAGGGCGAATGGAGGAAGAAATTCATGAGCAAACTGGCAGCCTTCATTCCTCCCACGGCGGTCAGGTGGATACCATCGGGACCGAAGTCCTGCTCGCCCTTGCAAGGAGAGCCCGTCTGGCCGTTGCACCACACCAGGCCGTCGGAGCGCGGCGTCGCGCCATTCGCCCAGAAGTAGGCGGACCATGCGGTCCAAGGAGCCGAGGAGTAGCTGAGATCGCCAGCCACCGGGTCGATCGAGCCGTCGCGCACCTGGTTGATCTGCGCCTGAATCAGCCATTTGATTCCATAACCCGTTTCGTAGGCGAACGGCTCCGGATCGGGCGCCGACGAGGAATTGCTAGGAGCGTAGCCGCCGTACACGCGGCTCGAAAAGAAGACCAGCTTCAGATTGGGGAAGCGAGCTTTCGCCGCCCGCAGGCACTCCCCGAATTCTTCTTCCTCGTTCAGCGCGTTCGTCGTATTTTCGTTGTTCACGCATCCCGCCATCGTCGGGTCGCACAGGGGATTGCAAAGCGTGCCAAAGGGGACACATCCACGGTTTTCCGAGTGCACGCGGCCATTGGCGTTGTCAATCCATGCGACCTGAACCTGCATATTGCTGAAGCCGTTGGATGTGAGGTCGCCGATGATGCGGTCGTACTCGTTGTCAAACATGGAATTGCAGGACGGCGGCCCCTGCGCGGGGAACCAGTAGCAGGCGTCCTGCTCGCTCGCGGCGCCATTGGAAATGAACAGCGTGTCTTGGTTGACGCCGGAACCTTGGGCGCGTGCGGCTTGAACGAAGGAAGTGAACTCGATCTGAGCGTTCGACATGCCGAACGAGACGAAGATCACCGTTCCGTTGGGGCTGGGATTGCCGCTCATATCGAGCGGCTGGACCTGCGCGGCAAACGACTTGCCGTCGGCGTCGTGATCGGACGGCGCCATATCGCTGCTGTTCTCGTACAGGCCGCCCGAGAAATTCTTGTAATTCTCCGACGGCGTCATGTCCATTAACGGAATCGGTGTGGTGCTGCCGGCAGCGGAGGTGACCGTGAGCTGCGCTGTGCCGGATATGCCTGACAACGCCGCGGTAATTGTTACGCCTCCCGCGGCGACTCCGGTGGCGAGCCCGGGCTGCGCCTGGCCGGTCGTTTCGATCGTCGCGTCGGCGGTGTTCGAAGACGTCCAACTGGATGTCGCCGTGATGTTCTTCGTCGAACCATTACTGTAGGTTCCCGTAGCGGTGAACTGTTGCGTTATACCGAAGGCGATGGACGGGCTGGCAGGCGCGACCGCGATGGAGGTCAGAACCGCGTTCGCGCTGGTCACGGTGAGCATGGCCGTGCCGGAGATTCCCGACACCGAGGCAGTAATGGTGACGCTTCCCGCGGCGACTCCGGTGGCGAGGCCGGGCTGCGCTTGGCCAGTCGTTTCGATCGTCGCATCGGAGGTATTCGAAGACGTCCAACTGGATGTTGCCGTGATGTTTTTCGTCGAGGCGTCGCTGTAGGTGCCGGTAGCCGTGAATTGCAGCGTCGCGCCGGCATCGACGGAAGGATTCGAGGGTGTGACGGCGATCGACTCCAGAACGACGGACGAGGTGGTTACCGTAAGCTTCGCGGTTCCGCTAATCCCGGAAAAAGAGGCGGTGATGGTCACGTTTCCCACAGCGACTCCTGTGGCAAGTCCGGGCTGGGCCTGGCCGGTTGTTTCGATCGTCGCGTCGGCAGGATTCGAGGAGGTCCACGTGACGGAGGCCGTGAGACTTTTCATCGAGCCATCACTGTACGTGCCGGTGGCCGCGAACTGCTGTTTCGCGCCGACGGCAAGCGACGCGCTCGCAGGGGTAACGGCGATCGACTGAAGAACAGCTGCGGTGATGGTGAGCATGGCGGCGCCGCTGATGCCCGACGACGTGGCGGTTATCGTGACCGTTCCGGCAGCCACTCCTGTGGCAAGCCCCGGCTGGGCTTGGCCGGAGGTCTCGATGGTTGCGTCGGCGGTGTTCGACGACGTCCACGACGCGGACGACGTGATGTCCTTCATGGTGCCGTCGCTGAAAGTTCCAGTGGCCGTAAACGCCTGCGTCGCGCCAATGGCCGTGGAAGGAGCCGAAGGTGTGACCGCAATCGACGTGAGAACCGAGCCGCCGCTCGTGGCGCTGCTCGAGCCGCAAGCGGCCAGAGCAGCGAGGCCGACCAGCAAAAACACGCAGACTACGACAGATTCTAGCCGTGTGATGAAGGAGATGAGGCGGCGCTCCAAACCATTCTTGGCAAATCGCACAAAAGCCCCCGATGGGACGAGCACATCTCTGAGGCGCTGGGCGCGCCCCTGTGGAAACCAACCAGTGCTGCGGCGGGTCCCAGCCTGGTCCAGCTATGCAGTAAATACCGACGCTGCTTCTATTTTACTCGACTGCCAGGGCTGCGTAAATCTCTTCGCGGCTCGGCATCTGCGGTGGCGCCGAGCGGCGCGGCTGGCTCAGAAAGCGGGCACCGCCGCGCTGTTCTTGGCATTGAGCAGGCGCAGGTTAGCTTGGCCGTCGCGCGCCATTTGAAGGAGCGACCAATCACTCCGGAATTCGCGCATCGTCTCCCTGCTGTGCGCCCGACTTCTTAGGACCATATCGATATGCGCGAGGAGCAATTCATATGCCAGCCGCGGGTCCGACTGCGGCGAGAGCACGTTCTTCGCATTCAAACCGACGCGCGCCGGACCGCTCTCATCCGCGATTTCAACCCATAGGTTTTCGTCCGCATCCAGCAGGGGAGTACCATCACGGTCGAGGCGTCGAACGAACTTCTCCAGGGATTTTCGCCCCGAGATTACCTCGTCATGAGTCGCCTCGTCTAGAATAGCGGCGAACTGCTTCTTGTACTCAGCCCATTCGCCGGGAGTGCCCACGACCTCGGCACGCTCCCGATCTCGTTGCGCCTTCAGTTGCGCGACTCTTTCAGAATCGTCTTCCGCTTTCGCGCGCTGCCACTCGTGGTCGAGCGCCGTCGCGCGAGCGGTGGGATACTCCGCCAGCTCGCGCTCCGGGCTGAAGCGCCCGGTGAGATTGTAAGAGAGAAAGATAAATGGCATCTCATGGCTGGCGAAGGCGAGCATGGGCGGCAGCCAAATCTTGGAGTGGTACATCTGCTCCGTCCCGCTGCGGGGTGGCCCGGTTCGTTTGATGTCGCCGGGAATCTGCGGATAATGCTCGACGCGAAACTCCGAATCGGGATGGCGGAGCGCGTAGCGCGTGAAGGAACGCGCCACGGCTTTGGGGCTGGTTATACCCAGGTCGTTCACAAAATCGCCGTGCACCGAATCCGGGAAAAAGGTCTCAATGACGTCCTTGGTGAAGTTGGCGCAGTTGTTGGTGATGGGATTGAAATGGCTCTGGTTGGGCACGGCGTTGAACTTCGCGATCAGTTCCAGGTCCTGTTCCAACGTGGTCTTGACGATGAAGATGTACACGGTTCTCGCGAGCCTGGCGCCCACGGCATCTTTCCAATTGGCTCGTTTGTTGTCGCTGCACTTCGGTACCGAGCAGTAATCGGCGAGCGCGGTGGCGCGGTAATTCTGTTCGAGCAGACCTTTCACTTTTCGCAGCCCCAGCAAAGGCCGGCCCGAGGGATCATCGACGCCGTACAGATACACGCTGAGGGGTACCACGTTCCAGGCATAGTCCGCGTCCTCGCCATAATTCTGATAGTTGCTGATCACCGAGCCTTCCTCGTCCGGACGGCAGAGCCGCAATTTCAACGGCGACGAGTCCGGGCAGACTCGCGAGAGATAGACGGAGCTGTGCCCCGAAGCGGTGATGCGCGCTACTCCCTCATCGAGCGGGTCGTTGAGCACCACGCCCACGTCGCCGCGCACACTCGGGCACACCGTCAGGGCCAGAACCGCAAGCAGCCCTATCGCTGCGCCCGACGCAATTTTCAGAGCTCGGCTTTGCTCCACAGGTCTCCTGCGCCCCCGAGAGGCCTTAAGTTGGAAGCCTCGTCGGCAAGTAAGGATGTCACCTTCGATTTTGCCCTTTGTTTTGAATCACTTACAGCGGCGCCGCGTTTCGCTGGCTTTCGCCCGGCCCGACACGTTGCACCCCTCGCATTAACCCTTGTCCCCAATTAACGTTGCACCGAGATGGCAACAATTTCAAGGAACTGCGTGCGGGGACGTCTAGAAGGCGATAACTGTACTTAAGGACGGGTCGGCCTTTCGCCAGCAGCCGCTGCGATGCTGCGGCGGTAATCGGCAAAATCGGCGGTCCCGAGGACATGGCGGTTCATCCAAGCGAGGAACGTGTCGCGGTCGCGGGATATGGCGTCCCAAGCCTTGCAGAATGCGTTGTCGCGGTTGTAGTATCCGTGCGCGTACGAGGGATGCGCGCCGCCCGGCGCCAAGCAAATGCACGAGAGCACCCAGTACGGCAGAACGCAGGCATTGGGGGGAGCGTCCAGGCGATCGACGACCTCTTCCACTGTCACGATCACGCTCCTCGCGGCCAGCGCCGCTTCCTTCTGAATGCCGATGATTCCGTAGATGAGCACGTTGCCTTTGCGGTCGGCTTTCTGCGCATGAATGATGGTGACATCGGGATGGAGCGCCGGAGTAGCAGCCAGAATTTCACCTGTGAAAGGGCAGGTGATGGATTTGATTTTTTGGTTGTACTTCGGAAGGTCCGAACCGACATAACCGCGCATCACGGCGAAGGGCAAGCCGGACGCGCCGGCCTGGTAGCGCGCGGCCATGTCCGCGTGGCTGTGCTCTTCGATTTCGAGCGGAGCCGGCCAGCCCGATTGAATTGCGTCGCGAAACCGGTGCAACGACCCGACCCCTGGGTTTCCACCCCAGGAGAAAGCAAGCCGCGCAGCGGACCCCATGCCGATCATTTGGTCGTAGATCAAGTCCGGCGTCATTCGAATGAGGGTGAGATCGCGCCGCCGTTGACGCAGCACTTCATGGCCCGCAGCAAAGGGGATCAGATGCGTGAATCCTTCCAAGGCGAGCGAGTCGCCGTCATGAACGAGATCCGCGATAGCTTCACGCAGCGAGAGAAAAACGGCCAAGGGGCGACTCCTTGTCGTAGAGCCGGAGCAAGGATACGTCAGATTCGACGAGGCGCGAACAACTGCCTCGGCTAGTTCCAAGGAGGGCCGCGATCCGCACATCCGCACAAGGGCTTGCCTCGCTCCAGACGCACGTGCAGATCAGGAGTGGCTCCCGTGTAGTAGCGGCCTGTGGTTCGACTCCGGAGCCTATAAGCCGAATACAGGGGGGAATGTGGCGCGCCCGGGGAGAGTCGAACTCCCGACCTTGTGCTCCGGAGGCACACGCTCTATCCAACTGAGCTACGGGCGCGCCGTTCCACCAGCGAACGCTTGCGTCAGCCGCGCGTGCGGTTGATTCTACCTTTTCTTCGCGCGCAGCGGCAAAGGAATCGGCTTCGCTGCGCGGCGGGTCTAGGACGCGCGCGCCAGATTCTTGATCTGCCGCGCGAGCTTCTCGATCTCTTCCGCCTTCTGCACCAGCGGCAGAGACAGCACGGCGCTCGAATCCGTGTTGCGGACCTGTTGCTTCAATTCTCCCGCGAGCGAATAGAGCTTCTCAACGTCCTGGGCGATCTGCTCTCGATTGTGTTTCAGCATCTGCTTGGGATCAGGCTTCGGGGCTTCCGGAAGGGTGTCCTCCGGCGGCCTGGGAAACGGAGGCGGCAACGGAGCTTGCGGGGCCTGTGGGGCTCGCGGGTTCTGCGGGCCTTGCAAGGCCGCCGAACCGGCAGTGGCGCTCATCCCGAATAGCGCGGTCAGAGCCGCGGGGACCGCCGCAGCCATGAAAGTGCGTCGTGCCCATTCCATTGCTTCAGCTCCACCGAAGAAGTGCGGGCAGCCACGGGCGCGGCGCCGCGCGAGTGGTATAATCCCGCTCCCGTATTGTATGGCTGAATGGTACGCACGATGGGCCGAAATCGCCGGCGCACGCGCTTTGCGCGTGCTGGCCATCCTCTTACTCGCGTACCTGGTGACGCGAGTTCTGAAGGCGCTCACCAAGCGCCTGATTCAGGTCTCCAAGTCTGCGGCTCGGGCCGCGCAGATGCGCGAGCACCAGACCCGCAAGGTCGCCGGAGTGCTCTACAGCCTCGGGTCGGCGCTGGTCGTTGCGGCCGCCATCGGCGCGGTCCTGCCCGAACTTGGCTTTCATGTGGAGTCGCTGCTCGCCGCCGCGGGAGTGGCCGGAATCATCGTGGGCGTTGGGGCGCAAAGTCTGATCAAGGACATTGTGAACGGTTTCTTTATCGTTTTCGAAGACCAGTACGTGGCCGGGGATTTGATTCAGCTCAACGGAGAGACCGGCCGCGTCGAGCATCTCACCCTTCGCCGCACCGTGCTGCGGAATCCGAGCGGCGCGGCGGTGACGATTCCCAATTCCTTGGTCGGCCAAGTCGCCAACCTGAGCCGCGACTGGTCCCAAGTTTTTGTGGACATCGTGGTGCCGTCGGATGAAACGGTCGGCCGCGCGCTGGCTACGTTGGAGAAGATCGCCGGCGACTTCCGCAGCGACGCGGACTGGTCGGCGGCGCTGGTGGACGGACCCCGCGTTCTCGGCGTAGAATCCTTGTCCCTGGATGGCACGGTCCTGCGCCTGCAAGTGCGCACCGCGCTCAATCGCAAGGACGATGTGGCCCGCGAACTCCGGCGCCGCATCAAGCTGGGGTTCGAGCAGTCGCACATCTTGTTGAGCCACATGCACAAGGTGGCGCTGCAAGGCGAGGGCCCGTCAAATCCAGCGTGAATATCAATTCTTACAGGAGGAATCGTATGGGGGATGTGACTCACGAACAAGTGAACCTGATGCTGCGGCTCTACGACATGCGCCGCGAGCCGCGCATGCGCGAGGCGCGCGAGTGGTACATCGCCAATTTCCACGCCGCCAGCCCAGAGGAAGTGATGAAGCTGTGTCCGCCGGGAAGCAAGGAAAACGCGTTCATGCGCATGGTCATCAGCTACTGGGACATGTGCTCGAACATCGTAAATCGCGGCCTGATCGACGAAGAGTTCTTCTTCGAGAACAACGGCGAGCAATGGGTGGTCTGGGAGCGCCTGAAGCCCAGCGTGGCCGGCTGGCGCGAAGCCTTTAAGAACCCGCACGCCTTTGAGAATCTCCAAAAGCACTGCGAGCGTTTTGAGGCGTGGCGCGAGAGGCGCGCTCCGGGCTGCAACGAGGCGAGCCGCAAAATGATCGCGCAGATGACGCAGGCGCAGAAGACACGGACGGCAGGAAACTGACACACGCAGCCAGCCGTCTCCGCGGGCGCCCGCGCCTCATTTTAGGAGCGGGTCGCCGCAGCGAGTATTTTCTCTAGGTCTAGGCGGGAGAAATGTGGTAACGTCGGGCCAGTTCCCGCGATTGAAGAGTCCGTCCGAGGAGTTCCGAGAGGCCGGGAGAGCTCTGAACTGCAGGGTCCCGATGCGGACTTCAGGAGAGGATCGAAAACGATGAGCACGCGCCGCCGAGCTTACTCCATGAGTGCCTTGCTTGTGTGCCTTGTCCTCGCGACTGCCAGCGGTCTGGGCGCCCAGACGGCGGGCAAGGTTTCGGTGGTCGTGCCGACCGCCTACCTCCTGCGAACGTCCCAGCAGTTGAACGCCGCCGCCGGGATGCCCGTGCAGTGGGGCGACGTCGTCAATACCGGCCACCTCTCGCGCGCGCGCATTTCGCTGACCGACGGCTCGGTGCTGAACGTTGGCTCCGATTCGAATCTCACGATCGCCAAGCACGATGCGGCGTCGCAGCAAACCGATTTGGATCTGAACTACGGCCGCGTGCGCGCCAAGGCGGTCAAGCTGTCGAAGCCCGACGCGCACTTCCAGATCCGCACTTCGGTGGGCGTCGCCGGAGTCGTTGGCACGGAAATGATGGTCGCTTTCGAAACGGCGCCGTCCTCGGGCCCGGCTGCGCCGCCGGAAGCCGGCGCCAGTGGGTCGAATGATCAGCGGAAGATGTCGGTGCTCTGCCTGGAAGGCGCCTGCAAGCTTTGCGACCTCCTGGCCAACTGCGTGACGATGAAGGGCGGCGAGATTTCCACGATTCGCGGGAATTCGGCTCCCGCTCAGCCGGCCCCCGCGACTCCCTTGAGCGTCACTGAGTCCGTGAATTCAACAGGTACGACCGGAGCGGCGACTGGCGCGGGCGTCGGGGGACTTGGAACCGTAGGCGCGGTGACGGTCGCGACGGCCGTCGGAACCGCTGTGACCACGGTGGTGGTGCGCACGGTGGCGACGACGAAGACTTGTCCCCCGCCTCCGACGGGCGGCGGAATCATTCACAAGCTCGCCCCCAACTGTGGCGGCATTACGAGCGCATCGCACATCAACGGCCAGCGTGGCCCCTGAAACACACCGCACCCGCTGGTTGGCGCCCCCGAAGAATCGCTTTCGGGGGCGTTTTGTTTTCGGGCGGGTTCTCTACTTCACGAACGTCAGTCCGTGCGGCACGGCGAACGGGAAGACGTACGCGTAAAGCATTACGATGACTCCGACGATCGCTCCGAGCGCGATCGAGTGCCAGAACACGAACCGGAAAATGATGCCTTCGTTGCCGACCTGATTGGTCGCTGACGTGGCTATGGTGATGGACTGTGCATCCACCATCTTCCCCATCACACCGCCGGAGCTATTCGCCGCGGTCATGAGCACCGGATCGATCCCCAATTGCTGCGAGGTGATTTTCTGCAAGCTGCCGAAGAGCGCGTTGGACGATGTGTCGCTCCCGGTCAGAGCGACGCCCAGCCAGCCCAGGAAAGTGCCAAAGAACGGGTATAACCACCCCGTTCGTGTGAAGGCGAGTCCTAAGACGGCGTCAAGCCCCGAGTATCGCGTGATGAATCCCAGGCCGAGCATGAACGAGATGGCCACCATGGCGATGCGCATGCGCACCAGGGTTTTCCAAAAGGTCTTCATCAGCGCCAGCGGAGTCAGGCCGAGCGCCGTGCCCGCCACCAGAGCAGCGAGGAAACATCCCGTTCCCGTCGCGGTCAGCCAGTTGAAGTCGTATCGCGCCGCCTCGGGCGTCGGCTTGGTGACCACCGGTGCTGCGCGCGTTACTGCCTTATGCAGATATGGCACGTTCCACACCGGAGTGGTCGCCTTGTTCAGTGGATTCTTGAATTGCGGCAGGCCCCACACGAGCACAAAAACCGAGAGGATCGCGAAAGGCATCCACGCTCTCGCGACTTGCCCAGCGGTGTACTTGCGCGGAGCGCCTGCCGCTTGCCTCTTGGCGTCCTCTTCCGCGTCGTAATCAAACCGCCAAACCTTCTTCGGCTTCCAGAAATGCAGGAAGGCCACGGTGGCGAGAATCGAGACGACCGCGCCCATGATGTCCACAAGGTTGCTGTCCACGTGATTGGACCACAGGAACTGCGTCGCTGCGAAGGAAAGGCCGACCACCAGAATCGCGGGGAGAACTTCGAATGTTTCGGACCACCCCACCATGGCGCGCACCAGCCAGAACGGAACGATTATGGCCGTGAACGGCAGGATGCGGCCGATCATCGCGTTGACGTCCGACTCCGGCACCCCGCTGACGGCCGCGAGCGTATGAACCGGGGTTCCGATCGCGCCCCACGCGACTGGCGCCGTATTGGCGATGAGGTTCAGCGCGGCGGAGTGGAACGGCCGGAAGCCGAGCCCGATCATGAATGCGCCGGCAATGGCCACCGGAGCGCCGAATCCTGCGGCGCCTTCAATGAACGCGCCGAAGCAAAAGGCCACCAGCAAAACCTGCAGGCGGCGGTCGGGAGTGATGGCGGCAATCGATTCCTTCATGATCTCGAATTGGCCGGTCTCGACGGAAATGTCGTAGAGATAGACGGCCGCAAGCACGATCCACGCGATCTTCAGGATTCCAAAGGCCACGCCGTACCCAAAGCTCATGGTCGCCAGCGCGAGCGGCATTTTGAACACAAGGATGGCTACGACGACCGCCGTGAACGCCGCGGCGATGGCGCACCAGTGCGGCTTGACCTTGAGCCCTGCGAGCAACGTGAACAGCACAAGAATGGGAAGGGCCGCTACCAGGGTTGAGAGCCACCACATTCCGAACGGGTCATATACCTGCGTCCAGGTCATACAACTCTCCTTTCGGTGGATCCGTTTTGCGGATCAACTGCGTCTCCTCTAGACGGGGTCGAATTCCCCGTCGCGGATCATGGCTTCGCCGATTCTCCGCGCCTGGCGAAACGTGTCCGGCGTTCCGAGGTCTTTCATCTTCGGAAGTTCACTGATAATCCGGTCGAGTTCTTCGCCGAAGATTTTGCCGACAAGCTCGGGCATGTGCCGTACCACGGCGCCCGAATCGTCCACCACCTGCGCGGCCGCGCCGTGCTTCATTCGCTGGGCGATCATTACGCGATAGATGCGGTCGGTCGCGAGGTCTTCCATGTAGCCGTCGAGCAGGCTGGCGCCCTTGCCGTTGAGCACGCCGTTGCGGTAGCGGATCACCGTGCGCACGGCCGCGCGCGTTCCCGTGAGCGTCTTCTTGCCGACGCCCTTCGGTACCGGACGCAGATCCGCGTGAGTCGTGGGCAACTTCGGCCGCTTGCGGATCTGGTTCGGGTACGGGAAAGCGTCCACGGCGATCTGATTCTGGTCCGGGTGGCCCGTCCAGGCGCCGTCCATCAGCGTTTTGGCCTCGTTTTTCTTGTCCTCTGCCAGAACGGCGAGAGCGCGAGCGTTCAGAGCGGGATCTTCGCGGCTCGGAAACAGCGCGGTCATGCCGCCGACAGCATGAAATCCGTGTTTGTGGCAAATTTCGGGCATCAATTCGCGAAAACGCTGGAAGAACGCCACGTCGTGAGGAATCGTGTTGCGGTCGGGCAGAATCCACTCCGGATTCTCGATGTTGAAGTGCGCCAGACTGGCCATGTAGTCCCAGCGGCCGAGATTCAGGCCCAGGATGTGCTCGCGCAGATTGTAGGCGAACTCCTCCATGTAATAAGCGAGCGGAAACGCTTCCACCAGCGCCATGCACTTGATGAAGCCCTTCGGCCAACCCTTGGCCTTCTCCATCGCCTGGAAAAGGTCGCGCCACCAGAGCGCCTCCTCGGCCGATTCCGACTTGGGAATGTAAATCGAGAGCGGATGCTTCTGCTCTTTGGGGTCGGTGCGGTAGGCGACGCTCGCAACATCGAACAGCGACGCCGACATTATCTCCGCGCCGAATACTCCCGCCTGGCTGAGGTGCAGCCCGCGCGGACGTACCCAGATGACCGTCTTACTGGGCTGGATGCCGACTTCCTTGTTGCGCTTCTTGTCGAAATATTTCAGTTCCCCGCGCAGCGCGCTCAGCGTGTTTTCGATGCCGAGGATCAAGTGATCCCACTTGTTCGCGAGCGAGTCTTCCACGTCAAGCATGACGCCCGGCGACCCTGAATTGAGCAGCTTGACGCACATGTCGGCTTCGTCGGCGGGGCCGGTCATTTGGTTGCGCTGATCAGCGCACCAGCCGGGCACCTCGACCTGCCAGTCGGTTGTCGTGGCTGCGGACGCAGGCAAATAGTCGGGGAGTTTGCCGCGGTGAGCGCTGGCGAGCGCCTCGTGACGCCTCTTCAGAAGCTGCTGCTGCCGCGGAGTGAACTCGCGGTGCAGCGGCGTGAGAAATTCGAACAAGCCCTGGGGCAAATCCTCGCGGGGATTGAAGTCCGGAGGCGCGGAATTCATTGGAACGTGCATAGCTGTCGTCTCGCTTGTTTCCCCGGGGTGTAAACCGATCGCCCTCAAAGGAATCGGGCACGGAGGGCTCTCTGCTGCGGTCGTATAGCTTCGCCAGGCGCAGGTTGTCAAGAACTAACGGCTCTGCCCGCGAAAGTTAGGACTCTCCTCTCCGCCGTCACAGCCATCACCACATTTTCGAGTATCTGATCTTGGCTTGCTTCAGGACGGGAATGCCGGGACGCGCACTTGGCGCAGCCCGATTCGGCGCTCGCGCTCTAGCGGTACACCACAGGTACACAAGAAAAGAGGGTTAACAGCATGCATTTCAAAGGGACAGGTTGGAGGCGCGGGTGGGAATCGAACCCACGTATAAAGGTTTTGCAGACCTCTCCCTTACCACTTGGGTACCGCGCCCAAGAAGGACAGTATAGCGAAAGTCGCGCGCAGATTCACTCCGCCCGTGCCGTTCCAACTCTTTCTACTAAACGACTGGAGGATGGTTGGCGCGCCGAAGTCCATAGCCACAAACGGGAACGGCGCTAGCGGATGTGCACCTCGAAAGGCATGCGCGCCTGCACCGGCTCCATTTCGCGGAGCAACCGGCGCAGCGTGGCGTCGAGCGCCGCTTCCGGACTCGTACGCGAATCGAACTGATCCTGCTGGCGCTCCAGGAACAACTGGAAGAAGTTCTTCTCCTCCGGGAAACGGACGATGTGAACCGGCGCGCTTGCCGGGATGTGCGCGAGCTCCTTGGCCACCTCGATGGCGCGGTCCAGACCGCCCAGCTCATCGACCAGGCCAAGCTCCTTGGCCTGCGCGCCCGACCACACGCGCCCTTTGCCGATTTTGTCCACCGCGGCGACGGTCATCTTGCGTCCCGCCGCCACGCCGCGCGTGAAGGTGTCGTAGGTTTCGTGCAGCGATTTTTCGATGTAAGCCCGCTGCGCCGGGGTGAAATTCTGCTGATCCCAGAAGAGAGTGGCGTTGTCGCTGGTGGCGACGTAGTCGGAGCTGAGGCCCAGCAGATTGTAGAGGCCGGCGATGTTGAACTTTCCGATCAGCACTCCGATGGATGCAGTGATGGTGTTCGGATCGGCCACGATCTTGTTCGCGTCCATGGCGATCCAATAGCCGCCCGACGCGGCCACATCCGACATGGAAACGACCACGGGCTTGCGCGCCGTCGCCAGAGCCACCTCGCGGCGAATCACTTCGCTGGCCACCGCCGACCCGCCGCCCGAATCGATGCGCAGCACGATGGCCTTGATGCTCGAATCTTCTCTCGCTTTGCGAACGTCCGCGGCCACCGAATCGCCGCCCATCACGAAGCCGCCGCCCGGCGTGTTCTCGGACTGGCCGGAAACAATCAGGCCACTGGCCTGGACGACAGCGATGCGCTCGCCCACGTCGAATCTCATAGAGGACGCCATGCGGTAGCGGCGAAGCGATACCGGGCTCCAGCCCTTTTTTTCCTTGAAGAAGTCCTGCACCTGGTCCCAATAGGCGAGACGGTGCACGAGCTTGTTTTGGACGGCTTCTTCCGCAGAGAACGGGCCGCGATTCAGGATCGACTCGAACTTCGCGGCGTCCATGTGCAGGCCCTGCGACGTCTCGCTCACATACTGCTTGTAGATGCTGCGCAGCAGGCTCTCGACTTCCTCCTTGTGAGCCGGCGTGAACCGCCTCTCCGTGAACATGTTCGACGCGGTTTTGAATTCGGCGATGTGGTAGAACTCCGGCACGATCTTGAGTTTGTCGAGCGTCCCGCGAACGAAAAGCGCCTCGGCCATCATGCCGTGAATGCTGACTGGGGCGGTGGGAACGAGCCAGATCCTCTCGCACGCGCTCGCCAGATAGTATTCGGGGTTCCCGATGCCGTCGCCGCCCAGGTAACAGATGCTGGGCTTGCCGCTCTTGCGGAAACCGAGCAGGTGCGAGCGGATTTCCTCGAGCTTGCCCCAACCAGTGGCTAGTGGGTGAATGCGAACCACGAGTCCGGTGATGTGACCGTCGTCCGCACCCCGGTCGATCAAGTCGAGGTAGTCGTGGAGAACCGGGGTCCTTTCGGCCGTGAAGGCGCTGAAGAAATCCACCGGGCGCTGCTCTTCGATGGCCCCCTCGGCATCGATTACCAGGACGGAGTTCGCCTCCATTACGCGCGGCCTTCCGCCGCTTCTTATCGCTGCCCAGAAGATGAGCACGAAGAATGCCAGCACCACGAAAATGACAATCGCTCGCCGTTTGCCCCACGTCATGGTCGTTCACCTCGCAGTAAATTGGCGCCGAACCGGAAAGGCCAAGGTAGCATTGGCAGGCCGAAAACTCCAAGCCGCCAGACGGCATGCGTAATTCGGCGCTAGTGTTGCGTGCGGCAAATAACTCGCATCAAGCGGGCGCAGCATGCTGCGCCCCTGCAAGGACTACTGCTTCCGAGACGCGACGCTAGAAGCCCTTGCCGGGGGTTGACGCGAGTTGAGGAAGACCAGTCTTCAAAGCTAGTTGACGCAGAGTTGGGCTTCGCTGCGAATTACTCGAATATGGCGGATGCGCGTGGTGAGGACGCTGTTCCCAAACTCCAAGCGGAGGCCGCAGGCGGCCACGATGTCGCGCTTGATCGCCGTGCCGCCCCAGGTGCAACCGTTGATCGCCACTCTTCCAGGCGATCCGGTGCGGTCGAACCAGCCGCCCCAGACCCAGTACGATCCGTCTTCGAGAACCCAGATTCGGTAGAGGGAATTTCTCGTGGCGACAAGAACGCAATCGCCGCCGCGGAGGTCCGTCTTGCGCACCTGCTCCAAAGACCGCGCTTCCTCGACGGCATTTTCGAGCGTGTGAGCGATGTGAGGCATGTCCGCCCTCGAATACATGTTGCGCGCAACAAATCCGTCAGTCAACTCAACTAACCGTCTTTCGAATCGCGCAGGAACCGTGCCGCTTCCTCGGGCGGCGTGGGGTTGATGTAGAAGCCGGTGCCCCACTCGAAGCCCGCGACTTTCGTGAGCTTGGGCATCATCTCGATGTGCCAGTGGTAGTGATCGTTGATTTCTTCGCCGATCGGCGACGTGTGAATGACGTAGTTATACGACGGGCGCGAAAGCGTCGTGTCGAGGCGCGAGAGGAAATCGCGCAAGACGCTGGCCAGATTGCCGTAATACGGCGTGGGCATATTCTCGAACGCGGAACTGTGCTGCCGCGGGAGAATCCACGTCTCAAACGGAAAGCGCGGCGCGTAAGGGGCCAAGGCGATGAAGTAGTCGTTGTGCAGAATGACGCGCGTTTCCGTTTCGACTTCCTGCCGGATCATGTCGCAGAAGATGCAGCGTTCTTTTTCATCGTAGTAGCGCTTGGAGTTGTCCACCTCTTCGCGCACGCGCTTGGGAACGATGGGCAGCGCAATCAACTGCGAGTGCGTGTGCTCCAGCGAAGCCCCGGCGGCTTCGCCGTGATTCTTGAACAGCAGAATATAGCGGAAGCGCTTGTCGTTTTTCAAGTCCACCACGCGGTCGCGGTAGGCCCACAGCACTTCCTCGACCGCCTTCTCCGGCAAGCCCGAGAGCATGGTCTGGTGGTCGGGCGTCTCGATGATCACTTCGTGTGCGCCGATGCCATTCATGCGGTCGAACAGCCCTTCGCCTTCGCGGTCCAGCCCTCCTTCGATTCCCAGCGCGGGAAACTTGTTGGGCACCACGCGCAGCGACCATCCCGGCATGTTTTTCCCCGTGCCGTTCCGGCCGTACGCCAAAATCTCCGGCGGCGTCTTCCCTTCATTCCCCGGACAGAACGGGCACGTTCCGTTGTTTTTGATCTCCACACTTTCGCGCACGAAATCCATCGGCCGCTTGGCGCGATCGGTGGAAATAATCACCCAGCGCCCCGTGATGGGATCCTTACGAAGTTCCGGCAACCCGCCCTCCTGTAAGTAGCGTTCCGGCCGGGCGCAGCGGGAGCACGCAGCTCCCCTGCGCACTTCTATTCTACTACGGGTTCGAGGGCCGGCCGCTGTGCATCGAGGATGCGCTGTGGATCGCTCTAGCGGCCGCCGATTCCGAAGGCGCCTTTGTGCAGCCGCACTTGCGGTCTGGCGCCGGGACGGGTCTCGATAGCAAGAACATCGAATCGGCAAGACGCTTCGTCCACGCGCCGCGCGCGCATGAATTGGCGCGCCATGCGAATCAAGTTGCGCCGCTTTTCCCAGTTGACCGCTTCTTCGGGCCTCGGCTGATAGGGGTCGCAGGCCGAGCGCGTCTTTACTTCGACGAACGCGAGCACCGGACCGTCGTAGCCGACCATGTCGATTTCGCCTTTGACGCCCGGCGCGGTGAAGTTGCGCGCCACGAGAATGTATCCATGGCGGCGCAGATACCAGTAGGCGTATGTCTCGCCGCGAATGCCGGTGCGCCGCGCCCGCTCTTTTGCGGAATCGCCGGCATGCTCCTCCGCAAGCCCCTTGCGAGCGGCGCAATCAACCAGTGCGAACATCAAACGCCCGAGCACAGGCATCCTCGCGTCAGCCCTCACAGCGAATGGGGAAAATTCGGAGCATATCTGACCGCGCTAACGCGTCGAAGCGGCTTCGACTTGCTGATCGAGCATGGCCATGGTGTTGAGGATGGTCTGGACAGCCTCTTCTTCGCCGATGGTCGAGTTGACCATCAGATGGAAGCGGTGGCGGTCCGGCCATTCCACGCCAAAATACTGCTTGATGAAAGCGGCGCGGTCGTGGTCCACCGTCTCCGCAAGCTGGATGGCTTCGGCTTGGCTCTTCCCGCCCGCCTGCAGCCGCCGGACCTTTTCCTCGAACGGCGCATAGACAAACACGTGAAAGGCGTCGCGCCGGCCCTCCAGGTAGTAAGCCGAGCCGCGGCCCACGATCACGCACTGGCCCTCTTCGGCAGCCCCTTTCACGACGTGCTCGGCCACTTCGCGTATGCAATCGGTATCCGCGATCTTTAGACGCGGAGCGTTCAGGCTTCCCTCATAGCTGCCCCGCATGAAGGCGCGCATGAGACGATAGAAGAGCGGATCGCGCTTTTCTTCGTGCTGCTCGACCACCCGACAATCGCACTCCATCAGCCGCGCGATTTCGTTGCTGAGCAGCTGGTCCCAGAGCTTCCAGCCGAGGCGCTCGGCGACGATTCTGGCGATATCGACGCCGCCGCTTCCGTATTCGCGCTCGATGGTAATTGCTCGGATCATGGCGCTTTGCCCCGATAATAACTCGGCAGCTCTAGATTTGCACGAGCGCGCACATGCCTCACCCACCCGCCCGCCGAATCCATTATGACAGCGAAAGAAACGCTACTTGACGGCCTCGAGCTCCCATTCGACGGTTTTGCCGCGAACGACAAACGAAAGGTAATACTCCCAGAAGCGGCGGAAACGACGCGAGTGATTCACGAGAAACTGAAAGCCCAGCAGGCGCCACAACTGCAGCAGCTCGACGTGCACGCGGCGCTCGCGCAGGTTGGCCGGAGCATAGTAGTCGTACTCAGCTGGGCGGTCGCTGAAAAACCACAGCGAAAAACTCGAAAGATGCCAGCGATGCGCCGGGCTGCAATAGGAGGCGTGGTCGGTGTAGTGCGGCGTAACAATGATGACGCGAGCGCCAGGCCGCGCAACCCGGTGCACTTCGCCGAGCATCCGAAAAATATTGTCCACTTCCTCGATGATGTGAATCAGACGCACCTCGTCAAAACTGCCGTCTCGAAACGGCAGCGTCCGCGTCCAATCGCACAGCACGTCCGCTTGCCCCGCGGGGCTCAGGTCGATGCCGATCGAGCCAGGGTACTTCTTGCGGCCGCAGCCGATGTCCAGAATGCGCGGCGGCATCTATTTGATCACCTCGAAGGTGAACTCCATCAACTTGCCGCGGATCACGAAACTCAGGTAGTGCTCCCAAAACTGGCGAAAGAAGCGGCTGCGGTTCACCAGAAACTCAAAGCCCAGCGTTTTCCACAGCTTCAGCAGCTTCACGTTGAGCTTCTTCTCGCGCATGCGGACTCTCGTGTACCACATGTCGCGCCCGTGCATTCCGCCGGGATAGAAATAGAGAAACGAATAGGTGTTCAGGTGCCAGCGGTGCGTGGGATCGCGAAAGGAGCTGAAGTCCGTGTAGTGCGGTGTGACCAGCCAGATGGTGCCGCCCGGTTTGGTAACGCGATGGAACTCCTCCATCGTGGCGATGATGTCGGCGACGTGCTCGATGATGTGCTCAGCGCGCACCTGGTCGAAGGAATTGTCGCGAAACGGCACCCCGCCCTTGTCGAGATGCGCGATGACGTCCGCGGCCGTCGAAGGGTTCATGTCCAGCCCAATCGAGCCCGGGTACTTCGCAGGCCCGCAGCCGACATCCAGGATGCGCGGCAAATCGCCCTCCTGCCGAAGGTCGAAGCGCGTCTATTATGTGGAAATCTCAAGAAAAGCCAATGTTATTTGAAGAATCGAAGGCTGTAGCAGGCCTGCCGAACCCGGCAAGCAACTGCAGCGAGACAGAAAGAGGCGAGGGCCAAAGGACGCGGCCCTCACCTTGTGAGTCACGGCAACGTCTCTAAAGTGATCGCTCGACTTCGCTGATGCACTGGTCGAGGATGCGCACCGCGCATTCCGCTTGTTCCTGGTCGATCAGGAGCGGAGGAGCTAGCCGCAGGGAATTTTCGCCCGCGCCCAGAACCAGCAGCCCCTTCTCGAAGGCCCGCTGCACGACCCGGTTCCGCAGCTCCGGCGCCTTTTCTTTGGTCTTTTGATCGCGAACCAACTCGATGCCGATCATCAGGCCCTTGCCGCGAACGTCGCCGACAATGTTGTGCCGCTCGCGCCAGTTGGCGCTCTGCCGGAAGATGAAATCGCCCATGCGCGCGGCGTTGGCGATATAGCCGCGCTCGAGCAGGCTCATCGTTGCCAGCGCCGCGGCGATGCACACGGGATTGCCGCCGAAGGTCGATGCGTGCGCGCCCGGCTTCCAGTTCATCACCGTGGCCCGCGTGACGATGGCGCCGAGCGGCATCCCCGACGCGATTCCTTTGGCCACAGCGATGATGTCGGGCTCGATTCCCGCGTGCTCGCAAGCCCACCACTTGCCTGTCCGGCCCATCCCCGACTGCACTTCATCGATGACCAGCAGGATTCCGTGCTTGCGGCAAACGCGCTCGAGGCCCTGCAGAAACTCCGGCGGCGCGGGCATGTACCCGCCCTCGCCCTGGATCGGCTCGATGACGATTCCCGCGACATCCTCCGGGTCCACGATGCGCTTGAACATTTCGTTCTCGAGGTACGCGAGACAATCGGCGGCCGCGTGTTCGGCGCGAACGCCCATCCCGTCGCGATACGTGTTCGGATACGGCATGTGAAACACGCCCGAGAGCAAGGAACCGAAGCCTTTTCGTTGAACAGATTTGCTCGCTGTCAGCGACAGCGATCCCATCGTTCGCCCATGGAAGCAGCCGTAGAACGCTATGAATTTCTCGCGGCGCGTGTGATACCGCGCCAGCTTCATCGCCGCTTCTATCGCTTCCGTGCCGGAGTTCCCGAAATAGACGCGCTTCGCCTCTTTCCCAGGGGCGATGGACGCCAGCTTCTCGGCCAGCTCGACCATACTCGGATAGTAGAAATCCGTCCCCGACATGTGAATCAATTCCGCAGCCTGCTTTTGAATCGCCGCGACCACTTCCGGGTGGCAATGCCCCGCCGAAACGACGGCGATGCCGGCGGCGAAATCGAGGAACGCATTGCCGTCCACATCCTCGATCAGCGCGCCACGGCCCGTCTTCGCCACCAGCGGATAGTCGCGCGTATAGGACGGCGACAGAATCTGCCGGTCTCGTTCCACGATCTCCTTGGCCCTGGGCCCGGGCAGCGCCGTCACCAGGTGCGGGAGTTTCATCTCAGCTGTTTGCATGTTCTTCCTCCGCAATCGGATCTTGGCCGGCGCGCACACGGATTCCGGCCGTGGCATGCCGGGCAAACCAAATCAGAAGGAAGAACTTAAGCGGCGCCGAAGAGGTTCGGGCGCTCGTAGGAAGGCTGGCCGTGAAGCGACAGCGAGTCCAATGGCGAAAAGCTCATTTGTGTTTCCACCGGACAGTACCGTCTTTTCTGTCCTCCAATATGATACCAGAATCGGCCAGCTGCTGGCGAATGGCGTCAGCGCCTTTGAAGTCGCGCCGCTTCTTCAGCGCGTTCCGCTCTTGGATCAGGAATTCGATCTGCTCGGGCACCATGCGCGGCGGCGCGCCGCCGACTCCGAGTTTCTCGAGCTTATCGGCATCATCGTCCGCGAGCACCGCCAAAATGCCGTCGAATTTCTCCATGGCGGCGAGCGCCCGCAAGGCATCCTGCTGCCCGAATGTGCGGCGGTCCATGGCCGTGTTCACATCGCGCACCAGATCGAAAACGGCCGCCAGCGCGACGGCTGTATTCAGATCGTCCGCCAGCCCCGAGTCGAAGTCGCGCTCGGCCCGTTCCATTCGCTTGTGCATCTCAGAATTCGAGCCCGCCGGAAACGGCTCTGTCTTCAGCCGCGCCGCGAAATTCCGCAGCCGCTCGACGGAGCTTTCCGCTTGCCTCAAGCTGTCCCGGGTGTAGTTGAGTTGGCGGTTGTAGGGCACGGACATCAGCAAAAACCGGATCGCCGAGGGTTTTTGGCCTTTGGCGAAAAGATCTCGCAGCGTGAAGAAATTGCCGAGCGACTTCGACATCTTCTCGCCGTCGATGATCAAATGCTCGGCATGGAGCCACAAGCGCACGAACGGCTTGCCAGTCGCCGCTTCGCTTTGCGCGATCTCATTCTCATGGTGCGGGAACGCCAGGTCGACTCCGCCGGTGTGAATGTCCAGCGTGTCGCCGAGGTACTTCATGGCCATGGCCGAGCATTCGATGTGCCACCCGGGCCGCCCCGCGCCTATCCGCGTCGTCCAGAAGTGCTCGCCCGGCTTGGGGCCCTTCCACAGCGCAAAATCGCGCGCGTCGGCCTTTTCGTAACGGTCCACGTCCACGCGCGCGCCGGCCTGCATCCCGCTCACGTCGATCTTCGATAGCTTCCCGTAGGCCGGAAACTTCGCAATGCTGTAGTAGATCGAGCCGTCGCTCGTGTAGGTCATGCCTTTCTTCTGCAGCGTCTCGACCAGCGCCACCATGTCGTCGATGTGATCGGTAGCGCGCACCACTTCCTCCGGCGTCTCGAGGCTCAGCGCCTGCATGTCCTCGAGGAACGCCTGGATGTACTTCTCCGTGTACTCGCGAATCCCGACTCCCGCGCTCGCAGCGTTGTGGATGATGCGGTCGTCCACATCCGTCAGATTCATGACCTGCAGCACGCGGTAGCCCCGCGAGCGCAGGAAGCGCCGCAGCACGTCCTGAAACACGAACGTACGGAAATTTCCGATGTGCGCGTAGTCATATACCGTCGGCCCGCAAGTGTAGATGCGCACTTCGTTGTCGCGAAGCGGGCGCAGCGGCTCCAGCTTGTTGCTCAGCGTGTTGTGCAGGCGTATCTCGTTCATCCGTGCGGGTCGCGCAAGCGTGTCATTCTATCCGACGCTCTGCGCCGCCGTAAACGTCAACAACTACGGGATGAACTGGATGCCGCGGCTCACGATGGTGACGTCGCCATCCTGCGAAGGCGTCGCTGTGAGCGGACGCGACTTCCTCAGAAAGAGTCCCTCAAGGGGCAGCCCGTAGCTTTGGTCCACGGCATAAACCTCCACGGGCTTGCCGGCCGGAAGCGTGAAGCTGAGCTCCACTCCTTTGGCCGGCATGGTGACGCAATCGTAGATCGTCCAGCCATTGCGATACGCTCTCAGGCGCGCAGCCTGAGGCTGCATGGGCTCCCCCTCCATTCGCACGGCTTCGATGCCCGCGTCGGGAGGGAATAGAACCATGGCCTCGGGAGCGCCGCGCTCCGAGCGCAACAAGGCGCGGTAGGAATGCTTGTCTCCCGCGGGCATCGATTCCAGGATTGTAAATGTCGGCGCCGCAAGCCCAAGGTGCGGCGCGTCCGCCAAAAACGCAGGACCTGAGCTCCACCGAAAAGGTCCCTTGGGAACGCGATGAAAACTCGTCGCCACGCGAATCGGCTCGGAGAGCCGGCCGGAATCGGGACGCACCACCCATTGCCCTTTGCCCGAGTCGCCATCCTGCCAGTACTGGAGGTCCACGCGCTCCGGCGATTTTGCGGAATAAGCGGGCGCCACGGTCGCGCCAAAAATCGAAAGCGCGACGACCGCGAGGGTCCCTCCCAGAATTCCAAGCCGCCAGAGCGGGCGCGCGTCCTCGAGCTCGCGCATCAACGGCGCCATCGGCGTCAGAACCACCGCTACTGTCAAAGCCACGCCCACCAGCGCGCGACCCCCCATCCCGTCGTACAGCAGCAGCGCGGGCGGGAAGGCCAGCACGGCCGCCACGATCAGCGGACCGGCCACCGCCAGCACAGGCGCCGCCGGCGGCTCGCTGCGGCGCAACGTCCACGGCAACCCGAGCAGCGCGGCTGCCCACAAGGGCATCACGAACACATAGCTCATGCCCGGTTCAACCCAGGCTGTGCCGAGCGCCAGGAGCGCCCAGCCCAGCCAGACCCCGGCCCACAAGCCCCAAAACCCGGCGCGCCGGCCCAGCGCATAGCCAGCGCAGACGACACCGGCAAAGCCCAGCGACCAGAAGACAATCTCGACCGGAAGCGGATGAGCGACCCACTCAACCAGCAATGCTCCTATCCGCACAAGAAACCAGCGGACGAGCATCGCCGCCGCCCCAACCGCGACGATGGCGCTAAGCCACGCAAACAATCCCCACAGCGCGGCAGCCGGCGCCAGCCTTTCGTTGCCAATCAGCCATGCTACTTGCAACAGAACAAGAATCGCTGCGGCCAGAACGAGCGAAAGCGTCCAACTTGCGGGCCACCATACGGTCCAGCGCTCGAAAAGATCGAAGAAAACAGCTTCGTCGCGCGGCAGGTTCGACAGGTCGGAGTTCGCAAGCGCCAGCGCCATCGGCAATGCGTTTTCGCCGTGATGCTGCAAGCTCTCCACGCTGGCATTTTCGAAGCTATCGAGCGGCGTGTGGTAGTGAACGACATCGCCGATGTATGCGAAATTCACGCCCTGGTAGCCCGCAGCTTTGAAAACGGTGAAATCCGTGTCGTTGGGAAGCTGCTTGTAGGCGGCATAGAAAATGGAACTGGTGGCGGGACGCTTGACATTCCGTGCGTAAAGCTGCACCGCCCACTCGTCGGCGGTTCCGGTCTCAAACATCAAACTCGGCCCGGAAGAACCGCGCGCTTCGATATTGACCGCCGCGCGCACCTCCTTCGCCCATGGGTGCTGGTCCACGAACACGCGAGCGCCGATGAGTCCCGGCTCTTCGCCGTCGTCGATCAGAACTATCACCGCATGCCGCGGCGTCGCAGCAGCCTTGAGCGCCCGCGCGATTTCCAACACCGCGGCGGTGCCAGCGCCGTCATCCGAGGCCCCTGGGCCGGCAGGCACGGAGTCGTAGTGAGCCGCCACCAGGACAGCGCCCGAAGCGGCGCCTTCTGTGCCATCCAGACGCGCCAGGACGTTCTTGGCGGTCGCGCAAGTGCCATACTCGTCGCAGGCAAATCCGGTTTGCACGCTGGGCTGGTAGCCGAGGGCCGTCAAGGCGTCGATGATGTGGCCGCGCACGGCGTCGCCGGCAGCGCTGCCCACGGGATGCGGTACATCGTCGCCCACCAGTTGATAAAGAACCTGGCGCGCACGCCCCGCCGAAAAATCGGTCGCCGCCGCATCCGCCGGTTTGGGGCTTGGCGGCCGCAGGCTCCGCAATGAAATGAAGAATACCGCGGCCAGGGCGGTAAGAGCTAAGAGGATTCGGCGCGCTCCCGGCGAGCTCTCGCGGTTCAAAACGCCTCCAGGTCGCGCCATGCTAGTTGGCGCGCGCTGGCAAGTCAATGCGCAAACGGGATAGGAGTTAGGGCTGCCCGAAACTGCCCTTTAGATGCACATGTGTCCGTGCGTCCGCTGGTTTTTCAATGAGGTTTCAGATACCCTCCCTTTGCTTAGGAGGGATTTGCTTCAATGCCGCGGCGCAGTCCCGCTCCCACCACTCATCACCCGTCGATCCCGCCCGAACTTGCACTGAAAAGACTAGAAAGACTTCGAGAACAAATATCGGACGTGCGGTCAAAAGGTCCTCGTTCGCCTGAGCTCGCGACCTGGGAGAAAAACGTTAAAATTGTCCTCGCCGAATTGTACGGCGAGTCTTCGCTTATTTGGCGAGATTTTAACAGCATCTGGTTTCATCCAGGCTCGTATTATCACGGTCAACCGGAATCTGATTTCGTAAAGGCGCTGAACAAGGGTTTAGACCAGGCGACAGGATTTTTGGAGTCTCGAATTAGCGACTTACGTGAGACTGTCGGAAAGGATACGCAAGAAGCGGCGTCTCCGTCATTTATTCCCGATTCAAGCAGTCGCAAGATTTTCATAGTCCATGGTCACGATCAGGGAACCAAGGAAACGGTGGCGAGATTCCTTGGCAAGTTGGGGCTTGATCCGGTCATCCTTCACGAGCAGGCCGACCAAGGCAAAACGTTGATCGAGAAATTTGAGGCACACGCGGCTGATGTACAATATGCGGTCGTAATTCTCACGGGCGACGATACTGCTAGTTCGAAGGCAAATCCCGCGCAGATGGAAACCAGAGCACGACAGAACGTGATTCTTGAACTTGGTTTTTTTGTCGGGAAACTAGGTAGAGGACGAACATGCGCGCTTGTAGAAAAAGGAGTAGCGCTGCCTTCTGACATCCACGGTGTTGTCTACATCCCGCTCGACAATGGGGAGTGGCGGCTGCGTCTAATAAGAGAACTGAAAGCCGCAGGCCTCCCAGTCGACGCGAATCTTGCATTTTGAGTGTAAGACCCTCGGAGCACATGTTGGGTCCTGGTCGGCGGAACCGTTGCTCAGTTCCCTTGTGACAAGGACAGCAGCTTCTGCGCAGCAGCATCGTTTTTCACGATTAGCTCGGGGCCAGCGGTCGGAAAGACTGTGACAGTTGCACCATTGCTGTCTGGTTGAGCCCAAATAACCTGATCTGTGTTGACGGTCACTGCTGCCTGAACATTGTCCGGAAGGATTCTCAGCAGTTTCAGGAACATCCTTTTCCCCTTTCATCAAAGCTTCTATGTCGGACATTCAAGCACAGGACGAAAAGGGCTTCAATCTCTGAGCCAGGGTAACTCCTCGTTCGGACCGTAGATGTAATCGTTCTGAATGTAGAACCGACCCGACTCCTTTGGCCCATAAATGTGTCCGTTTTGCACGTAGTACTTGCCACTGTTCTTCGGGCCGTAGATGTATCCATTTTGGATGTAGAACTGGCCCGACATCTTTGGACCATAGATATATCCGTCTTGAATGTAGTACTGCCCTGAAGTCATAAGGACTCGTCTCTAAACTCTGGATCGTTTGTCCCGTCGCATCCTCGATCACTCGCAACACGCGTCCGTCCCAATAGCAACTCCGTCCCGGTTCCCGTCCATGGCCCGTCAGCTCTTGAAGGACTGCATTCGCTTTTCGATCTGAAAGTCTGCGCCCCGAAGGTGTCGGCTTAAAGACAAGCTTCGCCGCTTCTGCTAGCCCCCGTAACGCTCCGTCCAGATTTGACACCGCAGAGGCGCCAAGAACGCGCTATGATCCAGGTGGGCCAAATAAGAGTGCAGGACGAACAAGTATTCTTTGTTCGCGATAACGGTATCGGCTTCAACATCAGACATGCGGACAAACTGTTCGGCATCTTCCAACGGCTTCATCGTCAGGAGGATTTCGAGGGCACCGGCGTGGGGTTGGCGAATGTTCGGCGAATCATCCACAAGCACGGCGGCCGCGTCTGGGCAGAGGCTGAACCGTACAAAGGTGCCACGTTCTATTTCACCCTGGGATTTTGTCAAAAAAGTAGCCCCGAAAGCAAAGCCGCGCGGGCGGTGGGTGGAGAATGACAATGAACAAAATAGAGATTCTTCTTGTCGAAGATAACGAGGCTGACGTGGAATTAACCATCCATGCGCTCCGGCAACATAAGCTGGCCGAGCGCATCCAGGTGGCGCGCGACGGCGAAGAAGCCTTGGATTATCTTTTTTGCCGAGGAGCATATAGCGCGCGTACTTTCGACCGGCCTCCCAGGTTGGTCCTTCTCGATTTGAAACTGCCCAAGTTGGCTGGACAAGAAGTGCTGCGAGAGGTCAAGTCTGACGCGCGCACGAAAGCCATTCCCGTAGTCGTTATGACCTCGTCGGTCGAAGAAAAAGACGTGACCCAGAGCTACCGACTCGGAGTCAATAGCTACGTTCAGAAATCAATGGAATTTGATCTGTTCAGGCAAAGAGTGAAACAACTGGGGCTCTACTGGCTAGACGTGAACGAGCCCCCGCCTCTCGATGCCTTTCTCATGGAATAACAGAGTAAGGCGTAGCGAGCCCCACCTTTCCAAAAACACCAGCACAAATTGCTCAGGCCTGCCGTTTTTTTATTCACGACGTTCCCTGGACGGACCGCCCTTTTGTAGCTACCGCTTGCGGGAAGTTAAAGTGTCAATTGGCACTTGCCGATCGCAGGCGGATGACCGGCAAACCGGCAGGAATGACTCAGCGAGCGTTGCCGTTATCGGCACGGCCCTTTCGATATCTTCCCAAAAACATCTCGGGCAGGCACCCCAAGGCGATAGCGCCGATTAGGGTTATTAGGCCAAGCAGGTTCCAACCTTTCCCGCCGAGATGCAGGATGCCGAGACCGTACGACAATGCGACGAGGGCCATCAGGACGAAGAAGGGTCCGGTGAGGTAACAGTGCACGCGCCCACAGCGGAGCGCGTTCACAATACACGCCGTGCCCATTGTGGCGAGCGCGACAGTCCAGACGACTGCTCGCCAAGCGCTGCTGATGGCCAGCGGCCCGACTGCGACTATGGCGATGGCCGGAAGCCAATACAGCATGAAAACACGCCACCGGCTTGATAGGATGTCACGTGATTCGCAGGTTGTGGCGTCAGACTTCATATTGCGTACTCCGGCTTAGGCCGTTCAAGGTAATTCTACAACCTGGAGTGCAGTCCAGAGTCAAGCGGAATCGAGGTCGAATCACGGGCAAAGCGGAAGCAATTCTACTTGCCTGATAAGTCGGCTTACCGACCAAGTTCAAATGGGCTCTTCGAATGCGCGCTCACGTATTCGGCGACCAATCAACGAGCCGCGCAAGACGCAGCCAGCGCCGTGCGTGCGGGATATGCTTTCCGTTCCGGATATGAGTCGCGTACGGCTCAGAAACGCCAAGAGCGGATGAAATCGCCGGAACTGTGATTCCCGCAAGAAGCGGCAGAATCTTCTCGCGATAGACCTCTTCCGTTAGCCAGTCCGGCTTGTCTGACTGATTCCAGGCCTTCACAGCAGCTGCATGTTGTCGCTGTTTCTCCGCTTGGCGGGCGCGCACCTCTGGGCTGTGCGCGGCGACTCGGCCCAGCTTTGCCGCCGCAATCAGACTTTCTCTAGAAACCGTAGTTCGACACGACGCGCAATAGCGTTGCCCGAATCCAATCGATGTTCCACATATTCGACAAACCGTCGGCGGGCGGGGTGGAGTTATACCCGGCAGGCTAGAGGGACTGCCTTTCGCTTCGCGCTTATGCGATCCAGTCAGTCGGGTCGCCGGCAGCAGTCTGCACACGGGCTTTGGCTTCGTCTGCCAAAGCGTGCGAGCTACCCACTCGGCGAGCGGCGCAACGGCGTGAGCCCAGGTCGGCCCGGTTTCGGACAAACGCACAGCGAACGATCCCATCAGGCGGCAGTTGCCGTCACGCTGTTCGAAGAACCATTCCCGTCGCAAAGGTTCTCGGGTGATCCAGTCCAGCACGTAAGCGTCAACCTGTGGCCGAACCGGTTCCATGAGATCGCAGGCCAGACTGTCCCGCGTGCGACTGTCCATGTGGAGAAAACCGAGACCAGGATCGAGGCCCAAGGCGGCAACAGCTAAGCGCGCTTCCGATTCGAGCACGGCATATAAGTAATTCAGGATCGCGTTCGGAGGATTGGCGGCGAGCCGTGGTGATCCGGTCAGTGGCGAGATGCGCGTACCGAATTCCCGCCAATGATCCGGCACGCGATTCAGATCAGCTCTTGGGAACGTGACCGGCAGCTTGCGCCACGCGGCCCAGTAAGCGTGACCGGCCTGCGCTTCGAGATAGCGGGTGCCGTCGATTGTAGTGGCGCTCGTCAGCGCTGCGCGGTTCGATGCGATTGTCTGCGCAGCTTTAACATCACTCAGCACATCGCGGACTAACGTTTCCTGCCCGACCAGTTTTCGGTCAATCAATTCTCGGGCGATGCGAAGTCCTACGTCCGACTCATAAGCGAGAGCTTGCGCGCGTCGCAGCCGTGCATCGGACGGGCGAACAGGCCCCGTAACAGCGAGCACGTAGCCATCGCGTTCGAGCATGATGAACGAGGCGTCCTGGTCGGCCAGCCAGCGAAGTGCACCGAGCGAAACGAGACCATCTGAACCGATCACAACGAGCCGCTTGAGGTTATGACCTACACGCGCAAGGCGCGTTTTTCGGCGGTCGCCGCCAATGCCATCTTCAAGCATCAAATGACCGCGTTCGACTTGGACATGAATTCCGTAGCCGAATAGCGTTATGACTCCACGTTGCGGGGTGATTAAGATGAAATTGCAGTGCTGAGGATGTTGCGGTACCGTCTGCGTAGCTGCCATTGGAGTACACTCTCCTTTGGTGGTTAGGGGCGCGTTCGGTGTTGACGCACCGGCGCGTCCCGCTTTTTAACGCATTCTGCGGTTCAATCGTCCTTGTCTAATTGATGGGCACAGAAGCCGCAAAGCTTGCGCTCGAAATAATCTGACGTTCACCGAAGGGAATAAGCTGCCCGCATTGCTCGCACTTGTATCCCTTGGCTCTCGCGAGTTTATCCAAGCTTGTTCGTTCTCGGGAATGTCACCCACGCTTTAATTATAACCGCAATTTGACGGCTATTCCACGGCCATCCGGTTCAGATTGTTGCGGAAACTCGCGCCGAATTGCATCAGGAAACTAGCAAGACTGGTAGGGTAACGTGGCGCGATCTTGGCATTGCACCGCCAACACAAACACTGGTCTGCATGCTTCATTTTTCGAAGTAGCTCTACCGCCGTGGAAGGCGCAATTCTCATGGTAAGGCCTGCCATGACGCGAGCGAGGTATTCGACCCGCCTGTAGTCTCCTGATTCTCTTTTGTCGCGGCCTGGATATCTCTGGTCGAGTTTTGCACGGCAAAATCTTTCGGCCGCTCGATACAGGACATCTCGATAAGGCCAGTATTCCATGAAACCTCCATCTGGAAACTCCAAACGGGGTCTCAACCATCTTTTTGATTGACTGCAAACTCTTCTAACCTGCTTCGCCGTATTCGCTCGCTTCAGCGCTTCCCACAGATCCCGCTCGCCGGGAACCGCGGATATGATCATCGAAACCGGTGTGAAAACAGCTTCCTCGAACTGCGTTTCCGCCTCAGCCTGCTGCAGTTGCCAGTCTCGTATCTCACCGGGTGTGGTTGCGAATTTGGGCTGCAGTATGACGCGAGGACTGTCGCCGGGAAATACAGTTTGAATTGACTCGCGGGCTTGCCCACTCGACTTGATAAACATCCCAGAGCGTGCGTGAGTTGTTTGCTGGGCTTCTGGTGTGCCATCGCGCAGGCCACAAAGAGTGTCAACCCAGAGGAACTCGTACCGCAACAACTCCTGAAGGTTCACGCGGGAGCGTCCTTCGGCCAAGTTCCCTGTTTCCATTGCCTTAGACCGCATTCATCCCCAAATGCTCGCAAAGGCCATTGATTTTACTACCGGCAAGGCCGAAGTTTTCGGGCCATGGGAAGAAACCGGACGTCGGCAAGCGGAAAAAAGCGAAAGCTCTTTGCGCCGAGGACCGCCAAGCAGTACTTCGCGATGCCGGAGCGTTCTCGGGACATCTGGAACCGAGTTACTCACGTCGTTTCCAAGATGCGGGCCGACAAACTGTCGCTTCAGCAAACGTCGCGCGAGTTCGGATTGGACCCGCACACGGTTCTCGGGTTGGTCAGGCCGACCCTTCGGAAGAACAAGAGCGGACGATACGCAGCCAAACGCAGTGACAAACTTCTGAGAGTGCTTGTTGTTCCGACACCAGAAGGCTTGCGTGAGACCACAACTCGTGACTCCCGGCAGGCAAGCCTCGTCGGAGAGTACGGGGCGGCTGTCGAGAAATATCTCAGGACCGGTGATGCGTCGACATTGGAGAGATTTCGTCGCAAACGCGTTATCGACGCAAGCCGCAAACGAATCCCGCTACTGACAGACCTTGACGAGCTGGACCGCCAGGCTTCGGCTGGTGTCCTGTCCTTCGAATCTCTTTATGTCGGCGGTTGACTAGTGCCAAAGAAGAGGCCATCCCGTGACCCTATTGGCGCGTATCAGCACAACGCGACAGCTTTGCGGCGACTCGGGATGGACCAGAAATGCGTTACGTGCGGTGAAGCCCGTCCCGAAGCGCTAATACCCGGAAGTAAGCCGAGGATTTGTGCCGAATGCCAACGGCGGAAACTCGGAAAAACCACGTTGGACGCGCATCATGTGGCGGGCAAATCGAATAGTCCCGTAACCATCCCCGTTCCGGTCAATGATCATCGCGCCGAGCTATCTCCGGCACAGCTAGATTGGCCAAAAAAGACGCGCGATAACCCGAATAACAGTCCGGTACTCTCTGCCGCCGGCAGCTTTCGCGGTTTCGCAGACACCATTAGATATCTGTCTGACAGGCTTCTGCTTTCGAGCGCAGAAAATCTGGAAAAATTTGACGCCGTCCTTGAAGAAAAGTTCGGGCCAGACTGGCCGCAGACTCTTCCAGAACTCCCGCCACGGAAGGAGAAACGCTGATGCTTCGAATCGATCCGCTGCCGGTTGCACTGCGGGTGTATCCACTAGCGGAACCTAATGAGCATGACGATTCAAGAAGACGGTGGAAGCGGCCAGACGCGATCCTTGTGTTCGACACGGAGACGCGAACGGACACCACGCAACGCTTATTGTTCGGAAGCTACCGGTTCATTGTGG
>Ga0187846_10000161_pt1 | contig 39787 bp, 33 predicted proteins | sample TC_taG_FD_161473 | JGI IMG/M metagenome (GOLD analysis project Ga0187846, IMG submission 161473) | Biofilm microbial communities from the roof of an iron ore cave, State of Minas Gerais, Brazil - TC_06 Biofilm (v2) | ecosystem: Environmental > Terrestrial > Deep subsurface > Cave > Wall biofilm... | reverse complement strand
CGCTCCGGAGTCGCGAGCTCTCGGCGCTGATGCTGTACGGCGGCGAGGTGACCGAGCTCGCGGACCGGATGCTGGCGAGTTACGAATTCAACGACTGTCAATGACGATAGTCGCCCGGCGTTTCGGCTGCAACGCGCGACCGGCTGGCGCGGATCACGGCCAATGAGTCGCGCCGGCTGCAGGGTAAGGGCCAGCCACGATCGACGCACATCAGCCCGGTCGAGGCCAGGCCGAGCTAGTCGCTTCATTCCCGGTGCCCTGATATTGAACTTTGAGAGCGTGGACCAATCGCTCGACCAAATGCCGAAGTCGAGGCGATCAGTGCGCGCACCGCGCCGTATTGCGCTCGATCAGTCAGGACGGGCCCGGCGCCGCGCTCGTCGGATTTGCCGCCGGTCCGGCTACATGCAAGGGGCGCTCAATTCGGCGCAGCGCTGGCGCGCCGGCTTGCGCTGTGTCACGGGGTGACGCAGGGGCTCGGGATGGTGGCGGCAGTCGACTTTAGGGTCGCTAGCCGAAGCGGTAGTCGCGCAACGGCGTGCAGACCTGGATATGGTATTGGGAGAAGAATTCATTGCGGCCGCGCTGCTGCGCGGCCTGGTGTTCAGGGTGCTCGCGCCACGCCGCGAGCGTCTCGAGCGACTCAAACTCGACGATGGCGACGCTCTCGCCGTCCTCGGCCGCGAAATCCTTGTACGAGACATAGCCCGGCATCGACGAGGCGAGCTCGTACATGCGTTGGCCGACTTGCGCGAGTGCCGCTTGATCGGCCTCGGGCTTGAGCCGCGCGCGAAACACGATGACCACCATGATGATTCCTCCGGCTCGGAGTTGGTACTGTGCAGATCACCGCTGGGCCGCTCGAGGCGGACCGCCTAGATTTCTCTACCCTTCCCCAAGTAGAAGTTGTAGAACTTCTCCACCGACCATTTTGGCTCGCCTGGAACGATCGCGTGCGACTTCTGCAACAGGATGAGCCCGCTGCCCGGATGCTGCTTGCTGATGAGCGTTTCCTTGTGAGCGAGGCTTTCGAGGTTGTAGGCGACGGCCTCCTTGGCGACGAAATTGGTGTGCTCCCACACAAAGTACACCTGATTCAAGCCCAGCATCTGTTCCTCGTTGAACCATTCCTCCGGAGCGACGAGCTTCCACAGGTACCCTGAATAGAGGTCCGTGGTCGCGGTCAACCGGGTGATCTTGTGCCGCCGGTTGTCGTCGTCGACCGAGATGTAGTAGTCGGTGGGATCTCGCTTGACGTTCTTCGGCAGCTTTTTTTCGAATTGAAAGCGGTGGCCGAGCCGGCCGATGACGACGACTTCGAACCCGCCCCAGCTGTCGCCAAACTCCTCGCTGAGCCGCTGCGCCTTTTCGGTGCCGATGATCACCGGGAGCGAGTCTGCCTCGTCGCCTTCGGTGAGCTGCGCGATGTAGTAGCGCTTCTCGGGTTGTTTGCTATCCGTGGTGCCCCAGCAGATGTCCCAGGACGGCGCCCACAGATCGAAACCCTTGAACAGCCATCGCTGGAGGGGATTTTTCCATTCGATCGCGAGCGCTCCGGGGCCTTGTTGCTTGCGTTCCCACCAACCTTCGGTGAGCAGAGCGGCCGGGAACAGCGTCCCGCGCACGGCGATGAGCACCGGTTTCTCCAGCCCCTTCCCCTCCTTGAGCTTCTCGCGAAGCTCCCTGATGGTGCCGACTTTCTCGGGCGAGCCCGTGCCGACGAGCGGCGATTCGACCAGGAAGTTCTTCAGATGCTCGAGCCTGCCTCCGAGATAGTCTTCGGTGGCGCTTTGCACTCTGTTGAGCAGGTCCAAGAGCGTGCCCATCCAGGTCTTGTCCTGGCGCTGCTTTAGCAGCGTCAAGATCTCTTGCGCGCGCATGGCGACGACTTTTTGGCTGATGAATTCCCGCGGCAAACTAAGATGCGTCTCGATGTAGCTGAGCTGCGCCTCGTTGCACCGCACCAAGCGGTCGTATAGATCGGTCAGGACGGACACGGTCAAGCTCCTGTGCGCCAATAGAGTTCGCCTTCCGCCCCCACGCCCAGCTGTGCGAGGGTTCTCAACAGGGCGGCGATGCCCTTTTGACCTCGTTGGTTGACCAGATTGAGAATGGCTGTTGCTCGGGTCGCCGTGGGCTCGCTCGATCCGGGCAGAAAAGCTGGGTTCAGCTGCAACTTGGCCGTCAGGGCGTCGAGCTGCGACGAGGTACACCGCAGCAGCAAGTCACACGGGTCTTTCCGAGCCATAGCCCCCAATCCCCAAGGATCGCGGCCGCCGCACTCTAGCGTAGAAGCCAAGGAACCGGAATCGATCTTTCGGCCTACCGCGCAGGGCGCCCCGGCCTGTTGCGGCGATCGGCCAGCGAGGCGGCTTCCCGAGTGACCCGCTGGCGTCCCGTGATCGGCTGAGCATCGCGGCAGCCGAGATCGTCGACCGCCAACCGGATGCGCTCCAGATTGTTTCACCCGATCACCGGCGGGATGTTGTTGCTCGCCTGCCCACACCGGCGTCGTGATCTGCTGCAGCACGCACCAGCGGTCGTCGTCGTCCCGCGCGCGGCGGTCGTAGTCGCGCACGCCGTGCGCCACGAGCGCCGCGCGGTAGCGGTCCGGCAGCGGCTGCTCGACTCCGCGACGGCGCTCGGGATACCACCGCACCGCCATCATGCAGGGGAGGCCATCCGCTGCGGTGTCGATGCGCCAGCGGTCCCAATCGAAAAGCCGGACGTCGTCGCCGCGGCCATCCCGTGGCAAAAAGCAATTCCAAACGTGGACGTCACCCTGAACGAGGGTGAGGTTGCGATGCAGGCGTTTGGGCGCCGGTAGGACGCCGTGCCCAACCCTCATTCCTCGTCTGGTCGATTTCTGAGCTTCGTCGGGCGACCAATTGAGATCCACGGGCGCTACCGGCCGCAGCGAGGCTCGACCTTCCCGACGGATCGCTCGGCAAGCGACGCGCGAAGATCCCGTTCGAACGGACCAAGGGACCGGGGCCATAGACCTCACCAAGCAGAACATTTCACAATATAGATTCGAATACGATAATATGGAATAAACCCGCACGGGATCGCACTGTGAATGCTCGTCCCCCCGCCCTCGCCGACCGGTTCGACGCCGAGTACGACCTCGTCGTCCTGGGGTCGGGCGCATCGGGCATGACCGCCGCGCTCGTGGCGGCGATCGAGGGCGCACGCGTGCTCGTCCTCGAAACCACCGCGCGCGTCGGCGGCACCAGCGCGCGCTCGTCCGGGACGCTCTGGATTCCACCGGTCGGCGATGCCGCGGCGGCCGCCTACCTCGACGCGCTGGTCGGCGATAAGGCGGATCGGTCGCTGCGCGAGGCGTTCCTCGCCGCCGGTCCCGCCATGATCGCCTGCCTGCAGCAGCACGCGGGCTTCGCATTCCGGCCCTACCCGGAGCATCCCGACTATCGCCAGGATCTCCCCGGCGCCGCGAGTGGCCAGCGGCCGCTCGAGCCGGCCGAGTTCGACGGCCGGTTGCTCGGGGAGGAGTTCGCGCGCGTCGGATGGCCGATCCCCGAGCTGCTGCTGTTCGGCGGGATGATGGTGACGCGCGGCGAAGCGGCGCGGCTGCAGCGGGCGGGAAGCTCGGTCGACGGCGCACTTCTCGGGGCGCGCCTCGTGCTGCGCTTTCTCGCCGACCGGTTGCGCTACCCGCGCGGCACGCGCCTCGTGCTCGGCAATGCGCTGGTCGCGCGCCTGTACAAGAGTCTCCTCGACCGGGAGGTGCCGGTGTGGTGCGAGGCGAGGACCGAACGCCTCATCGGCGATGGCGTGGTATGTGGCGCAGTCGTACGCCGCGGCGGGAAGGAGATGCGCGTACGCGCCCGCCGCGCCGTCGTCCTCGCCGGCGGCGGCTTTCCGGCGAATGCGGCCCTGCGCGAGAAGCATTTCCGGCATCCCCTCGCGCGCCATACCGCTGCCTACGAGGGATGCGTCGGCGACACGCTCCGTCTCGGTCAGGAGGCCGGCGGCGTGCTGGGCCCCGCCAGCGAAGACAATGCGCTCTGGTTTCCCGGATCGGTGGCGACCCGGCCGGACGGAACGACCGCCGTCTACCCGCATATCGTGCTCGACCGGGCCAAGCCGGGCCTAGTCGCCGTCGGGCGCTCGGGACGGCGCTTTACGGACGAAGCGGCGTCCTATCACGAGTTCACGCGCGCGATGTACCGCACCGCCAATGTTCCTGCTTGGCTGGTTTGCGACCGGCGCTTCCTCTGGAAGTACGGCCTTGGCATGATTCGGCCGATGACCCTGCGCCTCGCGCCGCATATCGCATCCGGATACCTGCAGCCGGCGGACACTATCGAGGCCTTGGCGCTCGCCATCGGCGTCGCCCCCGAGGGACTGATCGATACCGTGCGCCGCCACAACGATTTCGCCCGAACCGGGATCGATGCCGATTTCGGCAAAGGCGGGAACGCGTACGACCGCGGCAACGGGGACCCGGCGCACCAGCCCAATCCGTGCCTCGGCGCGATCGGGCGGGCGCCCTTCTATGCGGTTCGCGTCGAGCCGACCCCGCTCGGCACGAGCCTCGGGCTGCGCACCGATGCGAACGCGCAGGTCTGCGATGCGGCCGGCAAGCCGATCGCCGGCCTCTATGCCGTGGGCAACGACATGCAATCGGTCATGGGCGGGGAATATCCCGGGGCGGGCGCGCAGCTTGGGCCCGGCATGACCTTCGGCTACCTGGCGGCGCGCCACGCCGTCCGGCCGCACGCGGTTCGCTCCTCGGGCGCGGCGCGCGAATTCGCAATGCAAAGGAGAGCGAGATGAACCGACCGACCGAAGCGGGCCTGGCAAGCACGGCCGACGGCGGGCGCAAGACCATGACGAGGAAAGGCGGCGACCTGATCGCGGAATTCCTGGTCCAGGAGCGAATTCCGTACGTGTTCGGCATTTGCGGCCACGGCAACGTTGGTCTGCTCGATCCGCTGTACCGGGTGCGCGACCAGGTCAAGCTCATCTCGCCCCGTCACGAGCAGACCGCCGGGCACATGGCCGACGGCTACTTCCGCGTGAAGCACGCACCGGTCGCGACGCTCACCTCCACCGGACCGGGTTCGGCGAACCTCATCATGGCGCTCGCCGTGGCGCAGACGGATTCTTCCGCGTTGCTGGCGATTACCGCGAACGTGCCGACCGCGCAGTTCAACCGCGGGCCGTTCCAGGAGCTGAATCGGCACAATCAGGCCGATTTCCCGAACGTCATCCGCCCGGTGGTCAAGCGGAGCTTCCAACCCACGCGCGTCGACATGCTGCCGCTCGCCCTGCGCCAGGCCGTCACCACGATGACGAGCGGCCGGCCGGGACCGGTGAACGTCGATATCCCGTTCAATCTCTTCCAGGAAGAGGCCGAGGTGCCGCTCGAGCCGGCGTGGGACGGCTTCGACAAGCGCCGCAGCGGGGCGTCGCCCGACGATGTGAGGCTGGTGCTCGACATGCTGCAGGGTGCGCGGCGCCCGGTCGTTTTCATCGGCCACGGCGTGACGCTGTCCGAGGCCGGCAAGGAGCTCACCGAGTTTGCGACCAAGTATCGAGTGCCGGTCATCAGCTCGCCGAACGGCATGGGCTGTCTCGACATGCGCGACCCGCTGTCGCTCGGCTTCATCGGCCGCAACGGCGCCTACCCGGCGAACCAGGCGGGACGCCACACCGACCTGATCATCGCGATCGGTGCGCGCTTCGATGATCGCTCGTCGTCCTCATGGATGCCGGGCTACTCCTGGAACATCCCGGCGTCGCGGCTCATCCACATCGACGTCGACCACGCCGAGATCGGCCGGAACTACGCGCCGGACCTCGGCATCCTCGCCGACGCGCGCACGGTCCTGCGCCAGGTCCTCGCCGAGGCGGCGCACCGCCGGATCGATGGCGCGTCGCAGTTCGCCGAATGGCACGCGCAGATCGCCGCCTGGCGCGCGGAGTGGGAGGAGTACGTCCGCCCGAATTTCGCGCTGCATGCCACGCCGATTCGGCCGGAGCGCATCGTGGCCGATTGTCGCTCGGTGCTGCCCGACGACGCGATCATCTCGCTCGATTCGGGCATTCATCACAACTGGTTCATGCAGTTTTGGGAAGCACGCCGGCCGCAAACCATGCTGAATACCTGGGGCTACTCGGGGATGGGATTCGGCCCGAGCGCGATCCTCGGCGCCAAGCTCGCGGCGCCGGACCAGCCCTGCGTGTCCATCTGCGGCGACGGCGGCTTCACCATGGTGTCGCACGTCCTCTGCACCGCCGTGGAATACGACATTCCCGTGGTATGGGTGGTATGGAACAACTTCGCCTGGGCCGCGATCCGCGACCTGCAGTACGCGTACTTCGAGGGCCGTGAGCACGGCACCGCCTTCTACCACGGGCCGGACCGCGAGCCGTACAACCCGGATTTCGCGGCGTGGGCCAGGGCGGCGGGCGTAGCAGGGCTCACGGTCACCAAGTCGCAGGACTTCAAGGGCGCGCTGGAGCACGCGGTGAAGCTCGGCAAGCCCTGCCTGATCGACGTGCATGTCGACGCGAACGTCCGGCCGCCAGGCACCGGCGCCTGGGCGCTGCCACCGATTCGGCACCTTGAGCCGGTCTTCGGCAAGAAGCACGTGAGGCGAGGACGATGAAAAAGACGCAACGCGCCGCCGCGGTGATCCGCAACGTCGTCGAGACGCCGTGGCAACAGTACCCCGGCCACTTCGGCGGCGCGCTGTCGAAGCCGCTGGTGCGGCCGGAGACAACGGATGCCCGCTTGGTCGACTACCGCATCTCGACCTATCAGCCCATGGCCTACGTCGCGACGCACAGCCACAAGGTGCAGGAGCAGATCTACCACGTGCTGGAAGGCGAGGGCTCGATGGAGATCGAGGGCAAGCGACAGACCGTGCGCAAGCACGATGTCATCTTCATCCCGCCCGGCGTTTCCCACTCGATCTGCAACAATGGGATGAGCGATCTCACGTTCATCGTCGTCACCGCGCCGGTCGAGGACCAGTAGGCCCGCGACGTGGTTGCCACGGTCAAGATGCTGATCGGCGGGCAGTGGCGCGAGGGCGCGAAGTCCTACGCGGTACGCGACCCGTACCGCGGCGAAGTGATCGCGTACGCGCCCGAGTCGTCGCTCGAGGACCTGAACGACGCGCTGGAGGCGGCGACCGCCGCCAAGGCGCAGGCCGCCGCCATGCCGGGTTACGAGCGCGCGGCGATCCTGCGCAAGGTGGCGCAGCTCCTCGCCGCGCGCGCCGATGAAATCGCGCAGATCATGGCGCGCGAGACCGGCAAGGCGATCTGCGATGCGCGCGCCGAAGTCGTGCGCTCGCAGGACACCGTGCTGCTGTCCGCCGAGGAAGCGATCCGCATCCAGGGCGAGCAGGTCCCGCTCGATGGTAGCCCGATGGGCGCCGGAAAGATCGCCTTCCTGCTGCGGTTTCCGGTTGGGGTCGTGGCCGGCATCACGCCGTTCAACGCACCGTTCAACCTGGCGTGCCACAAGCTCGCGCCCGCGCTCGCCGCCGGCAACACGATCGTGCTGAAGGCGCCGCCGCAGTCGCCGTGGGTGGTGAGCCAGCTCGCCGCGCTCTTCGCCGACGCCGGAACGCCGGCCGGGTTCGTAAACCTGCTCTGCGGAAACGCTGTCGGACCGGCGCTGGTGCGGGATCCGCGCGTCGACTTCATCACCTTCACCGGGTCGAGCCGCGTCGGCGCCGAGATCAAAGCCGCGAGCGGCCTGCGGCGCGTGGCGCTCGAGCTGGGCGGCAACGGCACCACCATCGTCTGCGCGGATGCCGACCTCGACGAGGCCGCGGCGCTCTGCGCCCGGAATTCCATGCGGCTCGCCGGACAGAGCTGCATTTCGGTGCAAAACCTCTACGTCGACCAAAGCGTCTATGGGGCGTTCCTGGAGCGCATGGTGTCGCGCGTTAAGGCCCTGCGGCTGGGCGATCCGCTGGATCCGAAAACCGAGGTCGGCACGTTGATCGACGAGCGTGCGGCGCAACGCGTCGAGCAATGGGTCGCCGAGGCGGTGGCGCAGGGCGCGCGGCTGCTGACCGGCGGCAAGCGGCACGGCGCGGCCTACGAGCCGACGGTGCTGGCCGATGTGCGTCCGGCGATGAAGGTCGTGTGCGAAGAAATCTTCGGGCCCGTGGCGACGGTGCAGCCCTACACCGCGCTGCAGCCCCTGTTCGAGCGCGTCAGCGCCGAGCAGTACGGGCTGCATGCCGGAATATTCACCAAGTCGCTGCCGGTCGCGTTCGACGCTATCCGCCGCTTGCGCGTCGGGGGCGTCATCGTCAACGGCACCTCGACCTGGCGGACCGATCAGCTCGCGTACGGCGGCGTCAAGGCAAGCGGCATCGGCCGGGAAGGGCCGCGCTATGCGATCCGCGACATGACCGACGAGCGGCTGGTGGTTTTCAACCTATAGAAAAAATGGCTGCGCGAAAGAAGATCGTGCCCGAGGCAGTGCCGGCCGAGACGCCGAAGGAGCGCGGCGGGATCCAGTCCCTCGAGCGCGCCTTCGCGATCCTCGAGGAGGTCGCGCGCAACCGGGAGGGGATCAACCTCGCGGACCTTAGCAAGGCCGTGGGGCTGCACAACAGCACGACTTTCCACCTGGTGAAGACGATGGCGCAGCTCGGCTACATCAGCCACGTGCGCGATTCCAAGCGCTATCGCATCGGCAGCCGACTGTTCACGCTGGCCGCGGGCGCGCTGGAGGAAAACTCCTTCCTGCAGCTCGCCACGCCGGTGCTGGAGACCCTGACCCGCGAGTCCGGGGAGGCGGCCCATTTCGCCATCCGCTCCGGCAACGACATCGTCGTGATCGCGCGCACCGCGGGATCGGGGTTGCTGCAGATGGTCGACCGCAGCGGCGGCCGGCGCCCGGCGCATGCGACGGCGCTCGGCAAGGTCCTCCTTGCGGCGCTGAACGATGCGCAAATCCGCCAGTTCCTCGGCCCGGACCCGCTGCGCCGGTTCACCGCCAAGACCATCGTCGAGCGCGAAGCGCTCCTGCGCGAGATCGACGAGGTGCGCCGCAAGGGCATCGCCTACGACGACGGGGAGTTCGACTCGGAAATACGCTGCGTCGCGGTGCCGGTGCACGATTTCGCGGGGCGCGTGGCGGGCGCGGTCGGCATTTCCGGCGCGGTCTGGCGTCTTTCGCTCCAGTCCCTGCAGGACAAGGTCCGGCAGGTTCGCGAGGCCGCGAGGCTGGTGTCCGCGCAGCTGGGCCACGACGAAAAGAAAACGCCCCGCGTCGCCTGACGCCGGGCGTTGCCGGGGTTCTTCCGCTTGCGCCTGCGCCGCGTTTATTTGATACTGTGAAATCATCTGCGATATTGTGCAATTCTCAGGACCCAAGAGAGGAGGGGCAAATGATCGGCGACCAGCTGGACGAAAGGACCGCACGGGCCGGCGCCGGCCGGAGGAGGGTGCTGAAAGGGGGGGTCGCGATGGCGGGCGCGTGCGCCCTCGGATTGCCGGCGATCGTGCGCAGCCAGTCGGACCGGATCAAGATCGGGCATCTCACGCCCATGACCGGTTTTCTCGGTGCGCTCGGCGACTACGCCGTCCTCGGCATCAAAATGGCCGCAGAAGAAATCAACGGGGCCGGCGGCGTCATGGGGCGCCAGTTGGATGTGATGTCGGAGGATTCGGTCAATCCCGCCGTGGCCGCGACCAAAGCGCAACGGATGCTCGAGCGCGACGGGGCGGTGGTGCTGATGGGCGAAATCAATTCGGCCTCGGCGCTCGCCATCTCCCAAGTTGCGGCGCGCAACCAGCGCCTGTTCATGAGCATCGGCGCCCGTTCCGACGCCCTGCGCGGCAAGAACTGCAACCGCTACACGTTCTACGTCGACATTCCCAACACCGTGATGGTGAACGCCGTCGGCAAGGCGCTGCTGCGCGACAACATGGTGCGGGGGAAGCAGTTCTTTACCCTGACGGCCGACTATATCTTCGGCCACGACCTGCTCCGCGCGGCCAAGACGTTCTTCGCCGCCAATCAAGCCAACCTGATCGGGGACGAGCTGGTCGCGACCGACGTGACGGATTTCAGCCCCTATCTGCTGAAGATCCGGCAGGCGCGGCCCGACGTGGTCTGCTCCAACCTGGCCGGTAACCAGGTCACCACCCTGATCAAGCAATATGCCGAATTCGGCTTGCCCTATCCGATTGTCGGCTTCAACCTCAATACGGCGGATGCCTGGGCGGCGGGTGAAGGCAACCTGAGCGGGACCTGGCCCACGGTCTGGCTGCACGAGCTCGACACCCCCGGCTCCAAGAGCTTCGTCGCCGCATTCACCAAGAAGTACGGCAAGCCGCCGGAGAACCACGCTTGGATCGAATACGTCTCGCTCAAGATGATGGCCCAGGCCATGAACGAGACCAAGTCGACCGCCACGGACAAGTTGATCGCCTACTTCGAGAGCGGGACGCAGTTCGACATCCTGAAAGCGCGCAAGGGCTGGTTCCGGTCGTGGGATCATCAGCTGATGCAGGAGGCCTATCCGTTTACGGTCAAGCCCAAGGGCAAGGCCAGGGACAAGTGGGACTTCCTCGCGTTGGGGGCCGCGGTTCCCGGACCGAACGAATCGCTCGAGGTCCTCGCCCCGACGCGCGAGCAGAACCCCTGCAGCATGTAGACCAACGCGGGACGCGGGCGCCGCTTCGGTGCTCGCGCCCGGCGACCGCGCGGGCTGCGTCCCGAATGAGCTCGCCGCCGCCTTCCGCCGCACCGCTCGATTGAGCATGCAGCTCCTGTTCTTGCTGGAACAGGTGGTGAACGGCCTCGTGCTCGGCGGCTACTACTTGCTGATTGCGCTGGGCCTGTCCCTGATCTTCAGCGTCGGCGGCGTGGTGAACCTCGCGCATGGCGCCTTCTACGCGATCGGCGCGTATGCGGCGGTCGGGCTCGCGAAACATCTCGGCTTCGGCGCAGCGGTCGCCATTTCGCCGGTCGCCGTGGCCCTGCTCGGCATCCTGTTCGAGCGCTTCCTGTTGCGCCGTTTCTACGCCGCCGATCCGATCCTGAGCCTGCTCGTGACCTTCGGCCTCGCGATGGTGGTCGAGCAGTTGATCCGCATCATCTGGGGCGCCGCGCCCCTGCCCGCGTCGATGCCGGCCGGTCTGAAGGGGCAAGTCGTGGTCGGCGATTTCCTCTTCTCGCGCTACCGCCTGCTGCTGCTCGCCGTGGTGGCGGTGGTGTTAGGGGGCGTCTGGTTCCTGCTCCACCAGACGTCCTTCGGCCGCGTCGTGCGCGCGGGCATCCAGCGGCCGGACATGGTGGCGGCGCTCGGCATCCGCCTGCAGCCCTACATGACCGCGATCGTCATGCTGGGCGTGGGCATGGCGGGGCTGGGCGGCGCGCTATTCGCGCCGATCACGGTGGTGCAGCCGGCGATGGGAGCGGAGATCATCGTCGTCGCCTTCGTCGTGGTCGTGATCGGCGGGCTGGGCAGCTTCTGGGGCGTCGTGCTTGCCGCGCTGCTGGTGGGCGTGGTGCGCGGCGTCACCATCCATTTCCTCCCGGCGGCGGGCGAAGCGTCGATGTACGTGCTGATGTTTCTGGTGCTGCTGTTCCGCCCGCGCGGCCTGCTCGGTGAGCGCATCGAGAAATTCGAATGACGACCGCCCGGCCGCATTCGAAGTACCGGCCGCTGTGGATCGGCGCGATCGCGCTCGTCGCCCTGCCGCTCGCCCTGCGCCTGCTCGGCCTGACGGTGAGCACGGCCTCGGTGGTGGTCATCCTCGCCATCGCGACAATGGGCCTCAACCTGCTCGTCGGGTACACGGGACTCACGTCCTTCGGCCACAGCGCGTGGTTCGGCATCGGCGCCTATGGCGCCGCGCTCGCCCAGAAGTACTGGTTCGACGGCCAGATCGCGGTCCCGATCCTGCTCTCGATCGCGCTCGTCGCCGCGCTGTCCACGGTCGCGGGCGGCCTCATCCTGCGCCGGCGCGGCGTGTACTTCTCGCTGCTCACGCTCGCGCTCGCCGCGCTGACCTATGCCATCGCGTTCCGCTGGACCGAGGTGACCGGCGGCGAGGATGGGCTCGGCGGCCTGCAGCGGGGCGGTATCGGGCCGGTCGCGCTCGACGATGCGCTCGCCTACTATGCCGTCGTCGCGCTGATCGGTCTGGGCGTGCTGTATGCTCTCCTGCGCGTCGCCCGCTCGCCGTTCGGGCACGTGCTCGTCGCGATCCGCGAGAACCAACAGCGCGCCACGTTCCAGGGCTACCCCGTCGAGCGCTACAAGCTGGCGGCGTTCGTCCTCTCGGCGGTGGTGACGGGACTCGCCGGCGCACTGCTGGGATTCCAGGCCTACCTCGTCTCGGCGGAGGCCGCCTCCGTACCCTTCTCCGGCGAGCTGCTCGCCATGGTGGTGATCGGCGGCATGCACCACCTCCTCGGCCCGGCGCTGGGGGCCCTCTTCTACGTCCTGTTCCGCGAGCTGTTCTCGATCTGGACCGCCAACTGGCTGCTCTGGTTTGGGCTGGTTTTCGTCGGCTTCCTGCTGTACTCCCCGAGCGGGCTCGTCGGCATCTGGGCCAAGCTCGCCCGGCGCTGGCGCCCGCCGCCCGAAGAAGCCGCGGCGATGAGCGCGCGCCGGATCCACGAGGGTCTGCCGCTGCCGGAGTTCCTGCGCCCCGACGCGCGGCCGGGAACGGTGCTGGAAGTCGGTGCGGTGCAGAAGCACTTCGGCGGCATCCGTGCGGTCGCCGATGTGCGGCTGGCCATCAACGCCGGCGAGGTCCACGCGCTGATCGGTCCGAACGGCGCGGGCAAGACCACCCTGTTTAACCTCGTGTCGGGCCTGTTCCCACCGGACGCGGGCACGGTGCACTTGCACGGCGCGGCGATTCACCGCTTGCCGCCGTACCGCATCTGCGAGCAAGGCCTGGCGCGTTCGTTCCAGATCACCAACCTGTTCCGCGGCCTGTCGATCCACGAAAACGTGCGCCTGTCGCTGCAGGCAAAGCACGCCGGGCGGTTCAACGCTTGGCGCGACATCGAGAGCTACCCCGAAATCCATGCGGAAACCGCGGCGCTGATCAGGTTTCTCGGCCTCGAAGGCATCGGGGAGATCGAAGGCGGCGAGCTCTCCTACGGCGGGCAGCGGCTGCTCGACCTCGGCGTCGCCCTCGCCTCGAAGCCGCAGGTGCTGCTGCTCGACGAGCCGCTCGCGGGACTGGCAGCGGCCGAGCGCGAGCGCGTGTCGAACCTCGTGCGGAACGTGGCCGCCAGCATCCCGGTGCTGATCGTCGAACACGACATCGACCGGGTGCTCGGCTTTTCGCACCGGGTCACCGTGATGAACCAGGGGGAGGTGCTGATGACGGGCACCCCGGACGAGGTGCGCGGCGACCGGCGCGTGCAGGAGATCTACACGGGAACGGGCACGCCGCCCGTCACCGGCCGGCTCGCGGGCGAGGTGCGCGATCGGGCGCAGCTGCTGCGCGTTGCGCGCGTGAACACCTTCTATGGCAAGAGCCATATCCTCAACGACGCGACGCTCGACGTGCGCGAGGGCGAGATCGTCGCGCTGCTCGGCCGCAACGGCGCGGGCAAGTCGACGTTGCTGAAGACACTGGCCGGTCTGGTGCCGCCGGCGTCCGGAACCATCGAGTACGAGGGGCACGATATCCTCGGCCTGCCGGCACCGGACATCGCGCGCCTGGGCATCGGCTACGTGCCGCAGGGGCGGGGCTTGTTCGCCGGGATGACGGTGGCCGACAACCTGGCGCTCGGGCGCCTCGCCCGCGCCACCGACGGCAGCCATGGCGTGGCCTGGAGCGAGCAGCAGGTCTTCGAGTACTTTCCGCGCCTGAGGGAGCGCATGAACGTCGCCGCCGACTATCTGTCCGGCGGCGAGCAGCAGATGGCGGCGGTGGCGCGCGCGCTATCGGGCAACGTGAAGCTGCTCCTGCTGGACGAGCCCTTCGAAGGCCTCGCGCCCGCGGTCGTGCAGGAGCTGTTCGGCATCTTCGACCGGTTGCGCGGCCGCACGTCGATCCTGATCGTGGAGCACAACCTCGACCTCGTGCTCGCGCTCGCCGATCGCGTGTTCGCGCTCGAGCGGGGCGCGGTGTTCCATGCCGGCCCGGCCGCATCGCTGCTGACCGACCTGGACTACCGGAAGCGGATCCTGTGGCTGTAGCGCCAAAGCGGATCACCGCGAATGCGCTAGCGCCGGGTCCGGTCGATACTGCGCTCTTTCGCGACGGCAAGCGTGCCGCGCCGTTGCAGGCCTCGGCGCCGTTCTCGCCGATGAACCGCGTCGGCAGACCGGAGGAGGTCGCGAGCGTGCTGGCATTCCTCGCAAGTTCGCAAGCAAGCTGGGTCACCGGCTAGGTGATGCGCACGAACGGCGGCTGGATCTGAAACCCACTAATCGATCGGGGACGACATGAGCGCCGAATATGACGTGGTGGTGGTGGGAGCCGGAAATGCGGCGCTCTGCGCGGCGCTGGCGGCGCGCGAGCAGGGCGTGCGGGTGCTGGTGCTCGAGCGCGCCCCCGAGGACGAAGCCGGCGGCAACTCGCGCTTTACCGCGGGCCTGATGCGCGTCGCCTACAGCGGCGTCGAGGACCTCAAGCGGGCGATACCGGATCTCAGCGCGGAGGAGATTGCGCGCACCGACTTCGGTGCCTACACCGAGGAGCAGTTCTTGGACGACATGGCGCGCGTGACCGAGTACCGCTGCGACCCCGACCTCACCGAGGTCCTGGTGAGGCGCAGCCTCGATGCCGTGGCGTGGATGGGCTCCAAGGGCGTGCGCTTCACCGCCGCCTGGGGTCGGCAGGCGTTCAATATCGGCGGCCGATTCAAGTTCTGGGGCGGGCTCACGGTGGAGGCGGTGGGCGGCGGGCCGGGCCTGGTCGAATCGCTCACGAACGCCGCCCGCAAGAACGGGATCGAGGTCTGGTATCGGGCGCGCGCGATGGCCCTGGTTGCCGACGACGACGGGATCGAGGGGGTGCGTCTCCGGCGCGCGGGCAAGACCCAGGAGATCCGCGCGCAAGCAGTGGTGCTCGCCGGGGGCGGCTTCCAGGCGAACCCGGAGTGGCGCACGCGCTACCTCGGACCGGGGTGGGAGCTCGCCAAGGTGCGCGGCACGCGCTTCAACACCGGCGACGTCATCCGCATGGCGCTCGACATCGGCGCCGCACCGGCGGGCAACTGGTCCGGCTGCCACGCGGTGGCCTGGGAGCGCAACGCGCCGGAGTTCGGCGACCTCGCGGTCGGCGACCAGTTCCAAAAGCATTCCTATCCGTGGGGCATCTATCTCAATGCCGAAGGCCGGCGCTTCGTCGACGAGGGCGCCGATTTTCGCAACTACACTTACGCCAAGTACGGCCGCGTGATCCTGGCGCAGACCGGGCAGTTCGCTTGGCAGATCTTCGACGCCAAGGTGAAGGCGCAGCTGCGGGACGAATACAAGATCAAGCAGGTTACCAAGCGGGTCGCGAACACGCTGGAGGAGCTGGTGAAGCAGCTCGACGACGTCGACCCGGAGGCGGCGTTGAAGGAGATCCGGGCCTACAACGCCGCGGTGCAGACCGCGATCCCGTTCAACCCGAACGTCAAGGATGGGCGCCGCACCGAAGGGCTGGCGATACCGAAGTCGAACTGGGCGAACGTGCTCGACACGCCGCCCTTTGAGGCGTACGCGGTGACGTGCGGCATCACCTTCACCTTCGGCGGCCTGCAAATCAACACTGCTGCGCAGGTGATTTCCACCGACGGCGACGCGATCCCGGGCCTCTATGCCGCCGGCGAGCTGGTCGGCGGGATCTTCTACTTCAACTACCCCGGGGGCACCGGGCTCACGAATGGCGCGGTGTTCGGGCGCATCGCCGGCACCAACGCCGCGCGGGCGGCCCTAGCCCGTCCGATTACCTGAGCTAGCGGTCCGAACGGGAACCAGTACCCCATCCCCCCCGGCGCCGCGCGGCGCGCCAATGGTGTAAGTTGTGGCGCCTGGAGACGCGGCGCAGATCGGTAGCCTGGGGGCGCGAATGCTGGCTAGTACGGAAACCATCGCGACGATCGCAGACCAGTGGCTGGCGCAGTTTGAACGGGCACTCGCGGCGCCCGACGAGGTCCTGCTCCGGACCCTGTTTCATCCCGATGGCCATTGGCGCGATGCACTGGCCCTGACTTGGCAGATCAGGACCGTTAGCGGCGCGGACGCAATTCTTAGAGCGCTGAAAGCGCACGTCGGCCGGGCGCTTCCGACTGGCTTCAGGACCGATCCTCGCCGGACTGCACCGCGCCACGTGACGCGCGCGGGCACCAACGCGATCGAAGCGATCTTCCGGTTTGAAACCGCCGAGGGCCGCTGTAGCGGAGTTCTCAGGCTGATCCCGGACGCGAGCGGTGACAACACGCTGAAAGCGTGGACGCTGCTTACGGCGCTCGACGAGCTAAAGGGGTTCGAGGAGCGGCTCGGGAGATCACGGCCCAAGGGCGAGTCCTATTCGCGCGATTTTCGGGGTCCCAACTGGCTCGACCTCAGGAAATCTGCGGCCCACTATGTCGAGACGGATCCGGTGGTACTGGTCGTGGGCGGGGGGCAAGCCGGGCTGTCGATCGCCGCACGCCTGACTCAACTGCAGGTCGATACGCTGATCGTGGATCGTGGACAACGTATCGGTGACAACTGGCGCAACCGCTATCACGCGCTGACCCTGCACAACCAGGTGCACGTCAACCACCTGCCGTACATGCCTTTCCCACCGAACTGGCCGGCCTACGTTCCCAAAGACAAGCTTGCCGGTTGGTTCGAGGCCTACGTGGAGAGCATGGAGCTCAACTACTGGACGGCCACGGAATTCGAGGGCGGCGCGTACGATGAAGGAGCGGGGCGATGGTCTGCGGTGCTGCGCCGGGCGGACGGCTCGAAGCGGGAGATTCGTCCGCGACACGTCGTCCTGGCAACCGGAGTCAGCGGGATTCCGAACCTTCCCGATATCCCGACGTTGCGCGACTTCGGCGGCAAGATTCTGCACTCCAGCCAATACGACGACGGCGAGCCGTGGAGGGCCAAGAACGTCCTGGTCGTCGGCACCGGCAACAGCGGCCACGACATTGCACAGGACCTGTACGCGAGCGGCGCAAAGGTCACACTCGTTCAACGCAGTTCGACACTGATCGTCAATATCGAGCCGAGCGCGCAACTTCCCTACGCGCTGTATGACGAAGGACCGCCGCTGGAGGACTGCGACCTCATCACGACGTCCATCCCGCTTCCGCTGGCAAGGAAGAGCCATGCCCTCTTGACCGAGCAAGCGAGGAATTTGGACCGGCGGCTCCTCGAAGGGCTGGAGCGCGTCGGGTTCAAACTTGATTTCGGGGAGGATGGAACGGGCTGGCAGTTCAAGTACCTCACTCGTGGCGGCGGCTACTACTTCAATGTCGGCTGCTCCGATTTGATCGTTGAAGGTCGGATCGGGCTGGTGCAGTTTTCCGACATCGCCGGGTTCGTTGCCGAGGGGGCGCGGATGCGCACCGGCGATACGCTTGCCGCGGACCTGATCGTGCTGGCGACCGGCTACAAAGGGCAGGAACATCTGGTTCGCAAGCTGTTCGGCAGCGATGTTGCCGCCCGCGTCGGCCCGATCTGGGGATACGGCGACGAGCAGGAGCTGCGCAACATGTTCACGCGCACCGCGCAGCCGGGCCTGTGGTTGATCGCCGGGAGTTTCGCCCAGTGCCGCATCTACTCCCAGTATCTTGGGCTGCAGATAAAGGCGTGCGAGCTCGGCCTGCTACCCCGCCTTCCCGCCCTATCCGGACGCGAGGAACCTGTCCTCGGGGTGCGACGCACGAACCTTTAGGTGCCGCGGACTGGAACCAGCAGCGTCGCTTGGCGCCGCCTCTTTGGCAGCCACCGACGTGATGGTTCACCCAACGCTGATCGGCCAAAAGAAGACCGTCGAGAATTTCCCCACAGCAATCACTCGATCACGCTATTGGCCGGCGGAGCTATTTGAAGCTCAATTGACTTGCATCTGGGCTTGTCATCTGAACACGTCAGTTTTTGCCCAGACGAGTGCGCGACGGGCCGGAATGGGTATCTGAGCGGCACAGCCCTCTCGGCCGGCGCATACCATCCTTGCGGCGCGTAATCGCTGGTATGCAGGTAGCACTGTATGCGCAGCTCGCGCTCGCCTTCGGCGAAGGTGAGTATTCGGCTCATGGGAAACAGCGGGCGCTTCGTTACCGCGTGGTACCGGGTAAGTGCCGAGACGTTTGCAAACGTAACGCCCCAGCGGTTCTCGACATGGCTCTTGCCTCCGAACCGGTCGTCGGGGTGAGTATGGGTGTGACCGCCGAGCCATAGGTCAATGGCGCCTGGATGTTGCTCGAGGTATTCCTGAAACGCCATCGCATCGGGCTCGTCCCCCACCCAGTACAGATACGAAGCGCCTTCTGCATCGTCGAATCTCACGTGGTACCCGGAGTTGACCCCCTCCCACCGGCCCGAAGCGACGGTGGTGTCGCGCAGCACATGGTGGGCGCAGGTGACGATGATCTTGTCCTGGTTGGACTCGACCATGCGCGTCCACCACTCGAAGGTGTCGCGCGTCACGGCGCCGGCGGGCCAGCCGCCGAAGCTGTCCCGCCCTTTCGGCGGGCCACCGTCGTTGCGGTCGCCGATCATCAGCAACAGTATGTTGCCGGCGACGAAGCTGTAGCGCTCCCAGTTGCCTTCGATGAGGAAGGGTCTACGCTCATTCTGAACTTGCGAATACCGCGGGTTGAGCCCCTCGGGGTCGATCCACTTGCGGAACCACCATTGCGTTTCCTCCCCGGGGCCGCTCGCGTCGTGGTTGCCGAGCAGGTGATAGATTTGCTCGATGCGGTGTTTGCGCGCTGATGCGAGCTGCTCGATGACCGGCGGCCCGTCGGCATCGGTCGGCGGCGTGTATGTTCCCGAAATGTCCCCGAGATGCAGCATGATGTCCCAGTCGAACGGCGGCCCGCCTTCCGCGCCGCCAAACTCGCTCTGTGCCATCGCCTCGGCAATGCTGTACCGACCGTGCTTCAAGTCGCTGTGCACGTGTGCGCATGCCGTCGCCCAGACCGTGAAGGTATTCACGCTTGCGCTGATCCCGCTTCGGTCTCGCCGCAGATCGTTCAATCGAGAACGACGCCGGAGTCGCGGATAAGCTTCTCCCACTTTGCCGAATCCGCTTGCACCAGCCTGCGGAGGCTGACCGGACCGGTCACAGTGAGCTCGGCACCTTCCCGCGATAAAGCAGCTTTCACGGCCGCAATGTGCGCTGTCTTTTGGAGTTCACGGTAGAGTCTTTCTACGATCGATGCGGGCGTGTTCTTCGGGGCGAAAGCGGCGTACCACTGCGAAGATTCGAAACCCGGCAGACCCGATTCCGCGACGGTGGGCAAGTCGGGCATGGCGGGAGAGCGCTCGCGGCCGGTCACAGCGATCGCGCGCAGGCGCGACGCCTTCACGTGGGCGATCAGCGTAGGAATGCCGGTGATCACCAGCTGGGTGCGGCCAGCGATCGTGTCCATCGCCGCAGGCGATCCGCCTTTGTACGGCACGTGCACCATCGTGATGCCCGCTGCCCGGCTGAACAGCTCGGTGGTCAGATGGCTAAGTGAGCCCGCGCCGTTGGAGGCGTAATTCAGCTGCCCGGGCCGGCTTTTGGCCAACCCGATGAGTTCCTTAAGTGTCTTTGCCGGCAGCCCCGGATGGACGGCGACCATGAGCCCGGCGGTGGCCAGAAGCGTGATCGGCGTGAAATCCTGTACCGGGTCGTAGGGTCTCGTCTTGACGAGATGCGGGCTGATGCACAGGGTGCTGATCGTTGCTATCAGTACGGTGTATCCGTCAGGCGCCGAGTCGGCGGTGATCTGCCCGGCGATCAGCGTGCCGGCGCCCGGGCGATTGTCGACGATGACTTGCTGTCCCATCGATGCCGAGAGCTTCTGGGCGATCGGCCGCGTTATGACATCGGCACCACCGCCGGCAGGACCGGCCACGATCAGTCGTATCGGTTTCACCGGGTAGGTCTGCGACCAAGAGGGATCGCTCGCGACGAGCCCAAATGCGGTGGCAACCCACGCGCCCACTCGAATCAGTGTGTTGGTCATAGACTTCCCACATCTACCGCTGAATGTCCGCGGTGCACGTACCCCATGTGAAAATGTTGACGGTATGCGCAACTGACCGCAATCATCCAGCTTTGCCTCAGGCATGAATTTCGGTTATCGCCATGGAACTGCGCGACATCGAATACTTCGGCGTGATCGCAGAGCACGGCAACCTGGCGCGGGCGGCCGAGGCTCTGGGCTTGAGCCAGCCGGCGCTGAGCAAGAACTTGCGCCGGCTGGAGAGCGCCGTCGATGCGAAGCTGGTGAGGCGCACGTCGAAAGGCGTCGAACTTACCCCGGAGGGTGCGGCACTGCACTCGCGCGTGCGCCAACTTCGATTGTCGCTGGTCGATGTGACGCGCGAGATTTCCGACCTCAGCCACGGGCGCGCGGGACATCTGCGCATCGGACTGGGTACCGGGATAGCGGAGTATTTGCTGGAGGCGGTGTTGAGCGGGTTATTGAGCAATGCGTCGAAACTGACACTGAAAATCACCGTCGAAGCCAACGACACCCTGATGCTCGCCCTGCGCAAAGGAGAACTTGACGTGATTGTCAGCGGCATTCCGACAATCGCCAGCGAGGACCTTGTGCAGGAGCACCTTTATGACGACGAATTTGTCGTTTATGCGTCGGTCAATCACCGGCTCGCCAAGCGCAAGTCCGTGACGATCGCGGATCTGGCGCGGGAACGGTGGGCGGTCCCGGCGGCAAACACCTTGTCCTGGCAAGGCTTGCATCGCGCGTTCGAGGACTGCGGGCTGGCTCCGCCGCATCTCACGATAGAGGCAAACTCCGCGGCACTAAGATTGCTGGCGGTGGCCCGCTCCGACTTGCTGGGCTTCGGTTCGAAACACCTGATGCAACAATTCGCGTCGAGATTGCACCTGCGAGCAATCGCCGTCAAGGAAATGAACTGGCGTCGCCGCGTCGGTGTCAGCTATCGAAAGGCCGACTACGTGTCGCCCGTGCTGCGGCGTGTGATCGACCTACTCAAGTCGACGGCCCGCGACATCGGGACACCACAGAAATAAGCCAGCAATGGGTGTCGTGTGCTCAAGAATCGTGCGCGTATCCGACCAGATATATGGATATTCGACAAGTGAATTGACCGATCCCCCTTTTCGAGTTCGATGAACGGTGGCAGAGTACGTTTCGCAGTCTCCGATCATAAGAGGAGCGGTGGTCGATACGGGTTAGCGCCAGGACCGGCTAAAGGGGGAGGTGAGCGTCATGCGTAGGAGAACATTCGTGGCCTTCGGCCTCGGGCTGATAGCGGAGGCCCTCAGCGAAGGGTTAGTGGGGACCTACAAGGGATCGGGAGTTCGTGCCCAACCGCTTGGCACGGCGGCTGCAGAGAGCGGTCCGCCGGGACCTCCGCGGGGGAAGTGGATCAAGCTCGCTCCGTTCCCTCAACCAATCGGAGAGTTGCTGGGGGCAGCCGTCAACGGCAAGCTCTACGCTTCGCAGGGGCTCCTTCCCGGGTTCAAGCCGGCCGGCCTCGTGTATGAATACGATCCGGCCAGGGACGCGTGGACGGGGAAGCGGCCGATGCCGCATCCGGTCCACCACGCCGCGGTCGCGGCGCTGAACGGCAAGATGTACGTGTTTGGCGGCTTCGACCTTCCTGGGGGGCCGCCGGGGTGGAACCCGGTCAGCGATGCCTGGGAGTACGATCCGTCGGCCGATGGGTGGCGGCAGTTGGCCCCGATGCCGACCGCGCGTGGCGGCGGCGTGGTCGCCGCCGTCGGTGGAAGGCTCTACATCATTGGCGGGGCTGGACCGATGCCCGGTGCGAGCGACCCGTCGATCCGTCCGCGCCAACCGCAACGTTCGCTGGGGATCGTGGAGGAGTACGATCCGACCGCGAATAAATGGCGGGCGCGCGCCGCGATGCCCACGCCGTGCAACCACATGGGCGGCGAGGCCGTAAATGGCAAAATCTATGTGATTGGCGGACGACTCAGCGGCGCGTTCATCATCGGGTTGCCGGGAAATACAAACCTCGTGCAAGCTTACGATCCAGCGGCAGACACTTGGGTAACCAAGAGTCCCATGCCGACGCCGCGGAGCGGGCTCAATACCGCCAACCTGAACGGGATCATTTACGCCGCTGGCGGCGAGGCGCAGACCACCAGTTTGCTGGCGGCGTTTCGCGCGTTCGAGGCCTACGATCCCGCGAGCGACACGTGGTGGCAGTTGGCCCCGATGCTCCTGCCTCGACACGAGGCAATCATGGCCGTCTTGGGCAATCGGATCCACATCGCGGGCGGGTCGGTGCAATCGGCAATCGTCCCGCTTCCCAACGGTCTGAGATTCGATACCGATTCGCACGAGGCGTTCGAGCTCGCGCCCTAAGGCGAAGGAGCGGCCTAGCGCCCCAGCTGCGGGACGCCGCTTTGCAGCGGCTCCGACATCTGGTGTGAGGGCGTCACGGTCGTGAACCGGCCACTTGCCGACATTCAGTTGGCGCGCTGAAATTGTCTTGAAGCGGACACAGGCGGTCGCAGACGCCAACCTGCCATGCATCGGAATGGTCCTCGGCAACAAGGAGTCAAGACAAGATGAATGCGGCACGCACCTTTAGTCGATTAGTCGGCGCGGTCCTCGGATTCGCCACTTTGATCGCTCCTGTGACCTCGAGGGCGCCGCACGAGTCCGGAGTTGCCCGCCTTGGAGTTATCTTGCCCGCCTCGCCCGGTAGCACCTACGAGGCATTTCGACGCGGACTTGGCGAACTGGGCTATATCGAGGGCCGAAACATCGTTACCGAGCTTCGGTACACGGAAGGGCAACTGGACCGACTCCCTGGTCTTGCTGCAGAGCTTGTTCGTCTCAATGTGGATGTCATCGCGCTGGTTGGCGCCGTAACCGCACGAGCGGCAAAGAAAGAGTCGACGACGATCCCGATCGTGTTCGCGGTCGTGGTTGATCCCGTCGCTGATGGGGTGGTTTCCGACCTCAGGCATCCCGGCGGAAACGTAACCGGGGTCACCAGTTTCGATCCGCAACAGGCAAGCGAGCAGCTCAAGATACTCAGGGAATCGATTCCGGGCGTCACTCGTGTGGCAATCCTCGGTGATGCTGGCGTGTCCGAAGCTTTGATGAACTCGAACCGATCAGCGGCGCAGGCGCAGGGACTGCAGCCGCAGGCGTATCGCATAAAGGGTTCCGCTGCCGATCTCGAAGGGGCCTTTGACGCAATGACAAGGGACCACGCTGACGCACTCGTAGTGTTGGAGGAGCCAGTCACGGTGGAATATCGGAAGAGGATCGCCGAGCTGGCGGCAGCAAGCCGCTTGCCGACGCTATTTGCGCTGGACAGGGCAGATGCTGGTGGGCTTATCGCCTATGGAACAAGCGTCCAGGATGCCGCGCACCAAGCCGCGAGCTTGGTGGACAGAATTCTCAAGGGTGCTCGCCCGGGCGACCTGTCGGTGGAACAGGTCACTCGCCACGGACTGATCGTTAACCTGAAGACGGCTCGCACCATTGGAATTGTAATTCCGTCGGAATTACTCAAGCGGGCCGACCGGGTCCTTGAGTGAGGCCGGTCCGCCAGCCTCATGACCGCTCTTTGCGGACTTCAAGGACCGCATAGGGTCGGTTCGCGCCCTTAGAGGCGCTAGGCCGCCAGAAGGGGGCGGTCCCGCTCGGTTCAGCCTCGCGGCGCTTGGGTCCGGTCCCGGTGGCGGCAAACGCAGCGGCAGATTGAGAACGCCGTTTGATTCTCAGCCGCAATTGCCGGCGATCATTGCAATCGCCTTCGCGAGGCCGTCGACCACGCGGGCCATCTCGGGATAGCGGATCTCGTCGGGCGTATCGGAAGCGCGGTGATAGTGCGGATAGCGGTGAAAGGCGGTGTCGGTGACCATCACGCCCGGATAACCGGCGCGCCAGAACGACAACTGATCGCTCCACGCGACGCCGGGAACGAAGGCGGGGCTTGCGAGACGCTCCGCGGGAAAGTCGGAATTCGCCCGGAACGCGCGCACGACTTCGCTAAGTGCTCGACGCGACCGCAGGTTCGACACGAAGCCGATGAAGTTGCCGCAGTTAGGGTAGAACCAGTGCAGAAACGGCGGATAGGTCTGGCTGCCGGGCGCGTCCGAGTAGTAGCCGAGCATCTCCAGCGAAAGCATGGTCCGGATATCGTCGTTGCGGCGCCGCGCGACCTCGGCGTAGACCTTGCTGCCCATCTCACCGAAGTAGAAGAAGGGCGCCTCCTCATTGACGAATGCGACCAGTTTCACCGTCCGCTCAAGGCACAGCGGGCGCAGCGCCCTTGCGATTTCCATCACACCGGCCACCCCGCTCGCATTGTCATCGGCCCCGGGACTGCCGGCCACGGTGTCGTAGTGCGCGCCGGCGACGATGATCTCGCTCGCTCGCGAGATTCCCGGGACGGCGACTTCGAGATTCTCGCAGCGCATACCGTGCGTCTCGTAGGACTGTGCCGTGACGTCATAGCCGAGCAACGAGAACTCCGTGCGGATGTAGTCTGCCGCCGCGCGCAGGGCTGGCGGTCGCCAGACATTGCGCTCGCCGATCTCGCCGGCGAGCACGCCTACATGGCGCCGCAATCGATCTTCAAGGGACCGCAGCCCTTCGCAAACCTTACCCACGGGCGTAGATGCGCTCATCGGGACTGTCTTGAGGTTCAAGCGCCCACTAGCGTACAGCATGGGCAGAGCAGGGAACGACGCCGACCGATGACGAACTGGGTGAGTTCGCCGCTATGACGATCGGCCCTAAGTGCTCGCGGTGTTGAACGGCTGATTTTCGGGAGAGCAAACTACCGGAACGGGTCGACAGCGGGCTACGGCACAGGCGGCCATGAGCGGGCATTACGACCCAACGAAACCCTCGTCGGGAACGACCGGTCCCAAGGTACAGCCGACGTAGCGCAAGGTTGTGCGCGCGGTCATAAAATCTCCAGACCGGTCCTTCTAAGACTGCGACACCGATGCGTACGAAGACGCGGTCGAACGTCAGCTCGCTAAAGCATCGAAATGGTGGAATCGACCCAAAGCGGACATTCGCAGTTGTGTCGATGCACGACAAGCGCACTGAAACAAGGAGAGTGCCCGCTCGCCGCCTACTGATCCTGCTCGCAGGTGCTGTCGCTCTCATCTCGGCTTGTAAATCGCCGGAGCCGGCGGTCGTCGCTGCGGCGCCGTCAGAAGGCTTCGCGGTTTCATTCGTGCCGGGGTCGCGAGACGATTCAGGCCGTTTCATGGCCGGCACGGAAATGCGCGTGCTCGCCACGCATGGCGGCAAGCTCTATGCCGGCAACGGCTACTGGGAGGACCGGCCCGGGCAAGAAGGGCTTCAGGGTGCCCAGGTCCTCGTGCTCGACGGCCCCGGCGCACGCTGGCGGGTCGATCGCGTTTTCGACGAGCGACTCCTCGATGGGCGCCGTCGCGATCTGGCGGTCTCAGCGCTCCAAGAAATCACTTTCGCGACCGACGGCAACGGGGCGCCGCTACCTGTTCCGGTGTCGATGCTAATCGCCGCCAACTGGGACCTGAGCGGGACAGCACGGGTGTTTAGTCGCGATCACGTGACGGGCGTCTGGGCCGCCGCGACGATCGCACAGGATCGCCCAACTCCGAACTTCCTGCCGCAGGTGCGCAGCTTCGGCCGACATCGCGATGCGGCGACTGGAATCGACCGCGTTTTCGCTGGCCAGGATCCGCGCGGAATCTTCAGCGGCACCTATGATCCCGCAGTGACCAGCCGCATCCGCTGGGGCACCGCCCCGGAGCTAGCTCTGTCGGGTGTCTCGGAGGCCGGAATATTCGGTCGCAACGGCCATCTGCGGGTCACCAGCTTTGCCGAATGCAACGACCAACTCTATGCCGCGGTCGGTCAGCATATCTACGAGCGTGTGGATGGCACCAACCCGCATTGGCGCCTTCTCTACACCAACCGCTATCCGGGCCACTCCGAGACCGGGTTGCGCGGCTTGACGGCGATCCATGGCTCTTCCGGCCACGGCGAGGTGCTGCTCGCCGCCGTCGAAGGCAGCGCGGCGCGGATCGTGCGCGTCGATCCACGGGACGGTAGCGAGGTGACGGAGGTCGATCTGCCCGATCTTCTCGGTCGGCAGTGGGGAATGCCGGTCGGGTATGTGATTGCCGCCTACAACGACATGGCGAAGGTTGGCGATCCCGATGGCGGAGAGGCCCTGCTGATCGGGCTTGAGGCATTCATCCCCATTCGGGCACCGATCGCGGCAGGGCACAGCGTCGTCAATGTCGAGTATGGCCGTCTCGAAGCGGGCGGCTGGTATCTGGTCCGCCGCGCGACCGGGTCGTACGAGCTCCGCCAGATTGGTGCGCCACCCGGCCGAGCGCTGGTAGCGACTCGGTCGATCCGGGTCTCGCCGTTCCCGGAGGAGGGACCGGTCATCTATTTCGCCGGCTATGACGCGAACAAGGCGCCGGCGCACAATACGGCGTGGATCTTCCGCTCTACGGCCACGGCGGCGATTCGCGTGCAGCAGCGCTAGGCCGTGGACGGACGCGAATGTCCGCTTTTGGCCGGGAGTTCGCATTGCGCGCCGCAGCCGAAAGCTGCCGCTCGAAATTCGGGCCGGTACGGCAACGTCAGCTTTACGGGCCCATGGTCGAACTGGCGCTCCCGGCCACGAGCAGTCCTACGTCACCACCTCTTAATTTGCTTCAAAGCAGTCATTGCACGGCACAACAATGAGTCACCCTTAGCGCGAGCGTAGATGGCCAACACTGCACCAAGTACTGATACGGGGGTGCCTCAACGACCCGGAAGAGACCAACGTCGAGTTCAAGGGAGCAAGTTGAGATTAGTACCGAAACCGCCACACCCCCCGTACAGCAATTTCGAACAGAACTCGACTTTGATGAGCGCTTCGTATTTGGCAGTCTCGGACCGCAGAAAGCTGGCGAACTCACCAACAGACATTGGATCGACTTCGGCACCGGATCGCATCAAGGGGTCTTTTACGTCTGTTTGCTGCAAGACATTATTGATTTCTTGGTTGAGCCGCGCGACGATCGCTGTCGGCGTGTTTCGTGGCGCGAAGATCCCTGCCCAAAGCATGACATCGAAATCTTTGGGACCGATGGTCTCCGCCACCGTTGGTACGTTTGGGAGGGCTGGGGAGCGCTTGACCGAAGACACCGCGAGAACCTTTAGTTTGCCCGCTATCACTTGCGGCATTGCTGTGGGCAACGCCTGAAAATGGAAATCGACGCGGTTGTTCACGACGGCATCAAGCGCGGCGCCGCCTCCCTCGTACGGTACATGGGTAAGGTTGCTGTGGGTGCTCGCTTTAAGCAGCTCGGCTGCGAGATGTCCCGGGGTGCCCGGGCCGGTGGAGGCAAATAAGAGGCCGCGCGGTGACGAACGTGAGGCTTGTAGAAGTTGGTCGACGGTCGTATAGGGCGCTGCAGCCGGCACGATAAGTGCGAGCGGCATGGTGGCCAGGAGCGCGACCGGCACCAGGTCGCTATCTGGGTCGTACCCGAGCTCCTTTGCGAGGGCGCGGTTGATCACTATTTCCGTTGTCTGACCGACCAGAAGCGTATATCCGTCGGGTGCCGCGCGCGCAACACTGCGGGCGCCAACCGCGCCGCTTGCGCCGGCGCGATACTCGACAATGACCGAGTGCCCAAGTGCCTTCGCCAGCATGTCCGAGATGGCTTTGGCCACAATGTCGCCGGCGCCGCCGGCAGGATTGGCCACGACCAAGTGCACAGCGCGACTGGGGTAGCTCTGTGCGCATACAGGCAATGGAGAAACGAAGGCGACAAAGGCGGCGGCCGCCACGGTCGTGGCGCGCGCGATTGGATGTGTTTTCATCGGCAGGTCCCGCCTTGTTCGGCAGTTGCGACGCTCGTCTCTTAGAGCCTCTCGCTGGTTTGGTTCTGTTTGATGTTTCGCAACGTTTGCGAACGCCGAGCCTGCCAGTCGATCGGAGCGACTGCGCCGACCACAAACACGTAGGCAACTGCGCCGACAAGCGCCAAGACTGCCATGACAAGAAAAGCAAGGGAGTAGTTTCCGGTCAGCTGCACGATGTAGCCGCTTGCGATAGGGGCAATGATGCCAGTCACCGCGCCGAGGCAATTCTGCGCGCCCGACCACCTGCCCGCTGCCAGGGGACCGGCGAGCGTCTGGGAAATGGCCCAGTGGTTTGAAACGACGATGCCGAATGCCACGTAGGCAATGTTGAGAAGAATCAACGAGGCCGTCAGGTCCTCTACAATCGCGGACGGATATGCCGCAACCGAGAGCACGAGACCTGCGGCGACAAAGCTCTTTCTGACGGCCGTCGCGGAATGCCCTTTCTTGATCAGGGAGTCGGAGATGTAACCGGCCACAATGGCGGAGACGGCAGCACCCCAGAACGGTAACGCGCCAAGGACGCCCATATTCGCCAGCGAGATATGCCTTTGCTGAACGAGGTAAGAGGGGAGCCACGTCAGTCCGAAGAAGTAGGCATACGTGTAGCAGCCGGACCCGATAAAGGTGCCCCAGGCATCCCGGGTCCGCAGAATTTCCGAAAAGCTAGGTCCCGCCTGCGAGCTGTCCGCCCTTTGACGCGGTTTCCGCTCGGGTTGTGGGGCAAACATGAACCAGAGGATCAAGAACAGAACACCGAACCCGCCGAGAACAAAAAACATGGCGCGCCAACCATGGGCGGCGATCAGCAGACCGCCGACCAGGATGCCGAAAGCGGCCCCGATCTTCGTTCCGGAGTTCAGAATGGCATTTGGAAGGCCCTGCCTGGCGGGGGGGAACTCGCTGGCGAAGATTTTCGAGTACGCCGGAAAGGCAACGGATTCGCCGGCTCCCAGCAACAAGCGCAGGACAAATAGCGAGGTCACACCCGCCACGAAGCCCGTGCAGAAAGTTGCGCCGGACCATATCACGAAGCCGACGGCAAAGACCCACTTTACCGGGAATCGGTCGGTGAACCATCCCGCCACGAATTGGCCGACTGCGTAGGTCCAGAAAAAAGACGAGAGCAAATATCCCATCTCGACTGGCGAAAAATGAAGTTCGGCCGAGAGTTGGGGTGCCGCAATCGACAGGCTGGTCCGATCAGCAGAGTTTAGGATCGCAGCGAGGAGCAGCACAAATACGATAGTCCATTGTCGTCTGCTTGTTGTCGATGAAGACAATCGTGGATGCATCATCGTCGCAGTGACGTCCATATACCTCTCCCATGCCTATGTCGATGCGCGCCGTTGTTGCCTCTTTGCCATGCTTGGCAACCGCGTCGATCGGGTTTATCTCAAACCCGGCGTGCGGTTAGGAAGAGACATGGATACGGAGCAGTGGAAACGAAGTGGATCTGGGTTACTGGGCAAGCGCCTTCATTTCGGCGTACAGGTCTGACTTGCCTTCAAAACCGATCCCGGGGAGCTCTGGAAGGGTTACATATCCGTTTTCGACCTTCACGCCATCCGGGAAACCGCCATACGGTTGAAAAAGGTCCGGGTATGACTCATTCCCACCCAAGCCGAGGCCCGCCGCGATGTTGAGCGACATCTGGTGGCCGCCATGTGGGATGCATCGGGCGGGAGACCAGCCGTAGCTCTTGAGCATCTCCAAGGTCCTCAGGTATTCGACCAGTCCATAGCTAAGCGCGCAATCGAATTGAAGCCAGTCGATTTCCTTGCGCATGCCGCCGTAGCGGATCAAATTACGCGCGTCCTGCATCGAGAACAGATCCTCCCCGGTAGCCATCGGGTTTGGATAGTGATTGGCGAGTTCCTTCTGCAGCTCGTAGTCCAGCGGATCCCCGGCTTCCTCATACCAAAAGAGGGGGTACCGCCGGAGCTCCTTCGCGTAGGCGATCGCTGTGGGTAGGTCGAAACGGCCGTTGGCATCGACCGCAAGTTTCGCGTTGCTGCCGATTTCGGCGAGTACCGCCTCGATTCGCTGCAGATCCTCGGCGAGCGATGCACCGCCGATTTTTTTCTTTACCACGGTGTATCCGCGGTCTAGATAGCTTCGCATTTCGGCCCGCAATTTCCCTAAATCCTGACCCGGGTAGTAGTACCCGCCTGCCGCATAGACGAAGATCCGCGGATTTGCCGTACCGTTTCCATGGCGCTCCGCGAGCAGCCTGAAGAGCGGCTTTTCGGCGATTTTTGCCACCGCATCCCAAACCGCCATGTCGACAGTGCCGATTGCAACGGATCGCTCGCCATGGCCGCCCGGTTTCTCGTTCCGGAACATCTCCGCCCAGATCTTGTGCGGGTCCAGGTTCTCGCCAGTATCGTCCAGCAATGACGCCGGTTTGGCTTCGAGAATTCGGCCACGGATCCGCTCGCGAATCAAGTTCCCCTGTCCGTAACGGCCGTTCGAGTTGAACCCGTAGCCGATCACGGTCTTTCCATTGCGCTTGACGTTAGTCTCGACCGCAACGAGGCTCAGCGTCATCTTCGTAAAATCGATGTACGCGTTCCGTATTGGCGATGAAATGGGTTTCGTAACCTCATGAATATCGACGATGCGAACAGACATGGAATGTCCCTGTTACTGGATGCCACCAAGGACACGACATTGGTGGCGGGTTGTTTATTGGCCCTAGAGAGAGCCGCCGCCGCAAATTACGATTTGCTGGCCCGTGATCGCCCCTGCGTCATCGGTCAACAGAAAACTGGTCAGTGCAGCTACTTCCTCCGGCCGGATGAATCGACCGATCGGCGGCGTTCGCGGTGGGGCGCCGCTTCTCGACGGATCCTGAAGCATGGGCGTGTCGGTGGCTCCAGGCGCGACGACGTTCACGGTGATTCCCCGCGGGGCGAGTTCGGCAGCCCACGAACGCGCCAATCCCACCAGCGCCGCCTTGGATGCCGCGTATTGGCTCCGCCCCGCTGCGCCGGCAGCCGTCCGGCTTCCGATAAGCACGACGCGTCCTTGGGGAGAGAACTTCGGCATGAGCGCATTGGCGATAACTACCGCGGCCTGCACATGAATGCGCCACATGCCTTCGCCATCCTGCGGGATCACCTCGCCAAGCGGCGCCACCCGCATGTACCCGGCAGCGTGCACGAAAGCATCGACGTCAGACAGCTTGCGAACAAGGTTCGAAACGCCGTCGAAGTCGGTGAGATCAACTACTATGGGGTTGAAAGCGGGGGCGCTTAGCGATCCCGCCGCTCGATCAAGCCCGGTGACTCGCCAGCCTTCATCCAGCAAGCGGCGAGCAACGGCCGCGCCGATACCCGAGCCGGTGCCGGTCACCACGGCATGTCTTGTGCGTGCTGGCGAGCTCATGCTGCGGCTTCTTGTCGAAAGAATGTCCGTCGCCCAGACGGGTCTGGATCAAGCTGCAGCTTTCTTTCCGAGTCCAGCCTGCTTCAACGCGGCAACGATCCGCGCCGCCTCCTCGGGGGTAGGCGGATGAGTGGGCGGACGTACCGTACCATCGCGAATGATGCCGGCCATTGCCATCGCCTCCTTCATGCGCCCGTGTGCTTCCCCGGTAGGCTCCCCCGCTCCATAGACAGCGTCTTTAAGGGGGTCGATCAGCCCCTGAACGCGCATTGCCTCGGTCAGATCGCCAGCTTTGACCGCCTTCAACAAGTTATAAATGAGCCCGGGTACCAGAGACGCGAACCCAACCAGCGCGCCGTCGATCCCCTGCACCATGGACGCCAGCAGATATTCGTCATGGCAGGTGAGCAAGGCCTTGGTTCTATCGGCCGCGCGGATCTCCTTGATGTCACGCGCATACTTATTCATTTCGCGTTCGCCCATCTTGAACGCGTGCACATAGGGGAGCCTCGCGAGCTGCGCAAGTAGCTCCGATGAGTAGGATCCGCGGGTCCATGCAGGGTAGATGTGCACGATCAGAGGAAGACCGCTCGCCTTGCCGATCGCATTGAAGTAGTCGATGCAATGCTCGGGCCGGAAGCCGAAGCGCAGCCAATGATGGGGGGGCATAATGTCGAGGCCGGTGGCTCCTGCTTCTTTTGCCCACCTCGCTTGTTCCACGGCATCGTTGATGCCCTCGCAGACAATCGATGAAATGACTGGGCAGATGTTCTTGACCGCCTCAGCGGTAATTCGCGTCACCTCGGCGCGCTCACGCGGCGTTAGCGAGAACACTTCGCCGGTATGGCCGTTGGTCATTAAGGCCGTCACGCCCTCCTGCTTCGCAAGCCATTGCGAGAAACGACGCAGCTCGGGTTCATCGATGCTGTAATCGCTCTTGAACGGCACTGCGATTGCCGGAATGATTCCTTTGAAGTTAATTGCAGGCACGATTACCTCCTTCAACCGTTGACAGACATTGGCAGAGTGGATTTCACCTCGATCGGTATTCGGTGCCTCCTTGTGGCGAGGCCGAGGCCTTACTGCAATACGTGGTTGATCGAGGATTGCCGACTCTGTGATCGGCTAATCATGGGCGTGGAGTTGATGCCTGTCCAATGCTGGATTTACATACTTCTATGCGCTTGGGAAACATTGAACTTCATTGGATTGAAGACTTTCTGACGTTGGCGGACACCGGTAGCTTCTCCAGAGCTGCGGGCAAGCGCAACGTCGCACAGCCTGCATTCAGCAGGCATATCCGCTCCTTGGAGGAGTGGCTTGGTGTAACGCTCGTGGACCGCGGTACGCACCCGACATCGTTGACGGAAGCGGGACGTCATTTTCTCCCGCTGGGACAGGACATCATCAGTCGTCTGACTCTGGCGAGAGAGGAAACGCGATACGCGGACAAAAACGCGGCGGCCACTCTGCGTCTCGCGTCGACACACGCTTTATCGCTGACCTTTTGCCCGCGTTGGTTGCGAGGCCTTGATGCGGGTCTGCGGAATACTCCGATCCATCTTATCTCGGACAGTCTGCAAGGTTGCGAGGGTCTGATGCTGCATGCTGGCGCACATTTCCTACTGTGCCACTACCATCGGCAGGTAGCCAACCGCCTGGACACGGGAGACTTTAGATCAGTGCGGGTCGGGATTGATACGCTTATCCCAGTCGTAGCACCGCGTGGGCCAACTTTGCCGCCATTTGGTGTCGTTCGGCGGGCCGGTGATCACCTTCCCGTGCTCGCATACAGTGAAGAATCGGGGTTGGGCCGGATAGTTCGCACGCTGCTCGGCAAGGCGCTGGAAAAGGCACTGGCCGATGTCATTTTTACGGCTCATCTCGCCACGGTGCTCAAGGCAATGGCGCTTGAGGGGCGCGGTATCGCGTGGCTACCGGCAAGCCTGATCGTCGAAGAATTGAACGACGGGCACCTGGTCGGGGCGGGCGGCACTAAATGGAATATTCCGGTTGAGATCCGGCTGTACAGGCGTGGATTGACTGAGGCACTTGTTGCCGAAGACTTTTGGGCCAGAATCGTGGAGGAGGCGCCAAAGAGTAAGCCAATGTCAGAGCGGGTGTGGAAACCCCATAAGCGAGTGGAGGAGTGATTGACGGCTATCGATCAAGGACGACCGTCAGCGCCACCATGCGGCGCAGAGTGGGTCTCCCTTCAACTGAAAGGAGCCCCTCATGGAATCACCCCATATTGCTCAGCGTCATGAGGCATGGAACAAAGGCAAGCTCGTCGGCCAGAAGACGCCGTTCAAGCTCAAGAAATGCGTTTCCACACAGCTTCGGCCAGGAGGAGTCATTCATGCGACGACGTCGCCGATAGGCGCAGTCGCATGGATTGCCTCCACCCCCGGCGGATGGCTTTGACGCCCGTCGTGGTTCGGCCAAGATCGACCAGGCTCGTCGATCCCGGCGCTGCGGCCGTCGGCGGCCAAATGGAGCCGGCGCCGGTTCGGCGGAATGAACAGTTCCTGGTGATAGATCGGGCTGTCGCGGCCGACGAAGGCCGAGATCTCGAGTAGCTGGCCGCGGGTGCCGGCTTTCACATCGATCGCTTTGCGGACCTCCTCCGGCAACGGCGCGCTCGACAAGAACTGGGAGAGTCTTCCGATCGGCTGACCGGTCTCGCGCCAGATAATGTGCTTGAAATTCTCGCCGGATAATTTGCGCGCGGGCAGTGTCGCCAGCGCGGATAGCCGACTTGGATCGAAGTAGAAGCGGCCGAAAACCTTGAATTCGTCAGCAATCTGGAGAATCCGCTCGATACACAACACGTTCGTCGTGCGCAAATGGCGCGACCAGGGCCCCTCCGTCGTCACCTGGTAGCGGGCCGTGACCTTCGGGTAGACCGGAAGGTACGCCTTACCGGAGTCGTCGAGAAAGCGGCAGTGAAGCGGGGCCTGCATGGCACCGAGACCCCTGTCCGCGACGAGCGTACCGAGCCCCTGGCGGCGAACGATCACGCCATCGTCTACCAGCAGTCGCAGTGCGCGTTGGATCGTTCCCAGCGAAAGTGGTAACTCCGCCGCCCATTCCGACTCCGTCGGCAGGCGCGTACCGGCGACCCACTCGCCGCTAGTCACCGCATCGACGATTGCGTCGCGCAGCGCGACGTACTTCGGCACCCCGGGCCGGGTGAACCGGGCTAGCCGTGCGAGAAGATCGGCGGCAGTCGATAAGGGGACTTGACTCATAATGCTATAATGCTATAATACTATATAGTAATAAAGTAGACGACTAGGAAGGGAGTATGGGCGCACCGAATCTCCTTGTCATCATGTCGGACGAGCACAACCCGAAGGTGATGGGGTGCTCCCGACATCCGATCGTCCATACGCCGAACCTCGACGCGCTCGCTGCGTGCGGCACGATGTTCGTGAGCGCCTACACGACCAGCCCGGTTTGCATCCCTGCGCGCGCGGGGTTCGCGTGCGGCAAGTACATCCACCAGATCGGTTTTTGGGACAACGCCGACGCCTACGACGGCACGGTACCGAGCTGGCATCACGTGCTCCGGGAGCGGGGGCATCGTGTGGTGTCGATCGGCAAGCTTCATTTCCGCGCGCCGGGCGAGGACCACGGCTTCACCGAAGAGCAGATTCCGATGCACATCATCGAGGGCAAGGGCGATCTGATGGGTCTGGTGCGCGAGGATCTGCCGCGCCGGGGCAGCGCGAAGAAGATGGCGGCGATGGCCGGGCCCGGCGAATCTCCCTATACCTTGTACGACAAGGAGATCTGCTCGCGCGCGCAGGTCTGGTTGCATGAGGAGGGCACGCGGCGCGACAAGCCCTGGGTGTTGTTCGTTTCCTTCGTCGCCCCACACTTCCCGCTGACCGCGCCGCCTGAGCACTACTACCGCTATGTGACGCAGGATCTGCCGATGCCGAAGCTCTACGCGCGCGAGCAGCGGCCGGACCATCCTTATCTCAAGGATTACAGCGAGAGCTTTTGCTACGACGACTATTTCGTGTCCGAGGAGGACGTGAAGCGCGCGATCGCCGGCTATTTCGGGCTCGTGTCGTACCTCGACGAGAACATCGGCAAGGTGCTGCGCGCGCTCGAGGAGACAGGACTCGCTGCGAACACCTGTGTCATGTACACGAGCGACCACGGCGACAACCTCGGCGCCCGGGGCCTGTGGGGCAAGTCGACGATGTACGAGGAGATTGCCGGTGTGCCGTTGATCATGGCGGGGCCGGGCATGCCCGTCGGCAGGCGCATAGCGACGCCGGTCAGCCACGTGGACGCGTTCCCGACCATCCTGGAAACCATCGGTATCGACTTCGCCAAACTAAAGGATGGCCACCCCGGCTATTCGCTCGTCGACATCGCAAATGGCAGTCAGCCAGAGCGCACGGTGCTTTCCGAATATCACGGCATGGGCTCGACCACTGGAGCGTTCGCGGTCCGCGTCGGAAGGTACAAGTATGTTCACTACGTGGCGTATCCCGCACAGCTCTTTGATCTCGAGCGAGATCCGGACGAGCTCAACGACCTCGGGTCGAATCCGGACCATGCGAGCGTGCTTGCCGAGTGCCGCAAACGTCTATACGCCCTCTGTGACCCGGAGGAGATAGACCGGCGCGCCAAAGCGCGGCAAGCGGAACTGCTTGCCCAGCACGGCGGGCGCGAAGCAGTCATCCAACGCGGCGACCTGGGCTTCACGCCGGCGCCGGGTTTCTCATCGCAGTTCGAGTGACGCCAAGGAGGTGCACAATGAACCGACTTGCAACATTCGTCGCCTACGCCCTCTTCGCCACGGCCTCGGTGGCGTCTGCCCAGACGTGGCCGGCGAAACCAGTGCGCGTCGTAGTCCCATATCCGGCCGGAGGTGGGGTGGATTTCGTCGCGCGCACGGTCTCGCAGCGCCTCGCGGACGTGTGTAAGCAGCCGTTCGTGATCGAGAACCGTGCGGGTGCCTCCGGCTCGATCGGCGCCGACGTGGTCGCGAAAAGTGCCCCCGATGGCTATACGTTCCTCGTCGCCTCGCCCGCGGAGGTCTTGGTCGGGCCGATCTCCGGCCAGAAGGTCCACTACGATCCAGAACGAGACCTGATGCCCGTCACGCTGATTGGCGAGACGCCGCTTGTCATCGCGGCAAATCCGTTGTTCCCAGCGAAGACTATCCAGGATCTCATCGACTTCGCAAAGAGCCAGCCGGGGAAGCTCTCCTACGCAACGCCGGGCAGTGGCAGCACAATGCATTTCGCAGGCGAGTCGCTCAACGCGATCGCCGGTATCTCCATGACGCACGTTCCTTATCGCGGCGCAGCGCCTGCAGTCACCGATGTGCTAGGCGGACAAGTGCCGGTCGGCATAGTCGGGATGCCGCCCACAGTGCAGTACGCGAAGAGTGGCAAGCTTCGCATTCTGGCGGTTACCAGCGCCAAACGCTCGCCAACGATGCGAGAGGTGCCCGCGATGGCAGAGCTGCCGGGGTTCGCAGGCTATCGCTTCACTAATTGGATGGGCGTCTATGTGCCAGCCAAGACGCCCCAGGCGGTGGTGGGACGACTGGCCGCGCAGATCGCAGAGATCGTGCGCGAACCGGCGACCCGCGACAAGCTCCTGTCGGTCGGTGTCGAACCGGTCAGCGGCACACCGGGAGAATTCACCGATTTCCTGAAGGCCGAGCGCCAGACCTACGAGAAAGTGGCGAAAGAGCGTGGCATCCGCGCGGACGAATAACGCACCGAGGAGGTTTCTCGCGAGAGACGCATGCTCTCACTTACGTCTCCACGTGTTTGGATAGTGGACACCATGAACAACCAAGACACCGACCTTTCCTGTAGTCAGGTGCGTCAAAGCGGGCTGAGCGTCCGGCCACGTGCATCCCCGGACGCTCACAAGATTTAAACATGGCGACATAAGTAATGCCGCATAGATGGAGTATGATCTTGTCGTGTTCCTTTCCATGCGCCTGGCGACCCACAACCGATACTTCGTCACCCTCGACGAACTCGTCACCGCCGTCAGCGCGCGCTTCCAGCGATGGCGCAAGCCGAACCACGTGCTGCGGAGACTATGCGGCATTATTTAAGACGCTGTGTTTGGCAGTCCGGATGTCTCCTTTCGGTCGATTGCGCCATCGAAGGGCGGCTTTCGGGCAGACTGATTTAGGACGGCTTCTGGCCGATCGCGGGTCGCCCGCTGCCGGCGATTCGCCATGCCGAGAAGAGCCCAGAACTTGGCTATGGTGAGGCAGCTCAGATAGGAGATGAGCTGTTGGCAGCGGGTTGACCCGACTCTGAGCGCAGACGAGAAGCGTCGTTTGGGTCCCGCCTTCTCTTCTAATCGTACCCACCCCTCGCGTCAAGGCGTCCAGCGGATGAGGCGCGTGCGGTCCTGAACGCAATGCAGGGGACGCCAGCCGCGGTCGGGGATCGACTAGAGTCTTCTAACCGATCGGTGCGCCGGGCGCGAATCACATGTTCGGATAGTTCGGGCCGCCCCCGCCCTGCGGGGTGACCCAATCGATGTTCTGGGTCGGGTCCTTAATGTCACAGGTCTTGCAATGCACGCAGTTCTGGGCGTTGATCTGCAGCCGCGGATTGGCGCCGTCCGGGTCGCGCACGATCTCGTACACGGCCGCCGGACAGTAGCGGCTCTCGGGCGAATCGTAGCGGGCGAGATTGACTTTGATCGCGACGGCCGGGTCCTTGAGCTGGAGGTGGCAGGGCTGGTTCTCCTCGTGGTTGGTGTTCGAGATGAACACCGAGGAGAGTTTGTCGAAAGTGAGCGTGCCGTCAGCCTTGGGGTAGTCGATCGCGCGAAACTCCGCGGCCGGCCGGAGCGCGCTGTGATCGGCGTGATTGCGTAGCGTCCACGGCGCCTTGCCTTGGAAGACATAGGTGTCGACCGCGGCGTAGGCGAGCGCGCCCCATAGCCCCCAGCGGAATGCGGGCTTGATATTGCGCACGCGGTACAGCTCGTCCCACACCCAGCTCTGCCGCAAGCGCTCGGGGTAGCGTTTCACCTCGACCGCGCCGTCCTCGGCGAGCGCGTCGAAGATCGCCTCGGCCGCCGTCATGCCAGACTTCATCGCGGTGTGCGTGCCCTTGATCTTGGGCACGTTGAGCAGCCCGGCGGTATCGCCCACCAGCAGCCCGCCCGGGAAAGTGAGCTTGGGCAGCGACTGGAAGCCGCCGGCCGAGATCGCGCGCGCGCCGTAGCTCACTCTACGGCCGCCGTCGAAGAAGCCGCGGATTTCGGGATGGGTCTTGAAGCGCTGGTGCTCGTCGAACGGCGAGAGATAGGGATTGTCGTAGCCGAGACCCACCACGAAGCCGACCGACACTTGGTTGTTCTCGAGGTGGTAGAGGAACGCGCCGCCGTAGGTGCGCCAGTCCATCGGCCAGCCCACGGTGTGGATGACGAGCCCGGGCCGATGCTGCGCCGGCTTGATCTCCCACAGCTCTTTGATGCCGAGGCCGTAGGTCTGCGGGTCGACGCCGTCGCGCAGCGCGAAGCGCTCGAAGAGCCGCTTCGTGAGCGAGCCGCGGCAGCCTTCGGCGAACACGGTCTGGCGCGCGTGCAGCTCGATGCCGGGCTGGTAGGCGTCGGTTTTCGAGCCGTCCTTGGCGATGCCCATGTCGCCGGTGGCGACGCCCTTTACCCCGCCCCGCTCGTCGTAGAGCACCTCGGCCGCAGCGAAGCCGGCGTAGATCTCGACCCCGAGTCCCTCGGCGTGCTTCGCCAGCCAGCGGCAGAGGTTGCCGAGGCTGATGACGTAGTTGCCGTGGTTCGTCATCTGCGGCGGCGTCGGCAGGCGAAACGCCCGGGTTGCGGTGAGGAACAGGAACCGATCCTCGGTCACCGGCGTAAGGAGCGGGGCGCCGAGCGCCTTCCATTCGGGTACGAGCTCGTTCAGCGCGCGCGGCTCGAGCACCGCGCCGGAGAGGATGTGCGCGCCGACCTCCGAGCCTTTCTCGAGCACGCAGACCGACACCTCCCGCTGCACGGCCTGCGCGAGCTGCTTGAGGCGGATCGCGCAGGCGAGCCCCGACGGGCCGCCGCCGACGATGACCACGTCGTAGTGCATCGATTCGCGCTGCATGGCGTTCGTCTCCGGCTCCGGGCTAGTGAATGACGGGGTGAGGCAAGCGAGCGCAATTATAATGACCCCCCAGGCTACTATCCGTTGCCGCCCCGATTCGCCGAAAAATGAAGCGCAAGCACGTGCACACCGAGGTGGTCGCTATCCGCTGGGGCGACATGGACGCGATGGGGCACGTGAACAATACCGTGTACTTCCGGTACATGGAGCAGGCGCGGATCGCTTGGTTCGATACGCTCGAGGCGAGACCC
>Ga0187846_10000160_pt1 | contig 39974 bp, 23 predicted proteins | sample TC_taG_FD_161473 | JGI IMG/M metagenome (GOLD analysis project Ga0187846, IMG submission 161473) | Biofilm microbial communities from the roof of an iron ore cave, State of Minas Gerais, Brazil - TC_06 Biofilm (v2) | ecosystem: Environmental > Terrestrial > Deep subsurface > Cave > Wall biofilm... | reverse complement strand
TGTGAGCGACAGAGTTAAGCCCAAGGTCTACACGATCGCGCCTGAGCAGCCGTTTCTGGCGACTTTGGCGGGCGGACTGGTCAGGATGACTGCCGGCGATCCGATGCGGCTGCCGCGCGTCACTGTTTTGCTGCCGACTCGGCGCGCGGCGCGCGCCTTGCGCGACGTCTTTCTGCTCGCGGCACCCAAGGGGCATGAGGCCGGGACGCCGCTGCTGCTGCCGCAAATGCGGCCGATCGGCGATCTCGATTCGGACGAGCTGACTTTGGGGGAGGGGGCGGCGGACGGTGGGGCCCTGGCGGTGCCGCCCGCCATTCCCGAGCTGAGGCGCCGCCTGCTGCTGACACAATTGGTCATGCGGTGGGGCCAGGTGCGCGGTCAGGCCCCGTTGCTGCCGGGCCAGGCAGCCGCACTCGCCGCGAGCCTCGCGCGATTTCTCGACACCGTGGCGACGGAAGGCGCTGATTTCGCCCGGCTTGCCGACCTTGTTCCACGGGACCTCGCCACACATTGGCAGATCGTCCACAAATTCCTGGAAATTCTGCCGAGCCAATGGCCGCACATCCGCGCCGCCGAGGGCGCGCTCGACCCGGCGGTGCGGCGCAATCGTCTGCTTGAGCGCCAGGCAGCTGCGTGGCGCGGCTCGCCGCCGAGCGATCCGGTCATCGCCGCCGGCCTTACTGGTGGCATCCCGGCGGTGAGCGAGCTGATTTCGATCGTCGCCGCGCTCGATCAGGGTGCGGTGATTTTGCCTGGGCTCGACCGTCGCGCCGACGAAGCCGAGTGGCGGGCGATCGAGCGCGACGAAGCCCATCCGCAATATCTGCTGGCGCTGTTGCTGCGAGCGCTCGGGGTCGTGCGGGCTGAGGTAGGGGACTGGCCCCCTGCCCTCGCCCCCCACCCCAGCCCTCGCCCCGCAGGCGGGGAGAGGGAGGGACCCGCAAAGCGGAAGGGTGAGGGGCCAGATGATTGCGCCGATCTGCCGCTGTTCGCTGCTGCAGCTAAGGCAGGACGACCACCATCTGCACGGGCGCGGCGGCTGTGGCTGGTCGGCGAAGCGTTGCGACCGGCGGCGACCACCGACGCTTGGCGCGGCTTGCCGCCGCAAGCAGCCGACACCTTTGAGGGAGTCTCCCGCTTCGACTGCGCGAGCGCCCAACAGGAGGCGGTGACGATCGCGCTGTTGCTGCGCCGCAAACTCGAGACATCAGGGGCGACCGCGGCACTCGTCACTCCTGATCGCGAGCTTGCTCGGCGGGTCGCTGTCGAGCTGCGCCGCTGGAGGATAGAGATCGACGATTCGGCCGGCCTGCCATTGAACCGCACGCCGCCCGGCGCGTTTTTGCGTCTCGTGCTCGATCTCGCCGTGAGCAGACTCGCCCCGGTGCCGTTGCTCGCCGCGCTGAAGCACCCGCTAGCCGCCGGCGGGCTCGACCCGGCGGTCTTTCGGCGCCTGGCCCGCCGGCTCGAGAAGGAAATTCTCGGGCCCCGCCCCGCCCCGGGCTTTGCCGGTCTCAAGGCGGCGCTGCGCGATGGAGACACGGGGCTGCAGCGGTTTGTCGATCGGCTCGATGCCTGCCTCGGCAGATTGCCCGAGCTGCTCGAAGGGGGCGCCGTGCCGCTCGCTCGCCTCGTAATACCGCATATCGAGGCCGCCGAGCGGCTCGCGGCGAGTGCTACCGAAGCCGGCCACGAGCGGCTCTGGGCCGGAGAGGCGGGAGAGAGTGCCGCGCGCTTCTGCCATGAGCTGATCGACGCCGCGCGCGGCTTCCCACCGCTCTCCGGCCGCGATTATCCGGCGCTGTTCGAAGCGCTCGCCGCCGGAAGCGTCGTCCGCCCGGCCTTTGGCCGCCATCCTCGGCTCGCGATCTGGGGCCTTGTCGAGGCGCGCCTGCAACAGGCCGACTTGCTCGTCCTCGGTGGGCTCAACGAAGGCAGCTGGCCTGGTTCAGCCGAGCACGACCCGTGGATGTCGCGTCAGATGCGGCGCGACTTCTGTATCGCCGTCCCGGAACGCTCGGTCGGCATCGCCGCCCATGATTTTGCGCAGGCGTTCGGCGCGCCAGAGGTAGCGCTGACGCGCGCCGCGCGGCAGGAAGGCGTGCCGACCGTACCGTCACGCTGGCTGCTGCGCCTCGATGCGGTATTGCGCGCCGGCGGACTTGGCCATGCGCTCCGGCCCGACGCGACGATCGAGGCCGCCGTGCAGCAGATCGACGAGGCTGAACACTACCGGCCGCTTCCGTCACCCGAGCCGCGGCCGCCGCTAACCGCGCGCCCGCGCAAGCTCTCGGTGACCCAGATCGAGACTTGGCTACGCGACCCCTATGCGATTTACGCGCGCCACATCCTCGAGCTCGAGCCGCTGGACGAGCTCGACGCCGACCCCGACCGCGCTGATCTCGGCATCGCCATCCACCGAGCGCTTGACGAATTTGTTCATCGTCATCCGCGGGAATTGCCGACCGAAGCAGAGGCGGAATTGCTGCAGATCGGACGCGCGCATTTCGGTGCGATGCTGTCGCGCCCGGGAGCCTGGGCTTTTTGGTGGCCGCGCTTCGAAAGGATCGTCCGCTGGCTCGTCGCCCAGGAGCGCGTGCACCGGTCTCTCGTCGCCGAGAGCATCAGCGAGTGCGAAGGTAGTCTGACCCTCCCCGCGCCCGGCGGGCTGTTCACCCTGACCGCTAAGGCGGACCGCATCGATCGCCTGGCCGCGGGAGGCTTCTTGCTGGTCGACTACAAGACCGGCTCGCTGCCTTCAAAAAAGGAAGTCAAATGGGGCTTTGCGCCCCAGCTCCCGCTCGAAGGTGCGATCCTGCGGGACGGCAGCTTCGGAGTGGTCGCCGGTGCCCCTGCGGCGCTCGAATTTTGGCGGCTGACCGGAGGGGTTCCGGTCGGGGAGCGCCGGCCGATCGGCGACGACGATCCCGACAAGCTGATCCAAAGGGTGCTCGACCGGGTCAGATCGCTCATCGAGCGTTTTGACGACCCTGCCACACCTTATCTCGTCGAGCCGGCGCCTCAATGGGCTCCGCGCTTTTCCGAATACCGCCATCTCGAGCGGGTTGCCGCGCGAGGGGACGAGGAATGATCGGAGCGGTTCACGCCCATGCGGCGCAGCGCCGAGCGGCGACGCCCGGGGTTTCGGCGTGGGTCTCGGCTTCGGCCGGCACCGGCAAGACCAAGGTGCTTACCGACCGCCTGCTCGGGCTGATGCTAGAGGGCAGCGACCCAGCGCGCGTCTTGTGCCTGACCTTTACCCGCGCGGCCGCCGCAGAGATGGCCAACCGGCTCAACGAACGGCTCGCCGGGTGGATGATAGTGCCGGAAGCTGCGTTCTTCGAGGAGCTGCGCGAGCTGACCGGGCGAGACCCGGACGACGCGATGATGGCGCAGGCGCGTCATCTCTTCGCCCGGGTTCTCGACACCCCGGGTGGCGTCAAGATCTCCACGATTCACGCCTTCTGCCAGGCATTGCTACGCCGGTTTCCGCTGGAGGCCGGTGTCTCGCCCGAGTTTACCGTGCTCGACGAGCGTGGCGCCGCGGAGATGCGGCTCGAGGCCGTCGAAAGCGTCATCGTTGCCGCGCGGGATGACGGGGACCGGGGCGAGCTCGCCGAGGCGCTCTCGGTGGTCGCCAATCATGTCGCCGAGACGCGCTTCGGCATGCTGATGGCTGCACTCGCCGGCGAGCGTGGCAAGCTCCGCCGCGCGGTTGTGGATGGCCACGCAGCGCTGCGCGACCGGCTCTGCGCGGTGCTGTCCCTGCCGGGCGGAACCGGCCCCGACGACCTCACCGCCGCCTTTTGTGCCGAAGGTGCGGGCGACGAGTGCGGGTTGCGCGCTGCGGCGGTGGCGCTCGCCGCCGGGTCGGTCACCGATCGTCAGCGTGGCGCGACCGTCGCCGACTGGTGCGCGGACCCGCAGCAGCGGCACCAGATGATCGAGGCCTATACCGGGGCCTATTTGACCGAGAAGGGCGAGATTCTCCAGCGGTTGATCACCCGAAAGGCGGCAAGTGCAGCTGCCTTCGACGTCTGCGGCATCCTCATGGCCGAAGCGAAACGGGTCGCAAAGTTCCGCGAGGCATATGCGTCCGCGGTGCTGGTGGAGGCAACCTGCGCCTTGACCCGGCTCGGCGACGCGTTGATCGAGGATTATGAAGAGCGCAAGCGCGCACAGGGAGCGCTTGATTACGAGGATCTCGTGACCGGGGCGCTCGACCTGCTGCGTCGTCCCGGGGTGGCGCCCTGGGTGTTGTTCAAGCTTGACGGCGGGCTCGACCATATTCTGCTCGACGAGGCACAGGACACCAATCCCGAACAGTGGGAGATCGTAGCCGCGCTCGCCGAGGAGTTCTTTGCCGGCGACAGCGCGCACGATCGGACCCGCACGATCTTTGCCGTCGGCGACGCAAAGCAGTCGATCTACAGCTTTCAACGCGCCGATCCGCAGGCATACCTTCGCATGCGGCGGCATTTCGAAACGCGCACCGCCGCCGCCGAGCAGGAGTGGCGGGTGGTACCTCTGGAGATCTCGTTCCGCTCCACCGAGCCGGTGTTGCAGGCGATCGATGCGATCTTCCGGCAGGACGCCGCGCGCGACGGGGTGGCGCTCGACGACCGCCCGATCCGCCATGTCGCCTCACGCGCCGGCCAGGCGGGGCTCGTTGAACTGTGGCCGCCGGTGGAACCGCAACCCGACAAAGATTTCGATCTCTCGGCATTACCGGTGACCCGCCGCCGCATCGCCGAGCCCTGCACTCGGCTCGCTCAGGCGATCGCGGCAACGATCAAGGGCTGGCTGGACCGTAGCGAGATGTTGGAGGCGCGCGGCCGCCCGATTCGGCCGGGCGACGTGATGGTGCTGGTGCGGCGGCGAAACGAGTTTGTCGGCGAGCTGTTGCGCGCCCTCAAGCAGCGTCGTGTTCCGGTCGCCGGCGCTGATCGTCTGATCTTGACCGAGCAGCTCGTCGTCCAGGATTTGGTGGCGCTCGGCCGGTTTCTGCTGTTTCCCGACGACGATCTGACGTTGGCCGCCGTGCTCAAGGGTCCGCTTTTCGCGCTCGACGAAGAAACATTGTTCGATCTCGCCCATGCGCGCGGCAAAGAACATCTGTGGGAGCGGCTGCGCAGCCGTGGCGAGACAGATGCGGCGTTGCGGCAGGTGGCCAAACGCCTATCGGCTTTTCTCGCCCGCGCCGATTTCGTCCCGCCCTACGAGCTCTACGCCGAGATCCTCGGCGCCAAAGGCGGACGGCGCGTCTTGGTCGAGCGCATCGGAGCCGAAGCGGAAGACGCGGTCGAGGAGTTCCTCGGGCTGGCCCTCGCCTACGAGCGCGAACACGTCCCGTCATTGCAGGGCTTCTTGCGCTGGCTGGCCGCCGGCGATACCGAGGTCAAACGCGATTTCGGGGCGCGACCCCGCGACGAGGTTCGCATCTTGACGGTGCACGGCGCCAAGGGGCTAGAAACCCCGATCGTCTTTCTGCCCGACACGATGCAGCTGCCAAAACCATCGGAGACGCTGTTGTGGACGGAGAAGGAAGGGCTGCCGTTGTGGCGCCCGCGCGCCGAGTTCACCGTTCCGTTCTACACCTCCGAACGGGAAGCGCTGCGCCGGCGCGAGCTGCAGGAATATCGGCGGCTGCTCTATGTCGGCCTCAGCCGCGCGCAGGATAGGCTCTATGTCTGCGGCTGGCAGACCCGCGCCGCGCCACAGCAAGGTTGCTGGCACGGGTTGTGCCGCGCCGGTCTCGCCGCGATCGCGACCTCGTTCACGTTCGACGCGACGGCGCTGATCGGGCGCGACGGGTGGTCGGGCGAAGGATTACGGCTCTCCGGCGCGCAGACGGCTCCGCCCGTTGTGGAAACCCCGAAAGAGATCGCGCATCCGGCGCTTCCGCTACCGCGTTGGGTCACGGAGCCGCCGCCGGCCGAGCCCGACCCGCCGAAGCCGCTGTTTCCGTCGCGCCCTAGTGAAGCCGAGCCTCCCGCCTCCTCGCCGCTCGAGACAAGGGGGCGTGACCGCTTCAAGCGGGGGCTTCTAATCCATCGGCTTCTGCAGAGCTTGCCCGAGCTATCCACCGGAGAGCGCAGGGATGCCGCACGCCGGTTTCTCGCGCTTCCGACGCATGGGCTCTCCACCAAGGAGCAGGATGAGATCGGGCGCGAGACGCTTGCGGTTCTCGATCATCCCGATTTCGCGGTGATCTTTGGGCCGGGATCACAAGGCGAAGTACCGCTGGTCGGCTTGGTCGAAGGCCATGCCTTGTCCGGGCAGATCGATCGTCTGGTCGTCGAGCAAAACCGCGTGCTCATCATCGATTTCAAGACGTTGCGCCCGCCGTCGGCCACCGAGACGGAGGTCGCGCCGATTTATCTGCGCCAGCTTGCGCTCTACCGCGCCGCACTCGGCCGGATCTATCCCGAGCATGAGATCCGCTGCGCGCTGTTATGGACCGAAGGCCCGCGTCTGATGCCGATCAGCCCCGAGCGTCTCGCAGGGTACCTGCCTTGACGCCGCTTTTTCGGCTCCCTTAATCTCTGCGACGAATCAACGCAAGGATGACCCGATGAAGCCGAACGCCGTCACCGACAGCACTTTCGACGCCGCGGTCCTCCGCGCGAGCGAGCCCGTTCTCGTCGATTTCTGGGCCGAATGGTGCGGCCCGTGCCGCATGATCGGTCCCTTTCTCGAAGAGCTCGCGACCGATATGGCCGGCAAGCTGACTGTAGCCAAGGTCAACATCGACGAGAACCCGCAGACCCCGATGAAGTACGGGGTGCGCGGGATTCCGACGATGATCCTGTTCAAAGACGGACAGGTCGCCGCGACCAAAATCGGCGCGCTGCCCAAGAGCAAGCTCTACGAGTGGGTCGAGTCGGTACTTTAGGAGCCTGACAAGGAATGTTCATCGCGACGGAAGCTTCTGACGTGCCGGTTTCGTGACAGCCGGCTCGCCGTTCATTGCGGCGGCGGAAACCGCGCGATCCAGTGCCGGGCGATGTCCTCGCGGCGGCAAACCCATACGTGGCTGTGGGCGAGGATGTGCTCGATGAAGCGGATCAGTGCCTGGGCTCGGCCGGGGTGCCCCGTCAGGCGCATGTGCAAGCCTACCGACATCATGCGCGGCCGGTCGGCACCCTCATCGTAGAGGAGATCGAAGCTGTCGCGCAGAAAGGCGAAGAAATCCTCGCCGGAGCCGAAGACCCCCCGGCCGAACTTCGAATCGTTGGTGGTTAGCGAATATGGCACGACGAGGTGCGCCTTATCGCCCACGCGCACCCAATAGGGCAGCTCGTCGTTGTAAGTGTCGCTGTCGTAAAGGAAGCCGCCGTGTTCGACCAGGAGCCGGCGGGTGTTTTCCGATGGCGCATAACGGCAATACCAGCCGGCGGGGCTCTTGCCGGTCGTCTGGCGGATCAGGTCGACGGCCGCGGTGATCTGGCGCCGCTCCTCATCTTCGGCAAGGCCCGGATGATTGGTCCAGCGATAGCCGTGGCTACAGATGTCCCAGTCGGTCGCAGCGATCGCCGCGGCCGCCGGGGGGTTTGCTTCGAACGCCCTGGCGCAACCGAAAATCGTCACGGGCAGCCGGAAGCGTGTGAAAATTCGATGGAAGCGCCAAAAGCCGACCCTGGCGCCGTATTCGAACATGCTCTCGGCGCCAAGGTCCCGCCCTCTGACGCCGAGGTCGCTGCCGATCATCTCGGTCAACCCGGTCTCGGAGACGCCATCGCCGGCCGGATATGAGAGCTCGGACCCTTCCTCGAAATTGATCACAAAGTTGACGGCGATGCGGGCGTTGCCCGGCCATCCGGCATGCGGCGGCTCGGCGCCGTAGCCGACAAAATCGCGGGTCATAGCTTTTCTCCAGGTGCATCGGGACAGCAGCATACCGTCGCAGCGGGCCGCGTGGGAGAGGCCGGGCCAATCAGTCGGCTGGCGTGGGCTCGGCCTCGCGGGTCGATGCTGGGCGCGCGGCGCGGCGTGTAAGCAGCGCCAGCGGCACACACAACATCAGCATCATTGCGCCGAGAATGAAAAAGCTCTCGCTGACGCCCCAGCGATCGGCGATCCCACCCATCAGCGGCGGAACCACAATCGAGGTAAGCCGCTGCCCAGTCTGGCGAAGTCCCACGACCGCACCCTGCTGATGGCGGCCGACCGCCCTCGCCTGCACCGACAATATGACCGGTTGGATCACCCCTTCGAGCCAGCCGCGCACCGCCTGCGATATCAGCAGCAGGGCGAAGACCCCGCCGAGAAGAGGTGTTGCCGCAATCAGCAGGATCGACACCACGGTGCCGCTCAGCATCGTGCGCTGCGGATCACCCAATCGCATAGCCTGCCCGGCAAAAAGCGAACCGAGCCCGCTCGCAATCTCGACGGTCGCAAACAGGGCGCCGATCACCGTGCCGACGAGCCCGATGCGGTTGAGATAAACGACGTAGACCGAGGTCTGGATGCTGTAGGTCGTATTGCGCATCGATATGACTGCCATCGACACGGCAATAGCCGGGATGGCAATTAGCATAAGCGAGTTGATGTAGTCCGAGGCTCGGGGGAAGACATCGCGAGCGCGGAACCGCACCCGTCCTCTTCCGTCGCCTCGCCCCACCCCGAAGATCTCGGCTTCCGGTGTGCGCAGCAGTGCGATCGTCAACACGCCGCCCCAGAGGGCGCCGAGGAGATAGGCCGGCCAGACTCCGCCGTAGTCCCATATCGCGCCGGCGAGAATCGGAGCCGTCGTCGAGCCGAACCGGGCGAAAAAGCTGAACTTGCCGATGTATCCGGCATCGCCCTCGGCGAGCTGAGCAATCAGCGTCTGCGCTCCCGACCAGGCGAAAGAGACAGCGGCACCACTGACCAGCTGCAGCAGCAGCAAGCTCCAAAACCCAGGCACCAGCGGAAACAGCGGTGCCAAAGCCATCCCCGTCCAGACAAAGAACAGGGTGACCTTGCGCGTTCCGAAACGGTCCATCAGTACGCCGATATGGATCGACAGAAACAAGGCAAGGATCGAACGCCCGCCCACCAGGATGCCAATTTCGGACGCGTCGAGCCCGAGCGACAGGCCATAGAGCGGCATCAGGAAGGTATAGAAATCGACATAGCCCATGCTGAACGGGCCGGCGACATAGAGCGACGCGGGGGGTCGAGAACGGGCGCCGTTCATGCCAAGCACCTCGATCTGGCATCGGGGCTCACCGAGTGCGGTCCGTCAGCCGGCCAGCGTCGGCTCGGCTTCCTGCCGGACGGCACGGCGGGTGATCAGTCCGACTGGCGCCGACAACAGGAGCAGCAGACCGCCGAGAATAACGAAGCTCTCGCCGGCCCCCCAACGATCGGCAATTGCGCCCATCGCCGGCGGGATTACGATCGCCGCCAACCGGTTCATCGTCTGCCGCAGCCCAACGACTGATCCCTGCCGGTAACGTCCGACAGCCTTGGCCTGCACCGAGAACATCACCGGCTGGACGACGCCCTGCAACCAACCACGCGCCGCCTGTGCCAGGAACAGCAGCAGGAAGATCCCGCCAAGAAACGGCGTCAGGCAGATCAGCACGATCGACAGCACCGTGCCGCTCAGCATCGTCCTTTGCGGATCACCGAGCCGCATCGCCCGCCCGGCGAATAACGAGCCGAAGCCACTCGCGATCTCAATCGCGGCAAACAGGATGCCGATAGATGTGCCGGTGAGCCCGACGCCCTTCAGATAAACCACATAGAGCGAGCTTTGCACACCATTGGTCGCGGTGCGCAAAAAGATGATGGCCATCGTCGTCGCTACCGCCGGGATCGCCATCAGCGCGAAACAGCGCACATAGTCGGGCAGCCGAGGAAAGACGTCGCGCGCGCGGAAGCTTGGCGGGCGGCGGCGTGCCCGCTCGTCACCCCCTGCGATCTCCGCCTCGGGTGCGCGCAATAACGCGATCGTCAGAACCGCGCCCCAGGCGGCGCCCAGCATGTAGGCCGGCCACGCCCCACCCAAATCCCAGGCGGCACCGGAGATAATCGGCGTCAGCGTCGTGCCAAAGCGCGCAAAGAAGCTGAATCGGCCGATATATTCGGCCTCTCCTTCGGCCAGCTGCGCGATCAAGGTCTGGGAACCCGACCAAGCAAAATTTAACGCGGCGCCATTGACGATTTGCAACAGCAGCAACGGCCAGAACCACGGCACCAACGGGAAGACCGGTGCCAACGCCATCGCCGTCCAGACGAAGAACAATGTTACTCGGCGGGTCCCGAACCGATCCATCAGCACGCCGATATGGATCGAAAGGAAGACCGCGAGCAGCGAGCGCCCACCGACCAGCATACCGATCTCACCCGCGCTCATGCCGAGCGAGAGGCCGTATAGCGGGATCAGAAACGTGTAAAATTCGGTGTAGCCCATCGCGAAAAGCCCGGCGACGTAGATCGAGGCCGGCGGGCGGGATGGGGGTGGTGTCATATCGGAAGGATCGATCCGTTTATCCTATCAGGGCTTGGCGCAGACGGCCATCGTCGTCGGCTTATTCGAGACGCACGTCATGGCGCGGGCGACCCCAATCGGCGGCAGCCGCGGCGGCGCGCTCGACATCCTCTTCCAGCATCAATCCCTCTCCGACTAGCTGCCGTGCCACCGCGGTGATCGCCTTAGCATACGCCTTCACATTCGGGTAACGCTCGAGAACCGATCGTCTCGGGTCGCCGGTCGCGCCTCGCTCCTCCGGCGTCTCCGAGAGCGGAATGTAGCTGCCCGAGAATTCGTGCATGGCGCCGTAACCAAAGCCGCGCGCCCGCAAATTCCAGCCGCAATAGGTACCGAGCGGCGCCGTCACCATCGTCGCCCTGACGCCGGCTCTGTCGTTGCCATCCTCGGCGACCGCCGGCACCAGAATCGCGTAGCCGCAGCCCGGCACGATATCCGGCGGCTCCTTCAAGATCCCGTATTCCGCCTCTGGTCCGAAATCCAGCAAAGGCAGCGCGCTCGGCGCGCGTGGCGTGGCCACCCCCGGAATTTCCGGGAATTGCCGCCGCCATTCCTCCACCGCGACCAAGGTGCCGTCGGCACGGCGCGGAATTCGGCTTGCGGGTGGTGCGACACCTGCCGTCGCCCAGCGATCCATCGCGTCGATCATCGCTCGGAACAGCATCGAGGTGGCGACGGTATTGGGATAATTCTGGCGTATCCCGCGCTCCAGCGGCGGTGGGGTAGGATCGGCGAAATGCTGTGAGCTCGCCCACAGATAGACCCGCACGCCGGGCGGCTGCGGCAGATCGTTGCCGCGCGTGTCGGTATGAGCGAGCGACCCGCGCCGCTGCCAGTACTCGGTGGAAGTCTGGGTGTGGATGACCAGAGGGTCGGTCTCGGGGCGCTTCAGAATAGCGTCGCTCCGTCCCGTCAGATGATCTGTTGTCTCGGCGTAAGAGAAAGGGAAAGTGTCGGCCGGGTTGAAGTGGTCCTCGTATTGCTGACCGCCCGAGACGTCGGCGTTAGCGAAACGGTGGTTGAGCCACATCCGGCCGGCACCGGCGACGTGCGGTAAGATGCCGTCGAACACCTTGCGCCCGGCCGTATCGGCATTGAACCCGCGATAGACAAAATCGCGCAGACAGCGCCCGGTTTGCGAGCGACCCCAGGCATACGCCCTTTCGATTGGGCCAAGCCCGGCGGCGTTTTCGCCCGAATAGCGCAGGAAGCTGACGAAATCGCGCACCGCGGCGTGCCCCAGCCCGAGCACCAGCGGGTCGCGCCCGGTATAAACCAGCTCGTAGATCCACCCCGGCTCGAACCCGCCGGGGATGTGGATATTTGTATCGGACGGGATCAGGGCTTGCCACGCGCCCTGATTGTCGAACCCCGTGCCGCCTTCTAGCCGCGCGAAGCACCAGCTGTCGGGCGGCACCGCTATCCGCTCATCGTAGGGATAGCGCCGCCGCGTCAAGCGCGCCTCGCGCGGGTCGAGCGACACCGTCGGATGGCTGCGCGTCGAGGCATGAGCGCTCAACGGGAACATCGTGATGCCGGGCCGGTCGGCGATGTATTCGACCCGAACAAGCCCGGTCAGCGGTCGGTCGCGTTCGCGCGCGACCGGCAGGTCGAGCAGCACCCGGCCGTTCCCCGGCAAGAGATCGCCTTGCCAGGCAAGCCAGGCGACCGTATAGCCGCGGCGCATCAGAAAGCCGTTGCCGGCATGCGCCAGGCTGCGTGGGTCGTTCGAGGCCGGAGCATCGTTGAAGAATTGCAGCATCCGCTTGTTTGCCGCGGTTGGCGTAATCGAAGAACAGACGGCGGTTGCCGCGCGCCGAATCGACCGGCTTCAAGATCGAGAAGTCGCCCGCGAAGTGGACGAGCCCGTCAGCATCGGTTGGCGCCTTGTCGAGATCGGTGACGCCTTGTTGCGCGAGGGCGGAGGGATCGACGGCGAAATGCGCGCGCCCGACGAGCCGCTCGTAACAACCGACCGTCCCGAATTCGTGCCCGTCGGCAAACGGAAAACGCTCGGCGACTGACAGCTCTATCCGATTGGTCATCACACGCGCCTCCAAAAGGGCAGCCCCGCCGCCGCTATCGGCCGAGCCTCCCGTGGCCTCGCCCGAGACCCGGAACCCAAGACCCGCCGCGGATCGATCGTAGAGCTCGAGCAGCTTGTGGCTCGCCTCGTCCTGCTCGAGCGGCAGAAAATCGCCTTCTCGCAAGATGCGGGAGTCGCTCCCCGGCAATTCGCAGCAGCGGCAGATCTCGCGCACCTGCCGAGGATTTTCTCCATGATGTTGAGGGTCGGGAAGCGAACATCGATGGCGGCGATGGCGCGCGCGGCAACGGTGTTGACCGCGGTTCCGCCCTGGGCGAGGCCGACGTTGACCGTCGTGCCGAGGTCGTAATCGGTAAGCCGGTGCAGGCGCTGGATCTTGCGGGCGAGCGCCTCGATCGCGCTGACCCCCTCGGCATGCGCGGCACCCGAGTGAGCGGCGCGCCCGGTCACTTCCAATTCGATGAACGCGGCTCCCTTGCGTCGTGAGACGAGGTTGCCGCTCGGCCGGCCGGGCTCGGAATTGAACACCGCGCGCGCCCCCTTTGCTTCGGCCTCGATGACCGGGCGCGACGACGGAGAGGCGATCTCCTCATCCGATGTGTAAAGACCGGTCAGCGGACAGGGCGCGCCAAAGCGGTGCAGCGCCTCGATCACAAAGGTGTTCATAACGAGACCGGCTTTCATGTCGGCGACCCCCGGGCCGAAGGCTTGGTTACCGTCGACCCGGAACGGGCGCTCTGCGGCTGTCCCGTCGGGAAATACCGTGTCACGATGCCCCATCAGCACGATCGGCCGGCTGTTTCCGCCGCCGGGAAGCCGCGCCGCCATACAGTCGCCATAAGTGGCGTTGGGGATGATCTCGCAGACGATGCCGGCGGCTTCGAGATGCGTCCGCAGGCGGTCTCCGACCGCGTCGACACCGCGCTTATTGTAGCTACCGGAATCGATGTTCACGAGGTCCGCCAACAATGCGACCATCTTCTGATGCTGCTGGCCGAGATGTTCGAAGATGGTAGATTTTGCTTCGATGCTCACGGCTCACTCCGAGACGAAGAGAGAGGATCCGAACTAGGTTCTCGGACGATGAAGTGGCCGGAGATAGAGTTCAACCGGAACGTTGAGATCCCGCCGGAACAAGATCCGAGCCCCCATCGTTCTCTGGCGGAGAAAACTACAGGCGATACCGCAACTCCTCCCGGGAGGATCGGCTGGTCCAGCCAGGTAAGAAGAACATTCGCGCGAAATGTCTCGTTCAATCGTGCAGCATTGTTAAATCAGGACAGGGCTAGTTCGGGGGGAAGGTTTGCATAACCCAAGGCTATCGCGATGAGCGAAGGTCTCCGCATTTATAATTTGTTTCCAACCTTGGCAGGAACGGTTGGGGATTGGATCGTGCATCTCCCGCGAATCGCGGCGATGGGGTTCAATGCCGTCTATATCAATCCCTTTCACTATCCGGGATTCTCCGGGAGCCTCTATGCCGTCAAGGATTATTACCGCCTGAACCCTCGTTTCCGCGGCGGAGAGCCGGGCGACGACGACAGGTTGCTAAGCAGGCTCACCGACACCGCGCGTGCTCACGGCCTGCGCGTGATCATGGACCTTGTGATTAATCATACCTCCAAGGACAGCGAGCTTGTAGCGCGCCACCCTGATTGGTTCACCCGCGACGTCAAGGGCAATGTCGTCTCGCCCCGTGCCATCGATCCGGCCGATGCCCGGCGTCAGACTGTATGGGGGGATCTCGCCGAGCTCGATTACCGGCCGCCGCAACAAAGCCTGATTCTGGGCTATTTCCAGGAGCTCGTGCGCCACTATATCGGTCTCGGATTCGGCGGGTTCCGGTGCGATGCGGCCTACAAGGTGCCCGCGGAGGTCTGGCGTGGTCTGGTCGATTCGGCCAAAGCGGCCTCTCCAAACGTAATCTTCTGCGCCGAAACTCTGGGGGCAGCGAAAGGTAGCGTCTTCGCGCTCGCCGATGCCGGCTTCGACTATCTCTTCAACAGCGTCAAATGGTGGGACTTCGAGAGCCCATGGCTGCTCGAGCAGTACGAAGCTTTTCGCCATATAGCGCCGTCGATCAGCTTTCCCGAAAGCCATGATACAAAACGACTGGTGACCGAGCTGCTCGCTGCTGGAATTTCGGAACTACTGATCGAGCCACATTACCGTCAAGCTTATGCCTTCGCAGCGGCATATTCGACAGGTGTGCTGATGCCGATGGGGTTCGAATATGGCTGGGCGCGGGCGCTCGACGTAGTTACGACCCGGGATGATAAAGCCGAGAATAAACGCTTTGATCTCAGCGGGTTTGTGGCCGAGGTCAATGCGATGAAGCAGGCCATCCCGGCGTTCAACGAGGAGGGCCCGCAACGGCTGCTGAGCAGCAAAGGCGACTCCCTGGTTGCCCTGGAGCGGCAAATCGAGAGCGGGGAAGAACGGGCCTTCATCGTGGTCAACAGGCATGACCGCGAGCCGCGCGAGGTTGCAGTCGCGACACTCGTGGAGAAGGGGTTTGCGCTCACTGACCTCTCGCCCTGTCGCCGTCCAACGGACACAGAGGCGAGGATCGGGGATCGGATTGTGGTCGAGCCGCTCGAAGTGCGGGTTCTGCGGTCGTCATTGCCGAAGAGGACGCGCGATGGCGCGCTGGCGGAAGCAGGCGTCGAGGCGGCATCGAGCGATGATGTGCCCTGGCGACCCGAAGTGCGGATTGCCATTGAAGACGTTTATCCCGAGGTCGACGGCGGGCGCCATCCGATCAAGCGGGTGCTCGGCGACGAACTAGAAGTCCAAGCCGATGTCTTCTGCGACGGCCACGACCAGTTGCGCGCCGTCATAAAATTCGGCCAGGAGGGCCAGGAGTGGCTGGAAGCCCCACTGGTCTTATTCGACAACGATCGCTGGGTTGGCCGCATCCGCCTCGACCAGCTCGGGCTCTGGCGTTATACGATCGAAGCCTGGATCGACCAGTTCGAAAGCTGGCGTGACGAACTCGAGAAAAAATATCAAGCCGGCCGAGCCGTCGAGCTCGAGCTGGTCGAAGGCCGGGCGATTGTCGCCGCGGCGTTGCGACAAGCCGGGCCGGATGATTTTGCTCAGCTCCGAACATACCTGAGGAATTTCGATGGCGGGGACACCCCACAACGTGCCGAGCTAATGCTCTCCTGTGGGCTTCGTGAGTTGATGCTGCACTGTCAGCAACGCAGTAATATGGTGCGTTATCCCAGCGAGCTCGAGATCATTGTCGACCGCAAGGCGGCGCGCTTTGCCGCATGGTATGAGATGTTTCCGCGCAGCCAGGGAAAGGTGCCCGGCAAGAGTGCCAGCTTCGACGATTGCATTGCGCGGCTTCCCGAGATCGCGGCGCTCGGTTTCGACGTCATCTATTTGGTACCGATCCATCCGATTGGCCGCATCAACCGCAAAGGCAAGAACAACAGCACTGTCGCCGAGCCCGGTGATCCAGGTAGCCCCTACGCGATCGGTTCCGCGGAGGGCGGCCATCGCGCAGTCAACCCGGAACTCGGCACGCTATCGGATTTCCGCCGGTTTGTCCGCGCCGCCAAAGCGCTCGGTATCGAGGTAGCGCTCGATTTCGCAATCCAATGCGCCCCCGACCATCCCTGGGTACGCGAGCATCCCGAGTGGTTCCGTTTTCGCCCCGACGGTACGATCAAATACGCCGAAAACCCGCCAAAGAAGTACCAGGACATCGTCAATGCCGATTTCTACAACCCGGATCGCGCGGGATTGTGGGAAGAGCTTCGTGATACTGTGATGTTCTGGATCGGCGAGGGGGTGCGCACATTTCGGGTCGACAACCCGCATACGAAGCCGCTGCCGTTCTGGGAGTGGCTGCTTCGGGAGGTCAAAGCCCGCTGTCCGGAAGCTATTTTCTTGTCAGAGGCCTTCACCAGACCGAAGATGATGCGGGCCCTCGCCAGGGCAGGGTTCACCCAATCCTATACCTATTTTACTTGGCGAAACACCAAAACCGAGCTAACGGACTATCTAACCGAGCTCACGCAAGGCCCTGCAAGGGAGTATTTTCGACCGAACTTCTTTACGAATACGCCGGACATTCTGCCGGTGTTCCTGCAGCAAGGAGGCCGGCCGGCGTTCCGCATTCGCCTCGTGCTCGCTGCGACACTGTCCGGCGTCTATGGGATCTACAATGGTTTCGAGCTTTGCGAAAATACACCGGTTCCCGGGCGTGAGGAACCGATAGCATCGGAGCAGCAAGAATTTATCGAGCTCTACGGCAGCGCGCCGCCACCGGTACGCGAGGAATATCTAAATTCGGAGAAGTACGAGTACAAGGTGTGGGACTGGGATCAGGCGGGCAACATCAAAGAGGATATCAGGATCCTCAACCAGTTCCGGCGCGACAATCCGGCATTGCAGGAATTTCTCAACCTGCGCTTTCTCGACTGTCCAGACCCAAATATTCTCGCTTATGCGAAGACCTCGGCGGACATGGCCAATACCGTTATTGTCGCGGTCAATCTCGATCCCCACGCCGCGCACGAAGGCGAGATCGAGCTGCCGCTCGCCGAATTCGGCTTGGCAACAGATACCGAATTCTGGCTCGAGGAGGCGTTCACGCAGCGCGTCGCGGTCTGCCGCGGCACCCGCCAGCGCCTTTACCTCGATCCCGAGATCAACCCCGCGATGATTTTCCGCCTATTTCCAGCCGCTACCGCATGACCCCACCCGATGACGCTCCCGCTCCGCTGTCGCACCGCAGCGGACTGGCGCAACCCGAGATCCAGGATCCACTTTGGTACCGGGACGCGATCATTTATCAGCTTCACGTGAAAGCCTTTTTCGATGCCGATGACGACGGTATCGGCGATTTTCAGGGCTTGTGCCGCAAGCTCGATTATCTCCGCGATCTCGGAGTCACCGCGCTGTGGTTGCTGCCCTTCTATCCTTCGCCGCTGCGCGATGACGGCTACGACATCGCCGAGTACAAGAACGTCAATCCATCCTATGGCCGGATGGCCGATTTCAAGACCTTCGTGCGCGAAGCACACCGCCGCAATCTGCGCGTCATCACCGAGCTGATCATCAACCACACCTCGGACCAACATCCCTGGTTCCAGCGCGCGCGGCGTGCAAAGCGCGGGTCGTCTTTCCGCGACTTCTATGTGTGGAGCGATACGGACCAGAAATTCCCGGAAACCCGCATCATCTTTGTCGATACGGAGAAGTCGAACTGGGCATGGGATCCGGTGGCGCAGGCCTATTACTGGCACCGTTTTTATTCGCATCAACCTGATCTTAACTTTGATAACCCGCGAGTATTGCGCGCCATCTTCGACGTAATGCGGTTCTGGCTGGACCTCGGGGTCGACGGGATGCGGCTCGACGCCGTGCCCTACCTGATCGAGCGCGAGGGGACCATCAACGAGAACCTGCCGGAAACGCATGATATCCTGAAGCGGCTACGCCGTGAGCTGGACACGCATTACGCCGGTCGCATGCTGCTCGCCGAGGCCAATCAATGGCCGGAGGATGTGCTGCAATATTTCGGGTCAGGCGACGAATGCCATATGGCATTTCATTTTCCACTCATGCCGCGCATCTACATGGCGGTGTCGACCGAAGATCGACATCCCGTTACCGACATCATGCGCCAGACGCCGGATATTCCGGAGACCTGCCAATGGGCGGTGTTTCTGCGTAATCACGACGAGCTGACGCTCGAAATGGTGACCGATCGTGAGCGCGATTATCTCTGGAACCACTACGCCGCCGATAGACATGCGCGAATCAATCTCGGGATCCGCCGTCGACTCGCGCCGTTGATGGAAAACGATCGTCGCAGAATCGAGCTGCTCAACGCATTGCTGATCTCGATGCCGGGAACGCCAGTCCTTTATTATGGCGACGAGATCGGAATGGGCGACAACATCTTCCTGCGCGATCGCGACGGCGTGCGCACACCAATGCAATGGTCCTTCGACCGCAATGGCGGGTTCTCGCGCGCCGACCCTGCGCGTCTTTACCTGCCGCCAGTTATGGATTCGGTGTACGGATTTGAGGCGGTCAATGTCGAGGCCCAGAGCCGCTCTCCGTCATCGTTGCTGAACTGGATGAAGCGGCTGATCGCAGCGCGTCGGTCACGCCGCGCGTTCGGCCGCGGCACCTTGCGCTTCCTCTACCCCTCAAACCGAAAGGTCATCGCTTATCTGCGAGTCCTCGACGATGAGATCATCCTCTGCGTTGCCAATCTGTCGCGCTCGCCTCAAGCGGTGGAGCTCGACCTCTCGGAGTTCCGCGGTCGCCAACCGGTCGAGCTTCTCGGGCGCAGTGCGTTTCCGACCGTGGGAGAATTGCCCTATTTGCTGACCCTGCAGACGCACAGCTTCTTTTGGTTCGATCTGCTCTCCGTCGCGCAGGAGGATCCGGCACAGCAGGCGGCACCGCCCGAATTCCTGACGCTTGTAATGCCACACGGCTGGTCAGATCTGTTCCGCCAGCATAATCTGCCGCAGCTCGAGAACGATGCGATCCCAGCTTTTCTGCCGCGTCAGCGCTGGTTTGGGGAAAAGGACCAGCCGATCAAGGGTGCCTCGGTGCGAGCATATGGTGAGATTGTGCGGCAATTCGAGGACGGGACGGATTCGGAGACGTTTTTGGCGGAAGTGGTCGAGGCGCAGCTCGCTGGTGGCAAGGTTGCGCGCTATTTCCTACCGCTGGCCGCCATCTGGTCACCGGCCGAGGCCGAGCTCCGTCAGGGACTGATCCCGGTCACGCTGGCGGAACTGCGCCAATTCCGCAAGGAGGGCGCGCTCATCGACGCCCTGTCGCAAGAGGGCTTTGCGTTAGCAGTCATGGATGCAATCAACGGCGAAGCAACGATGCCACTCGAGGGTGGCGAAATCCGTTGCCGCAAGACGGCGAGTTTTGATCGGTCGGCAGTTCCGGAGCGCTTTGCGGTTCGACGCGCGGGAGCGGAACAGTCAAACAGCTCAGTGTTCTTTGAAGAATACGGAATGCTGAAGCTTTACCGGCGGCTCCAGCCTGGTCCCCATCCCGAGATCGAAATGTCTCAGTTTCTCGTCGAGTCCGCCGGGTTTGCCAATACCCCACCACTGCTTGCAACGTTGGAGATCGCCATCGACGGCGAGAGCGGAAGAGAGGAGCATGCGCTCGGTGTGTTGTTCGGATTTGTCCGCAATCAGGGAGATGGCTGGACGCAGGCGCTGAATTACCTGGCCCGATATCTCGACGACGCGCTGGTCTCTGGCGCAGAGGGCCCATCCGCCCTGGCTGATCCCGATGTCTTCTTCCTAATGCTGGCGCGCCAGCTCGGTATCCGCACTGCGGAGATGCACCGAGCGCTGGCCGAACACGCTGGCGATCACCCCGATTTCATCCCCGAACCGCTCAGTGCCGAGGACATCGCCGAGTGGCGTGATGATCTCGCCGGGGCCACAGCACATATGCTGTCTGCGTTGGAGCGCGAACGGTCGGGCCTGCCGGCTCCGACCCGCGATCTCGCCGACCGCGTCCTCGCGCTTCGCCATGCGTTGTTCGAGCGGATCCTGAGGCTGATCCCAGACACCGTCGAGGCGCAGAAAACGCGATACCATGGGGATTTTCACCTCGGGCAAGTGATCGTGGTTCAGAACGACTTCTTTATCATTGATTTCGAGGGCGAGCCGGCGCGTCCGCTCGCCTTGCGTCGGCGCAAGGGCTCGCCCTTGCGCGATGTCGCCGGGATGATCCGTTCGTTCGACTATGCAGCTGTCGCTGCGGTGCGTCAGCTCGCTGAAGCTCGGCCGGCAGCAGAGCCGAGAATGACCGAACTGGCCGATGCGTGGCGGCAGCGGGCGGTGGATGGGTTTCGCGCTGCCTATCGCAAGACGATGCGTGGTTGCGCAGCCTATCCGGCGAGCAAGAAACAGGCACGCGAGATGACGGCGTTCTTCATACTCGAAAAGGCCGTCTACGAGGTGTCTTACGAGTTGGCGAACCGGCCGGCCTGGGTCGACATCCCGCTCAAAGGCATTCTAGGGATTCTGGCCAGGACGCAGAGGAGCGAGCGTGCCGCGGCAACCTGACCCGCAGGTCGAGGCTATTGTCGAGGCGCGGCATGACGATCCTTTCGCTTTCCTCGGCATGCATAAGACTTCCACGGGACTTTGCGTACGAGCGATGCTACCGGCGGCGCAGGAAATGGCGGTTGTCGAATCTGCCACGGGAAAAATCGCTGCCGAAGGCGAGCGGATACATCGGGACGGTCTTTTTGTTGCGACTTTTCCCGATCGGCAAGAGCCGTTTCGCTATCGGCTGCGCGTATCGATCGGTGCTGTCGAGACCGAATTCGATGACGTCTACCGTTTCTCGCCCGTTCTCGGCGAGCTCGATATTTACCTCCTCGTAGAAGGCAACCATCTTGCGAGCTATCAAAAACTCGGCGCACATTCGATCATCCACGAGGGTACCGAGGGGGTCGCATTTGCATTATGGGCGCCTAATGCGCGCCGGGTCAGCATCGTCGGCGACTTCAACGCTTGGGACGGCCGGCGCATGCCAATGCGGCGCCGGGAAGCGAGTGGGTTCTGGGAACTTTTCGTGCCCGGGCTGCGCCCCGGCCGCCTGTACAAGTATGAGATCCTAGGCGCCGACGGTCGACTGCTGCCGCTAAAGGCGGATCCGCACGCCGAGCGATCGGAAAAGCCGCCGGGCACAGCATCGGTCGTTGCCGACCCGTCACGTCATATTTGGCACGACGGCGCGTGGATGGCTGAGCGCTGGCGCCGCAATGATCGCGAGTCGCCGATCGCGATCTATGAGGTCCATCTCGGCTCATGGCGGCGCAATCTCGCCGAGCATGGACGGTACTTGACGTATCGCGAGTTGGCTGACCAGCTCGTCCCCTATGTCCAAGATATGGGCTTTACCCATATCGAGACCCTGCCGCTGGCGGAATACCCATTTGACGGATCCTGGGGATACCAGCCAATTTCGCTATTTGCGCCGACGAGCCGGTACGGGGCGCCCGATGACTTCCGCGCTTTCGTCGAGGCCTGCCACAATGCGGGGCTCGGCTTATTCCTCGACTGGGTTCCCGGCCACTTCCCGAACGACCCGCATGGGCTCGGTCGGTTCGACGGGACGGCGCTCTACGAGCACGCCGACCCGCGTCAGGGAATTCACCCGGACTGGAACACGCTGATTTATAATTATGGACGCCGGGAAGTGGCGAACTTTTTGCTATCGAGTGCGCTGTATTGGCTGCGCGAATTCCATATCGATGGGATCCGGGTCGATGCGGTCGCTTCAATGTTGTATCTCGACTACAGCCGACGCGAAGGCGAATGGATCCCAAATACCTTCGGCGGACGCGAGAACCTTGAGGCGATCGCGTTTCTGCGACGGTTGAACGAGCTGGTCTTTGGGGAAGGAAACGGCGCGACATCGGTGGCCGAGGAGTCCACGGCCTGGCCGATGGTGTCGCGCCCCGTTTATGTCGGCGGGCTCGGCTTTGGCTTTAAATGGAACATGGGGTGGATGCACGACACGCTGCACTATATGTCCACCGACGCGATCTATCGAAAGTACCATCACAACGACCTCACCTTTGGCCTTCTTTATGCCTACCATGAGAACTTTCTCTTGCCGCTGAGCCACGACGAGATGGTTCACGGCAAGGGATCTCTGATCGGCAAGATGGCAGGCGACCGCTGGCAGCGCTTCGCCAATCTGCGCGTCTGTCTGGCTTATATGTGGACGCAACCCGGCAAAAAGCTTCTGTTCATGGGTGCCGAGTTTGCGCAGGAGCGCGAGTGGAACCACGACATTGGGCTTGACTGGCAGCTTCTTGCCGATCCGGCGCACGAGGGCGTGCGGCGCGTGGTGCGCGATCTCAACTTTCTCTATCGCAATACAGCAGCGCTGCACCAGCTTGACTGCGATCCCGATGGCTTTCGTTGGATCGATGTGGCGAACGCTGCTGAAAGCATCATTTCATATGTCCGTCGTGGACGTGATCCACACGAGCTTGCTCTGGTCGTCTGCAACTTCACACCAGTGCCGCGTGAAGCCTATCGGATCGGGGTTCCCCAACCTGGACGGTATCGCGAGCGTATCAATACAGACGCCACAGAATATGGCGGCAGCGGGGTCGGCAATGCCGGAGAAGTACATGCTGAACCTCATCCCGCACACGGCCATCATCAATCGGTCTGTATCAGGCTTCCGCCGCTCGGCGCTTTGATTTTCACCGCGGATTGAGTCTGATGGCGGCGCCGACCAAGGTCTGGCCGGGTCGTCCCTATCCATTAGGAGCGACGTGGGACGGTGAGGGTGTCAATTTCGCACTCTTTTCAGCGCATGCCGAAAAGATCGAACTGTGCCTGTTCGATCGCTCGGGTAACCGCGAGGAGGCGCGGATCGTGCTTCCGGAGTACACCGACGAGGTCTGGCACGCTTACTTGCCGGACGCCCGTCCAAACCTGCTTTACGGCTACCGGGTCTCCGGGCCCTATGATCCCTGGAATGGGCACCGCTTCAATCCCAATAAATTGCTGATCGATCCATATGTCCGATCCCTGCACGGCAGACTGCGGTGGAGCGATGCGCTGTTTGGCTACCGCGTCGGCAGTCAGCGCTCGGATCTGTCATTCGACCGCCGCGATAATGCGCGCCAAGTCCCAAAATGTCGGGTCATCGAACCGGCCTTCACGTGGGGCGAGGACCGGCGTCCTCAAATTCCTTGGGAGGAAACGATCATTCTCGAACTGCACGTTCGTGGAACCACGTTTAAACATCCCGAGGTCGACCCTGCGCATCGCGGCACGTTTGCCGGTCTGCACTCGCCCGCCATCATCGACTACCTCCTCGACCTCGGTGTGACGGCCGTCGAGTTGCTGCCGATACACGCTGCGGTGGACGACCGTCATCTGATCGATCGCGGTCTCGGCAATTATTGGGGCTACAACTCGATCGCCTATTTTGCGCCGGATCCACGCCTACTGGCAACGAATTCGATCGCCGGCTTTAAGACCATGGTTAAGCGGCTGCACGATGCCGGGATCGAAGTCATCCTTGACGTCGTTTACAATCACAGCGGTGAAGGCAACCATCTCGGCCCGACTCTGTCGTTTCGTGGCATCGACAACGCGTCATACTATCGATTGAATGCGGACCGCCGATTCTATCAGGATTTTACGGGGACCGGCAATACATTGAACCTTGATCATCCCCGGGTTCTGCAACTCGTCATGGAGTCGCTGCGTTACTGGGTGCAGGAAATGCATGTCGATGGTTTCCGCTTCGACCTCTGCACGACACTGGCCCGCGAGAACGGCGACTACGGGCAAGGCAGTGCATTTTTCGATGCGATCAGACAAGATCCTGTGATGGCCGGGGTCAAGCTGATAGCCGAGCCTTGGGACCTTGGTTCCTATGGATATCAGCTCGGCAATTTTCCGCCGGGTTGGGCCGAGTGGAACGGACAGTACCGCGACACGGTTCGGCGTTTTTGGAAGGGCGACAAAGGCCTCGTCGCTGATCTCGCTTCGCGCGTCGCGGGATCGTCCGACATCTTCGGCTCGCGCGGCAGGCGTCCTTGGGCGAGCATCAATTTTATTACAGTCCATGACGGCTTCACTCTGCAGGATTTGGTCAGCTATAATAGCAAGCACAACGAGGCCAATGGCGAAGACAATCGCGACGGCAGCGACGCCGGCAACAGCTGGAATTACGGGGTCGAGGGACCGACCTACGATCCGGGCGTCATCGCCCTGCGCGATCGCCAGAAGCGGAATCTGCTCGCCACTCTGCTTTTGTCGCTGGGTGTTCCAATGCTGCTCGCCGGCGACGAAATCGGGCGGACGCAGGGCGGCAACAACAATGCATATTGTCAGGACAACGATATCTCCTGGTTTGATTGGGAGCATATTAGACCCGAAGACGCGGCTCTCCGTCGTTTCGTCCGCTATCTGATACATTTCCGCCGTCGCCATCGCGTCTTCTCGCGCCCGCGATTTTTTCGCGGAGAGGTGCTGTCCGAGGCCGGAGTGAAAGACATCACCTGGGTTACCCCGTCCGGGGAAGAGGCGACCGCGGAGGATTGGAACAATCCAGTGGCACTGTCGCTCGGCTACGTTTTGAGCGGGGCGGCAGGTGAATTCTTTACGCCGGGCGGTCAGCGCGATGTCGACGAGAGTTTTCTCGTGATGATGAATGCCTATTACGAAGACCTCGACTTCCACATCCCTTCGCTCGCTACCTCAATGTCCTGGGAGCCTCTCGTCGACACGTCTAAGTCGACCGGCCGTGTTGCTGGCAGTAGGCTCTATGCAGCGGGGGAAGTTTATCGGCTGCACGGCCACTCCTTTGCCCTCTTCATCAACCGCGCCCCGCGACAGGAGTCACCATCACAAGAGGCGAACGTGACTACGCTGGGCGCTGATAGCGCCATCGGGGAAGGATGATCCGACAAAAGATGGTTCGTGCGTGACGCCCGCGAGAATTCGCCCACTTCGCCGGGTTCGAAGACGAGGCGGCATACAACCGCATTCCAGATTCGACGGCGTTCGCGATCATCGCGAGATCGCGGCTCGACTCGCCGGCATTCGATCCTTTGCCGGCAATTATCGGGTCCGAGGAGAAGAGGCTGTATTGGTCGAATGGCAAGTCGTTGACTGTTTGCGCGTGCTACGCGTTGCGAGTTTAGCTGACGAGCGGGTGCTCACCCCACCAACGCCCGATGGATGGCCGATCTACTCTTCCGCAGATTGCGAGGCGCTGCCAGGCTCGCCGCTGAGCGCAACTTTCTTTCTCTTGCCGTCGGCTCATCGGTGACATGAGCGACCGCGTCGCTATCGAACAGCTCGCTCGGCTGGTCGGCATCGAGCCGCACTACATGGACACCTTTGGTCAATGTCATGAAGTGTCCGACGAGACATTGCTGGCGCTGATCGGCGCCTTCGGTCTTCCACCCGATCCGGCAGTCGCTCGCCGCGTGTTGGCCGAGCAGTATCGGCGCGCGCCGCTGGGGCTGGGTCCGGTCCACTTCGTTGATGCCGAGGCCGCGCATCCCGAACTCGCGCTGCGCCTTCCAAATGGCTGTCGAGAAATCTTCTGGCTGTGTCGTCGTGAAAGCGGGGAGGAGAGCTCCGGTCGATTGGCAGTGGCCTCGATTGGAGCGCGTTTCGCGATGCCGCTGCCGGCGGGGTTGCCGCTTGGTTATCACCAGCTCGATCTTGAAGCCGGCACGGTCGCAGCGCGCCTCAGCCTTATTGTTGCCCCCGCTCGCTGCCACCTCCCCGCCGAACTCGGACCTGGCGCCCGCAATTGGGGCCTGACGTGCCAGCTCTATGGGGTGCGCAGCGCGGGTGCGTGGGGAATGGGCGATTTCACCGACCTTGCAAAGCTTGCCTGCGCTGCCGGCTCCCACGCCGCGGTAACGCTCGGCATCAACCCCCTCCACGCACTGTTTGCTGCCGAGCCGCTCCACTTCAGTCCCTATGCACCATCGAGCCGAATCTGGCTCGATTATCTATATATCGACGTGACTGCTGTGCCCGGTTTCACCGAGGATGAGACAGTGCGCGCGCTGCTCGAAGGAGAACAGTTCGCGGCGACCCTTGCTGCCGCGCGCTCGGCTCTGTTCATCGATTACGGCGCGGTCGCTGCGTGCAAGCGGCCGGTGCTGGAGGCGATGTTCCGGCGTTTTCGAATGCACGAATTGGGTGCGGAGGATGCCGCAAAGAGCCCGCTCGGCCGGGCTTTTCGTGACTTTCAGCACGACGGCGGACAATCACTTGCCGATTTTGCGGTCTTCGAAGCACTCCACGAACATTATTGCGGACGAGGAACGGGTTTTTCCTGGCGTGACTGGCCGGCGTCGGTACGCAATCCGCGTTCACCGGAAGTCGCCGAATTTGCCGCCTCACATCACGAGCACGTTGAATTCTTTCAATATCTGCAATGGGAAGCGGACCGCCAGATTGCAGCTGCGGCGGCGGCCGGCCGCAAGGGTGGATTATCGCTAGGGCTCTATCGCGACCTCGCTGTCAGCGTCGATCCCAACGGCGCCGAAGCATGGGCGGACCAGGAGCTTATCGCACCCGGAGCATCGATCGGGGCGCCCCCCGACACGTTCAATCGGGCCGGGCAGAATTGGGGCCTGGCACCGTGTAACCCGCTGATACTCCGACGCCAAGGTTACGGGCCATTCATCGCATCGTTGCGGGCCAATATGCGTCACGCCGGGATCCTGAGGATTGATCACGTCATGTCGCTTAACCGGCTCTACTGGATCCCGTCCGGAATGAAAGCGAGCGCGGGTGCCTATGTCTCCTATCCATTCGAGGATCTGCTGCGGCTTGTCGCCCTCGAGAGCCACAGGCACGCTTGCGCCGTGATCGGCGAAGATCTCGGAACCGTGCCGGTCGGCTTTCGCGAGGCGATGCGGTCGGCCGCCGTGCTTTCCTACCGTGTGCTCATTTTCGAGCGCGGGCAAGACAGGAGTTTTGTGCCGCCGACGGCGTACCCGCCTCTTGCCGCGGCTTCGGCCGCGACCCACGACATCGCGACTCTCAAAGGATTCTGGCTCGGCCGCGATATAGACTGGCGCCGCCGTCTTAAACTCTACCCCGACGCGGATGCCGCAGATGCGGAGGAAAGGGAGCGCAGCCGCGACCGTCGTCTGCTGCTCGACGCTCTTGTCGGTGAGCGGCTGCTAGCACCCGAGCGTGCTGGCCGATTTCTTTCGGACAGCGGTGATCCGGTCTATTCGACGGAGCTAGGCGACGCGATCCTGACCTATCTTGCACGTTCGCGCGCTCGGCTGATGCTGGTTCAGCTCGAAGATGTTGTCGCCGAGGGCGAGCAGGCAAACCTGCCGGGCACGATAGACGCACATCCGAACTGGCGCCGCCGCATTTCCTGCTCACTCGAGGAGTTCGTCTCCGGCGCCGATTTGCCGCGGATAGCGGCGTTAACCGAGGAGGGGCGTCTTCGCTCCGCCGGGAGGTGAATCCCGGGCAGGCCAACTGGCGAAAGGGTTCCACCGCCGCAGCCGTCTCCATCGCCCCAAGCGACGTCATGATGGCAGCGGTCTTGCTGGAATGATGAGAGCGAACCGGAGAGTCTCAACATCGTGCACGGAAGAGGCTATAGTGTTCCTACGAGCTTGGGCATGAGCCGCGGGATCCCGGGTTACCCTGGCGGTTCGCCCAGGGGGTCGGCGAGGGAGGCGGGGCCCGTGCCTCCCCGCCCGCTCCGCACTCAGGACCTAGGCGTCGATAGGTGACGAAGTTGCATCGTTTACCGCGGCAGTAGGCTCGTACCCATCAGGAATTCGTCGATGGCGCGGGCGCATTGCCGACCTTCGCGGATCGCCCAGACCACGAGCGACTGCCCGCGCCGCATGTCACCGGCGGCGAACAGCTTGGGGACTGAGGTGCGGTAATCATTCGTATTGGCGCGGACGTTACCACGGGGATCCAACTCAACGCCGGATTGCTCGATCATACCGGGCCGGCGGGGTCCGAGAAATCCCATCGCCAACAACACAAGGTCGGCTTTCAACGCGAAGGCGCTGCCCGGCATCTCCTGCATCGCAAAGCGGCCGTCCGGTTGCTTAGCCCATTCGACCCGCACGCATTCAAGGGCCGCCACGCGATCGTCTTCCTCAATGGCGCGTTTCGTCAACACTGACCAGTCGCGCTCGCAGCCTTCTTCCTGGGATGACGAGGTGCGCAATTTCAATGGCCAGTCGGGCCAGGTCAGCGCCTTGTTTTCGCGCTCCGGCGGCTGCGGCAAGATTTCGAGCTGGGTGATCGATGCTGCCCCCTGGCGGACCGAGGTGCCGATGCAGTCCGACCCGGTATCCCCGCCGCCGATCACGACGACGTGCTTGCCCGTCGCGGTGATGGTCCCGCGGGGTGCGGCGCGCTCCTCGCTGTCGCCGGCACAGCGCTTGTTCTGCTGCGGCAGAAAATCCATTGCGAAGTGGATGCCGCCGAGCGCGCGGCCGGGCACTTCGAGATCGCGCGGTGCCTCGGCCCCGCAGGTCATCGCCACTGCGTCGAAATTCGCGGCCAATATTGGGACCTCAACGTCGACCCCGACCTCGACCCCGGTGCAAAAGGACACACCCTCCGCCTTCATCTGATCGACGCGACGGTCGATCAGCCATTTCTCCATTTTGAAATCGGGAATGCCGTAGCGCAGCAGGCCGCCGATGCGGTCGCTCTTCTCGAACAATGTCACCGCGTGACCGGCACGGGCCAATTGCTGCGCGCAGGCGAGCCCGGCCGGGCCAGAGCCGACAACAGCAACCAGTCTGCCGGTCCGTCGTGCCGCCACGACCGGCTCGATCCAGCCCTCGCGCCAGCCGCGATCGACGATCGCGCATTCGATGGTTTTGATCGTGACCGGGTTGTCGTCGATGTTGAGGGTGCAGGCGGCCTCGCACGGCGCCGGGCAGATGCGGCCGGTGAATTCCGGGAAGTTGTTCGTCGAGTGCAGAATCCGGAGCGCCACCTGCCACTGGTCGTTGTATACGAGGTTGTTCCAGTCGGGGATCAGGTTGTTGACCGGGCACCCCTCGTGGCAGAACGGGATCCCGCAATCCATGCAGCGCGCCGCCTGCTTGCGGTTTTCGGGCGCGGGCAGTGGCTTGACGAACTCCTTCCAGCTGCGGCGGCGGATATCCGGCTTGTCGTAGGGGCGATCGCGGCGTTCGATCTCGAGAAATCCTGTCGGCCTACCCATCGGCGGAAGCCGTCATTGCGCGGGCCGCAACACTGGCCGCCTGCCGTTCGGCCTGCAATTCGAGAAGGGCGCGCCGATAGTCCTTCGGCATGATCTTCACAAAATGGGTGACCGCGCTGTCCCAGTCCTCGAGCAATTCCCGAGCCCGTGCGCTGCCGGTGAACAACAGGTGGCGTTCGAGCAGAATGCGCAGCCTGCTGGCGTCGAAGCGCAGCAGATCGCCCATACCCGCGTCCTCGACACTGGCCGAGCGCTGGCGCGGCCGATCGGGCTCGTCCTCCTCGGCCGGATCGCCCACAGTGACCGGCTCCAGATCAACCGTCGCGACGTTGCACCGGTCAATGAACCGGCCTTTGGGATCCCAGACGTAGGCAATCCCACCCGACATGCCGGCGGCGAAGTTGCGGCCGGTGTCGCCAATCACGACGACCACCCCGCCGGTCATGTATTCGCACCCGTGGTCGCCGGTCCCTTCGATCACCGCCACGGCACCAGAATTGCGCACCGCGAAGCGCTCGCCGGCGACACCTTCGAAATAGGCCTCACCGGCGATGGCACCATAGAGCACGGTGTTGCCGATGATGATGTTCTCGGTCGGCTCTCGCCGCGCTTGCGGAGGTTGACGCACGATAACCCGCCCGCCGGACAATCCTTTGCCGACATAGTCGTTGGCGTCGCCGTAGAGCTCGAGGGTGACGCCGCGCGCCAGGAAAGCCCCGAAACTCCCTCCGGCGTTGCCGCGGAAGGTGATCCAGATCGTGTCCTGCGGCAGCCCGGCATGGCCGTAACGCAGTGCGAGCTCGCCCGACAGCATCGCTCCGACGGTACGATGAACGTTTCGGATCGACCGCTCAATGCGCACCGGTTCGCGCTGTTCGAGCGCCGGCCCCGCCGCCTCGATCAGCTCGTTGTCGAGCGCCTTGTCGAGGTGGTGGTCCTGCCGCTCGCAATTGTAAATGGCCACACCGGGTTTGGCCGGTGCGCGATGGAGCAGCCGGGTCAGGTCGACCCCTTGAGCTTTCCAGTGCTCGATCGCCTGCACCATGTCAAGCTTGTCGACCCGGCCGATCATCCCGCTGAACTTGCGGAAGCCGAGCTTTGCCATCAGCTCGCGCACTTCCTCGGCGACAAAGAAGAAATAATTGATGACGTGCTCGGGTTGGCCGGTGAAGCGCTGGCGCAACGCCGGGTCCTGGGTCGCGATGCCGACCGGGCAGGTGTTCAGATGACACTTGCGCATCATCACGCAACCGGCCGCGATCAAGGGCGCCGTCGAAAAGCCGAACTCGTCGGCGCCGATCAAGGCCGCGACCACGACGTCGCGGCCGGTGCGCAACCCGCCATCGACCTGCACTGCAATGCGGCCGCGTAACCCGTTGAGTACAAGTGTCTGCTGGGTCTCGGCGAGCCCGATCTCCCACGGCGAGCCAGCGTGGGTCAGCGAAGTCAGGGGGCTGGCGCCTGTGCCGCCCTCGAACCCGGCGATCGTCACATGGTCGGCGCGGGCCTTCGAGACCCCGGCGGCCACCGTCCCGACGCCGACCTCGGACACGAGCTTCACCGACACCGCGGCCTGCGGATTGGCGTTTTTCAGATCGTGGATCAGCTGGGCAAGATCCTCGATCGAGTAGATGTCGTGGTGCGGCGGTGGCGAGATGAGCCCGACCCCCGGCGTCGAATGCCGCACCTTGGCGATCGCCTTGTCGACTTTGTGGCCGGGCAATTGCCCGCCTTCGCCGGGCTTTGCACCCTGCGCCATCTTGATCTGCAGGACGTCGGCGTTGACCAGGTATTCGGTGGTGACGCCAAACCGGCCGGAGGCGACCTGCTTGATCGCCGAGCGCTTCGAATCGCCGTTGTCGAGCGGCTTGAACCTCTCCGCCTCCTCACCGCCCTCGCCGGTATTGGATTTGCCGCCGATGCGGTTCATCGCGATCGCCAAAGTCGTATGCGCCTCGCGGCTGATAGAACCGAAGCTCATGGCGCCCGTCGCAAAACGCTTGACGATTTCGGTGGCCGGCTCGACTTCGTCGAGCGGCACTGGCTCCTTGGCGAAGTTCAAGGTCATCAGCCCGCGGATCGTCAGCAGCCGCTCGCTTTGGTCGTTGATCGTCGCGGCGAAGGCCTGGTAGTCGGTCAGCGAGTTGCCGCGTGCGGCGTGCTGCAATTTGGCGACCGATTGCGGCGTCCAGGCATGGTCTTCGCCACGCAGCCGAAAGGCATAGTCGCCGCCGACATCGAGCATGTCCCGGTAGATCGGGTTGTCGCCATAGGCGTTTTTGTGCCTTGCGACTGCCTCCTGAGCGATCTCGCGCAAGCCTACGCCTTCGATCGTCGTCGCCGTCCCGGTGAAGTATTGCTCAACAAAATCGGTGGCCAAGCCGACGGCGTCGAAAATCTGGGCGCCGCAATAAGATTGATAAGTCGAGATCCCCATCTTGGAGATGACCTTGAGGATCCCCTTACCGAGCGCCTTGATGTAGTTCTTCTGCACCTCGTAGGCGCTGAGCGGCAGACCGTTCTCGACGCGGATCTGCTCTAGCGTGGCAAAGGCAAGATAGGGGTTGATCGCCTCGGCACCGTAGCCGGCCAGCGCGCAGAAATGATGCACTTCGCGCGCCTCGCCGGTCTCGACGACAATCCCGGTCAAGGTTCGCAAGCCCTGCCGGATCAGGTGGTGGTGTACCGCCGATGTCGCGAGCAGGGCCGGGATAGGCACGCGCTCGGGCGAAATCGCGCGATCGGACAGGATCAGGATATTGTGTCCGGCTTGCACCGCCGCGGTGGCCTCGCGGCAAAGGCGGTCAAGCGCCGGCGCCATGCCGTCTGCACCTTCGGCTGCCGGCCAGGTCGCATCGAGCGTGTCGGTGCGAAACGCCGCAACCAGATGCTCGATCGCGTGGATCTTTTCGAGGTCGGTGTCGGTCAGGATCGGCTGCGACACTTCGAGCCGGTAGTGGGTCCCGGCCTCGTGACCTAACAGGTTCGGCCGCGGCCCAATCATCGACACCAGCGACATCACCAATTCCTCGCGGATCGGATCAATCGGCGGGTTGGTGACCTGCGCGAAATTCTGCTTGAAGTAGTTGTAGAGCAGCTTCGGCTTGTTAGACAGCGCCGCGATCGGCGTGTCGGTGCCCATCGAGCCGACCGGATCATCGGCGTCGCGCGCCATCGGCTCGAGGAAGAACTGAATGTCTTCCTGGGTATAGCCGAAGGCCTGTTGCAGATTGAGCTGCGCTGTCGGATCGTTGGACTGCGCCGGCGCCACCGCCCTCGCGGAGGCCGCGCGGTGCCCCTCGGTCAGGTCCGGCAGTTCGGCAAGCTTGAACTGGGTTGCCTCGAGCCAAGCCTCGTAGGGATGCTCGGCGGCAAGCTCGCGCTTGATCTCGGCGTCGTCGATGATGCGGCCTTCTTCGAAGTCGATCAGCAACATCTTGCCGGGCTGCAGCCGCCATTTATGGGTAATCTTCTCCTCGGGCACCGGCAAAACCCCGGCCTCCGAGGACATGATCACGTGGTCGTCGTCGGTGACGATGTAGCGGGCCGGCCTGAGACCATTGCGGTCGAGCGTGGCGCCGATCTGACGTCCATCGGTGAAGGCGATTGCCGCCGGTCCGTCCCACGGCTCCATCAGTGCGGCGTGGTATTCGTAGAACGCGCGCCGCTGCGGGTCCATCGACGGGTCGCCGGCCCACGCCTCAGGAATCAGCATCATCATCGCATGAGCCAGCGAATAACCGCCGCCGATGACGAGCAGCTCGAGTGCGTTATCGATGCAGGCAGTGTCCGATTGGCCCGGCCCGATCAGCGGCACCATTTTGGCGAGATCGGCGCCTAGCAGCTCCGAGGTCATCGCCTGTCGGCGCGCCGCCATCCAATTGACGTTGCCGCGGACCGTATTGATCTCGCCGTTGTGGCACAGGAAACGGTACGGGTGCGCGAGGCGCCACGACGGAAAGGTGTTGGTCGAAAACCGCTGATGGACCAAGGCCAGGGCCGAGACCGTAAGCGGGTTGCGCAGATCTTCGTAGAAGCTTTCGACCTGAGGGGCGAGCAGCAAGCCTTTGTAGACAACGGTGCGGGTCGAGAACGACGGCATGTAGAGGTCGCGCAACGCCGGCATGCCTTGCCGCCCAGCCATGTCGGCGACTGTGTTGAGGGCCTGCTTGCGGATGGTTAGAACCTTGCGCTCAAAGGCGTCCTGGTCGGCAATCTCTGGGCTGGAACCGACGATCGCCTGGCTGATCCAGGGCATCGTCTCGATAACCCGCGCGCCGAGCCCGGTCGTGTCGGTCGGCACGTCGCGCCAGCCAATCAGCGTCTGCCCTTCGGCGCAGATGAAATGCTCGACGTGCTCGCTGGCGACGGCGCGCGCTCGTTCCTCCCACGGCAGAAAGCACATCGCAACGGCATAGCGGCCGAGCGGCGGAAGTGTCAGGCCGCCCCGCTCCGCCCAATCGCGCAGCAGCGCGTCGGGCATCTGGATCAGGCAGCCCGCGCCGTCGCCGACCAGAGGGTCGGCCCCTACCGCGCCGCGATGGTCGAGATTGACCAGGATCTGCAAACCGCGCGCAACGATATCGTGCGATTTTCGTCCCTTGATGTTGGCGACGAAACCGATGCCGCACGAATCATGCTCGTTGCGCGGGTCGTAGAGACCTTGTCTCTCGGGCAATGCCATCGCGGATGCTCTTCACCTGACGTTGTTGACACAAAACTGGCGGGTGCGCCGCCCAGCGACGGTGCGGACGCCATAATATGCACAAGATTGCCGGGGACGCGAATCGCTTTAACGCGGCGTTAATTCGCCGTCAAGCGAAGGACTTGCGCGTTGAACCTAGCCGATTACCGGGTCCCTGTGCGCCGGCAGAACGGCGGGTCCCTGATCGACGGGAAGATACTGGCAAAAACGCACTTCCAGGCCGCTCCGGGACGGCAGCGACCTCCCTAAGCTATTGTTATCGCTAGAGGCAGATAGCTGAATTCCCTACGCGGCCGAACAGGGAATTAAAATCGGTCGAACAGGGACCTAAATCAACCTAACAGTGATGAACAACGGAAAGGCGCCACGGCTACGATGTTGCAACCTTCCTGACGCCGATCGGTAACAATCCCCGGATAGGTTCCGCGCCCGGTTCCGACCGAGCCGCTCGGCCGAGGCATGGATTTGGGAGAATGTGGTTCGATGGGTGTTACGCGTTCCTCGCGGCGCTGTATAGGCTTCAGCGTATCGACGAGGTGAAGGCCACGTTTCTGATAAACCAGGCCTATGACCTCGATCGCGATCCCCTGATTTTCGCTTGCGTCGAGGCCCCTCGGTGCGCGAGGCTGAGACCGCCTTTCCAACGGCCTTGCCCACCCATAAACGACGAGAGCCCCAATTGGGGTTCGGTCAAATTTGAGGAGGAGACGTGACCCGACCCCGTGCTGCCGATGATTTCGCAACGATCCACGCGCGTATGGAGGAGCTGCGCCGCGAGCGGGCGCAGGCATCGAAAACCGAGACCCGCGAGACCGAGGATCGCAACCTCGACACACGCGGCTTGCCAAAGAGGCTGGAGAGCCGACAACGGCCGGAACCGGAGGATTCGCGAACGGGCTCGGCAAACCGTCGCTATGGATCGGGGCGATAAGTCGGCCGGCTGCTCGACGCTCATGCACCGAACGTAAGGCGGGTGCCGATGTTGGTGGTGACCAGGCGGTCGGGCATCTGCCGATGCATCGCCGCAAGAAACTTGGCGCCGCTGCAATGCATTGGGATGACCACGTCAGGCGACAACCGCTCGAGTTCGGTTACCGTGTGATCGACATAATCCGGCGGCGCTGGGCCGAGATGAAACCCGCCGAGAACCGCGTGCAGCTTGCCGACCCCGGAGACCGCCATAGCGGCCCTTATCGTATTAATCAGCCCGACATGGCCGCAAGAAGAGATGACGACGAGCCCGCGTCCCTGGACGATGTAGCAGGTCGCATGTTCGTCCGGATGCTGGTCGGGGACGAGACGGCCTAGCCGCTCCGCATCGGTAAAGTGCTCGGGGGGTGGGCTTGCGTTATCCTCGTCCTTTTCGACGAGCGTGTTTTCCAGCACGCGTTCAAAGGATTGCCGCGGAATGTAGCCGGTCGTAAAGGCGCCGGACAGCACCTGCGGCACCTCGCAGCACACAGTGCCGACGTCGGCGGAATCGAGCGCCTCGCGGTTGAGCATTCCCCAGGACACCGGATCGGTGCCGAACCGCTTGATCCATTTTTCACGAAAGTTGGCCTCGCCGCCGGCGAAGAGCCTAAGGTCGGGGCGCATTCTAGCTCGATAGCGGATGACGAATCCTTCGAGCCCGCCATAGTGGTCACGGTGCCCGTGGCTCAGGATAAGGCCGTCGATGCGGCTCGGATCGAGATCGAGCAATTCGAAGTTCCGGATCAGCACCTCGGGGGTGTAGCCGAAATCCAGCAGGTATTGGGACTTCCCGCCGCGCTGGGTGGACTCCAGATGGAGCGACAGACCCCACTCGCCGGCCAAGGTCGATCGCTCGTGCCCGGGGATGTGGCGGACATGCTCGATTGCGACCACCGGGTGCGATGCATCCGCGATAAAGCGGTCGTAAAACGAGTCAACAAGCAGCCGGATCGATAGGCTTTCGACGATGGGGGCTGTGAACGCTTCGGCTTTGATCAGCTCGATGCTCATCCGACCGATCTCTCTCTTCGAACTGGAACGAGCGTACCATGCCGACCGGTCGCCAGGGCGACGGATGCCGACAAGGAGAAACCGATGACACCACGACAGACAATGAGAGCCCGGATCGCACGCCGCGGGTACACGATGGTCCCGGGGGCCTACGACACATTAACGGCGCGGCTTGTCGAGCAGGCCGGGTTCGAGATGGTCTATCTGACCGGCGGCGGCTATTCGCGGGCGAATGGCTATCCCGATCTCGGGTTGCTCACGCTGACCGAGAACGTTCGTTTTATCGGCTTGACGGTCGAGGCCGTTGGCATCCCGGTCATCGCGGACGCGGATACCGGTTACGGCAACGCGATCAATGTGATCCGTACTGTCCGCGAGTACGAGAAAACGGGGGTTGCCGCATTTCACATCGAGGACCAGGTCTCGCCCAAAAAATGTGGCCATTACGAGGGGAAGGAGGTCATTAGCATGGCCGAGATGGTCGGCAAGATCCATGCCGCTGTCGACACGCGGCGGGATCCGGACCTCGTCATCATTGCGCGCTCGGATGCGCGCGCGGTCGAGGGACTGCAGGCGGCGATCGACCGCGTTAACGCCTATCTCGAAGCGGGAGCCGATGTCGGCTTTGTCGAGGCGCCGCAAAATATCGAGGAGCTGCGCCTCGTCGGCCGCGATGTGCAGGGGCCGGCACTCGTCAATGTATTCGAAGGCGGCAAGACCCCGATGCTGCCGGCGAGCGAGCTGGAGAGGATGGGTTTTCGCCTCGGCATCTATCCCTCGCAGACCCATCGCGCGGCGATCCGCGCCGCGCAGCGGGTGCTGTCGGCACTCAAGGAGAACGGCGAGACAAGCCGAATCGAAGGGGAGGTCGCCACCTTCCAAGAGCGCGAGGACGCGGTCGGCACCGACCGCTGGCAGGCCCTTGAGAAGAAGTATATGCGAGCCGAGGGCTGACCTTAGCGCCTGAGCTCGTCGGGAACCTTGCCGCCATTTTCGGCGAGCTTGGTCATGACCTGCTTATGCAGCCAGATGTTCATCGACGCTGAGTCGTTCATGTCGCCGGTGTAGTTCAGCTCCTGGGCCAGCTCCTTGCGTGCGGCGAGGCTGCTGTCCAAGTTGAGGAGCTTCATCAGATCGACGATCGATCTTCGCCAATCGAGCCGCTCGCTCGATTGTCCGGCGAGATTGTCCATGATCGCTGCGACGTCGACCGGAGCCGGCGCAGGTTGCGCGGTTGGTGTAGCCGGCGCAGCAGCTGCGGGAGCGGCTGCTGCCGATGACGAATGCCCGAATATCGCCGACATGATGTTTCCGAAGATGCTCATCCTTATCCCTCCACCGTTTGAGAAGTTGGGTCCCGCTAAACCACCGGGGAACGGCCGCCGTCGACGTTGATCGCGCAGCCGGTAACGTAACCCGCGGCGTCGGAGGCGAGGAAGGTCGCGACATTGGCGAACTCCTCGGCCCGGCCCATGCGGCCCAGCGGCACGCCCTTGCCCGCCTCGGTGACGTACTGCTCGAAGCTGACATTCGGCCTTTCGCGGTCGTAGCGGCGCTTGATCTGGTCGCTGACGATAACGCCGACGTGCAGCGAGTTGACCAGCACGTTATAAGGCGCCCCTTCCTGCGAGAGAGCCTTGGTAAACGCCATCTGCGCGGCACGGCTGACAGAGGTCGGTGCGCTGTCCGCCCCCGGCGCCTTGGCTCCGATGTTGAGGACACTGATGATCCGGCCCCAACGGCGCTGCTTCATCGGCGGGAAGACCAGCCGGCAGAAGCGGATTTGCGCGAACAATTTGAGGTCGAGATCGGCCTGCCACATCTCGTCGGTCAACGTCTCCGAGGCGCCGCGGGTCGATTGGCCGGCATTGTTGACGTAGATGTCGATCTTGCCGAACTCCGACACGATCTGGTCGTACGTCCTGCGGATGTCGGCCGCCTTCGACACATCGCAGCTGATCGCAGTGATCTTGCGGCCGGGAGCGCCGGCCTGGATCTTGGCCTTGGCCTCGGCGAGCGTGCCCGGGTCGCGGGCAAGAATTGCTACGTCGGCGCCCGATTTGGCGTATTCCTCGGCGATCGCCAGACCCAGCCCCTTGCTGCCGCCGGTGACCACCGCGCTCTTTCCGTCCAGTCTTATGTCCATATCAGGCCTCCATCCCCAGGTTGCGACCGTCGTCCGGCGGTCGGCTGATCGATCGTCCTCATATCATCGCCTGTCAACAACCCAGCTGAGCTCGCGGACGCTTTGTTCGACCCGTTCCGGATTCGCGAGCCGCGGAGCGTCGATCGGCCGATATAATGGACCCTCTTCGCTCAGCCTCCCTCAGAGCAGGGACAAAAATCGATTTGACCCCGGAACTCGCCTATACAATTGACAACAACGCTTTCTAAATCAAAGGCTTAGAAAACCAAGATGAACCGCCGTCAGGGAATGTTCTGAGGGAGGCCGGTCGGTGTCTGAGGGAGCGAGCAAGGAGGGAGTGGCTAAGCATGACGTGCTGCCGCCCTTGCATCGTCGCGTCGGTATCTGTATGATAATCACATTTTATTATATTGACAATATAGCTCGACGCCGCTATAAACCGCGAGTGTGCTGATCCTCGCCCTCGATCGAGCAACGCGCTCGTAGACGGGGCGGCGTAGAAGCGGAACGATCGAGCCAGGGCGATGCTCACTAAGGACATCCTCCTCGGCATGAACATCCTGACCCTGGCCGGCTTCGTCGAGATGGGGCTCACTCTGACGCTCAACCGCATGGAGCAGGCAGGTAAGGCTCTGAGCATCGGCCTCATGACTGCAGGGACCGCCCTGGTCTTCGTCGGGCCGTATACGGGAGGTCGGCTCTGGTAAGGGCTACCGGCCGCGATGCGCTACCCTCTGATTTTAGGGAAGCGTATTTGCTAGATCTGCGCCCAGCGCTGGGAAAAAGGCAGACGGCAACGCGATGTCCTTTTTATTCCATCGGCTCCCTTTCGCGGGCGGCAGGGATAACCCCTCCCCGCGTGGCGAATGGTCCGAATGGCGGGCTATCTGGCAAGTAGCGAGGCTCAAAGCGCGGCGAGCCGCCACCCGCTCAAGCCTGGAGGCAGGTATGCGGTGCGAGGCGGGGGCGCCAGCGTAGCGCGGGCAAGGGGACACGGGTCTGATTGCCCCCCAGCCGGGTAGCGGAGCCCTCAAGGCACCGCGGGGACCCACGGTAGCCGGGGATCTCCTGCCAGGATTTCGGTCCTATCTGCGACAGTGGGAAAGGGAGACTGCTCCGCCAGGTCACTTGTCGCCGCGACGGCGAGCGCAGTGCGGCGGCATCTTATTGAAACGGTTCAGTAACCGCCACTATGCCAAGCCGTCGCCTCCGGCGGTGTCAGTACTCCGTGGATCACGAATGGTGAGCCTCTGTCAGCGAATGCGTGAGTTTTTCTTACGGTTCGCGCTGATGTGTGGTGCGCTGTCTTTTTCGCCAATTGGTGCTCCGTCCCTCGGGCCGGCATTATGGCAGCCGGCGCGGACGGCATTTGCGCGTGATCCACCTGGGTGTCCGTTTGCTCGACCCGAGGTGCGGAGATGTTGACGGGGGGAGCGGGGATGACCGCGAGCGCATGGGCGGGCGATGGGACTGGTTCGAGCGCCACGACAGGGGTATCCGCCGGCGCTGACTTGTCCGGAGGCATCGAGCGCAGCATGACCGCGAGCAATGTAAACGCCACCCCGCCAGGCAACGCCACCCATCCTCCTCTTCGCAAGGCAGAGATGATCGGATCAAGAAATCGTTGGACGCGCGAGGCGGGCTGGGGAGGCAATGATGGTGGTGGCGCTTTGCCGTACCACAGCCATAACCCCGACTCGTGGTTCTCATCGCTCGGTGATGTCGTGTCGGACGACACGATTGTGCAAACGGATTGAGGGGTGACAGATTGGACCGGATAGATGGGTGACATTTTTCATCCATCTTTATCCACCAAGCGGTGGTTGTGGTGCCTGTGGAGTTGTGGGCAGCGCACCAGCGCTGTCCA
>Ga0187846_10000159_pt1 | contig 40046 bp, 39 predicted proteins | sample TC_taG_FD_161473 | JGI IMG/M metagenome (GOLD analysis project Ga0187846, IMG submission 161473) | Biofilm microbial communities from the roof of an iron ore cave, State of Minas Gerais, Brazil - TC_06 Biofilm (v2) | ecosystem: Environmental > Terrestrial > Deep subsurface > Cave > Wall biofilm... | reverse complement strand
ACGGCGTGTTCGCCATCGCGATCACGCTGCTCGTGCTGGAGTTCCACTTGCCCGACCCGCGTGCAAATGCGGCTGAAGGTGGTCTGCCCGCCGCGCTGCTTGCGCTCTGGCCGCAGTACTTCGTCTATGTTGCGAGCTTCGCTACGATCGGCATCATGTGGCTGAATCACCACGCGCTCTTCCAGGGCGTGACACGCGTGTCGTACGCGATCAATCTGATCAATCTCGGGTTGTTGCTGCTCGTCGCGTTCTTGCCGTTCCCAACCGAAGTGCTCGCACGCTACGGGCCGACGCACACAGGCGTCGCGTTCTACGGACTCATCCTGTTGCTGTGCTCGCTCGCCTATCGCGGCCTGTGGTACGTGGTCACGCCTCAGCCCAATGGGCGCCACGATTTCCTGGGCTATCTGACGGTGTGGAACCCGTGGGCCACCGTTGGTCTTGTGGCATATCTGGCGGGCATAGCCTTCGCGTACGTCTATCCGATCGCTAGCCTGGTCCTCTTTGGGCTGATCGCCGTATACTACGCGCTTGCCGGCACGGTCAGCTCGGTCAAGCTAGAATAACACCGTTACGACGAAAATGTAGTACCTTACTACATTTATGTTATAGTTCTGCATGGACGGTCTCTTTGGGTCGCGCTTGAGGGGCGACATCTTGGTAGCTGTTACCAGGCTTGGGACGACATACGTTTCAGAGCTCGCTAGGTTGCTACGAAAGCGCCCACTAGAAATTCAACGAGCGCTCGCGTCGCTTGAGCGCGCAGGCGTCATTGTAACGCGCCGCCTCGGCACTCTGCGGCTCGTTGAGCTCAATCGCCGCGTTCCCGAGTACCCCGAGCTGGTAAAACTGTTGGCCAAGCTCGGGGAACGACCGGTCTACGACGCGCTTTGGTCCCAAACCAAGCGCCGTCCACGGGCAATCGGCAAAACAATAGCAGTCTAGGCGTGGTGGAAAAGCGGCGTCTTGACGAGGCCGTTGATGATGAACTGCACCGCAAGCGCCGAGAGGATGATGCCGAGCAACCGGGTGAGCACACCGACGCCGGTGCGGCCGATCCAACGCAAGACGAGCGCCGCGCCCCGCATGCACAGCCACGTCGCTACCAGCGCAAAGGCGTACGCCGCGTAGACTATCGTAAGGCGGACCTTGTCGCCGTGGCTTAAGCTGACGAGCAATAGGACCGTCGCGATCGTGCCGGGGCCGGCGATCATCGGAATCGCAAGCGGAAACACCGCGGCGTTCTCGCGCTCGATGGCCTCGAGCTCTTCCTCCGGTTTGGCGCGCGTACCCGACGGGCGCGCGAAGAGCATGTCGATGGAGATGAGCAGGAGTAAGATGCCGCCCGCGATTTCGAACGCGGGCAGCGTGATGCTCAGGTAGTTGAGCACGTAGCGCCCGACCAGCGCCATGAAGTAGATCACGACCGCCGCTACGATAACGGCGCGGTCGATCATGCGCCGCCGCGCGTCGGGCGGCGCCGAGGCGGTCACTGCGAGCGACAGCGGCACCATGCCGACCGGATCAATGATCGTCAGCGCGGTCGCAAACGCCGTGATCGCAAACGCCAGATTGGATTCCATCCGCGGCGCACGTTCGCGCTGCGAACCGCAAGCTCCGGCTCTAGAAAATCCTCGAGGTTCGCTCGAGTGCTACGCTACGCTAGCGGCCGCCGCCGGCTTCGATGAACGTGACGAACTTGTCGACCAACTCGGGGTCGAACTGCGAGCCCGCTCGCTCGCGCAGCTCGCGTATCGCGTCATCCTGCGCGACGGGCGGGTGATGCGGCCTATCGACCAGCATGGCCGAGTACGCTTCGATCAGCGCGACGATTCGTGCGAGCAGCGGGATCTGCTCGCCGGCCAAGCCATCGGGATATCCCGTGCCGTCGAAATGCTCTGCGTGATAGCGAATGGCCACTGCGGCTTCTGCGAACCCTGGGATGTTCTCAATGAGCATCGCGCCGATGGTGACGTGACGCTTCACCAACTCGTATTCGTCGGGCGTCAGCTGGCCAGGCCGGTTCAACATGTCGCTAGGAAGCGCGATCTTGCCGATGTCGTGGAGCACGGCGGCGCGCAGCAGCGAGTCGGTGTCTTCCTTGCTGAGTTGCAGCACGTCGGCGAATTCGCGCGCCAGGCGATTGACGTGTTCGAGATGGCTGCGCGCCGAACGGTCGCGCGCGAGCATTGCCGCGAGCAGCTCTGACACCGGCGCGAAATCGCCCTCCAAGCGCAACTGTGTCGAGCCGACGCGCTGCAAGCGCGTCGCGGGCCGGCCCATGCGCTTGCTCTGATACAGTGCCGCGTCGGCTTTCGAGATGAGGTCCGGCGGTGACTCGGCGTCCTGCGGGAACAGCGCATAGCCGATCGAGCACTTCACGGGGATGCTCGCGCCGTCGGCGAGCCGCAGCGTGCGCTCCTCGAGCTCCGCCGTCACACGATCGATGATCGTCTCCGTCTTCTCGCGCGTCGTCTCCGGCAGGATGACCATGAACTCGTCGCCGCCGTAGCGGCCCACGACGTCGCTCGAACGCACCGCGGACTGCACGACCGAGGTCACCATCTTGAGCGCATCGTCGCCGATCAGGTGACCGTACGTGTCGTTCACGTTCTTGAAGTTGTCGAGGTCCATCATCACGACCGCGACCGCCTGCCCGTTGGAGCGCGAACGGCGCAGCTCTTCCTCGAGCCGGGTCTTCAGGTAGCGGTGGTGATAGATGCCGGTGAGCGGATCGCGATCGGCGCGCGACTCGGCTTGGTCGTAGAGCTGCGCGTTCTGCACCGCCACGGCAAGCTGCTCGGCGATGGCTGTGAGCAGACGCACGCTCGAATCATCGTACGCGTTCTCGCGATACGACTGCGCCGACATGACGCCGATGCAGCGGCTGCCGAGGCGCAGCGGCGCCATCGCGACGGAACGCACCTTGTTCTCGTCCCCGGTGCGCATCACGCCGTGCGGCTGCTTTTCGATCTCCTCCAGCGTGTTGATCACCATCGCGCGGTTCGACGTCATGACGCGCTCGGCGAACGAGCTCTTGATGGGCTGATCGCCCGGCTCGATGACATTGTTGCCCTCGATGAAGTACTCGACGTGCATGGTGCTGCCGTCTTCTGCGCGCAGCGCGACGAAGAAACCGGGCGCTTCGATCACGCGCCGCACTTCCTCACACACGGTCTGGTAGAGCATGCGCAGCGAGAGCTGAGCGGCGAGCGCGCGCGATACCTCGGCGAGCATCTTGAGCTCGCGCGCCCGCTGGTCTGCTTGGACGACGGCCTGCGAATTCTCAACGGCGATGGCGGCCTGTTCGGCGACGGCTACGACCAGGTCGCGGTCGCGCTCGCTGTAGGCATGCGGCCGCGAGCTTTGCACCGAGATCACGCCGATGGTGCGCGCGCCGATGCTCATCGGCACGACCAGTGCGGACACGACGTCGTCGTTGCTGGCATCGCCGTACAGGATCACTGGATAGGGCTTCCAGTCCTCAGGGGTGCGCATGAGCAGCGGCACGCCCTCGCGGAACACCTGGCCGCAGATCGAGCCCTGCAACGGCAACGGCTCGACGACGTCGATGACGCGGTAATGATCGACGCAGTACGGGATCGTCATCACGCCCTGTTCCCACGAGCCAAGAGCGACCCAGAACGTCGATGCGTCCAGCACGCCGCCAAGCAGCCGGTGCAAACGATGGAAGAGCCGGCGCAGGTCCCGCTCCGACGCGAGTGCTCGCGCCGTTTCCAGCATCAACCGCAGTTCTTGGCTGCGAGCGCGGGCTTCTTCGGCAGAATTCTTATTCCGGACGACCAACGCGGCGACATCGGCGGCGGCGCCGACGAATTCGAGTTCCTTATCGCCGAAGACAGAATCTTTTAGACTGCGCGCGGCGATGTAGCCAAGATTGCGCCCGTCGTGGCGGATCGGGGCGACGATGACCGAACCGACGATCGTGAGCGCTGTGCCGCGCGGGGCCGTCGTGCCGGCTGCCGGACGCCCGAACTGCAGCGCGCGTCCGGCGCGCATCGCCTGCGAAACGAAACCGCGCTCGATGACGGGCAGCGAATTGCGATCATCGAGATTGCGCTGGTAGCGGATGCGGAAACCTTCGCGCGCGGTTGGATCGGCGGTAGCGGCGACGAATATCGGCGTGTCGATGTATGAGCGCAGCGCGGTGTGGACGTGGCTGAAGAATTGCTCCTCGGGATGCCCGGCCGCCAGCGACAGGAGCTGTGCGTAAAACGAGGATTCCCACGCAAGCAGCGGCGATTCGCCGCGCAATACCGGCGTAAACCCGGGCGCTGGTTGGCTCGGCGTTTGCTCCGTGGTCGCGTCTGACGCGTCGTTCCCGAACTGAGGCGAGTTCTTGATCGTTCTATGCCCTCTAGCAGAATAGGGCCCGTATATGACGACCTGGCCTAGGTTGAATTCGTACCTGTGACGGTGCGCTTACTTGCCCCCAAGGGGGGCGCCAAAGGCGATACCGAAGCCCACGCCCGCCGTGTTCCGCCTTATTGCTCTTATCGTCATCTTGGTGACGCTCAACACAGCTTGCGGCATCATTAGAGCGACGCCGACCGACACTGTAAAAACCGGGACGCTCACCGGCGTCATCACCGGTCCGAGCGGGCCTATCTCCGGCGCGTCAGTCAGCGTGACGCCGCCGGACAACTCATATCACGTCGGCCAGACCGACGCGCAAGGCTACTATTCCATCGCGTCAATACCGGCCGGCCCGGTGGTGGTCACGGTCAAGGCGGCCGGCTATCAGACGTACAGCGGCAGCGCGGTGATTCCAGAAAACGGAACGGCTACCCAGAACGTCAGTTTGAGCCAGGTTTAGCCGCGTACGCCTCGTCGAGCACCTCGACGATGTGTTTCACGCGCGTCGCAATCCCGCGTTCAATCAAGCCAGATTGGATCTGCATGTGGCAGCCGGGATTGCCGGTGACCACATAGTCCGCCTGCGTCGCCGCGATCGCGTCGAGTTTCTCGCCAAGGATCGTGGCCGAAAGTTCAGGCTGGGTCAGATTGTAGACGCCCGCCGCGCCGCAGCAGCGATCGGCGAATTCGAGTTCCGCGTAGTCGAGGCCGGGGATCTTCGCCAGCAGCGCGCGGGGCTGTGCGCGCACGCCTTGGCCATGGGCGAGATGGCATGCATCCTGATAGGTGACGCGTTTGCGCACCTCGCCGAAGTCTTCGCGCACGCCGAGCGCGGCGAGAAATTCGGCGACGTCTTTGACCTTGGCAGAAAACGCTTCGGCTTGCCGTGCGTAGCGCGGATCGCGGCGCAACAGCTCGCCGTATTCCTTCATCGCGGCGCCGCAGCCGGCGGAGTCGAGGATGATCGCATCGACGTTCGCCCTTGCGAACGCGTCTATATTGCGCCGTGCCATGCGCCTTGCTTCATCGCGCTCGCCCGCGTGGACGTTGAGCGCGCCGCAGCACCACTGCCCGCGCACCACCACGACCTCGCAGCCATTGTGGCGCAGCACGCGCGCCATCGCTTCGTGCACGTGGCCGAACAGCGCTCCCATCACGCAACCGGTGAGCAAACCGACGCGAGCGCGCCGCTCGCCTTCGGGCGGTATCACTTCGGGCAGGGCTCCGTGGGCGACGCGTTCGCCGCGCGGTATCATGCGCACGAGTCTGCGCATTCGAGCGGGCAGCACCGCGGCGACGAGCGAGCCGATCCATGGCGCGCGCTGCAACAGCTGAGCGGGTACCATCAGCGATTTGAAGAGCCATCTGTTCGGGAGCACGACTTCGAACGCGAGGTAGCGGAACCGCCGCCAGCCGCGGCGCTGCGGCACGATCTCGCCGCGCTGCTCGATTTGGTAGCGAGCATACTCGAGCAGCCGCCCGTACGGTACGCCGGAAGGACACGCCGTCTCGCACGCGCGGCATCCCAGGCAGATGTACAAGTGCTCGGCCAGATTGGCGTCCACCGGAGCTGCGCCATCAGCCACTTGCTTCATCAAAAAGACGCGTCCGCGCGGCGAGTCGGGCTCAACGCTCAGCACGCGATACGTCGGACATGCCTGCATGCAAAATCCGCAGCGGGTACACCGCGCGAGCTCGTCCTCGCGTGGCTGCTCGGGGCCAGTGTAGCCGCGCTCTTGGGCGATCACGCTAAATGCCGCCCCAGTAGCGGCCGGGATCGAAGGTGCCGGCTTTGTCGAGCGCCGCCTTCAGCCGCCGCTGCAGCTTGATGGGCGCGTGCGCCGGCAACGGCGCGACCCACGAATCCGCGTTGGCCGCGGGCGCGGACAAGTACAGCGCCGTCCAGTTGTGGAGCGCGAGCTGCTTCCACAATTCACCGGGCTGGGGTTGCCCGGACTCCGCCGGAATGTGCGCAAAAAGCACGCCCACGCTCGGGTGTGCGCTCAATTCAGCATCAGGCCACGCGGCACGCGCGGCGTCTGCCAGCAGATGCGTCTGTGCGGGCAACCCGACCAGCTTCGCAACGGCATAGCGGTCGGCCGGATACATCGCGCCGCCGGCAAGCTCGCTGATATCCGCCCAAGCGGCTGGGACGAGTTCGGCCTCGAGATCGCGCATCGCGCTCGCTCCGCTCGACTTGCACAACGCAGCAGCGCCCTCGAACTGCGCGCTCGTCGCCGCGCGCGAGCCTCCGCAGCGCACGGCGAGCGTCCAATCACCCGCGCCGCGCAGCGCAGCCGAGCGAGCAGCGGCTTTGGGATCGTGCAACGTGATCGCCATGACGAAAAGATTGGAGCGCGCAAGCGCGGTTGCAGCGGCGCACGCCGAGGCGAGCGAGCGGAATGACGCGGTGAGCATTCGCTCGGTAGCCGGCAGCGGTGCGATCTTGAGGACCACTTCGCCGATCAATCCGAGCGTGCCGTACGAACCGATGAACGCTTTGTGCGCGTCGTAGCCGGCGACGCTCTTCACGACATTGGCGCCCGAAAATGCCACCAGTCCGTCCGACAGCGCGACACGCATGCCCAACACGTTGTCGCGCACCGCCCCGTACCGCTGACGCAGCGCGCCGTTCGCATTTGCCGCGAGCGTGCCGCCCAACGTCGCGCTCGCCGCAAACGGCGCGTCCGTAGGAAAGAACTGGCCGTGCTTGCGCAGCTCGAACTGCAAGTCGGCGAGCGGCGTTCCCGCCGCCACGCGCGCGGTGAGATCGCCGGGTTTGTGATCGAGGACGCCGCGCAGCTGGGTGGTGTCGAGCACCGCGTCGACGTCGCGCAGCGCCGGAGGCCGGAACGACTTCGTGCCTGCACCGCGGATGACGACGCTGGCTCGTTCTTGCGCGATGATCTTGACCGCGCGCGCCGCCTCCTCAGTTGAGTCAGGCGATAGGACGAGTTTGGGTGCGGCGCGGGCTACCGAAAATCGCGCGCACTCTTCGGGATGCACGCGAAAGCGTGCGCCGAGCAAATCTTTCAGCGCGATCGTGAACGGCGTCGACGTGAGCACGTGAGACGCGCTCTAGAACGGCGGGCCGGCCGCGGCGGCGACTTCCGGCGCAAGGGATCCAACGCGGCGCGCAGATTCGCCGCAACGGCGCGACGTCGGAAAGACCTTGCGCGGGTTGCACAGTCCGCGGTCGCCGAACGCCGACTTGACGCGCGCCATCAACTCGAGATCAGCCGGCGCGAATTGCACGGCCATGCAATCGCGCTTTTCGAGGCCGATGCCGTGCTCGCCCGACACGCTGCCGCCGCGCTCGACGCATGCGCGCAGAATCGCCTCGCCGGCCATCACGGCGCGGTCGGTCTCGCCAGGTTTGCTCTCGTCGAAGAGGATGAGCGGATGCAGGTTGCCGTCGCCCGCGTGGAAGACATTGGCGATGCGCAAGTCGTAGCGCTGGCTGATCGCAGCGACCTCGCGCAGCATCTCGGGCAGCAGACTGCGCGGAATCACGCCGTCCTGGACGTAGTAGTTGCGGCTGAGCCGGCCCATCGCGCCGAACGCTCCCTTACGGCCCTTCCAAATGCGCTCGCGCTCATCAGCGGTTGCCGCAAAGCGCACCTCGCGCGCGCGGTTGCGCCGGCAGACGTCGCGCACCGCGCCTGCCTGCTCGTCGACCGCTGCAGCCAGACCGTCCACCTCGACGATGAGGATCGCATCGGCATCGGTCGGAAAGCCCGCGTGCGCGAATTCTTCAACCGCGTTCGTCGAGAGGCGATCCATCATCTCAAGCGCTCCCGGGATGATCCCGGCGCCGATGATGCTCGAAACCGTTTGCGACGCGTCTTCGACGGAATCGAACACCGCCATGAGCGTGCGCGACGACTGCTGGATCGGCGTGAGCTTCACGACGATCTTGGTGACGATGCCGATCGTGCCTTCAGAGCCGACGAAGACCCCGAGCAAGTCGTAGCCGGGGACGTCGACCGTCTTGCCTCCCAGCCACACCAGCTCGCCATCCGGCGTGACGATCTCGACGCCGAGCGTATGGTTGGCGGTCACCCCGTACGCAAGGCAATGCAGCCCGCCCGAGTTCTCAGCGACGTTGCCGCCGATCGTGCACGCGGATTGGCTGGACGGGTCGGGGATGTAGCATAGCCCGTGGCGGCGCACGGCCGCGGTGATGTCGGCGTTGATCACGCCGGGCTCGACGACCGCCAGCCGGTTTTCAACGTCGACCTCGAGCATGTGATGTAAACGTGCGGTCGAGATCACAACGCCGCCGAGCTCGGCGATGGCGCCGCCGGACAGTCCGGTGCCCGCGCCGCGCACGACGTACGGATAGCCGCGGTCGTTGCACGCCGCGACTATCTGCGCTATCTCTTCGGCCGATCCGGGCACCACAACAACTTCGGGCAGCGCTTGATCGAACGATGCATCGTAACCGTAGTTGCGAAGATCGCCTGCAGCGGTCAGCGTGTGACGGCTGCCGACGATGGCTTCAAGACGCCGGATAAAAGCCGCATCCATGGGCAACGGCGAGACTTCGCGCTCGATGACGCCTGCGACCTCCGAAGGGCCATTTCCGGACAGCGCGAACGCTAAGCCCGCTTATGCGGATCGCACAAGTCGAATGCACGCCGCGCCAGGAGGTGTACAATCCGGGCGACGTGCTCAATGTGGCGGTCCGCTTCCGCGACAGTTTTGTCGGCCAGTGTGAAGCGGGCTTGATCCGGCGGGATGGTGCGGCGCAGCCGCTGCCGGCCGATTTCAAACGCAACGTCTTGGCGCGCAGCTCAAACCGGTTGTACGAAGGTCAGATCCAGGTGCGCGAAGATCAAATCGGTGCGTGCATCCTTCTCGTACGCCTCACGCCGGTGAAGGGCGAGGCTGAAACTGTGCCCGCGGGAGAGCAGATCATCGAAGTGCGGCCGTTGCGCCCGTAGGGGTGCAGGAGTCATCGCCGCCACCCACAAACGGCGCGCTCGATTCGAGCGGCCAGACGAAAACTACAACGGTTCGGGCACCAATTGCGGAGGACGACACCATGAGGCGGAAACCGAGAAAAGGCGGAGCCAGGAAGAGGGCGACCGCACGAAAGATCAAGCGGCGGGCCGCGAGGACAAAACGTCGCGTCAAACGCGTCTCCAGAAGGGTGAAACGTAAAGTTAGGCGCGCCGGACGCAAGGTCAAGCGCGCCGTGAGGCGAGCCAAGGTGAAACGCGCACTGGGTGCGGCGGGGGCCGCCGCCGCGAAACGTCCAACACCCGTCCACAAACCGCCGGCAGCGGAAGAAAACGGTCCCGTGAACGGCGACATGGTAGTAGAAGAATACGAAGAGGACGAGTTCGAGGAAGAGCCATTCGGCGAGGAAGAGGAAGAGTTCCACCCCGAGACCTCTGAAGATTACTAACGATTAAGCATGACAGAAGGGCGCGCCCGCAAGACGCGCTCTTTTTCATTCGTAGCACTCGAGCTCGCGTCGGTCAACGTAGCACTCGAGCGAATGCTCGAGTCGGATTACGTCGCGGCCGAATTTATTCGACCGCGTGCATACGCCTCGCGAGTGTCGGGCAAGTGCGCAAACGCCCCGCGCTTTTGGAGCCACCACAAGACCGCGAAGCCCGCGGCGAGGGCGATCGAGCCGGCAAGACCACCTTCCGGTCCGAATGCTCCCCCGAAAAAGATGTTCGGCGTCGTCGCGGTCTGCGCGAGAGCGGACGGAAACGAGTAGCCGCTCACCGGCGCACCGAGGATCGGACCTTCGAAGAGATTCCAAGCGAAATGCTGACCCCACGCCAGCCACAACGAGCGCGTCCACAGCACCGACACGCACGCCCATAACCCGTCGCCCGCGATGTTCAGCCACGCGACCCAGCGGTGCTCTGCGAAATGCGGATTGCTGGCATGGACGAGGGCGAACAACAGCGAGGTGATGATTGCCGCGGGCCAAAACCCGGCCTCCTCCCACAGATTCTGCAGCGTGTAACCGCGAAACGGCATCTCCTCCGCAAGCGCCGCGACGAAGAAGAGCGCCGCTCCCGTGGCGATACCGGCGACTCCGCGCGCCGAGAACTCAAATCCGGCGACGTGCGTGCCGCCCGAGATCAATTCGATCGCGAAGATGAGCAGCTGCATGCCCGCGCCGAGGAGTATGCCGAGCAGCAGCAGCCGCAACCATTGCGTACGGAACGTCAAACCGAGCGAATCAATGCTGCGGCGATCGATCGTTGTGCGCAAGAGGAACGCGACGGACACGGTCGACACGACGAGACCTGCGTACACGATCCACGGCGGCGTGTCGATGAACGCCGCTTCCGGTCCTTTGAAGAGCGCGTAGACGTTGCCGATCGTCACCGCGACTAAGAGCCAAACAAAAAAGACCGCGACCGCGTAGACGAGCACCCGAAGGGTAGGTCGCAGCCTGTTATCCTTGAGGAAGATGCGTTCGAGCACTACGCCGCTCGTTTGGCGCGCGCGGAGGGCGCGCCTTTCGGGCCTTGAACAACGTTCTATGCGAACGGACGTGGGCGTCTCTAAAACCGAGCTCAATCTATGGACAGCCTTCATGGACGAAGCCAAAACGCATCGTCTGTATAGCGCGTACGCGCTGCAAGCGCTGGCGGAAGGCCATCCCGAAGCGGCCGAGGCGTTTATGGAAGCAGCCGGCGATGAGATCGTGCACGCCATCATGCATCTGCGCGCACTCGGCGCGGTCAAAAGCACGACGCAAAATTTGCGCCAGGTCATCGAGCACGAAACGCTGGAGACGAGCCTCACATACCCGCGCTACATCGCGGAAGCGCGATCGGAAGGACGCAGCGACGCGATCGCCGGCTTCGAATTGGCGTTGGAGCGCGAGCGGCAACACGTAAAACTGTTCGAGGACGCGCTCGCTGCGGTCGAGAGCAAGAACGGCGCGGGCACCGACGATGTGCGCAGCGCGCTGTTTGCGCCGCCGGAACCCCGGCCTCAAGAAGCCGGGACTACATCATTTGCTCGCGCGCATCGGACCGCGAGCGGGGTCGAGAAGATGAGCGGCCCGGCCGAGGTGAGCGAGGAACGAGAGCGGATCGCGTCGCGCACGCGCATCGGCGCGTTCGTCTTCGGTGCGCAAGACGGCTTGCTGACGACGGTCAGCGTGGTTTCAGCGTTCTTCGGCGCGCAGCAGCCGAACACGAACATCTTGCTGGCCGGCATCGCCACCGGAGTCGCCGGCATGGTCGCGATGACGGCCGGGCAGTATCTCTCATCGAAAGCGCAGTCGGAAGTGCAGCGCTCGGAGGTCGAACGCGAGATGCGCGAGTTGAGCGAGCATCCGGCTGAAGAACTCGCGGAGCTCGTGGAGATCTACCGCCTCCAGGGGATGGCGCCCGAGCAGGCACGCGATGCGGCGCTCTCAGTGGCCAAGGATCCGAAGAAGATGCTCGAGGTCATGGCGCGCTCCGAGCTCGGCCTCGAGATCGAGCCGCCCAGTAATCCCCTCAAGGACGCGGCCGTCATGGCGCCGTCGTTCATGCTCGGCGCGATCGTGCCGATACTGCCGTACGTCTTCGCAAACCACACGCCGGCGTTCGTCGCGTCGATCCTGCTCGCGTGTCTGGCGCTGTTCGGCATCGGCATCGTCAAGGCGCGCGTGGCGGACGCGAATCCGTGGCGCTCGGGCCTCGAGCAATTCCTCATCGGCGCAGGCGCGGGCGTTATCGGTTGGGCGGTCGGCACGCTCGTGCCAAACCTCTTCGGCATACGGCTCGTCAGCTAAAAGCCGCTACGGTCTATCGTCGACCCAGACCGAGCCTTCGGGTGTGTGTTCCTTCTTCCAGATCGGCGCAATGCGTTTGAGCCGGTCGATCGCGTAACGACAGGCATCAAAAGCTGCCGCGCGGTGCGGCGCGGACACCGCGATCACGACGCTCACATCGCCGACCTCGAGCGAGCCGACGCGATGATGGATCGCGACGTCCGTGATCTGGAACTGCTTGCGCGCCTCGGCCGCGATATCAGCGAAGACGCGCTCGACCATTTCCGGATACGCTTCGTACTCGAGCAGCGTCACCTTGTGACCGCGCGCTTCGTCGCGCACGCGACCGACGAACGTCACGATCGCGCCCGAACTCTGTTGTGAGATGATCTCGGCCGCGAGGTGCTCGTCGAGCGGTTCGGGCGTGAGGACGAAATGCCGCGCGCTCATCCGCCGGCCACCGGCGGCAACAATGCGAGTTCGTCGCCTTCGTGCAATGGAGCGTCTGGCGGCGCGTGCTCGCGGTTGACCGCAAATGCGATCGCGCCGGCCGGCGCCTCGAGTTGGGGGTGCGCGGCGGCCAATCGCGCGAGCGCGTCTTGCGCGGTCGTGCCTTCGGGAACGTCGGCCTCGAGGGAAGAGCGGCCCATGGTTTCGCGTTGGGACGCGAACAGCCGCACGGTGATGCGCACGCAGCAAAATACGGCGCACGCAAGGCCGTCTCCCTGGCCGTGCGCGCTAGGAGTTACCGGCGCCCTAGTTGTAGGGCCTGTGCTCCGACGCACGTGTAGCGCTCGAGCGCAGCTCGAGTAAGATGTAGCACTCGAGCGCAGCTCGAGTTTTCTTGGAGGAACGATCATGCCGTTCACAGTGCCCGATCTCCCTTACCCCTACGACGCGCTCGAACCGCACATCGACAAAGAAACGATGATGCTGCACCACGACAAACACCATGCGGCATACGTGACCAATCTCAACGCGGCGATCGACAAACATCCCGAGCTCGCGAGCAAGTCGGCGTACGATCTCATCGGAGATCTGAACGCCGTGCCCGAAGACATCCGCACCGCCGTGCGCAACAACGGCGGCGGTCACGTCAACCACACGATGTTCTGGAGCATCATGGGTCCACGCGCCGGCGGCGACCCGAAAGGCGCGCTCGCGGATGCCATTACGAGCACGTTCGGCAACTTCGACGCGTTCAAGAACCAGTTCAACGATGCCGGTCTCAAACAATTCGGCAGCGGCTGGGCGTGGTTGGTCCTCACCAACGACGGCAAGCTGCAGATCGTGAGTTCGCCGAACCAGGACAATCCGATGTCCTCCGGCTCGCGCCCAGTTCTGGGCAACGATGTCTGGGAGCACGCCTACTACCTGAAGTATCAAAACCGCCGCGTCGACTACCTCAAGGCCTGGTGGAGCGTCGTCAATTGGGAAGCGGTCGCCAAACGCTTCGAACAAGCCAAGAAATACGCGGGGCGATGAGCGGACTGCTTTCGGGAAAGACCGCGCTCGTGATGGGCGTGGCCAATCGCTGGAGCATCGCCTATGCGATCGCGAAAGCGCTGCACACGCACGGCGCTCGCCTCGCGCTCACGTACGAGGGTGAACGCACGCGCGATGAAGTCGAGAAGCTCGCCGGCGAGCTGGGAGGCGCGCTCACAGCGCAATGCGACGTCGCCAAAGACGAAAGCATAGCAGCGCTGCGGTCTGCGCTTGAAGGCCGCGACGTAAAGCTCGACGTGCTCGTCCACAGCCTGGCGTTCGCGCGAAAAGAAGAACTCGCGGGCAAGTATTACGCCACCTCGCGTTCAGGCTTTGGGATGGCGCTCGACATCAGCGCATACTCGCTCGCCGCGCTGTGCCGCGAGCTGTCGCCGGTCATCCGCGACAACGGCTCGGTGATGGCGATGACGTATCTCGGGTCGGTGCGCGCGGTGCAGAACTACAACATTATGGGTGTCGCCAAAGCCGCCCTCGAGGCCTCCGTGCGCTATCTCGCGGTCGACATGGGCGATCGCGGCATTCGCGTGAACGGGATCTCCGCAGGCCCGATCAAGACTGCGTCAGCGCGCGCGGTCAGCGGCTTCAGCAACATCCTGAGCGAAGTGGCGCAGCGCTCACCGCTCAAACGCAATGCGATGGCGGAAGACGTGGCGAACGTCGCGGTGTTTTTCGCCAGCGATCTGTCATCGCTGGTCACCGGACAAGTGCTGTATGTCGACGCCGGCTACAGCATTATAGGAATCTAACATTTCCGAGCTCTCTTCGCTCGCTCGGAACACTACAAACACGCTGACGAAAAGGTCACGCGCATGCGGATGGACAACCTTTCGGCTCCGCCGCAGGCGAGAGGGGGACGGTGAATGGGCCTTACCTGGCAAGATGTCGAGGACATAGGATTCGAATTGGCGCAGGCCCATCCGGACGACGATCCCGCTCAGGTCGCGCTGCCTGAATTGCTGCAACTCGTGACCGACCTCGACGACTTCGAGGATGATCCCGAGCGAGTCGACGAGCAGACGTTGGCGCGCATCGCCGCTGCCTGGCGCGAGGAGTTCGCTTCCAAGGCGTAAGCAGCTCATGGACCGACTCGGCCTGTTTCCACTGCGCACCGTGCTCCTGCCCGGTGCGACGTTGCGTTTGCACATCTTTGAAGACCGTTACAAACGGCTGATTTCGGGCTGCCTGGAAAGCGGCGAACCGTTCGGCGTCGTGCTCGATCGCAACGCGCGTGAGGTGGGCGAGGACCTCGACCCTGCAGGTTTCGGCACGACCGCCCATATCGGCGAAGTCGCTCGTTTGCCGCAAGGCCGCTTCCTCATCGCGACGCGCGGCCACCGCCGCTTTCGAGTCGAACGCGTCCTCGCCACGAAACCTTTTTGGAGCGCCGAGGTAAGCTACGTAGGCGAACCGATCGGCCCCGGTGACGCGGCAACCCTCCAAGCCATCGCGGCCGAACGGTTCACCGATTACCTCCGTGCTCTGCTCGCCTTGTTCGGTCGCGAGCTCGAGCGCATCGAGATGCCCGAAGAGGCAGCGGCTGAATCGTACCTCATCGCCGAAACCCTCCAGGTCGACGGACCGACCAAGCAGCGCTTGCTCGAGATTCCGACAGCACTCGCGCGACTGCGCGCGGAACTCGGCTTGTTGGATCGCGAAACCACAAAGTTGCGCGACATGGCCGAGCGCGGCGTGCGCGTCGACGCGGTAGCGGTCTCGCGCCCCACGCTGCCCGTTCGTTTTTCGCGCAATTGAGCGCCGCCAAAGGCGCGCGCGAGATCTCCCAGTTGCGCCGGCGGCTTGCCGCGCGCACGCGGCGCGCAATCGAACAGCCAGGCACGCGCAGCGCTGCAGTGCTCGTGCCGCTCGTCGGCGCGGAGGACGATCTGGCGCTGCTCTGCTTCGAGCGCACGCAGGAAGTGATGGAGCACAAAGGCGAGATCTGCTTGCCGGGCGGTTCGATCGAATTGCGCGACGCGAACGCGACCGAAGCAGCGCTGCGCGAAGCAAACGAAGAATTGGGCGTGCCGCCCGAGGCGGTGAACGTGCTCGGCGTGCTCGACGACGTGCACACGGCGGTGAGCGGCTACGTGATCACGCCGATCGTCGGCCACCTGCCGAAAATGCCGGCGATCGTTCCCGATCCGCTCGAAGTCGCACGAACGCTCGTCGTGCCGATGGATGAGCTGCGCCGGCCCGAAGTACACGGCACCATCATGCGCGAATGGCGCGGATCGATGCGCGAGGTCCACTACTTCGACGTTTCGGGCGGCAAGATTTGGGGCGCCACGGCCAGGATTCTCTACAATCTGCTCCAGGTGTGGAGCGGAGAGGCAACTCCGATATGAATGCAGTCAAGATTTGCGAGCGCTGCGGCAAGCAGCCGGCGGCGGGCGTCGCGCCCTCGCTCCACGGCGGCCGCTTTGCGCTCGCGAGCCTGTGCGCTCAGTGCTTGTCCGATCAAACCAAGGCAAGCCTCGCGTTCGCAGGCGGCGCAGCCATCGCCGCTCTTGCGGTTGGACTGACCGCGGCGCTCGTCGGCGAGCGGCTTGCACGCAAAGCGGACGAGCCCGTGCCGCAGCCGCAATCGCCTACCCGCACCATTTTTGGCGGCGCCGGCCGCACGCCGACGCTCAACGCATATTCGCGCGACTTGAGCCGCCAGGCCGCGGAAGGCAGACTCGATCCGGTGGTCGGGCGCGATGCGGAGATCGAGCGCATCGTCCGCATCCTGGCGCGGCGCACGAAGAACAACCCGGTGCTCATCGGCGATGCGGGCGTCGGCAAGACCGCGATCGTCGAAGGGCTCGCGCAGCGCATCGTGCAGGGAAACGTGCCGCGCTCGCTCGCCGGCAAACGCATTCTGGCGCTGACGTTCGCTGGCGTCGTCGCCGGCACCAAGTACCGCGGCGAATTCGAAGCGCGCCTGCACCGGATGTTGGATGAGCTGTCGCGCGCGAACGATGTGATCGTCTTCATCGACGAGCTCCACACGATTGTCGGCGCGGGCAGCGCCGAAGGCTCGACCGTCGACGCCGCCAACATGCTCAAGCCGGCGCTCGCGCGCGGCGAGATCCGATGCATCGGCGCCACCACGTTCGATGAGTACCGGCGCTACATCGAAAGCGATGAGGCGCTGGAACGCCGCTTCGCCCCGGTCGTGATCGAAGAGCCGTCAGCCGAGAGCGCGCTCGCGATGCTCGCTGCCAGCCGCGAGCGTTACGAACGCCACCACGGCGTGCGCATCGGGGACGATACGCTCAAGGCCGCAGTCTCGCTCTCCTCGCGTTATATCGCCGATCGCAACATGCCCGACAAGGCGTTCGACGTCCTCGACGAGGCGGCGGCGATGGTTGCCTTGCGCGGCGGGGCGGCCGTCGGGCGTGAAGATGTCGCGCGAGTGGTTTCCGGCTGGACCGGCATTCCTGTCGAGACCGTGGGCGGCGGCGAAGCCGAGCGCTTGCTCAACTTCGAATCGTTGCTGCGCGAGCGGGTCGTCAGCCAAGACGCGGCGCTGCGCGCGGTCGCCGAGTGCGTGCGCCGAGCGCGCGCCGGCATCAGAGAGCACCGCGGACCGCTCGCCGCTCTGTTGTTCGTTGGACCGACGGGCGTCGGCAAGACCGAAACGGCGCGCGCCATCGCCGCCGCGCTCTTCGGCAGCGATGAGGCGCTGCTGCGCTTCGACATGTCGGAGTTCTCGCAAGCGCAATCCGTAACGCGTCTGATCGGCGCACCGCCCGGCTATCTCGGCCACGATCGCGCCGGCGAATTGACCGAGGCGGTGCGCAGGCGTCCGTACAGCGTCGTCCTGTTCGATGACATCGACCGCGCGCACCCGGAAGTGCTCGACCTCATGCTGCAACTGCTCGACAACGGGCGGCTGAGCGACGCGCGATCGCGTTCGGTCGATTTCCGCAACGCGCTCATCATCCTCACCGCGAACGCGCCGGCAAGCGGCGACTTCGCCCAGCTCGGTTCGCACATCTCGCACGAATTGCTCAACCGGCTCGACGACGCGGTCGTGTTCCACCAGCTGGGGCGCGAGGACATCAGAGCGATCGCGCAGCGCCAAGTCGCGGCGATCTCTGCCGCGGCGGCGGAGCAAGGCGTCGAACTGCACGTCTCTGAAGCCGCGCTCGACGCGCTCGCCGCCGACGCAGACGACCAACGCCAAGGGGCTCGCCTTGTCCGCCGCGTGGTCGAACGCCGGCTAGGGACGCCGCTCGCCAACGCTCTGCTGGCCGGCGACTTCTCGCGCGGAGATCGCGTGAAGGCGGACGTGCGGCCCAAGGGAGAAATCGGGTTCGAAAAATGCGATTCGTCGTCCTAATCGACTACACAGACATGGATGCGCGCAGCCGCGCGCTCGAGGCTCACAGGGCCCACCTCGCCGCAGGCCGCGAAAGCGGCGCGGTCGCTGAATCCGGTCCGTTCGCCGATGGAAAAGGCGGGATGTACGTGCTCGAAGTGCCGGACGAGCGCGCCGCGCGCGCGTTCGTCGACGCCGATCCGTACCACACGCAAGCGAAGTTGAAGATGACGGTCCGGCTGTGGCAGAGCGTTCGAGGAAAGACTCCGTAGCTGTGGTGACCGCAGCATGGTGACCGCTCGATTCGACGCCGTCGCCGAAGCCACCGACACATTTAAGAAGTTATTCCAAAAACGCAACTGGCTCTTGATCTTGCCGTACGTGGCCGGCCAGTTCCTAATCGGTTCTCTGGTCGGCGCTTTCGCGCTCGCGTTCTACATCGCGCTCTTCTCGCAGGTCGTCACTCGGGCCGCGCCGCCGTCGAACATGACTCCGCTCGTCGTGATGTTCGGCGTTGGGCTCACGATCTTTATCCTTTTCGCAGTCGTGGTCTACGACTTCGTCTATGGTTGGACGCTGGCTGCCGCGGAGCCGATCTGGACCGGCAGCGATCCGGCGCTCGATCGCGGTCTTCGCCGCGCCGCCGCCACGTTTGGGCAGCTGATCCTCTTCCAGATTCTCATCACGCTCTTGGCGATCGTGTCGCTGCTCATCGTCGTCGGACCGATCATCGTCGCCGTGCTAGCGATCTACGCCTCGCCCTACATCGTGCTAGGTGGGCGCTCTGCCACCCAAGCGATCGGCGATTCATTCAGACTCGCGAGCGAGAACCTCGGTGCGACGCTCACGCTCGTGCTGGCGTTCATCGTGGTTTGGCTGTGCGCGGTCGCGGCCATACTGCTCACGATCTTCATACCGTTCGGTCCGATTGCGATCGCCTGCGTCTTACGCGCCTATGTCGCGCTGGCCATCGAGCGTTTCTATCTCCTCCTAGCGCCGCATGCAGGTGCCCCACCGATTCCAGTCGTCCCCGCGACCTCAGTTTAAAAAAGAAGGCCGCGCCCGAGAGCGCGGCCCGACCTTGATTGTTGTAGTGTTCCGAGCGAGCACCATTAATGTAGTGTTCCGAGCGAGCGAAGCGAGCTCGGACGCGCCTACGCCGAGTAGGCCTTCAGGATGTCGTGGATCCGCGACGTGATCGCGAGCGAGTCATCCCATTTACGCTGCCACAAGTTCCGCCCAAAAATCAGGCCTGTGACGCCCGCCTCCATGGCGATGCGCACTTTGTGGAGCAGATCGTCATCGCCCATCTTGCTGCCGCCCGACAGAAGCACGAGCGTCTTGCCGGCCGACTTGACGACCTTCGCGATCGCGGCTTCGTCGCTGACGTTGAGCGTGTTGTACGGCTTCGGTTGCTTGTCGAGGTTCTCGCCGACCTTCGGTTCGTTGAGCTTCACGACGTCGGCGCCCATCTCGCACGCGACGCGTGCGGCGTAGTCCACCGCGTACAGCGAATCTTGGCCGCCTTTTTCCTTGATCGCCTTGCCGCGGGGATATGACCACACGATCAACGGCATGCCGGAGCGCTCGCACTCCTTGCGCACGCCGTCCAATTGCGCGATGTCGTCGGCCTGGCGCGGGCTTCCGACGTACAAGGTGTAGCCGACCGCATCGGCGCCCAAGCGCACGGCATCGTCCACGCTCGACGTCATCGGCGAGAACGGCTCGTCGTCGCTCGGAATGTTCGTCTTGCCGTTGACCTTGAGGATCAAGGGTATCTTGCCGGCGTGCGGCGCGAAATATTTCTCGGCCAGACCGATGTGGCACGCGACGCCCGAAAAGTCGCCCTCGATCGCCAGCCGGAAGATGTAGTCCTGGTCGAGGCTGTCAGGATTGTCGAAGAAATCGACCGGCCCATGCTCGAGTCCCTGATCGATGGGCAAGAGGAGCAGAGTACCGTTCGCCGGGCCGTACTCGTACAGAAGGCGGTGCAGGCGCGCGCGCTTGCCGGGCGAGATCGAGAGATCAGCGAGCGTGGTGCGGCGAACCTTGGTCAGCATGGGCAAACCTCCAGCGAGCATGGCGGAGTGCGGGCCTGCAACATTCTGCGCAGCGCCGTCAGCCACCTAGCCTGGTTGAATGCGACGCTTGCGGCGGAAGACCAGCCTGTCAAGCGCGATTGCGTTCACGGGCAAGACGACGCACGCCAAACTCATCACCGCCGCCAGTATATCGAATCCCGTCCATGCGCTCAGCGTGCTGAACGAGCCTTTCGCGGCGAAGTAATTGAGAGCCAGAAACACGCCGCCCAAGCCGCCGAGTCTGGTCAGCAGTCCGAAAAAGAGCGAGATGCCGACGAGAGTCTCGCCCCACGCGACGAGATGAGCGAAGAGAACCGGGTTCGTCAACACGGTGTTGACGATGAAATCGTGATAGCGTCCGCTCGTGTCCTTGATCATGCCCTGCACGATCTGAACCATCATGCCATCTGGGGACGCCCAATTTGGATTGCGTAGTTTATCAAGACCATGGCTGGCCCACAACAATCCGGCGTAGAGCCGCAGCAGTAAGAGCCAAAAGCTTGACCAACGAGATATCATCGCCATGCGCACCGCTTTTGTCTGGATGACTCGTACTCCCTACCTGTATCGGGCATTGAGAAGAAAGCGCGTAGCCGCGTCTAATTAACCTATCGTGGAATTGTTCGATATCACAGTCGTCGGGGGCGGTCCGACCGGTCTCTTCGCCCTGTTCTATGCCGGCATGCGCGGCGCCAAGGCCAAGGTGATCGACGCATTGCCCGAGCTCGGCGGCCAGCTCTATGCGTTGTACCCAGAGAAGTACATCTACGATATGCCGGGCATACCCGCGATCACCGGCCAAGCGCTAGTCGACCAGTGCGTGGAACAGGCCTTCCAATGGGAGCACAAGCGCTGCCTTGGGGAACGCGTCACCAGCGTTGAAAAACTCGCGGACGGGAACATCAAGTTGGTCACGGACAAAGCGGAGCACTTGAGCAAGATCGTCATTCTCGCCAACGGCATCGGCGCGTTCACGCCGCGGCGCCTTGCCGCGCCGACCGCCGCGTCATTCGAAGGCAAAGGCCTGACGTACTACGCGCGCAACTTCGACGTCTTCGCCGGGCAGCGCGTGGTCATCGTCGGCGGCGGCGACTCCGCCGTGGATTACGCGCTCGCGATCGCTTCCCGCGCGAAGTCGGTGCACCTCGTGCATCGCTCGAATTTTCGCGCCCACCCGCACACCGTCGATCAGTTGCGCGCTTCGACCGTGACGATCCATCAACCCGATCACGAAATCAAGGAAGTACACGGCGATGATGCGGTGCGCGCTGTGACGATCGTACAGACGAAGACCAAGGCCGAGCAGATGGTCGATTGCGACATCATCCTGTGCGCGCTTGGCTTTGTTTCAGATCTCGCCGAAGTGAAGAAGTGGGGAATCGAGCTCGAGGGCAACGGCATCAAGGTCAACACCGAGACGCAAGAGACGAGCATCAAGGGTGTCTATGCGGCCGGAGACGTCGTCGCGCACGCGGGCAAGCTCAAGCTGATCGCGTGCGGCACGTCGGAGGCGGCCATCGCGGTGAATCAGGCGATGAACTACATGGATCCCAACCAGAAAGTGCAGCCCGTGCACTCGAGCAATCTCACGCTGCCGATTTCAGCCAAGGTCGGCGCGAAGCCGTGATCGCCGCCATCGCGGCAGCGGCGGCGCTGAGCCATCCGGCGGCGCAAAGCCTTCCCGCCGATCTGCACGCGCGCAAGCTCCTGCAGCAGATGGTCGCGGCCAATGCCGGCGTCAAGTCGTACATCGTGCGCTGTCATCTCGAAGCAGCGGTGCGCGTCTACGTGCACGTGCACCTCGGCCTAGACGCGACCTACTATTTCAAGCAGCCGGACAAGGCGCAAGTGCGCTTCGACAGCGTGCCGGAACTCGCAAAGGACTTCAAGGACTTTTATGCGTCAGCCGGCACGCCGGCGACGTGGCCGCAGACGTATCTGATAACGCTTGACCCGCCGAAACCGGACCAGCCCGGCATGGCGCTCCTGCACCTCACGCCCAAGCAGCGCGGCAGCCTCGCGTACGCCGTCCTCGAGGTCGACACGCAGACGTTCGGCGTCGTGCGCCAGCAATGGTTCTACACGGATGGTTCGACGATCGACGTCGAGCAGCAGAACGAATTAGGACCGAGCTACGTGCTGCCCAAACATCAAGTCGCGGATTTCAGTTTTCCTCATTACAAGGCGCACGTCATCGCCGACTTCGGCGACTACCAGCTCAACGTGCCCATCGACGACTCCGTCTTCACGAACAGCAAGTAGACGTAGCGTTCCGAGCGAGCGCAGCGAGCTCGGAGAACCGGACAACGAAACGCGACTACGGCGCTAGGTCGTGCGCGCCGCCGTGCTCGCCGCCGGTGCGCCGGTGAGCAGCGTGTAGAACCGCTGGACAGCTAAGATGCAAAATGCTCCCAGCAGCGCGCCGACCGCCAGCGCGACCAACTGCCCAAGGATCGGGATGAACCCAAGGATCGCGTTGATGATCGCGGAGGCGACGCCAAGCACGATGAATGCTAAGAACAAGATCCCAGTAGGTCCGAAGTTGTCCTTCGCAAGGTTGATCGAGGCCCCGATCGCCCCGGTACCGCTCTGGTTGCCCTGCATGATGTACGGTACGCAATAGACGCAGAACAACCCCACGAGGATCGGCACGAGAATTGTCCACCAGAGCAGGCCGAACACGAGCGCAAGAATGATGCCGAGCACCGCTAAGGGACCAACCTTGGCCAATGCTTTGTTGAGGCCCCCGCCGATGTCCACTTCGCTGCCTTGCCATACAGGTTCGGCTGCGGCATACGCCCACGCATAACCGAGCAGCGCGACGATGACCGCGACGAAACACAGGACGACGAACACAAATCCCAAGCCGCTGAAAAGCAGGCCCAAGATGCCGGCGCCGTGGGACGCGCCTCCCGACAGGATCGCCGCCATTCCGCCGCCCGCGAGTAAGGAGCCGAACGCTATGACGACTCCGATCGCGATGATGATGCCGGCGACAAGAGAACCGACAAGAATCGGAACCGCCAGCATCAAGTTGTTTTTTTGGAACAGCAGCTGGAAAGACTTCTGCAGCTCAGCCACCGCGTCGAATTGAGCAGCCATCGCGCCTCCCCGATCTCACAGATTCGAAACAGCGAAAAGACCTTTCCACAAGATTCGGCGTGGCCTTCGAGCGGAGACTTGTTTCCCCTTGCACACGCCAAGCCCGGGAAACGCGCGGCATCCCGCAGAACGGAAACAATCCCAACCATATGTGCGCAGTTACGCTGACCGACCCGCTGACCATCGGCGGACGCGAGTTCCGCTCGCGACTCATCGTGGGCACAGGAAAGTTCTCGAGTCCGGAAGTGATGGCCGATGCGCTCGGCGCATCGCAGACCGAAATCGTGACGGTTGCGCTGCGCCGCGTCGACCTCGACGCTCCGCGCGATCCGATCATGTCATTCATCGACCGCGAGCGCTACCTCATCATGCCGAACACATCCGGCGCAACGGACGCTGAAGAGGCCGTGCGCCTGGCTCGCTTGGCGCGTTCGTCCGGAATGCCGCCCTTCATCAAGGTTGAAGTCATCCCAGATCCGCGCTACCTCATGCCAGATCCGGTCGAAACGCTGCGCGCCTGCGAAACGCTCGTCGCCGACGGCTTCACCGTGCTGCCCTACATCCATGCAGACCCCGTGCTCGCCAAGAAACTCGAAGAAGCCGGCGTTGCTGCCGTCATGCCGCTTGCCGCGCCGATCGGGTCCGGTCGCGGGCTCAAGATGGAAGCTGCGATCGCAATGATCATCGAGCAAGCCGGCGTGCCGGTCGTGGTCGACGCGGGCTTAGGCGTGCCCTCGCATGCCGCCGCTGCGATGGAGATGGGCGCCGACGCCGTGCTCGTCAACACAGCGATCGCAACGGCCGCGAATCCCGCGCGCATGGCGCGCGCCTTTGCGCTCGGCGTCGAAGCCGGTCGCGCTGCGTGCCTCGCGGGCCGCGCGCCTGAACTCTCCGCCGCGTCGGCATCGAGTCCGCTCACCGGCTTTCTCGCTCCGCACGGCGGATGACGGACATGCCGTTTTCCAACGCGTTCGATCCGAGTGCCATCAGCGGCTTGTTGGCCCGCACTTGCGGCGCTCGCCGCGAGGAGATCCTCGCCGCAGCCGCCACCCGTGCGCCGACGCTCGAGAGCGCCGCGCGGCTGCTCGCGCCCGCCGCCGACGACGAGGTCGAGGCGCTGGCCCAACTCGCGCACCGCGCAACGGTCGCGCGCTTCGGCAAGACGATCGGCATCTACGCGCCGCTCTATCTCTCGAACGAGTGCGTCTGCACGTGCACGTACTGCGGCTTCTCGATGGGGCTGCCCATCAAGCGCCGCACCCTGCGCATCGATGAGGTCGTTCGCGAAGCGCACGCTCTCGCGCGGCGCGGCATCCGCAATATCTTGTTGGTGTCGGCGGAGCACCCGAAGCGCGTCAACCCCGAGTACGTCGCGCAATGCGTGCGCGAAACCAAACGAGTCGTGCCGTATGTCGGCTTGGAGATCGCCGCGGCGGACGAGCCCGATTACGGCCGCTACGTCGCCGCCGGTTGCGACGGCGTCGTCCTCTATCAAGAGACCTACGATCGGGCGATCTACGCGGAGCACCACCTCGCTGGTCCGAAGAAACGCTTTGATTGGCGCCTCGACGCTCCGCAGCGCGCGTCGCGCGGAGGAGCTCGGCACCTTGGGATCGGGGCGCTGCTCGGTCTCGCTGACTGGCGTTTCGACGTGCTTTCGCTCGTTGCGCACGCACGCTGGCTGGAGCGCCACTGCTGGCGCTCTCAGATCAATGTTTCAGTGCCGCGCATCAACCGCGCTGAGGGCGGCTATCTGCCGCGCCGGCCTGTGAGCGATCGAGACTTCGTGCACATCATCCTGTTCTTGCGGCTCGCACTGCCGACAGCCGGCATCGCCCTCTCAACGCGGGAGTCGCCAGACCTGCGCGACCGGCTCGTGCCGCTCGGCATCAGCCTGATGAGCGCAGGTTCGAGCACGGAGCCCGGCGGCTACAGCCGGCCGGGAGAAGCCGGCGAGCAGTTCGAGCTCGAAGACACGCGCTCGCCTGCGGCGGTCGCCGCGCGCCTGCGCGAGCTCGGCTACGAGGCGGTTTTCAAGGATTGGGAGCACATGACAAGCGTCCGGCCCGGTAGCCCCGCGCTCTTGAGCGCGGGCGCCGGGACCACACGGCTGGGAGTAGCGGCGAGTTGACGGTGATCAGATTCTCGGCAAACGGCAAAGCCAAGATCGCGAACCCCGGCACGACCGTTGCCGATCTGCTCGCCGCTGCGGCGCTCGCACCAATGCTGGTGGTCGTCGAGTACAACGGCATGCCGCTCGAGCGAGAAAGTTTTGGCGCCACGCTCGTGCGCGAGGGCGATCGGATTGAGATCGCGCAGATGGTGGGAGGAGGATAACGTGAGCAAACGCTTTGACCTGGCCGCCGTGCGGCTGTACGTCATCACCGATGCGCGCCCGCGTCTGCCGCTCGAGCGCTTCCTCGACGCGGCCATTTCCGGCGGCGTGGGCATGGTGCAGTTGCGCGACAAACATCTGGCTGATCCAGAGCTGCTCGAAGTCGCGGAAGAGTGCGCGCGATTTTGCAGGCAACGCGGCGTGGCGTTCATCGTCAACGACCGCGCAGATATCGCGGTCGCCTCGGGCGCGGACGGCGTGCATCTCGGCCAGGATGACATGTCGGTGGCATCGGCGCGGGCGCTGCTCGGACGCGACCGCATCATCGGGCTTTCGACGCATTCGGCGGAACAAGTCAACGCTGCGCGCGAAGCGCACGTCGACTATATCGCGGTCGGCCCGATCTACGAAACCCCGACCAAGCCAGGCCGGCCAGCGGTCGGGTTGGAGCTCGTCCGCTACGCGGCCGCACACGCGAAGCGGCCGTTCTTCGCCATCGGCGGCCTCGAGCCGGCCAACATCCCGGATGTCGTCGAAGCCGGAGCGCGCGGCATTTCGGTCCTCCGTTACGTCGCTCAATCGCCCGATCCGCAGCGAGCTGCGCGGGAGATCCTCGAGGCCATCGAGCGGAGAGCTGCGCTTGCCGGAAGCCGTGGCTAAACGCCTCCAAGAGCCGGTTTCCGAGCGTCTGCCGCCAGGTCAGTACGTCGTGCGCGACTTCCCGGTGCTGCATGTCGGCTCGGCGCCGCAGTTCGACCCCGCAACGTGGCGTTTGAAGATCTTCGGCGCGGTCGAGCAGCCGGCGGAAATGAGCTGGCAACAGTTCGCGTCCTTGCCCACCAAGACCGTCCGCACGGACATCCATTGCGTGACGCGCTGGACGAAATTCGACACGCTCTGGGAAGGCGTACCATTCGCGGCCATCGTGGCCATGGTGCGCCCGAAACCGTCGGTGAAGTTCGTGCTCAGCCACGGAGCCAACGGGTACTCGGCCAACGTGCCGTTCGCGGTGGCAAACGACGACGATGTGCTCCTCGCGTACCGCTACGACGGCAGGCCTCTCGAACCGATTCACGGCGGACCCATGCGGATGTTCGTGCCCAAGCGCTACTTCTGGAAGAGCACGAAGTGGTGCAACGGGGTTGAATTCCTTGAGAATGACCGGCCGGGATTCTGGGAGCTGCGAGGCTACAACAACAACGCCGACCCGAGCGAGGAAGAGCGCTATTGGTGACGCTTAGGGAGGCGTAACGCCCAGCTCGTCTGACGCGCCGCGCTCGATTCGGGGCTCGCGTTCGGCCACGGCAAAACCGGCGCGCTGAGCCTCGGGCACGCAGCGCTCGCATACCTTCACCGTTTCGAATCGGTTCGGCGCGAAGCGGTGCGCGAATGAATGCCCGCCGATCATCTGCAGGCTGCCGCAAAAGGCGCATCGCGACATCACGCAGGTTAGACCGGGAATTCGCCCGGGCGTTACAAAGACTCGGCCATGCGCGCCGGTGCCATGACGCTTGCCATCGCGATCGTCGCCGCTGCGGCGAGTGCGGTTTTTCTGCTGCGGCCGTTCGAACCGCTGTTCCACACGTGGGCATGTGCGGTCGTAGCCGGCATCGCGGGCCTGCTCTTGCTCGCGCAAGGTCTCGCGGGGGCGCGCGCGCAGGACGGCGCGGAGCGATTCGCTTCGCTCGGCGCGCTAGGCGGAACGTTGCTCTGCGCGGCGATCGCGTGGGCGGCGTTCGCAGTCGGCAGCCCGCACAAGCTGGCAGGCGCGCCCGGCCAAGCGACGCCAGTGAGGGTGGGCGCTTCGCTGATCGTCGCGTTCCCGCCGGCCGGACACTTGGCCAGCGCCTCTGACTCGCCGGACTCGGTCATGCTTTTGACGGACGGACGCGACCGCCAGTTGCGCTCCGGACAGACCGTGAAGATCGGGCAGTACGTTCTACGCGCCGCGCAGGGACCGATCGCGCTGGTCGTCGCGCGCACGCTCGCCGGCAAGCGCGTCACGATCACGCAGCCGCAAGGCGTCGCGTTCGCTTCGCCCTATCTCCTCTTCCCGGCTGCAGCCGGCGAGCAGCGTCTCGACTACTTCGCCGTGCCGCCGTTGCATCGGACAGTTGACGTCACGTATTTCCCACACTATCGGGATGAGAGCCGCGGTATCGACATCGAAACGCCGTTCGTGCTCGTGCAAGTCGAAGAGCAAAACGGCGCGCCGCTGTATCGCGGTCCTGCCGTCAGCGGTAGGACGATTCGCGGCGGCGGCGTCGCCCTCACATTCTTTCTTGGACAGTACCCCTCAGTCGATGTGACGTCCTCACCGGCGCTCTTCCCAAGCGCGCTCGGCGCGCTGATGCTGGCTGTAGGTCTTGCTGGCTACGTCTGGCAGAGCTTGCGCCCGAGCGGGACTCCCGCCAAATGAGAGGGGTCGCGAGCGACAGCGTGCGGCGCGAGAGCGACGGCACGTATGTGGTCGGCGACGACCGTGTTCTGTCCGGTGCGTCGTTCGGGAACAGCGGCGCGTGGATCGTGTGCAAAGCCACGGGTGCGATCCAAAAACTGTTCTCGCTCGCCCTCGGCCATGACGTCATGTGGTCGACCGTTATCACGTTTGGCAGTCCGCGTCATCGCGTGCTGGTCGGGCTCGAGCCGGCTGAGTTCGCGGCCGACGAACACCTGCGCGAAGCCGGCGGGCACATCAAGCTCGTGCCGTTTCATCCGGGCAAGTTCGAATTCCATCCCGCTTTCCAACGCCACCGCTTCGATCTACCGACCGGCGTCAGGGTCGCCGAAACGACATTCGTGCCGCGCACCGGTTACGACGACCCTGCCGTCGCGTACGTCATTGTCGACCTGCACAACGCCGGGCGCGCCGAAACCGACCTGCTGATCCACGCCTACACCAAATTGCGCGGCCGCACGCCGCCCGATCTTACCGGGCGTTACGATCCGACGCTGGGTGCGATCGTCGCGCACAATGCCTCGCACGCCGAGTGGGTGCGCGTCGTCGGCTGTACGCTGACGCCGTCGTCGCACCAAATAGTCTATCACGCGGATGAAGCATACGATCCGGCCAACATCGCGCCGCTCGATAATACGACGAGCGCGCAAGGCAACATCGTCGCGGCGCTGGCGGTCGGCGTGCCGCTGGAGGCAGGAGAATCGAAGCAGCTGGCGTTCATCCTCGCGTTTTCCGAGCGCGGCGAAGCGGCGGCTCGCGAGATCTACGCCGGCGCAAGCGACGTCAAGAAAGCGCTCGAGCGCACGATCGCGTTCTACGCGGAGTTGACCAGCCGCAGCCAGGTCTTCACGCCGGACCAAACCATCAACGACGGCGCGCTGTGGGCAAAAGCGAACATGGCGCGCGTCGTGGCGCGCTATCCGCAGGGTCTCGCCTTTACCAACGATCCAGGGTCCTCTTCGGCCGTGGTGTGCCGCGATCTCGCCTGGTTCACGATCGGCTGCGACTACCTCGATAGCGCGCTGTCGCGCGAGATGCTCTTGCGCTACGCGCGCACGCAGTACGCAGACGGCCTTATGCCCGAGTACTTCAACGCGGTGACCGGCACGCCGGAGGATTATGGGCTGAACATCAACGACAACACGCCGCTCTTCGTGCACGCCTGCGCGCACCACTACACGATCACGCAAGACGAATCGTTCCTCAACTCAACGTGGCCGGTCATCGTGCGCGCCTGCGACTATATCTTGGCGCAGCGCGACGAGCGCGGCCTCGTGGTCTGCACGGCCACGGGCGAGGACGTGCACGGCATTTGCGGCTGGCGCAACATCATCCCGCGCTATACCGTCAACGGCGCGGTCACCGAAGTCAACGCCGAGTGCTATGGGGCGCTGGCTCAAGCCGCCGAACTGGCGCGTATCCAGGCGCGCCGGTTGCCGGCGCATCGCGCCGGCTTCGAGCGCGACGCCGAACGGTATGCGAAAGCGGCGCGCGAGCTGCGCGACGCGATCAACAAAAGATTGCTCAACCCCAACAACGGCATGTACGTGCTCAACATCGGGCTCGACGGCGACGTGCACAGCGACGTCACCGGCGATGAGGTGTTTCCGGTCCTGTTCGACGTGGCGCCGCGGGCGGTCGCCTACCGCATCGTCCGCCGTCTGGCGGACCCGGATTTTCAAACCGAAGCCGGGTTGCGCACCGTCTCGCGCCTCTCACCCGATTACATGCCGTATCGCGACGTCGGGCTCATCGGCGGCGTGTGGCCGGGCCTCTCCTTTTGGTACGCGCGCGCAGCGGCTCGCATTTACCCTGACGCGATGGCGCAAAATCTCAAGCAGAGCTACGCGCAGTACTTACGGGATCCGAAGATCTTCAACACCGTGCCGGGGCAGTTCTCCGAGTGGTTTGACGGCGAGTCGCTCATCAATCGCGGAATGCGCCTATCGCCGTGGGAACCGCCGCGCTTCTTGTGGGCAGCGATCACCGGCGCGTGTGGCCTTTCGGTCGACGGCAGCGCGGGCGGCGGCAGCTATCGCGTCGCACCGTTAATGCCATCAGGATGGACGTGGCTCGGCGTCCGGCGCCTGGCTCTTGCCGACCGGGAGATCGCCTACTTCGTTGTCCGCTCGCGCGGCAAGTTTTCGTACTTTGCGATCGGGCCCATTGAAGCGGACGGCCAGATCGAGATCTACGACGAAGATGTCTCCGATATGGTCGACGTTCAAAGCAACGATCTGGTCGCGCTGGCGTTCAAGCGCGGCAGCGAGGTCATGCTCTGTTTGGGCAGCACGTCGACCGGCGCCCACGCGTTTCCGCTTTCGCTGCACCGCGTGCTCGATGCGAATCGGCGCTACCGCGTCAGCATTTTCGACCCCGCGCGCGCCGCGTGGGTTGAAAGCGAGGCCGCGCCCGGGCGGCTGCTGCGCGATATCGCTTTGCGCATCGACGCGCAAAGTTATGCGCTCGTCCGCTTTGACGGGAGTTGGCAAGCCGGCGGCTAATCCTGGCTGCGCTATGAAGGCAACCGCGCGCGCGGTGCGAGGCGCCGCAACGCGGCCGACCTGTCCGCGTACCGTGGCGGCAATTCTTGCCGTCATGGCTGCCGTGCTGAGCGCGGATGCCGGGCGTGCGAGCCCGCTCGAGGCGCCGCCAAGCGGATTGCGCCGCGCCGACGCGACGCTGACAGACGTCCTGCGCCACTATGACCGCGCTGCCGGCGAGTTGCGTTTCCGCACGCGAGTCGAGGAGTGGCGCGTGGAGGAGCGCGGCCTCACCGGCACGTTCACGCAAAAGACGGCAGGTGAGGACTTCGTCACGACGCTGGCGCTCGGACCATTCGTCTCGATGGACGGGCGTTTCGAAGGACAGAGCTGGCGGCAGGACGAGAACGGGCTGACCGTGTTGCGCCAGGACATCCATCAGAAGACGGCCATCAGCGAGAAGGCCATCGACGCGGCATTCGATCTTCCCGAATCGCCGGCGCCGGGCATCGAACTGCTGGGAGAGACGTCCAACGCTTCGCCGGCGTACGTCGTGCAAGTACATCCGCGAGGTGGCCGGCTCGTGTGGCTGTTCTTCGACGCGTCAAGCGGGCTGATCGTGCGTGAAGAAAGCGTGGTCGCCGAGCGGCGCGTGGTCACGACGTACGATGATTTTCGCCGCGCGAGGGGCACCACCGAGGCTTGGCACCATCACGTGAGCGACGGTCAACCCTTCAACGACGAAGATTGGAGGCTCGCCTCGCTGCAAGTCGACTCCGCTCAGCTCGCTGCGTCGGATTTTGCGATCCCAGCCGACCGGCGCGCGTTGGTCGAGTTCCCGGCGGGTGTCAGCGAGGTGCGCTTGCCCGCGCGCATCGTCGACGGCAAGGTCATCGTGCGGCTCACGGTAGGCCGGCGCGGCCTCGACTTCTTGCTGGACTCGGGCGCTGGCGACATCGCGTTCGATTCCGACGTGGCGGCATCGCTCGGGCTGCATCCGCTCGGGAGGCAGACGCAGGTGGTTGCCGGCCGCTTTGCCCGCTCGCGCGCGATCGTGCCTGAGATCCTGGTGGGCGAGCTGCGCATGCGCGACGCCGTGGTCTCGATCCTTCCATTTCAATCGTCGCCCGAGCCAGGCACGCGCATCGTGGGCTTGCTCGGGTTTGATTTCTTCAAGAACGTCGTCGTGCGTATCGATTACGAACATGGCACGGTCGACGCGATCGACCCAGCCGCGTTTACGCCGCCGGCGCAAGCGGTTGCGGTGCCAGTCGCGCTTGATGACGGCGTGCCGCTGGTGCCTGCGACGGTCGGGGACGAAAGCGGAAGCCACTTCATCCTTGACACCGGCTCCGCGTACACGATCATCTTCTCGGGTTTTGCGAGCGATCACCCGGACGCGGTCGCGGATCAAAGCGGCGGCGCGCTCGAACGGAACGCGCACGGCATCGTGACCGCGCGCGGCGTCGGCGGCGAGGTGATGCTCGTGCCCACCGAATTGCGCATGTTCCGCTTCGGCGGCTCGGACTTCGCCGGCTACACCGCGTACGTCACCCGCGCGGCGCGAGCGCTCGAACGCGAGGACGAGGACGGCTTGATCGGTGCCCCGACGCTCTCGCGCTTCATCGTCTACCTCGACTATCCGCGCCGGCGCGTGGAACTGATCCGCAACGGCATGCGTGCGTAACCTGATGGCCGCGCAAACGATCGTCAACGCGAAACTTGTGTTGCCGGCAGGCGGGAAACCCGCGTTGCGCGACGGTGCCGTGCTGGTCGTGAATGGCCGCATCAAAGACGTAGGCCCGCAATCGCGCTTCGCTCGGCTGCGCAAGAAGGCCGAAGTCATCGATGCATCGCGCTTCACGGTCATGCCGGGCATGATCAATTTGCACTCACATCTCGACTCGGATTGCAGCGCCGATTTCCTGACCTCGACCATCCTCATGTCGGAGCAAACTTCGGTGCTGCTGGCCGTCGACAACGCGCGGCGCGCGCTCGCTGCCGGCATCACGACCGTGCGGGATTTGGGCAACAAGTACGGCGTTTCGATCACACTGCGCGACGCGATTGGGCGCGGGTGGTTGACGGGGCCGCGCATCCTTTCGGCGGGCAAAGTGCTCTGCATGACCGGCGGCCACGCGTGGTTCATCGGCGACGAGTCCGACGGACCGGATGAAGTCCGCAAGAGCGTGCGCCAGAACCTCAAGCGGGGCGCTGATTGGATCAAGGTCATCGCGACCGGCGGCGTGCTGTCGCCGGGAGTCGAGGTCGGCTCGGCGCAGCTCGATCCCGACGAGCTCGAAATGGCGGTGCGCGAGGCGCACAAGGCCGGCCGGCGCGTCGCAGCGCACGCCATCGGCAACAGCGGCATCAAGAACGCCTTGCGCGCCGGAGTCGACACGATCGAGCACGGTTGCTATCTCGACGACGAGGCGATCGCCCTGTTCAAGAAGAGGAATGCGGTGCTCGTGGCGACGCTGTGCGCGCCCCACTTCTTGCTCGAGAACATCGACAAGATTCCCGATTATGCGGCGCGCAAGACGAAGGAGGTCCACGCCGCGCACCGCGAGAGCTTCAAGCGTGCGCTGCGCAAGGGCGTGACCATTGCAGCCGGGACCGACGCCGGCACGCCCTTCAACTATCAGGAGTCTTTCGCGACCGAATTAGAGCTCATGGTCGAGTTGGGCATGGACGCCGAGGCTGCATTCGAGTCATGCACGTCTGGCGCAGCTCGAGCCGTGGGCTTGGAGCGCGAGACCGGAACGCTCGAGGCGGGCAAGTCAGCCGATCTCATCATGGTCGAGGGCGATCCGCGCAAGGACATCAGCGCCACCAAGCGCGTGCGCGGCGTGATGATGCGCGGCACCTGGGTGGCGCGGCCCTTATGAGCACCATATGCAGTCCCGGCCTCTTGAGGCCGGGTGGTCTGACGAAATGGACCGCTACGCTTGTCTTGGCTCTGGCGTGCGCGCTGGCCTTAGCAGGTTGCTCCAGGATCTCGACGAGCGTCGGCCGCAGCAGCGGAAATCCTTGGACGCACCATGGCGTGCTGCGCATCGGTTCGTACGAGGAACTCGACAACCTCAACCCGTTGCTCTCGACCGAACTTTTCGTGAGCGACGTCTGCCAGATGCTGTACTCAGGTCTCATCGATTACGACGACAACGGCGAGATGATCCCTGACGTGGCGCTGGCAGTGCCCTCGTTGCGCAACGGGGGTATCGGAAAAGACGGCAAGACGATCACGTATCACCTGCGCCACAGCGTCATGTTCTCCGACGGCGCGCCGCTGACCGCGGCCGACGTCAAATTCACCTGGCAGCAGCTCATGAATCCCGCGAATATCGTCTCGACGCGCTATCCGTATGACGATGTCGCCTCGATCGATACGCCTGATCCCTACACGGTGATCGTGCACCTCAAACGGCCGCTCGCCCCGTTCGTAGGATTTTTTATGCGCGACGGCATACTCGGGGCGATTCTGCCTAAGCACCTCCTCGAGGGCAACGCGGATCTCAACCACAACCCGTTTAACTTGCATCCGATCGGCAGCGGCCCGTTCGTCGTCCAATCGTATCAACCAGGCGTGCTACTTATGCTCCGCGCCAATCCACGCTACTGGCGCGGTCCGCCCAAGCTGCGCTCGATCGAGTACCACATCATCCCAAATCAGAACACGCTGCTCGCCAACGTCGGCTCGCACGAGATCGATTTCTACTTCGATGCTCCGGAAGTACAGTATAAGCTGCTCAAGGCGATTGCCGGCGTGCGCGTGACAGCGCGGCCAAACCAATCGTTCGAGCACATCAGCTTCAATTGCGCGAAGCCGCCGTTCGACGACGTGCGCGTGCGCCAGGCCATCGCCTACGCCATCGACTGGCAACGGCTCGTCCGCGATGTCTACTTGAACCTCGGTCTGCCGGGCATGGCCGACATAGCTCCGACATCATGGGCGTATGATGCGAGCGTGAAGCCGTATCCGCACGACCTTGCCCGCGCCCGCGCGCTTCTTGCGCAAGCGGGCTGGCTGGCGGGACCGGATGGCATCTTGGTCAAGGACGGCCGGCCGTTCTCAGTCACGATCACCACCACCACCGGCGTGACGTCGCGCGCAAAAGTCGAGGAGCTGATCCAGCAGGACCTTCGCCAGGTCGGCATCGACCTGACGGTCCATAACGATCACGCGAACATGCTGTTCGCGGTATATGGTGCGAACGGCGTGTTCGCTCGCGGCAGGTTCGAGATTGGACTGTACGCGTGGGCGTATACGATACCCGAACCCGACAACACGCAGACGCTCGGCCCCGACCAGATCCCGCCGCACGGGCAGAACTACACGTATCTCGCCGATCCGCTTATCGGGCAGTTCCAGCAGACGGCTCGCACCAATTACGACCGTGCTATCCGGCGCGCCGCGATCGTGCGGATGCAGCGGCGCGAGCACGAAATGGTACCTCGCCACACGATCATCTGGCGCGCGAACGTCGACGCGGTGAACACCGACATGAAGAACTTCAAGCCCGCCCCCGCGGTCAGCGATTTCTGGAACTCGTGGGAGTGGGAGATCTAGCCCTCGGAGACTGATGTAGTGTTCCGAGCGAACGAAGTGAGCTCGGGGTGGGCGAGCGCGATTACGAGATCACGAGCGCGAGCTTGCCGAGGAAATCGCCGGAGACGAACCGCTCGAACGCCTTCATGCCCTGATCGAGCGGGTATTGCGCGTCGATCGGGGGCACGATGCCTGCCCGCTCCACGAATCGCAGCAGCGCCGCGTACTCAATGAGAGTTCCCATGCTCGATCCCGCGATCGTGATCTGGCGCCAGAAGATGCGCGCCAGATCTGCCTGCGGATTTGCTCCGGCAGTCGCGCCCGAGACCACCACAATGCCGCCCTGACGGACGGCGCGCAACGACGTTCCCCACGTCGGTTCGCCGACCGATTCAATGACGGCGTCGACGCCGTCGCCGCCGGTCAACTTCATGACTTCTTTGGCCGCGTCCTTACCCGCGAGAACGCCCGCCTTGGCGCCGCGGCGCTTAGCGAACGCCAACTTGCTCTCCGATCGCGATGACGCGATCGCATCGATGCCGGCGGCAGATGCGAGGTCGACCACCGCGGTCGCGAGGCCGCCGCCAGCTCCCTGGACCAGCACGCGCGCTCCCGGACGCAGATGCGCCTTGTTGAACAGCATGCGATAGGCCGTCAAGTAGCTGACGCCGAGCGCCGCCGTCTGCGCGAACGTCAGGTTGGCCGGCTTCGGCGGAACGTTTTGCGCCGGCACGATGAGATAATCCGCAAACGATCCCTCGACCTCGCCGTCGCTGAGCATCGTAAACGTACGGCACAGCATGAAGTCGCCGCTCAAGCACCCGCGGCAGCGTCCGCAAAAACGCACGCCGAAGACGGCGACTTCCGCGCCGACCGGCGGCGCCCCCGGCGGCGGATCGGCTCCGTACGAATCGACGATTCCCGCGGCATCGCATCCCAGGATGCGCGGCGGCGTGATCGGATAGCCGACGACGCCGCGCAGCGTGAAATAATCGTGATGGTTCAGCGTAGCAGCGCGCACCTTGAGGCGCACCTCGCCCGGCCCGGGCGTCGGCGTCGGCCGCTCGCCGAATTGGAGATTGGCGAGCGGCGCATCGCCGCCGAGTTTCGCAGCGTAGAGCGCGCGCATGTTACCTGCCCCTCTTCGGCGCGACCACAAGATTGGTCGGATAACTGCACGTCGCGATCGGCGGCGCGGCCACGCGCAGCGTGCGGGTGTCGAAAACATCGACTCGATCGTCATCGGCGCTCGGCACATACAAGCGAGCAGCGTTCGAATCGACGCGCGGCGTCCAGGGGAAGCGCCCCGTGGGCAACGCCGCAAGGCGGTGCAACGACGGCAACGAGTATGCGACGACATCCGCGTCGCCCTCGTTGGTGACGAAAAGCCGCGCAGCGGTCGGGTCTACGGCGACGCCGATCGGCAGCGCATCCTTTGAACCAGTGCGAAGCGGCGTGCCGACTCGCCGCAACGATGGCAGCGCAAAAGTCTCAAGACCCGGGCTCGAGCGCTTGCCGCTGAGAAACGGCGTGTCGTTGTCGGTGACGAACAGCAAATGGTGCGCCGGGTCGAGCGCGATGCCGTAAGGCCGCGTGCCGGTCGTGGCACGTCCGGTCTGCCGAGCGCCGCCGCGTCCATCAAACGAAAAACGGAGCAGTTCGTTGCTGTTCACGTTGGTGACGTAGAACATGCGCCCGCCCGGCTCGGCCGCAATGCCTTCGGGCGTTTCGCCGGCCGCGATCGAGCCCGACAACACAGGCACGCCGAGCTCGCTGACGCGGAAGAAGAAGACGCCGGGCAGGCCTTTTGACGCGTTGTTGTCGGTCGCGGCGAAATAACCGCCGGCAAGTCCGGCGACGCCAGAGAACCGCGCGCCGCGAACTGGGCTCGAACGTGCCGTCGCCATCGTGTCGAGGTTCACCGCCATGACCGCGCCGTCGGCCGCGACTAGCGCAAACCGCCGCGCAGGATCAACCGCGATCCCGGCGGCGCGCGGCGGCGCGAGCAACGCACCGCTGCGCGTAAGCCCGGGAAGGCTGTGGACGTCGACCATATTGCCTTCATAGCACGCGACGAGCAGCATCGGCACGTCGCCCGGCGGCGCACGGACCGCCACCTCAATCGCTTGCGAAACGTCGCCGGCGCGCGCCACCACGAGCGCAGATTCGCCTGACTTGGCCCCCGCCGTGTAGACGCCGTCCGGCGAAACGTTGCCTGGTCCGACCACGCTCCAACTCACCGTCGGAGCGTGCGCGGCATCGACCCCGACCAGCCGCGCGCGCAGCTGCACCGAGCCGCCTGCAAACACCGCTGGACTTGCGGGGACTACCTCGATGCGCACAGGAGTGGTCAGCGCGCGCTGCCGGGCGAGCAGCGTAGCGATGCCCGCGCCCAGCACGGCGGCGCCGACGAGCGCCGCCAGGAGCAATTTCAGCGCAAAAGTCCGAGAACGCAAAATATCAAGCCGACAAGTCCGCCGGCAAACCCGAAGACCGAGAGCAAGGGTTGGCGCGTCAGCGCGCCGATCGACGCGAGCACGATCGCGATTTGGAAGAGCGCGGTCGCCCTGTCCATGTTCAGCTTTCGCGCCTCGAGGTTGTCCATGCGCTCGATGGCTGCATTGCGTTCCGCTTCGAGTTTTTCCGCATCAACGCGCAGCGGTTTCTCGCGCGCCGCATAGGAGCGCTCAAGCCCGCTTAGCCGCCGCTTGGCAAGCGCATCGGTCGCAGCCAGCCCCAGATCCGCGGCGATGTGCCTCTTCAGACTCTGCGCTTCGTATTCGTTCCACGTATCGGCGGCTTTGGTCTCAGCGAGAATCGCCTCGTTGCCAGCGCGCAACATCGCCTCCGCGAGGCGGTTGCCTAGAAGGCTGGATAACCCGGCCAATACCGCGAGTACAGCCGCAGCGAGCGGAACGACCTTAAGAAGCCGAGGGGCATCACCCTGGACGTGCTGGTGCGCTCGCTCGGCGTGCTCGAGACCTTCGTGTGCGAGATAGTCGGACACGGCGTCCCCGTTTCGGCGAGACGCCGTCGCGGCCTCTTAGGAACGTGACGCGCAGCACTCGTCGGCCGTGGCCGGAAGTCCATATAATGGTTTTACCCTTGGGGTACGAGGTTCTAAGAGAATGAAGCGTCTTGTCGTGTGTCTTGCCTTCGTCGCGCTGTTGGCCGCGCCGTCGCTTGCGGCCACGAGCACGTCAGGCGCACCAGCGAAAAGCACGGTGGCGAAAGCGCAAGTAGCGCCCGCCGATGAGTATTTCGGTCATCAAAAGATCAGCGCGCTCGGTATCGACAACATGATCCGCGATACCACGACGCGCGAGAATTACAATCCGGAGTCGGCATGGCGGCTCTACGGTTCGCTTGCACCCGCCGAGGACGCGCTCGAGGATTGGGCGCACAAGTATCCGCACGATTCGTGGATTCCAAAGCGCGCTTACTTGCTGTCGCACTTGTTCTGGCGCATGCACACCACGGATGCGAATGCCGCCGCGAATCACTGCCGCTACGTCTTGTTCCACTACTTCCCGCACAACCACTACGCGAACTTGGCTCGAAACGAAAGCGCGGCGCAATACGCCCCGCAGGCGGTGGCGACGCCCGCCGCCCAAGCAGCGAACAACTAGACAAACCTCACAAGAAAAAGAAGCGCCCCTTGCAGGGCGCTTCTTCCGTTTGTAGGGATCGAGGCTAGAACTTCAGTCCGATGCCGGCGTACGGGCCGGAGTGCGTGTGACTGAAGATCGCGGGTGTCGCGGGCGGGCACGTGTTGAAGCTCGCGCACGAAGTGTTGTGCACAGAGTTGCCGCTCTGGTGATCGCCACCGAACCCGCCGTAGAGATACACCGGGAACGTTTGGCTGAACGTGTACTGAATACCGACATCATACTTGATGATGTTGTACTGCACACGATAGATGTTGGTGAAGTTCGAGCTTAGCGGATCGTTGACCGTGTAGAACCCGGTTTGGCTCGGGAAGTCCACACCGGACGCGTACCACGCCCAGCCGTTCTTCGGATTGAGATTCGGCAGAATCTCGAGACCACCGCCCCAACCCTTGACCACGGGATAACCGTAGCTCGTCGCGCTGTAGCCGTAGGCGCCGAGCAAGTACAAGTTGGCGGGCTTCCAGATCTTGTACTCGATGCGCCCATCCAGATTGGAATCGCGTCCCTTGAACGGCGGCGTGAAGCACAAGCCTCCGTCAGTCGTGCTGAAGTACGTCGTCGCTGAACCGGGTGGCTGCCCGCCAGGCGTCGTTTGCAACGACGTGGTGCAGACCGGGCCAGACGCGGGAACGAAGCCGTTCACGGTTGAGTCGAACGTGTCTTGGCGCCAGTCAACCTTGAACGCCCAGCTTCCAGCTTCATATCCGCCGTTTGCGACATACGATTGCCCCACGGCGGCTTGGCCGGCGGCGAATTCGTTGTACGTCTTGCCCCAGGTGTAGCCGGCTCCCGCCCACCCGTGATGGATGATGGGCTTCGGCGTCGGCGGTGGCGTCGGAGGCAGCGTGGGCGGCGGCGGCGGCGGTGGCGGCGGTGGCGGCGGCGTCGGCACCGGCGTCGGCGGGATGAATCGCACGACGGTGATGCGGCGGTCCGACACCCACTGGACATACGCGCCCATCGCTTCCGACATCACGCGCAGCGGCACGACGAGCACGCCTTTGTAGATCTCAGGCGGCACGTCAAGTGGACGAGACTCGCCGTTGATCACGGCCTCGCTCTTGCCGAGCGTCACCTGAACCGAGGCTCCTGCTTTTTGTGCAGTGACGGTCTTGCTTGCGGCATCGTACGAAACCGTAGCGCCCATGGATTCGAACATGCTGCGCAATGGCACCAGGATGACGCCGTTCTTGACGATCGCCGCGAGCACGCGATTCTGCTTGAGGCGATCCGGCTTGGTGTAGACGTGATGATCGTTGTAGATGATCGGGATCTCGCCGGACGGCGGCGTACCGAAGTCAACCGCAGCGATTTGCATGCCGGACGTTGCCGATGTTGCCGAGCCGGATGCGATCGTCGCTGTGACCGCGGCAACGTTGACAGCCTGACCGTCAGCGAAGCTGGGTGCGATCCCCGCGGCGACAAGAATTGCTGCTG
>Ga0187846_10000158_pt1 | contig 40092 bp, 39 predicted proteins | sample TC_taG_FD_161473 | JGI IMG/M metagenome (GOLD analysis project Ga0187846, IMG submission 161473) | Biofilm microbial communities from the roof of an iron ore cave, State of Minas Gerais, Brazil - TC_06 Biofilm (v2) | ecosystem: Environmental > Terrestrial > Deep subsurface > Cave > Wall biofilm... | reverse complement strand
CTGTCGGTGGCGAAGCTGGAAGCGGCGTGACGCTTCGAATGTCGCTGCCTATTGGCTCCTATCGTTAAGGATTGGTCGACCTCCCCCGGTGCGAGCGTAGACGCAAGAGGGTATGGCATAATATGCGAGTGTGCTGCCGCGCCAAGGAGCCATGGGATGCCGACCCGCAATGTAGTGCTCACCGAACGCCAGGCCGAGATGATCGAACGCCTCGTAAGCTTGGGGCGATATCAGAACGCGAGTGAGGTCCTGCGCGACGGGCTGCGCCTGATCGAGGATCGGGAGGCGCGCGAAAAAGCACGTCTGACGGCGCTGCGGGAGGCTGCTCGCGTCGGAGTTGGCGATATCGAGTCGGGGCGCTTCCGGACGTTCGACTGGCAGGAAGAGTTCGAGCGGTACCTGTCCAAGATTGCCGACGAGGCGATCAGCGCCGGAGCCTCTGAAACGCCCGCCAAGTGAATGGCGCGCCATGCGCCTGGCCAGTACGGCTGACGGCTGTCGCAGAAGCCGATTTCCGGCAGATTCTGGCCTGGACATCGTCTCGCTTCGGCGAGAAGCAGGCGCGCGCCTATGGCGAGACTCTGTCGGCGGCGCTACGCGCGCTGACAGCCGGCCCGACGATCGCGGGCGCGCGAGCGCGCGACGATATCGGCAAGGGGATGTATACGCTTCACGTGGCCCGCCAGGGTCGCAAGGGACGGCATTTCGTGGTGTTCCGCGCAGGACGCGAATCCGATCACGGAGTGATCGAAGTGCTGCGCCTGCTCCACGACTCGATGGATCTGGAGCGGCATCTTCGATCGGACAACGAGCATGGATAGGCCGGAGGCTGCAGTAATCCAATCTCGAGACAACGGGTCAGTTCGCTACGTTCACCTCGTCAGGGCAATTCAAACGGGAACGTCCAGTGTTCCATTTTCCGAAGCCTGTCAGCTTCGAAGTAGAGCGTCACCCGAGAACAGGCGGGGTTGGAGCGTGTAAGTTCCCGCAGCCCCGAGAATTCCCACACATCGCTGTGAAGTAGCAGTACCTCGCTCTCCCCGAAGGGATCTCCATCTAAATGGGATGCGTAGCTTGACTTGGCTGACGCGCTCATGCGGATCCGATATAGCGTCTTGAACGCGAGCCGGTGCTGATACGTTTCCGCACGACTCATTCCTACCGCCAGAGTAGCGCTGAGTCGCGTCAACTCCTCGCCCTTAGGCTGTGCTCCCTCGGATGTGGGAGCGGGGTGGTTAGACGGTTCTCTCCACAGTGCGGATATTCGGTCACCCGTGAACTCAATTCGCAGTGGCCGCGCCCACATAGACGTCTGAAGGCTTTGGCTTGACCGCCGCTAAGCTGAAATGTTGATCCCTTGCCAGTTCGAGAATTTCAGCCTTCGTTTCGCCAATCTGCAACGGCCCATAATTTCCATGCCTTATGGTCGTGGTGCAGCCTGCGCTAAGCACGCAGCTGACTAACGCGATTCGCTTCGCTACTTTCGATCCGAGCATCCAGGGTTCCGACGATCGCCTACACCCAGGGCAGGTCGCGCTGATTGATCCGAAGCCGCAGCATCTTTTCGAACCACCCCGGATCGCGCGGCTGCAGCAGCGCCGCTGGCCGCGGCAGGTGCAGGTCGTACAGTCGCGAGATCCAGAAGCGCAGCGCCGCAGCCCGCAGCGCAGTGCGCCAGGCCAGGTGCTCGGGCTCGGTCAGCGCGCGCACTTCGTGGTAGGCGCGCAGCATTGCCCGCACACGCGGCGGGTCGAATGCGCCACTGGCCGGATCGACGCACCAGTCGTTCACGGTCACCGCCAGGTCGAACAGCCAGGCCGTGCATCCGGCGAAATAGAAGTCGATCACGCCGCCGATATGGTCCCCGTCGAACAATACGTTGTCGCGGAAAAGATCCGCGTGGACCGGACCGGCCGGCAGCTGCTCGAATGTAGTGCTGCGCACGAAGGTGTCCTGGAAGATCAGCTCCTCCGCAAGCTCCTGGAACTGGTCGTCCGGAATCAGAGGTTCCAGCTTGGGCAAGGCGCTCTTCCACCACCCGATTCCCCGCAGGTTCGGCTGGAACATTGGAAAGTCCCGGGCTTCCTCGTGCATGTTGGCCAGAAAGCTGCCGACCTGCGCGCATTGCTCGCTAGTCGGGTTCCACACGGCGTGTCCCGGCAGACGCGTAACGAGGGCCGCCGGCTTGTCGCGCGCTGCGCTCAGCAGACCGCCGTCGACCGTGACGGCGGGCTCCGGCACCGGCAGACCCCGTTGGGCCAGGTGTTTCATCAAACCGAGGTAAAACGGAAGATGATCCGCATCGAGCCTTTCGAACACGGTCAGCACGAAGCGGCCGCCGGTAGTCGTGACGAAGAAGTTGCTGTTCTCGATCCCGGCGGTGGTGCCCTTGAAGTCGAGCAGTCGCCCGACCGAGTAGCCGGCAAGCAGCGCAACGATCTCGTCGCGCGTAAGCGCGGTGAATACGGCCATGGTCGCCCGTCGGGCAGGCGCGAGCCTGTTTAGAAATCGATCCGGAAAAAGTGCGGCACCGACAGCTGCGGATGCGGCTGCAGGGGCGTTCCGGGATCCTGGTCGTCCAGATGATCCATCGTGTAGTGATAGGTGAATCCCGCGGGTGTCACGATGATTTCCGACACGCGCCAGCCGATGTGCTTTTGCTCGATCTGCACGTCGCGCTCCGGCTTCGGCGCAGGCTCCTGTGCCGCGGAGCTGCCGTTGGCGGCCCCATGTTCCGGTTGACCCGGCGCCTGCGGCGTCGCCGCAGCGGGATGAGCCAGCGCGGTTGCGTTCGAAGGTTCGCCGATCGGGGGCGGAAAATCTTCGGCGGCTTGCCCGGCCGCGCCAAACAGCATGATCAGCATGCCGGCGCAAACCCGCAGCGCACGCACTGCTCGCACCCCTGGCCAAGGCGCATTGTGGACATCGCGCGGCAGGCGAACATCACGCATCCGCGCATTGTACGTTTCCGCGGGGCAAAACGGGTGATGCGTCAGGTCGGGCGCAGTTGCCGCGCCCGGCTTACAGGTACAGCAGCTGCTCGCGTTCTAGCGCCGTTTGCAGGAAGCCGCGCATTTCGTAGAAATCGAAGATCGCGTCGACCGCCTGATCGGCATCCTCGACCACCTGCATCAGGCCCAGGTCCTGTGGGTCGATCATCCCGTCGGCCACCAGGCGTTCGCGCATCCAGTCCAGCAGCCCCCGCCAGAAGGCCTCCTCCACCAGCACGATCGGAATCTTGCGACCGGCCCCGGTCTGAATCAGCGTCAGCGCCTCGCTCAGTTCGTCCAGCGTGCCGAATCCGCCGGGCATCACGACGTACGCTGCCGCGTGCTTCACGAACGCCACCTTGCGCGCGAAAAAATGGCGAAACCGCAATGAGATGTTCTGGTAGGCGTTGCCGCACTTTTCATGTGGCAGCTCGATGTTCAGCCCCACGCTCGGCGATGGGCCGCCGAAAGCCCCCTTGTTCGCCGCTTCCATGATGCCGCCGCCGCCACCGCTGATGACCGCGAAGCCCGCGTCGGATAGCTTGCGGGCAATGCGGACCGCCAGTTCGTAGCGCGGCGAGCCGGCGGGCGTGCGCGCGCTGCCGAATATCGATACGGCCGGGCGAACCTCCGAGAGGCGTTCGGTCGCCTCCACGAACTCCGAGATAATCCCCCACATCTGCCAGGATTCGCGCGCCTTTACGCTGGTGGCGCGGTCCGGGGTCGCGATCGCTCGCAGGGTCGGGATATTCTTCTGCCGGTCGATCATTGTCGTCTCCTGACGTCTTACCTACTTGGGACCATGCTCGGTCGCTCGAAGTTCGAATAGTTCGAATGCCCGCTGAAATGAAAACACTGCTGCTGGTGGATGGATCCGGCTACCTGTATCGCGCCTTCCACGCGATGCCCGACCTGCGCACATCTAGCGGCGAACCGACTGGCGCGATCCGCGGCTTCGTCGGCATGTTGCGCGTGCTGGAGGCACAGTCGCCCGCCGAATACCGCGCCTGCGTTTTCGATGCCAAGGGTAAGACCTTTCGCGACGATCTGTTCGCACAATACAAGGCCAATCGACCCGCCATGCCGGACGACCTGTCGCTGCAGATCGCCCCGATCCACGAGGCGGTGCACGCGATGGGCTGGCCCGTGCTGGAAGTCCCCGGGGTGGAGGCCGACGATGTGATTGGAACTCTCGCCGAGCGTGCGCGCCGGGAAGGCTTTCGCACCGTGATCGTCAGCGCCGACAAGGACCTGGCGCAGCTGGTGGGACAGGATGTCGAGCTGCTGGACACGATGAGCCGCGACGGCGGCCCGCCACGGCGCTTCGACCGCGATGGGGTGATCGCCCGCTTCGGCGTAGCGCCAGAGCGGATCGTCGACTACCTGACCCTAGTGGGCGACAGCGTCGACAACGTGCCGGGAGTCGAGAAGGTCGGGCCGAAGACCGCTGCGCGCTGGCTCGCCGAATACGGTTCGCTGGAAGGAGTGCTGCAGCACGCGAACGAGATCGCAGGCGCGGCGGGAGAGAATCTGCGCAAAGCCGTCGGCTGGCTGCCCACCGCGCGGGCGCTTGTGACGGTTCGCACGGATGCGGACCTGTCGTCGCAAGTGCCGGGACTGGAAGCGCTGCGGGCGCGCGCTCCGGACGCCGAAGCGCTGCACCGGCTGTTCGAGCGTTTCGAGTTTCGTGCCTGGCTCAAAGACACGGATTCCACCGCCCCGCCGGCTGTTGCCGCCAGCGACGCGCCGCCGCGAACGGCGGCGCCCTCGGGCCCGGTGCAGTACGAGACCGTTCTGACCGACGAACAGCTGGAGCGCTGGATCGAGCGGATCGAAGCTGCGCCGCTGGCGAGCCTCGACACCGAAACCACGTCGCTCGATCCGATGGCTGCGCGCCTGGTCGGCATATCGCTCTCCGTGGCCGAGCGGCAAGCCTGCTACATCCCCGTCGGCCATCGCTACACCGGGGTGCCGGCCCAGCTCGGCCTGGAGCGCGTGCTCGACAGGCTGCGGCCGTGGCTGCAATCATCGCGCCACCCGAAGGTCGGTCAGAACCTGAAATACGACGCCCATGTATTTGCGAATCACGGCATTCACCTGTCCGGCATCGAACACGACACCTTGCTGCAGTCCTACGTGCTGGAGGCGCATCGCGGCCACGACATGGACGCACTCGCGGAGCGCCATCTCGGGCGCCGCACGATCACGTACGAGCAGGTATGCGGCAAAGGAGCTCGCCAGATCGGCTTCGAAGAGGTCGCGATCGATCGCGCCACCGAATACGCGGCCGAGGATGCCGAAGTCACGCTCGCGCTGCACGGGGTCCTTTGGCCGCGCATCCGTGAGCACGAAGGACTGCAATTCGTCTACCGGTCGATCGAGATCCCGGTGTCCCTCGTACTGTTCGACATGGAGCGAACCGGCGTGCTGGTCGATCCGGCGCAGCTGGCCTCGCAGAGCCGCGAGCTGGGCGAGCGAATCGCGGCGCTGGAGGTGAAGGCGCACGAGCTGGCGGGCCAGCCGTTCAATCTCGGCTCGCCGAAGCAGATCGGCGACATCCTGTTCGGCAAGCTCGGATTGCCGGTGCAGAAGAAGACCGCGACGGGGGCGGCCAGCACCGACGAGGATGTGCTCGAAAAGCTGGCGGCGGATTACCCGCTTCCGAGGACGCTGCTCGAGCACCGGGCGCTGTCGAAGCTGAAATCTACCTACTGCGACAAGCTGCCGGCGATGGTGCGTCCGGACACTGGGCGCGTGCACACCACGTACGGTCAGACGATTGCGATCACCGGGCGCCTGGCATCCTCCGACCCGAATCTGCAGAACATCCCGATCCGCACCGCCGAGGGGCGGCGCATTCGGGAAGCGTTCATCGCGCCACCGGGTTCGCACATCGTATCGGCCGACTACTCGCAGATCGAGCTGCGCATCATGGCGCATCTTTCGGAGGACCCTGGCCTGCTGGAGGCGTTCGCGAAAGGGCAGGACGTGCACCGTGCTACCGCGTCGGAAGTGTTCGGCGTCACCGTGGACGAGGTCACTCCGGACCAGAGGCGCACCGCCAAGGTGATCAATTTCGGCCTGATGTACGGGATGACGGCCTTCGGGCTGGCGGCGAACCTCGGGATCGGCAAGGACCAGGCGCGCAGCTACATCGAGCGCTATTTCGCGCGCTACCCGGGCGTGGCCCGCTACATGGATGCGACACGGGCGCTGGCCAAGCGGCAGGGGTACGTGGAAACCGTGTTCGGCCGGCGCCTGTGGCTGCCCGAGATCAACTCGCACAACGGACCCCGCCGACAGGCCGCCGAACGCGCCGCGATCAATGCGCCGATGCAGGGCACGGCGGCGGACCTGATCAAGCTGGCGATGGTCGCGACTGCGGAATGGCTGCAGCGCGAATCGCTGCGCACGCGCCTGATCATGCAGGTGCACGACGAGCTCGTGTTCGAGGTGCCGGACGGGGAGCTGGAGCGCGTGCGTGCGCGCGTACCAGAATCGATGGACAGCGTCGCGTCGCTGAAGGTTCCGCTGGCGGTCGACGTCGGGGTCGGCCGCAACTGGGACGAGGCGCATTGACCGCACTGGAAGAACTGCGCTGTGATGTGCTGGTCGCCGGCGGCGGCATCAACGGCGCTGCGATCGCACGCGATGTGGCCGGACGCGGCGTTTCGGTGATCCTGTGCGAGCAGGACGATCTGGCGTCGCACACCTCGTCGGCGTCGACCAAGTTGATCCACGGCGGTCTGCGGTATCTGGAACACGGCAAGGTCCGGCTGGTCTACAAAGCCCTGCGCGAGCGCGAGGTGCTGCTGCGGGTGGCTCCGCACCTGGTGCGCCCGCTGCGTCTGGTGCTGGTACACGAGGCCTCGATGCGGCCGGCTTGGATGTTGCGCGCCGGCCTGTGGCTGTATGACCGGATGAGCGGACGCTCGCGGCTGCTGCCATCGCGCCGGATCGATCTGGCCGATCATCCGGCAGGCCCCGCGCTGCGGCCAGGGCTTCACACCGCGTTCGAGTTCTCTGACGCCTGGACCGACGACGCACGCCTGGTCGTGACGGCAGCGATCGATGCGGCGGAAAGAGGCGCGCGCATCTTCACGCGCACTCGCCTGGCTCGGGCGCAGCGAGAGGATGGCGCCTGGGTAGCGGAAACGAAGCCGCAGCAGGGCAGGGCGATCCGGATTCGTGCGCGCGCACTGGTCAACGCGACCGGGCCGTGGGCCGACCGCTTCCTGCGCGAGGTGTGCGCGATCGGATCGCAACGCCGCCTGCGCCTGGTCAAGGGCAGCCACCTGGTCGTGCACCGAGCGTTGGGGCACTCCTACGCGTACATGCTGCAGGCGCCGGACCGGCGCATCGCCTTCGCGATCCCGTTCGAGGACCGCTTCACGCTGATCGGAACGACCGACGTCGAGGTACAGGATGAGCCCGGTGCCAGCCGTATCGACGACGCCGAGATCGGATACCTGTGCGAACTTGCCAACAGGTACCTGCGTGTGCCAGTGGGACCGTCCGACATCGCGTGGACGTATTCCGGAGTCCGCCCGCTGATCGACGATGGCGCGGGGCCGTCGGAGCTGACGCGCGATTACTCGCTCGAGTTGGACAGGCACGGCGCCCCTTTGCTGACGGTGTGGGGCGGCAAGATCACGACGTTCCGCACGCTCGCAGAGGAGGCAGGCGACGCGCTGGCGGGCTGCCTGGGCAGCGTGGGCAGCGTGGGATATCGCCGCGGCCGCTGGACGCACGACGCAGTGCTGCCCGGCGGCGACGTGCCGGCCTCGCCGGGTGCCGCTGGCGACGGCGCCGCCGCGCTCGAGGCATTCGTTGCTGCGCTGGGCACGCAGTACCAATGGCTTGCGCCGCCGGTATTGCGCAGGATGGCGCGCGCCTATGGCACCCGCGTCGCAGCGGTGCTCGGTTCGGCCAGAAGTCCTTCCGACCTGGGCGAGCCGATCGCCGATGGCCTGTACGAGGCGGAACTGGAGTACCTGGCTGCGCGCGAATGGGCTCGATCCGCGGAAGATGTCTTATGGCGCCGCTCCAAGCTCGGCTTGCATCTGGCGGAGGCGGATCGGCGACGCGTGGCCGACTGGTTCGAGCGACGCCGATCGCCAGTCGAAGCCAGTAGCACGGGCTAGTGCCGGTCGCGAAAAATATACGGTCATGCCGTCCGCCCAGTTGCCGTTGTGTCCGATCTGTCCGATGTCTCCGATTCCGCGGTTGCGCACGGTTCAAATCACGGACGAGTGGGAGCCTCGGCTTCAGCGATTCTTCGAGGAAAATCCGCAGTACTTTTTCGAAGTGCACGGGCAGCCTGCCAGCCCGAGCGCGGCCCGCGAAACGATCCAAGGAGAACCTCCGCCGGGCTGGAGCTTCGCGAAGAAGCAGGTAATCGGGTACGTCGAAGCGGACGGTTCGATGGCAGCGGTCGCTGACGTCATCACGGATTTGCTGGCGCCCGGCGTGTGGCACCTGGGGCTGTTTATCGTGGCGACCGCGCGCCACGGCTCTGGCGATGCGCAGGCCATCATGCGCGGGCTCGAGTCATGGGCGATGGAAAATGGCGCCAGATGGCTGCGGCTTGGCGTGGTCAAAGGCAACGCACGCGCCGAGCGATTCTGGGAGTCGCTGGGGTTTCAGGACGCTCGAATACGCGAGGGAGTGGAAATCGGAAGGCGCAAGCATTCGATGCGCGTCATGTTCAAGCCTCTGACCGGCAGCACGCGAGAGCAGTATCTATCGCTGATCGATCGCGATCGGCCGGACGATGCGTAGCGGGCCGTAACAACCCATTGACGGAATCTGCGTCTGCCTAGCCGATGCCCGTGATTGCAGTGTGGCGCCAGGTGCAGGCGTGCGCTGAAGTGGGAGAATCGCAGGAAGACGGACTGGAGGTGTCGGCGAGTGAGGAGCGATTCGTTTCTGCGGCGCTTGCGTGACGCGGCCGCTGCGGTCTGCAATTTTCTGCTGCTATTCGCGCCGTTCTTGCCGGCGGGCGCTGACGACGCAAAGCCGCTGACTGCAATGCTCATCGTGGCCCGGTCCGAGCTGCCGGATCCGTATTTCCGGGATTCGGTTGTGCTGGTAATGAACAACCTCGGCGCCGCACCAGCTGGCGTGATCGTAAACAGGCCAACGAAGCTTCCGGTCTCGCACCTGTTCCCGGATCTGGATCGGCTGGCGCAAGTTCCGGACAAGGTCTACTTCGGTGGCCCGGTCGAAATCGATACGGTCTGGTTCGTCTTTCGCGCCGATAAACCTGGCGAGCATGCGATCCAAGCGTTTGACGGCGTCAACGTAAGCGCAAACCGGGAATTGCTGCGGGAGCTGCTCGGCCGAGACAAGCCGATGGAAGGTCTGCGCATCTTCATCGGTCATTCGGGATGGGCGCCCGGTCAACTGGAGACGGAGATCGCGCGCGGCGATTGGACGCTCGCGCCCGCTGAGCCGGACGCCATTTTTCACAACAAGTCCGAGCATCCGTGGCCCCCGGAGGCGGCGCCGAACAAGACGCACGCCGATCTGTTCTGAAGCCCCCGAACTTCAACCCCAATCCGGACGCAAGCGCCGCGGCGCCGCGGCGTCGATTCGTGAAGACGTCGCTGGCCGCCGGTTTCGCAGCGGCGGTGTCCCCGATCGAATTGCGGGCAGTCATCCACACGGATTCGAGTGGGCTGCTCGCCGGCGAGGTGCGGATCCCGACCCCGAGCGGCCAGATGCCCGCATATCGTGCGCAGCCCTCCGAAGCCGCGAAAGCGGCGAAGGAGGGCAGTCGCTTGCCTACCGTTCTCGTCGTGCACGAGATTTTCGGTGTGCACGAGCACATCCGGGACGTGTGCCGCCGGTTCGCCAAGCTCGGGTACCTCGCGCTTGCGCCGGATCTTTTCGCGCGCTACGGCGACGCCTCTGCCATTTCGGACATGCAAGCGCTCGTGCGCGACATCGTCTCGAAGCTTCCGGATTCCGAAGCGCTCGCCGATCTGGAAGCAACTGCTCGCTGGGCGGCGGAGCACGGCGGAGATCCGGACCGACAGGGAGTGACCGGTTTCTGCTGGGGCGGGCGGATCACTTGGCTGTATGCGGCAACGCACCCGCGCCTGAAGGCGGCTGTCGCATGGTATGGGCGGCTGGTCGGGGAGGCGAGCGCGAACAGCCCACGGCATCCGATCGACCTGGCCGCTTCGCTCAGGGTACCGGTGCTGGGCCTGTACGGGGGCGCAGACGCCGGGATCCCGCTCGATACGATCGAGCGGATGAAAACCGCGCTCGCATCGGCTCCGGGGCGTGGCGCCGAGTCCCGCTTCATCGTCTACCCGGAGGCGGCGCACGCGTTCTTCGCCGACTACCGACCGAGCTACAACGAGCAAGCGGCGCGCGACGCCTGGATGCGCTGCCACGAATGGTTCGTTCAGCATGGACTTTCCTGACCTCACTGTGCGTCGCCTCGGCACGGCGGGAGCGCCGTGACACTGATCTTCATCCTGCTGGCCAATGTAGTTTCCACGCTGATCTCGATGAGCCTGGCGGCGGCGCTGAGCTTCCGACTGCTTGCCGGCGTGGTCGACCGGATGGTTTCGGTTGCCGCCGGTGTGCTGCTCGCGACAGCTCTGGTGCAACTGCTGCCCGAAGCGATCGGCTCCCACTTGGTGGATGCGGACTCGCTGGGATGGGTACTGACGGTCGGGATCGTCGGCTTTTTCATTCTCGAGAAGCTGACGCTGATCCACCACACGCACCATCACGAGGGCGATACGCACGAGCACCCGCACGGCTACGACGCGCACGAGGCCGGGCGAGGGGCCTGGCCGATCCTGGTCGGCGACGCGTTCCACAATTTCGGCGACGGCGCGGTCATCGCCGCCGCGTTCCTGCTCGATGTTCGGGGCGGCGTCCTGACCGCCGCAGCCGTGTTCGCACACGAAGTTCCGCACGAGATCGGCGATTTCATGATCCTGCTGAACGCCGGGTTCACGCGCCCCCGCGCGTTCGGGTTCATGCTGATCTCGGGGCTGTCGGCGCTTTTGGGCGGAGCAGCAGGCTATTTCCTGCTCGAAGCGAATCGTCTGCTGGTGCCCTACGCGCTGCTGGTCGCGGCAGCCAGCTTCATTTACATCGCTCTGTCGGATCTTCTGCCGGAGATGATGCGGCGCAAGCCTCTGAGCAGTTCTGTGCCCGAGGTCGTGCTGGTGCTGTGCGGGGTTGCGCTGGCGGGGCTGATTCGGGTGATGTTGGGCCGCGGTTAACCGACGGCTCCGACGGCTCCGACCGCGGACCAAACCGCACCATCAGGGATCGCTGCCGACCGCGATCGGCCGCGCCGGATCCGAGATCCACTGGCTCCACGAACCGGGGTACAGCCGGGCGCCGCCGATACCAGCTCGCTTCAGTGCCAGCAGGTGATGACAAGCGGTGACGCCGGAGCCGCACTGGAGGATCACGCGGTCGCCGCGGCGTGTCCCGAGCAGCGCCGAGAACTCCGAGCGCAGCTGCTCGGCGGGCTTGAACCGCCCGTCCGCCTGCAAATTTGCCTGCCAGAAGCGGTTCACCGCGCCGGGAATGTGCCCGCCGACCGGGTCGATCGTCTCGTTTCGCCCGTCGTAGCGGTCGGGAGCGCGGGCGTCGATGATCAGCGATTGTCCATCGGTGCGCGCCGACTGCACCGAATCCACATCCACAAACCGTTCCAGCGGCTCGCCGCGCTGAAAGCGCCCGCTTGGCGCGCGCACCTCACCTGGCTGCATGGGGACGCCGGCTCGCAGCGCCGCCTGCCATCCGCCATCGAGCAGTGCCACTTTTTCGTGCCCGAGCCAGCGTGCCAGCCACCACAAGCGCCCGGCATACTGGCCCGACCCAGCGTCGTAGGCGACGATCTGAGTATTGGGGTCGATTCCCCAACGGCGGAAACGTTCGGCCAGCCAGTCGGGGTCGGGCAGAGGGTGGCGGCCGCTGCCGGGGGTTTTCGCACCGGAGAGGTCCCGGTCCAGGTGCACGAAAACGGCACCCAGGATGTGGGACTGCAGGTAGGCCTGTTCCCCGGCCTGCGGCCGCAGTAGGTCGTGACGGCAGTCGATCACGCGCCAGCCAGGGTTTCCCAGATTCTGGCGTAGCGTATCTACGTCAACAAGGCTGTCGTATGTTTCGGTCTGCGGCACGGTGCACAGGGGCCGAGCGTGTGGAAACGCAACGCACACCCCCCCTTCCGCGGGGGCGACTGTGGACGATGAACTAAAATACGTTAACAAAAAGGAGGCGGGTTGCGCACCCTGCGGGGTGCGGGTAAGCGGATGGGTGAATCCAGTACTTCAACCCCGGTCGAAAGTCTGACCTTCGAGCAGGCTCTCGAGCAGCTCGATCAACTGGTGCGGCGTATGGAATCGGGCGAGCTCGGCCTGGACGAATCGATTGCGGCATACCGGCGTGGAGCCGAACTCGCTCGCTTTTGCCAGGGCAGGCTGGCCGACGCGGAGCGGCAGATTCAACTGCTCGATGAAGACGTGCTCAGGAACTTCGCTCCGGCAGAACCAGCGGGCTCGACAACGTGAGCGTCGCGTCGCTTCCCGCGCGTGCTATCGGCACGGCGCATGCCGATGGGTTGCCGGATTGGATTGCTGCACGGCAGGCGCGCTTCGAGCAGTTCGTCGCCGCGCAACTGCCGGCCGAGGATTCCGAGCCGCGGCGCCTGCATGTGGCAATGCGCTACGCCGTCCTGAACGGAGGCAAGCGCGTTCGGCCGCTCCTTGTGTATGCCGCCGGCGAGTTCGCGGGTGCACCCGATGCAACGCTGGACCCCATTGCGGCGGCGGTCGAATTCGTCCACGCCTACTCGCTCGTGCATGACGACATGCCTTGCATGGACGACGACGTGCTGCGGCGGGGAAAGCCGACGGTGCACGTCGCTTTCGACCAGGCGACGGCGATGCTGACCGGCGATGCGCTGCAGGCCGAAGCGTTCCGCGTGCTGGCCGATGCGGCGTTCGAGCCGCAGGTGGGCGCCGCGCTGGTCCGGGAACTGGCCCACGCAGCCGGTACGCGCGGAATGTGCGGCGGGCAGGCAATAGATCTTGCTGCGGTCGGCCAGCAGATGAGCGCCGAGGAACTGGAGACCATGCACCGAATGAAGACCGGGGCGTTGCTGCGTGCCGCGGTCACAATGGGGGCTGCCGCCGGCCGGGTGCGCGGGCCGGAACGCGCAGCGCTGGTGCGCTACGCGGAGGCGATCGGGCTCGCGTTCCAAGTGGTCGATGATCTGCTCGACGCCGAGGCGACCTCGACAGAACTGGGCAAGACCGCTGGCAAGGACCAGCGGCAGAGCAAACCCACATACGTCTCGGTGCTGGGCGCCGAGGCGGCGCGGTGCTGGGCCGAGCGGCTGCGCTGCGACGCGCACGAGGCGCTTGCCAGCCTCGGGGCCGGGGCAAGACCGCGCGCCGCGCGCCTCGCGCAACTGGCCGACCTGATCGTGCAACGCCGGAGTTGATTCGTGTATAGCCTGCTGCAGACCATCGACCACCCTGCCGAACTTCGGCGCCTCGAACGCAGCCAGCTGCCTGGACTGGCCGACGAGCTGCGCGCCTTTGTGCTCGAATCGGTTTCGAGGACGGGCGGGCACCTGAGCTCGAACCTGGGCACCGTCGAACTGACAATCGCGCTGCACTACGTCTTCAACACGCCGGAGGATCGGATCGTCTGGGACGTGGGCCACCAGACCTATCCGCACAAGATCCTGACCGGCCGGCGCGATGCGATGCGCAAATTGCGGCAGGCCAACGGCATATCGGGCTTTCCTCGGCGCACCGAGTCGAAGTACGACGCGTTCGGCACCGCCCACTCCTCGACCTCGATATCGGCCGCGCTCGGCATGGCAATCGCGGCGCGCGATCGCGGCGAGAAGCGGCATTCAATCGCGGTGATCGGCGACGGCGCGATGTCCGCCGGGATGGCGTTCGAAGCCCTGAACAACGCCGGAGTGGCGGAGCGCGTGCGCCTGCTGGTCGTGCTGAACGATAACGACATGTCGATCTCGCCAGCGGTGGGCGCGCTGAATCGGTACCTCGCGCGCCTGCTCAGCGGCAAGTTCTACGCCGCCGCCAAGCAAGCCGGCCGCCAGGTGCTCAAACACGTGCCGCCGATGCTCGAGCTGGCACGCAAGCTGGAGGAACACGCCAAAGGCATGCTGGTGCCGGGCACGATGTTCGAGGAGTTCGGATTCAATTACATCGGCCCGATCGACGGCCACGATCTGGACGCATTGATTCCGACCCTGCAGAACATCCGTGGTCTGGACGGGCCGCAGTTCCTGCACGTGGTCACGCGCAAGGGGCAGGGCTACAAACTGGCGGAGGCCGACCCGGTGCTGTATCACGGTCCGGCTCCGTTCGACCCGAAAATGGGGTTGCAGAAGAGTGCGCCCGGCAAGCCGACCTTCACTCAGGTGTTCGGCGACTGGCTGTGCGACATGGCCGCGGCCGATTCGCGCCTGGTCGGGATCACGCCTGCGATGCGCGAGGGCTCCGGCATGGTGCGCTTCGAGCGGCAGTTCCCCGATCGCTACTTCGACGTCGGTATCGCCGAACAGCACGCGGTGACGTTCGCGGCGGGCCTGGCGTGCGAGGGACGCAAACCGGTCGTTGCCATCTACTCCACGTTCCTGCAGCGGGCCTACGACCAGCTGATCCACGACGTGGCGCTGCAGAATCTGCCGGTCACGTTCGCGCTGGACCGCGGGGGCCTGGTGGGCGCGGACGGCGGCACGCACCATGGAGCTTTCGACTTGTCGTTCCTGCGCTGCATCCCGAACATGGTCGTGATGGCGCCGAGCGACGAGAACGAGTGCCGCAAGATGCTGTCGACCGCGTATCGCCATGACGGGCCTGCCGCGGTGCGCTATCCGCGCGGAGCGGGAGCCGGCGTCGAGGTCGAGCGCGACCTGGAAGGCGTTCCGATCGGACGCGGGCAGATACGGCGCCACTCGCGTGCCGCGCGCGGCGGACGCGTTGCCATTCTTGCGTTCGGGCCGCCCCTGCACGCGGCACTGCGTGCGGCCGAGGCGCTCGATGCGACCGTTGTGAACATGCGATTCGTCAAGCCGCTGGACACCGAGCTGCTGGCGCAGATCGCCGGCGCGCACGACGCGCTGGTGACGGTGGAAGAGAACGTCGTGATGGGCGGCGCCGGAAGCGCTTGCGCCGAGGCGCTGGCGGCGATGGCGATCGAGCGGCCCTTCCTGCATTTGGGCCTGCCGGACCGTTTCATCGATCACGGCGATCCGGCTGGGCTGATCGCCTCGGTGGCACTGGATGCGGCCGGCCTGGAGCAGTCGATCCGCGATCGTTTCGGTGCGCTGCTGCGCGAAGACGAAGACCGGCGCGTCAAATCGATCGCGTAGCGATCGAATCTATCTTCGCGGCGGCACGTCGCCCCAGATATCCTTCTTGCGCCCGAGCGGCGCAGCGCATGCGTCGTAGATCGAGGCCAGATTGCGGATTGGGCGCGGCGGCGACAACCAGCGATGCACGCCCGCGAGCAGCATCAACTCCGACATCGCCTCGGGCGCGATCGGGTTGCAATTGCCGTCGTCGAGCCAGAGCTTTTCGAAATAGACGTCCATTTCCGCATAGCCCCAAAGCAGCGTGACCGCCTGCACGATTTCGGGGTGCTGTGCTTCCAGCGCGGAGGCTTGCCGCAGCGGAGCAGGAGGGGCCATCCTGGCCGGTTTCGCGCGAGGGCGCGGCGAAGGCGAAGTGCGCTCCTCCCGACCCAGGTTCGGGATCGCCTTGTAGTAAGCGTCGTACTTCGGCTTCATAAGGCGTGGAAAGGGTAGTGCAGGCGCGCTGAGCACGAAAGCCTTTGCTTCAGGCTTTGTAATACTTACGGCTGACTCACGGAGCTACGATAACAGGCATTATACATACCCAATAGATAGTATCAAGTGAATACTTTAGTATCCGATTCTGGCTATTACAGCGAATGTCCATGACAAAAGCCCGCGGTCAGCATCTCCTTCACGATTGGCGGTTCGAGCCGTGTCAGTGCCGCTGCAATTGAACGCGTCGTTGCGGCAGTTCAATGCCTTCGGCGTCGAAGCGGCGGCGGCGCTGCTGGCGCCGGTGGAAAACGAAGTCGACCTGGCGGAGGTGCTGCGGGACCAGCGTGGACAAGAGCAGCCACGCATGGTTCTGGGCGGAGGGACCAATGTTCTTTTCGTTTCCGATTTTCGCGGGCTGGTGCTGCACATTCGGATTCCCGGTCATCGGCAGATCGGGGAGACCGCGGATAGCTGGCTGTTCGAGGTGGGCGCAGGGGTCGACTGGCATCAGACGGTCTGCCTGCTGTTGAAGGATGGTTTCGGCGGGCTGGAGAACCTGGCGCTGATTCCCGGCACGGTCGGCGCAGCTCCGATCCAGAACATCGGCGCTTATGGTCTGGAGATCGCCGAGCGGCTGCACTGCGTTCGCGCGTGGGATTGCGAGCGGCAGGCCATCGTGCAAATGGCGGTCGAGGAGTGCGAGTTCGCCTATCGCGACAGTGCCTTCAAGGGCAAGTACAAGGGAAGCCGCATCATCGTGTCCGTCACACTGGCGCTGCCGAAGCGCTGGCGGCCGGTGCTTGGCTACGCTGAGCTGGAGCGCGAACTGAAGGCGCGCTCGGTTGCAGCACCGTCGCCGCAGCAGATCTTTGACGCGGTATGCGCGATCCGCCGCCGCAAGCTGCCCGACCCGGCGCAGGTCGGAAACGCCGGCAGCTTCTTCAAGAACCCGATCGTGTCGCGCCTCAGGCGGACCGAACTGATCGAGCGGTATCCCTCGCTGGTGAGCTACGAACTGGCGGGGGGGCGCTACAAGCTGGCCGCCGCCTGGCTGATCGAGGCATGCGGAATGAAAGGCGTCAGCCGCGGTCGAGCGGCCGTCTACGACCGGCAGGCCCTGGTGCTGGTCAATCGCGGCGGTGCGAGCGGCCGCGAGATCCTCGAGCTCGCGCGCGAGGTGCAGGCTCGCGTGGCCGACAAGTTCGGCGTGTTCCTCGAACCGGAAGCCGTGATCGTCCAGTAAATCGGCTTGACTGTGACGTTCCGCTTCGGAGCGCCGGTAAGATTGGGACACATGAGCCGCATCCTGCTATTCCTGCCCAAAGGCGAGCGCGTCGGTATCGCGTTTTCGGGTGGACTGGACACGTCGGCCGCCCTTGCGTGGATGCGGCACAACGGCGCACTGCCTTGCGCCTATACGGCGAACCTGGCACAGCCGGACGAGAACGACTACGAAGACATTCCCCGCAGGGCGCACCAGTACGGGGCGGAATTGGCGCGGCTGGTCGATTGCCGCGAGGCGCTCGTCCATGAGGGCTTGGTCGCGCTCCAGTGCGGCGCTTTCCACATCAGCACTGCCGGGCGCACCTACTTCAACACCACGCCGCTGGGCCGCGCGGTCACCGGCACGCTGCTGGTGAAGGCGATGCAGCAGGACGGTGTTTCGATCTGGGGCGACGGCTCGACGTACAAGGGCAACGACATCGAGCGCTTCTATCGATACGGGTTAATGGCCAACCCGGCGCTTCGGATCTACAAGCCCTGGCTCGACGCCGCCTTTGTTCGCGAGCTGGGTGGACGGCGCGAGATGAGCCAATGGCTCTCGGCCCGCGGTCTACCCTTCAAGGCCAGCGCCGAGAAGGCCTATTCAACCGATTCGAACCTCTGGGGTGCGACGCACGAAGCCAAGCAACTCGAGTTCCTGAACCAGGGGCTGCGGATCGTTGAGCCGATCATGTCGGTGAAACACTGGGACCCGGCGGCGGACATCCGCCCGGAAGAGGTGACGTTGCGATTCGAGGAAGGTTGGCCGGTTGCGCTGAACGGAAGCACCTTCGCCAGTCGGGTCGAGCTGGTGCTCGAGGCCAATCGGATTGGCGGGCGGCACGGCCTCGGAATCTCCGATCAGATCGAGAACCGGATCATCGAGGCCAAAAGCCGCGGCGTGTACGAGGGGCCGGGAATCGCGCTGCTGTACATCGGATACGAGCGTCTGCTGACAGCGATCCACAACGAGGGCACCGTCGACAACTACCGCACGCTCGGCCGCAGACTCGGGCGGCTGCTGTACGAGGGGCGCTGGTTCGATCCGCAGAGCCTGATGTTGCGCGACACACTGCAAAGATGGGTCGGCCGCGCGATCACCGGAGAAGTCACGCTCGAGTTGCGGCGCGGCGACGACTACACGATCCTGGACACGCAGGGACCGCACCTGACCTATCACCCGGAGCGGCTCTCGATGGAACGGGTCGACGCCGAGGCCTTCTCGCCGCAAGACCGCGTGGGACAGTTGCAGATGCGCAATCTGGACATCCTGGATTCGCGCGAAAAGCTCGCCATGTACGCACGCAGCGGCGTCCTTCCGTCGGGCACCGATGGGGTCGGGCTGATCGGATCGGATCCGCCGCAACAGGACGGGCACTGACCCTCCAGCGGCGCCCGCCGTCCTCTATTCGACGTCGCGCCCCAGCAGCAGGTATTCGAGCAGCGCTTTCTGAACGTGCAGGCGGTTCTCCGCCTCGTCCCACACCGCGCTCTGCGCTCCGTCGATCACGTCCGCGGAAACCTCCTCGCCGCGGTGCGCCGGCAGGCAGTGCATGAACAGCGCCTCGGGGCGCGCGGCAGCCATCACTTCCGCATCGACGGTCCAGTGTGCGAACGCCCGGCGGCGCTCGTCGCTTTCGGCCTCGTATCCCATGCTGGTCCACACGTCGGTCGTTACCAGATCGGCGCCGAGGGCGGCATCGCGCGGATCGGCGCACAGGTGCAGATGCGGGCCGCCGGCGACGCGGGCAGGGTCCGGGCCGTAGCCGGGCGGGGCGGCGAAGCGCAGAGTGAAGCCGAGTTGCTCGGCCGCCTGCAGCCACGTGTACGCCACGTTGTTGGCGTCGCCGATCCAGGCGACCGCGCGCCCCTGGATCGGCCCGCGCAGCTCCAGGAACGTGTAGATGTCGGCCAGGACCTGGCACGGGTGGAACTCGTTGGTCAGCCCGTTGATCACGGGAACGCGCGAATTGCGCGCGAAGCGCTCGATCTTGGACTGCTCGAAGGTGCGGATCATCACGATGTCGACCATGCGCGAGATCACGCGCGCCGTGTCCTCGATCGGCTCGGCGCGCCCCAGCTGCGAGTCTCCCGTGGTCAAATGGATCACCGATCCGCCCATCTGGTACATACCGGCCTCGAACGACACGCGCGTGCGCGTGGAGGCCTTTTCGAACACCATCGCCAGCGTGCGATCAGTCAGCGGCCGGTACGGCTCGTAGCGCTTGAAGCGTTCTTTTATCACGCGCGTGCGCGCGAAGACGTGCTCGAGCTCGTCGCGCGAGAAGTTGCGCAATTCGAGAAAGTGGCGGACCGGCGCGGTCGGCATCGGTGCAATCAAATGAAAAACGCGGCGTCGGCCGCGTCGGTATTTCTTTATATCACGCGCCGCTGTCGGGGTGAAGCCGCCCTGCGTAGCTCCGCAGGAGCGAAGCAGGGTCAGGCGGCGATCCGCGGCGCCGCAGCCGCGTCTGCGCCCTTCAGGGCCGCCAGCCGGCTGCTCTCGGCAGCGGTCAGCACCCGGATGCTCGGGAAATAGCCCTGGTAGACGACCCCGTGCAGTTCGACCTTGCTTTGCACGCGCAGGTAGCGGATCAGGTACTCGACGATGTCCTCGGTGATCAGCTGACCCGGCACCAGGACCGGGATGCCGGGCGGATACGGGACGATCTGGTCGGCACAGATGCGGCCGACCAGGTCGCCATTGGGTTGGTCGTTGTCGTCGAGCAGCGCGACCAGCTCGCCGCCCGAGTAGTAGGCGTCGCGCGGCAGGTACACGAGCTCGGTGAACGGCGGCAAGTCGGGTGTGCGGTACAAGCGCCGCGGTGTGCGCTTTTCGCGCGCGATCCGCATCAGGGCGTCGTACAGGCGCGAGCACTTCGATCGCGTGGTTCCGATCGTCAGCAGCAGCGTCAGCGTGTTGACGGTCGACTTTTCCACCGTGATGTTGAAGCGGGTAAAAAGCTCCTGCTGCAGCTCGTCGACCGTCATCCCGCACGAGGAGATATCGACGGTGATCTTGGTCGGATCGAGGCGGAGGTTGTCGTTGCGCACCTCCTCGGGCAGCAGATCCTCCAGCTCGAGCACACGGAACACTCCCGTCGAGTTGATCTGATTGCGCAGCTCGGAGGCCAGCATCAGCGTTCGTTCCAGCAGCTTGTACCCCTCCATCACCGCCTGCTTGCGCCCCACGTCCAGGCTGGCGATCAGGCTGTACATCGGGCTGGTGGAGGTGTGCATGTTGAAGTTCTCGCGGAAGATGTGCTCGCGAAAACCCGGATCATTCACGTGGATCATCGCCGCCTGCGAAAATCCCGACAGTGTCTTGTGCATCGACTGCGTGACATAGTCCGCGCCCGCTTCCAGCGCGGTGGGCCGCAGGTCCGGATGAAAGCGCGCGTGCCCATACCAGGCTTCGTCGATCAGTACCTTGATGCCGCTTGCGTGCGCCGCGTCGATGATCGGCTTCAGGTCGTAGCGCAGGCCGTCGTAGGTGCACGAGGTCAGCACCAGCAGCTGCGCGTCCGGGTGCTCCGAGATCGCGCGCAATATGGTCGCGCGCGGCACCGGGCCAAACACGCCGTACTGGCGGTTCACGCTCGAGTCCAGGTACACCGGCTGCGCGCCCGATAGCATCACTCCATGGTGGACCGACTTGTGGCAGTTGCGGTCCAGCAGCAGCTTCTCGCCGGGAGCGATCAGCGTCTGCAGGATCACCTTGTTGGAGGTCGAGGTGCCGTTCGTGGCGAAGAACGTCTTGCGTGCGCCGAAGGCCTTGGCCGCCATCTGCTGCGCCTCGGCGATCACGCCGGTCGGCTCCATCAGCGAGTCCAGCGCCTTGGCCGAAACCGACAGGTCGGCATCGAACACATGCTCGCCCATGAACTCGTAGAAGTCGTTGACCCAGGGGCTGCCGCGCAGCGAATCGCCGCTGGAATGACCGGGCGTGTGCCAGGCGTCCTTGGCCGCGAGGACATAGGCGCGCAAGGCGTCGTAGAACGGCGTGCGGGCCCGTTCGGCGATCTGCGCGTTCAGGATGCGGTACATGCCGCGATGGTCGCGCTCCTCGCGGTAGAAGTAGCCGTCGACCGCCTCCGCGAACAGCGTGTCGACCACTTCGTCTTCGCGCTCTTTTTCTATCAGGATGTACAGGTCGAGCTCGGGGCGCAGGGCGGTGATCTTCTGCACCAGCTTCAGCGCGCTCACCTGCAGGCTGCGAGTGGCTTCGCGCCCGTGCGAGGCCTTGCCGTTGCGCGCGCCGTTGCGGTGCACGCGCCGCGGGCCTTCCTCGACCGCGTACAGCTTGTCGTCCACGATCACGACCTGGATGTCGCCGTCACGCTCGATCAGCGACAGGCCCTCTTTGGCGGTCAGCGCCCCGATGAACGAGATTCCGAAAGGGTTATCGAGCGAGCGGGCCGCTGCGTTCAGCCCCTTAAGGAGTTCCTTCAGGATCAGCGGCTCGTCGTTGATGACGAGGACCTTGGAGGTCGGTTTGGCCATGGTCGGACGGGCAGTCATGGTGGCCCGGAGAGTATCGGAGCCGGGCGCAGGCGAGCGATGGAATTGAACGGGTAACGCGAGTCAGGCCGCACGGTTGACGCGGCCGCGATCGGGGTCGCGGCCGGCTCGGGGAATCGGACGGAGGCCACCGGGTCGCGCAAGGCGCGGATGCAGCGGCGATGCGGGCTGGCGCCGCGCGGGTCAGGCCATCGCCTTGATGGCGGCGGCCAGGCGGCTCTTGTTGCGCGCTGCGAGGTTCTTGTGGACGACGTTCTTGTCGGCGATCGAATCGATCACACGCGTCGATGTGCGCAGCTCGGCCGCAGCAGCCGACTTGTCGCCGCTGGCGATCGCCTTGCGGACCTTCTTGATGGCGGTGCGCAGACGGGAGTGCAGCGCAGTGTTGTGCTGGTTGTGCGCCCGCGCCTGTCGAGATCGCTTGCGGGCCTGCTTGGTGTTCGCCATGGTCGCGTCTTCCCTGGAGTGCCGCCGGCCCGCCCCGACCCAGGCGTCCTCCAGGTCGGCCAGCACAGCGCAGTGGATCGTTAAACTTTACCATACGAGGTCTTTTTTAAACGCCGCGCCGGACGGCCGAGGCCGTTCCGCCCGCTCGAAGCGTCCTGACGTGAATCTCTTGCGCGCCGCGGGGGCCGTGAGCGCACTGACGCTGCTGTCGCGCCTCACCGGCCTGGTGCGCGACGTGCTGATCGCGCGCAGTTTCGGCGCGGGCAGCGACGTCGACGCCTTCTGGGTCGCGTTCCGGCTGCCGAACCTGCTGCGGCGCCTGTTCGCCGAAGGGGCCTTTTCGCAGGCATTCGTCCCGATCTTCGCGCACACACAGGCGAACGCCGGCCCGGGCGGTGCGCGCGAGCTGCTCTCGCACGTGGCTTCGGCACTGTTCTGGTCTGTTCTGTGTGTGTCCGCGCTCGGGGTGGTGGCAGCTCCGGCCCTCGTCGTACTGATCGCCAGCGGATTCCTGAGGACCCCGGCCGTGTTCGATCTGGCGACCCTGCTGACGCGCTGGATGTTTCCGTACATCTTCTGCATGTCCCTGGTGGCATGCGCGGCGGGCGCACTCAACACGTTCGGGCGTTTCGCCGTTCCTGCGGTCACCCCAGTGCTGCTGAACGTGTCGATGATCAGCCTGACGGTATTGGCCGCTCCTTACGTGCACCCGCCGATCCTGGCCCTCGCCATCGGGGTCCTGACGGGTGGCCTGTTGCAGCTGGCGATCCAGCTGCCGGCTCTGGCGCGAATCGGCATGCTGCCGTCGCTGGTCGGCCCGCGCTCCTGCGTGCGCGATCCGCAGGTGCGGCGCATGTTGCGGCAAATGGGACCTGCCGTGTTTTCGGTCTCGGTCGCGCAGGTGAGCCTCATAATCAACACCTCCATCGCTTCCTATCTGGGAGCGGGAAGCAATTCCTGGCTGGCGTTCGCCGACCGCTTAATGGAGTTTCCCACGGCGCTGCTGGGGGTGGCCCTCGGTACCGTGCTGCTGCCGAGCCTGTCGCGCGCCTTCGCCGCCGGTCGCACCGAGCAGTACAGCAGCCTGCTCGACTGGGGGTTGCGAATGACCTGCCTGGTCGCGCTTCCGGCGATGGTGGCGCTGGCGATTCTGGCCAAGGGCATGATCGCGGCGCTCTTCGCCGGCGGCCGCTTTGATGAACACGATGTTGCACAGACCGCCGCGGCTCTGACCGGGTATGCGGTGGGCCTGATCGGGCTGATCGCCATTAAGATTCTGGCCCCGGGCTTTTACGCGCGCCAGGACATCCGCACGCCCGTCAAGATCGCGCTCGTCGCACTGGCGACCACGCAGGCCGCCAACATCGTGCTGGTGCCGTGGTTCCGGCACGCGGGTCTGGCGATGTCGGTGAGTGTGGGCGCCTGCGCCAACGCCGTACTGCTGCTGTGGGCGCTGCGCCGGCGGGGGTTCTACCAGCCGATGCCGGGATGGAGCGCATTTTTCGGCAGGCAGCTGCTTGCGCTGTGCGCGCTCGCGGTGCTACTTTGGGTGATCCGAGGGCACCTGCCCATGCCGACGCCGGCGTCGGCGTTCGGCGCGCGGCTGTGGTGGCTCTCGATCGTGGTGGGCGTTGGCGGAGCGGGGTACCTGGCGATGCTTTGGCTGCTCGGTTTCCGACTGCGGGATTTCGTGCTGCGTTCCGCATGAACCAGCCTGAAGCAAGCTGCGAGACCATCGCGCTGCCTGCAGCGAGCTTCGCGCTGCTGGAGAGTGTTGCGGCGCTCACGCCCCTGGCCGATCGGGAGAGTCGGCCGGACGAGCTGGTGCGGACCGTGCGCAGCTGGGGCCGGCAGCTGTGCGGCAGGATCGCGCCGGACGCGTCGGTGTCGAACCGGCTGCGGATGCTGAATTTCTTCTTTTTCCAGGAGCTGGGCTTCCGCGGGGAGAGCAGCGGCGGCGATTGGGCGGACGCGGGCTGCTTGCACCGCGTGGTCGAGCGAAGGGCCGGAATCGGCTTGCCGCTGTCGATCCTGTACATGGAAATCGGCCGGGCCATAGGGTTGAAGCTGGCGGCCTTGGAGTTTCCCGGCGGCATCCTCGTCAAAGTGGTCTGCACCGGCGGCGTGCTGGTGATCGACGTATCCGATGGCGGTGCCACGCTGTCGGTCGAGCAGCTGCAATCCAGATTGGGCACCTCGTGCGGACCGAACCCGTCGGATGCACGCGGTGCGCTCGAACGGATGTTGCGTGCCGTTCCGGAGGACGACATCCCCGTGAGGATCCTGCGTTCACTGCGGCAGCGGCATCAGGCCGCGGGCCGCTGGCACGAGGCGCTGGCCGTGCAGTCGCAACTGGTACACCTTCGGCCGGGCGATCGGCGGGAACTGTTGCAGCGGGCGGGCCTGTACGAGCGGCTGGACTGCCCGCGCGCGGCAGCGCTCGACTTGCTGGCTTGTCTGCGCCTGGATCCCGATGCCGCAGATGTGACGTCGATCCGCAGGCGCTGGGCCACGCTGCACCAGGCGTCGCGGCATCTGCATTGAGCTCAAGACGGCCGGATGCTCCGGCCGTCTGCGGCGTGCGAGGTCAGTCCGTCAGCTCAACTGGCGCAGCATCGTCTCGGCGGTGCTGACTTCGAACTTGCCGGGCGCCTCGACGTTCAGCTTCTTCACGACTCCATCCTGTACGAGCATCGAGAAGCGCTGGCATCGCACTCCCAGTCCGCGCGCGCGCAGATCGAGCTCCAGCCCCAGCTTGCCCGTGTATTCCGCCGAGCCGTCGGCCATCATCCGGATCTTGCCGCCGGCGTGCTGATCGCGGCCCCATGCGCCCATCACGAAGGCGTCGTTGACGGCGAAACACCAGACCTCGTCAACACCTTTGCCCCGCAATTGCTCGTAGTTGCGCAGGAATCCCGGAACGTGCTCGGCCGAGCATGTCGGCGTGAATGCGCCGGGAACTCCGAACACCACAATGGTCTTGCCCTTGGCGAGCTGCTCGACGTCGAACGAGTTCGGCCCGATCGAGCAGCCAGCCGACTCGACCTCGACGTACTCCTGCAGACGCCCGCCGGGCAGGCGGTCTCCAACCTTGATCGTCATCGCGGTGCTCCTTGCGGCGGAAAGTGATGAGAGGGAGGGAGTCTAACTGCCACTGGCCACCAGCAGTCTGACTCAATCGCCCACTGCGACGCCCTCGCGTCTAGGGTCGGCGCCGCCGATCCATCGAATCGCTCCAGGGCCGGGCGCTGCCACGATCGCCTGGACTCCGCTCGTCATCGGGAATTGCGCAACGTCGTGTCCGCGTGACTGCAGTTCGCGCACGAAAGCCGGGCTGAAGCGTCCTGCTTCCAGTTCGGTCGGGCCGTTGCGGCTGCCGTAGTTCGGCGCGGAAATGGCCTCCTCGACATCCATGTGCCAGTCCAGCAGGCCCACCAGCGTCTTGACGACAAACAGGATGATCCAGGTTCCGCCGGGGGAGCCCAGCAATGCCACCAGATGCCCGCTCGCGCGGTCGAACACGAACGTGGGAGCCATCGACGACAAGGGTCGCTTGCCCGACTGCACGCGGTTTGCGACCGGTGCTTCGCGGCCGTCCGGGGTTCTCTCCCTGGGAACGAACGAGAAGTCCGTCAGCTCGTTGTTCAGCAGGAATCCGCGCACGAAAATGCGCGATCCGAAAGCGTCCTCGATCGATGTCGTCATCGCGAGGGCATCTCCGCGGCGATCGACGATGGAGATGTGCGAGGTCGAGTGTCTCGCGCGCGCCGGCTGCGGCGCGAACGCAGCGCCCGGAACGGCTCCGGCTTCGGCCGTCCCCATGCTGCGCTCACCGATCCGGCGCGAACGCTGTGCCAGGTAGGCGGGGTCGAGCAAGGCGGCCGTGTCGACACGAACGAAATCCGGATCGGCCAGGTACATCTCGCGGTCCGCGAAGGCCAGGCGCTCGGCCTCGGCGACCAGGTGAACCGCTTGCAGCCTCGGTTGCCCGTCCGCCGATGGCGGTCCGAGCGCTCTGAGGTCGAAGTGACTCAGGATTCCCAGTGTCTGGCCGATCGAGATTGCCGCTGCCGATGGAGGCGGCATTCCACAAACATTCCAGCGGCGATAGGGGGTGCACAGTGGCTCGCGCTCCAGTGCCCGGTAGCTGGCGAGGTCGGTTTCGCGGATCCGCCCAGAATGGTGCGGCCCGTTGCGTGCCGCGCGAACGACCGCCGCGGCGATCGGACCCTTGTACAGCGCTTCCCCGCCGCTGGATGCAAGCGCGCGCAGCGTCTGGGCCAGCGCTGGGTTCTTCAACAGCGTTCCGGCCGGCCAGGCGTGACCGTGCGGATCGTAGAAGTACGCACGCGCAGCCGCATCCTCTCGCAGGAGCGCGTCGCGCTCGAGCAGTTCGTGCAGGCGCGCAGAAACGCGAAAGCCTCGCTGCGCCAGCTCGATCGCAGGCTCGAACAGGCGGGCCCACTTCAGGCGTCCGTGCTGGCGATGCACCAGCTCAAGCATCCGCAGCAGTCCCGGCACTCCGACCGATAAACCGCTGGCAGCCGCATCCCGGAACCTCAGCGGGCGCCCGTCCGCACCTATGAACTGATTTTCGGTGGCCGCGCTCGGCGCTGTTTCACGGCCGTCGTACGCCTGAATTCGATGCCCGTCCCAATACAGCAGGAACGCGCCGCCGCCGATGCCGGAGCTTTGCGGCTCCACCAGTGTCAGCACCAGTTGCGTGGCGATGGCCGCGTCGGCGGCGCTTCCGCCCTCTCGCAGAATCTGCAGACCTGCCTGCGCCGCGAGTGGATTGGCTGCAGCCACCATCTGCTCCGTCGCGGTGGCGGCAGGCCTCGCCGGCCGCAGCCCGGTGGCCCCCTCGGGCTGCTCCACGTCGGCTGCCCGTGCCGCGATAAAGAACAGCGGCAACAGCACCGCGATCAGGCGCGGCGGCAACGCCGCCGCGGGCGCGCGCCCGTTCACTGCACGTCGGCTACTTCGGTTGCAGCCGAAGGGCCCCATCCAGACGAATCGTGGTGCCGTTGACCATGGCATTTTGGATGACGCTGCAGACCATCTGGGCGTACTCGGCAGGGCGGCCGAGCCGGGCCGGAAAGGGCGCCTGCGCGCCCAGCGCCTGTTGCGCTTCGGGCTTCAATTGCGCCAGCATCGGAGTTTCGAAGCTGCCGGGTGCGATCGCAACGCAACGGATCCCATACCTGGCCAGATCGCGCGCCATCGGCAGCGTCATCGCCGCCACGCCGCCTTTGGAGCTGGCGTACGCGACCTGGCCGATCTGCCCTTCGAAGGCCGCAATCGACGCGGTATTCACGATCACTCCGCGCTCGCCGCCTTCCATAGGCTCGGCCTGCGCAATCGCGTGCGCGCAGACGCGCGCCATGTTGAAGGTCCCGATCAGATTCACCCGGATCGTGCGCTCGAAGGTCTGCAGCAGGTGAGGGCCGTCGCGACCGACCGTGCGCTCCGCTGCCAACACCCCGGCGCAGTTCACCAGTCCCCGCAGCGAACCAGCGGACTGCGCTGCCTGCACCGCCGCGTTCGCATCCGCCTCCGACGTCACGTCGCAGCGCACTGCGCGCGCGGCAGGTCCGCACTCGCGCGCCAGATCCTGCGCCGCGTCGTACTGCAGGTCGGCAACGATGACGCGGCCGCCTTGCTCGACCAGCATCCGCACCACCGCGGCGCCCAGGCCCGAGGCGCCGCCCGTGACGATGAAGACGTTGTCACCTATCTGCATCGCCTAATGAGTGTGGGTGGCGATGATCGGCACGATCAGCAGCGCCACGATGTTGATGATCTTGATCAGCGGGTTAACTGCCGGGCCCGCGGTGTCCTTGTACGGATCGCCCACCGTGTCTCCCGTGACCGCGGCCTTGTGCGCGTCCGATCCCTTGCCGCCGTAGTTGCCTTCCTCGATGTACTTCTTGGCGTTGTCCCACGCACCGCCACCGGTGGTCATCGAGATGGCGACGAACAGGCCCGTGACGATCGTCCCCATCAGAACGCCGCCGAGCGCTTCGGGCCCCAGCAGCAGGCCGACCAGCACCGGCACCAGCACCGGCAGCATCGAGGGAATCATCATCTCCTTGATCGCGGCGGCGGTCAGCATGTCGACCGCCCGCGAGTAGTCCGGCTTGGCAGTGCGATCCATGATGCCCTTGATCTCGCGAAACTGCCGGCGCACCTCCTCAACGACCGCGCCGGCGGAACGCCCCACCGCTTCCATCGCCATCGCACCGAAGAAATAGGGCACCAGCCCGCCGATGAACAAGCCGATAATCACCAGGTGATTGGACAGCTCGAACGTCACATGCCCCATCACGTCTTCCAGCGCGTGCGTGTAGTCGGCGAAAAGCACCAGCGCGGCCAGGCCGGCCGAGCCGATCGCATAGCCTTTGGTCACGGCTTTGGTCGTGTTGCCCACCGCATCGAGCGGGTCCGTGATGTTGCGCACGGCCTTCGGCAGTTCGGCCATTTCCGCAATCCCGCCCGCGTTGTCGGTGATCGGCCCATAGGCGTCGAGCGCGACGATGATTCCAGTCATCGACAGCATCGAAGTGGCAGCTACCGCGATTCCGTAGAGGCCGGCGAGGTGGAACGAAGCGTAAATGGCTGCGCAGATCGCAAGCACTGGCAGGGCGCAGGCCTTCATCGAGACGGCAATCCCCGCGATGATGTTGGTTGCGTGGCCGGTGGTGGACGCCTTCGAGACCTGGCGCACCGGCGAAAAATCGGTCCCCGTGTAGTACTCGGTGATGTACACGAGCGCACCCGTCAAAATGATTCCCACCACCGCCGACAGGTATAGACGCCCGATCGAAACGCCGCCGCTGGCAGCCACGGGGCCCAGAACCCACTGGGTCACGAACCAGAACAGCACCAGCGCGATCACGGCGGCAACGATCAGCCCGCGGTACAGGGCGTTCATGATCTTGCCCCCTTCGCGCGCCTTGACGAAATAGCAACCGATGATCGACCCGATGATCGAAACCCCCGAGAGCGCCAGCGGATAGGTCACACCGGCGTCGGAATCCGGAAAGGTCAGCGCACCCAGCAGCATCGTCGCCACCACGGTGACGACGAAGGTTTCGAACAAGTCGGCCGCCATGCCGGCACAGTCGCCGACGTTGTCGCCGACGTTGTCGGCGATCACCGCCGGATTGCGCGGATCGTCCTCCGGGATGCCGGCCTCGACCTTTCCGACCAGATCGGCCCCGACATCCGCGCCCTTTGTGAAGATGCCGCCACCCAAGCGCGCGAAGATGGAGATCAGCGACGCGCCAAACGCCAGGCCGACCATCGGATGCAGCAGGGTGCGCAGATCGTTTGCCGCGTGCCCCGACTGCAGGAAGGCGTAGAACCCCGCGACCCCGAGCAGCCCAAGTCCTACCACCAACAGTCCGGTGATGGCACCGCCGCGGAAGGCGACGTTCAGCGCCGGATTCAACCCGAGCGTTGCTGCTTGCGCGGTGCGCACGTTGGCACGCACCGATACGTTCATTCCAATGTAACCGGCAGCGCCGGACAAAATGGCGCCCAGCACGAACCCGGCGGCCGTGAGCACGCTGTGCAGCGCCACGGCGATCACGATCGCCAGCACCACTCCGACGATGGCGATGGTCCGGTACTGCCGATTCAGGTACGCCTGCGCGCCCTGCTGGATCGCGGCGGCGATCTCCTGCATCCGCGCGCTTCCCGGGTCGCGCCGCAAAATCCACGAAATCGAAACGGCGCCGAACACCACGGCAGCGGCGCCGCACAGCAAGGCAAGGGTCACGCCCGACATCGGTCTCTCCTCGTTATGTTCGAATTGTCGGCTGGCGGCAGCTACTGTCCGAGTGCGTCGAATACGCGCCGCCGAACTTCGTCGACGGAGCCCACGCCATCGACCAGGCGGTGCGCCGGCGCTCCGGGTTCACCCGATGCGGCCCACTTGCGGAAATAGTCGACCACGGCTCGCGTCTGCGAGTGGTACACCTCCAGGCGCTTGCGAACGACGTCTTCGCGGTCGTCTTCGCGCTGAACCAGGGGCTCGCCCGTGACGTCGTCGCGACCCGCAACCTTGGGCGGGTGGAACCGCACGTGGTAGGTTCGGCCGCTCGGTAGATGCAGGCGGCGCCCGCTCATCCGCTCCACGATGTCAGCGTCGGGAACCTCGAGCTCCAGCAGCGCGTCCGCGGCCAATCCGGCTTCTCGCATGGCCTGTGCCTGCGCGGTCGTGCGGGGAAACCCGTCCAGCAGGTAGCCCCGCACACAGTCGGGCTGCCGCATTCGTTCATTGACGAGGCTAACGATGATGTCGTCGGACACGAGCTGTCCGGCGTCCATCGCGCGCTTGGCCGCCAGGCCCAGCGGAGTGCCGGCCTTGACGGCAGCGCGCAGCATGTCGCCGGTGGAGATCTGCGGGATCGAATAGCGCTGGCAGATGAACCCGGCTTGGGTCCCCTTGCCGGCGCCCGGCGGACCAAGCAGTATCACTCGCATTTGCGCGATCTCCCCGCGTCTCCCCCTGGCCGGGCAGTTTACCCGGAACCCTCCAACGCACGACCGCCTTCGAGCAGGGAACGGACGCGGGCCAGGTCCTCGGGCGTGTCGACGCCCGATGGCAGCGGCGCCGGCATGCGCAGCACAGCGATGCGCGATCCGTGCCACAGCGCGCGCAGCTGCTCCAGTTTCTCGACCAGCTCGATCGGAGCCGGCTTGAGACCGCGGTAGTGCTGCAGGAAGCTCGCACGGTATGCGTACAAGCCGACGTGCCGTAGCGCCGGCAGGTCTTGCGGCCAATCATCAGCGCCGGCTTGCCCTCCGTAGCGCACGTCTTCGCGAAGGAGGGCGCGGTCGGCCGCTGCGCCGATCAGCGGGGCGAAATGTTCGCGCGACCAGGGAATCGGCGCTCGCGAGAACAGCAGCGCAACTCCGTCGGCGCCGGTGACAACCTTCACGACGTTCGGATCGAACATTTCCCGGCGGTTGCTCAGCGGATGCGCGGCCGTTGCGATGTCGCAATCGGGCCGAGACCGCAGCAGCTGGGCCACCGCGCGAATGGCCGCCGGCTCGATCAGCGGCTCGTCGCCCTGCACGTTCACTACCACGACTGACGGATCGAGCCCGAGCTTCTGCACTGCTTCGGACAGACGATCGGTCCCGGTCGGATGGTTCGGGTCGGTGAGAATCGATTCCACTGCATGCTGATCGCAGGCTGCCAGCACGCGTGGGTCGTCGGCACACACGACGACGCGCTCGGCCCCGCTGGCAGCGGCTTGGCGCGCGACACGAACGACCATCGGCAGCCCGGCCAGATCCGCCAGTGGCTTGCCGGGCAGACGGCTGGAGGCCAGGCGCGCCGGGATCAGCGCAACGAAACCGGGCACGGTGTCAGCGGCCGGCGCGCTCGTCTTCGTCCAAACGGCGCGCCTCGCTTTCCAGCATCACCGGGATGCCGTCGCGGATAGGATATGCGAGGCCAGCTGCGCGCGAGATCAGCTCCTGCCGGTGGCGGTCGTACTCCAGGGGCCCTTTGGTGACGGGGCACACCAGGATGTCAAGCAGCCTTGGATCCATTTCGGGCGTTGCGCAGTCGCGTGTCGATCAGGTCCGTCAAGGCGCGATCCAGGCTCGCGCGCAGCGGCACGACCCACAAGCGTTCGTCGTGCGCCAGCTTATGATCCGCCCTGCATTTTACGGCGTCTTTCTCTGTGATCAGGATCATGTCGACGCCGTGGCGGGGAAAAGGGTTGCGCCGGTAACCATAATGGTCCGGCAGGGCGAGCGTGCGGAAGCGCAGGCCGCGCTCGCGCAACATTCCGAAGAACGATTCCGGAGTTCCAATGCCGCACGCCGCCAGCAGGCGCAAGCCCCCCTTTGCCTGACGCTGTGCAAGCGCCTGCAGCGCGCCGCGCCGCTCGGGCCTTGCCAGGCAGTACGTCTCGGTGACCTCCGTACGCAGGAAAAAGAAGGGCGAATAGATGCGCACCGGTTGAATCGGCCCGTTGAACACGACGGCATCGACTTCCTGCAAGCGCCGGGCCGGCTCGCGCAGCGGCCCCGCAGGAAGCAGCCAGCCGTTTCCGAGACCGAGCGCGTGAATCAGGGCGACCTCGAAGTCGCGTGCCAGGCGGCGGTGCTGCAGCCCGTCGTCGGCGATCAGCACATCGCACGACGGGTGCATGGTGCGCAGCAGCCTGGCGGCGGCGACCCGGTCGCGCCCGATCGCCACTGGCGCGCCGGTCGCGGCGGCGATCAGCAGCGGCTCGTCGCCGCAGTCGGAGGCACGGCTGCCCGCAGTGACGAGTCGGGGAAACCTGGCAGCGCCCCCGTAGCCGCGCGAAACGACGCCGGGATGCCAGCCGCGCTTCTTCAGCAGCGTGACCAGCTCGATGACCAGCGGCGTCTTTCCGGTCCCGCCGACGTACAGGTTGCCGACGACGACCACCGGTATGCCGACCTGCTGGGGGTGCTTCAGCCCGAGGCGGTACACCGCTCGCGCCGTCGCACGCCCCGCCGCATACAAGACGCTGGCGGGCCACAACAGGCGGGCTAGGGCCCCGCGCTTGCGCCACATCCTGCCCGGCCATGCATGGAGTCGGCGGCTTCGCATGGCTCCCTTCAGACCGAGCAGTGCCTCAACGCGCCGTCGCGCGCCGCTGCGTAGCGAAGCTCAGGTGCGTCAGCCCGGCCAGACGGGCCGCTTCCATCACCGTCACTACCGCCTGGTGCGGCGATTGCGCATCGGCGTTGATCACCACCAGCGGTGCCGAGTTGCCCTGGGCTGCCGCGCGCAGCAACTCAGGCAGAGCCTGCGGATCGACGATCGCCCTGTCGATCGCGAAGCGGCCATCGGCCGTCACCGCGACCTGGATCTCCTGCAGATGCGTCTGCGGCCGATCGGCGTCGGCCGACGGCAGCACAATCTGCAGCTGTGAGAAGCGTGAAAACGTGGTGCTGACCGCCAGGAAGATCAGAACGACGAGCATCACATCGATCATCGGGATCAAGTTCAGCTCGGGCTCTTCGATGAATGCACGGCGAAACTTCATGGCGTCCCGTTCCGTATGCTCGATGGACTTGCGTTGTGCACCTGGTTGGCGGCGGTTTCGCTCACGGCGCTAGCCGTCGCTGCGCCGCAGAACGTTCGATCCCTCGTTGTACAGTGCCTCGACCAGCTGTTGCGACTGCTGCTCCATCTCCACCAGGAAATCGTCCACGCGCGTGCGGAAATGGCGGTACGCCAGCACCGATGGCACCGCGACGATGATCCCGAACGCGGTGCTGTACAGCGCGATCGATATTCCCTGCGCCAGCTGCTGCGGGCTGGAGCCTGCCTGCTGCGAGGCGAAGATTTCGATCATCCCGACCACCGTGCCGAGCAACCCGAGCAGCGGCGCGATCGATCCGACGGAGCCGAGCAGGGTCAGGTAGCGCGACATCTCGTGCGCGGCGCGCGCACCCGCGACCTCGATCGTCCCCGCCGCGATCTCGCGCGGCTCGCGCTCGCTGCGCAAGCCGGCCGCCAGCACGAATCCGAGCAGCGAGCTGCGCTCGAGGCGTGCCATCACGTCCGCGTTGATCTGGCGCCGGGAATGCAGTGCCAGCACGTCCTGCAACAGGTTGGTCGGCAGAACGCGAGAGCGCCGCAGCGCAGCGCTGCGCTCGATGATCAGCGCCAGCGCGACCACTGAGGCGAATATCAGCGGCCAGATCGGCCAACCGATGGTTTCGACGATTGAAAACAAGGTGGTACCCCTGCGGACTGCGGAATTGGATCGGCCGCGCCTGCGGCCACTCAAAGGGCGCAGTTTACTGAGCACATCGATCCCGCCTTCCTCGGGTACCCATCCCGCCCAGACGTAACATCCGTTTTGCGATGCCTGTGGATCGATCTGTGGACAAATCGTCTAAGCTTCGCCGGCGCAAAGGCCGGACGAATGAGGGCACTCGCTGCCTCATTTGGTTGCATTCTTGAAATTCGTATTTATTCAAATACTTATCCATCTTCCGCGTGCGGACACGACTCGGCCGCGAGCAGATCCCTTGGTGGGCGCCGTTCTGTGGAAACTTTCCCGCCGCAAAGCCGCGCTGGGCTTGACTCCGATCCAGCAAACCTAGACCCGGCGCGGGTTTGCCTCACGGTCTCTCAGCTGAACCGCGCGGTTGCGCGATCCCTGGAGCGAGGCTTCGCGTCGTTGCGGGTCCGCGGCGAGATCGCCCAGCTGACCCGTGCGGGCAGCGGGCACTGGTATTTCACGCTCAAGGACCGCGCGGCCCAGGTGCGCTGCGTGATGTTCCGTTCGCGCAACGTACTGGTCGATTTCGCGCCGCGCGAGGGCGACGAACTGGAGCTGGTCGGCAACGTAGGCTTGTACGAGCCTCGCGGCGAGTTCCAGTTCGCGGTTGAATCGATGCGGCGCGCCGGCCAGGGCGCGCTGTTCGAGCAATTCCTGCGGCTGAAGGAGCGGCTGGCAGCGCAGGGCCTGTTCGACCAGGCCGTGAAGCGACCGCTGCCAGCGCTGCCCGCCTGCATCGGCATCGTGACATCGCTGCAGGCAGCGGCATTGCACGACATCGTGACGACGCTGCGGCGGCGCGCCCCATACGTACAGCTGATCGTGTACCCGGTCCCGGTACAGGGGCAGGGCGCCGGCGCCCGCATCGCGCGCATGCTCGCGACAGTGTCGGCGCGCGCGGAGGTGGACCTGGTGATCCTCGCCCGGGGTGGGGGTTCGATCGAGGATCTTTGGGCTTTCAACGAAGAGGTCGTGGCGCGCGCGGTGCGCGCATGTGCGGTCCCGGTGGTAGTCGGGGTCGGGCACGAGTCCGATTTCACGATCGCCGACTTCGCCGCCGACGTGCGTGCACCTACGCCCACAGCGGCTGCGGAGCTGGCGGCGCCGGATCGCGCTGCGTTGCTGCAGGCGGTGCGCCAGCGCTGCGCGCGGCTGGCAAGGTTGGCCGGCACGCGACTGCGGGCACAGGCTCAGAGACTCGATTTCGCCCTGCGCGCGCTCGCGGTGCCGCGCGCGCCGATCCGCGGACTGCAAGCGCGGCTGGATGGCCTGCGCGCCAGAAGCGCGGTATTCGCCTCGGGGGTCGTGGCTGCCCGTGGCGTGAGCGTCGCAAACGCACGCAGGCGCATTGCGCTGTGCGCTGCGGGCATCACGGCGAACCGCGCAGCGCGGCTGGGAGCGGCTGCACGGGCGCTGCAGGCGCTGGATCCGCGCGCGGTGGTCGGGCGCGGCTACGCGCTGGTACGCGACGAAAATGGGCGGATCGTTACCGATTCGGCTCAGCTCGTGCCGCAGCAGCCGCTGCAATTGGAGCTCGCGAGCGGTTCGGCCGCAGTGCGCGTCGAGACGGTTCGCCGCTAGCTTCCGCGCAGCATCCGCTTCCGCTTCGGGGAATTGCCGGAGGGCAACTGCGCCTGCATGGTTGTTGCCGCGGCGGACGTGCTAGATTGCGCGCCTCGTCACGAAGCAACATTCCAAAACGGCGGGAGGCACATGGGCGCGGTATTTCAATCGCTGGGACGGACCGTTGTTGCCGGCATCGTCTTGCTGGTGATCATCATCGTGCTGGTCGGCCTTTCCACCGGCACCTGGATCCACGTCGACCATGCATGGGGCGCCTTTTTCATGCGCTGGCTGCACATCCTGTCCGGCGTGATGTGGATCGGGCTGCTGTGGTATTTCAATTTCGTGCAGACGCCGTCGATGCCCAAGATCCCGGACGAGCAGAAACCGGCGATCACCAAGGTGATCGCGCCGGAGGCCCTGTTCTGGTTCCGCTACGCGGCGCTATCGACCGTGGTCACCGGCTTGCTGCTGGCCGCTATGAACGGCTATATCGGCCAGGCACTGACCCTGAGTCGGCCGTTCCACCCGATCGGGATCGGCATGTGGCTGGCGCTGATCATGGCGTTCAACGTCTGGTTCATCATCTGGCCGAACCAGAAGAAGACGCTGGGCATCGTCCCGGCCGACGCCGAGCAGAAGAAGGCCGCCGCACGCTACGGGTTGTACGCCTCTCGCTTCAACACGCTGGCGTCGATCCCGATGCTGTACTGCATGGCGGCCCAGTCGCACGGCGGGTTCTAACGCTCGAAAGCGGTCGCCCGCGCCCGGAATCCAGGATCCCGGAGCGCTACCTCGAGGGGTTTGCCGCCTTCGGCAGACCCCTGATCACCGTCTCGCCGGGCCGCAGGCCGCGCTGTGCGAACCAGCCCTGCGCCATCTCGAGCGCAAACGGCACCTCGCGCCGGGCGCAGTGGATCTGATCGCTCTGCGCTTGCATGTCCTCGATGTTCACGATTCGCCCGTCGGCATCCACAAACGCGACCGACAGCGGAATCAGGGTGTTGCGCATCCACATGCACGCCTTAAAGGCTGGATCGAATACGAACAGCATGCCGTGATTGGGCGGCAAACTGGGTCGGTACATCAGACCGATCTGACGGGACTGGTCATCGGCCGCCACCTCGGCGGTGATCAGGTGCACGCCCGCTGTCAACGCTACCGCAGGCAATTCACGACTCGGCGCTTGCGCAGATGCGTGCAAGGCCAACAGCGGCAGCGCGGCCGCAACGAGAAGCGAGCGGATCGGTTTCATGTCATCCGTGGTCGGCAGTAACGCACATGCGCGCCGGGCCCTCAGGCGGGCAGACGGCGGTGCTGCACCAGGATAGCAGCGCGATTCGAGCCGACTGCACACGGGCGCAGCGGATGCTGCGTCGCAGGCTTGATGGCCGGGGCGGTAAACTGCCCGGTACCGCGCCTTCGGAGTGCCCATGTTCGAACACATCAAGGTCCCGTCCCAGGGCAAGAAAATCACCGTCAACCCGGACTACTCGCTGGTCGTGCCGGGCGATCCGATCGTGGCAGTCATCGAGGGCGACGGCACCGGCGTGGACATCACTCCGGTGATGATCAAGGTAGTGGACGCGGCGGTTGCAAAAGCCTACGGCGGCCGTCGCAAGATCGCCTGGATGGAGGTCTACGCCGGCGAGAAGGCCACGCGCATGTACGGGCCGGACGTCTGGCTGCCCGACGAGACGCTCGCCGCGCTGCGCGAGTACGTGGTGTCGATCAAGGGTCCGTTGACCACGCCGGTGGGCGGAGGGATCCGCTCGATCAACGTCGCGCTGCGGCAGGAGCTGGACCTGTACGTCTGCTTGCGGCCGGTGCGCTACTTCAAAGGCGTTCCGAGCCCGGTGCGCGAGCCGGAAAAGACCGACATGGTGATCTTCCGGGAGAATTCGGAGGACATTTACGCCGGTATCGAATACGAGGCCGAGACCGATAAGGCGCGCAAGCTGATCGACTTTTTGCAGCGCGAAATGGGAGTTCGCAAGATCCGTTTCCCCCAAACTTCGGCGATCGGCATCAAGCCGATTTCGCGCGAGGGCACCGAACGCCTCGTCCGCAAGGCACTGCGCTACGCAGTCGACCAGGGGCGCAAATCGTTGACGTTCGTGCACAAGGGCAACATCATGAAGTTCACCGAAGGGGCGTTCGCCAAGTGGGGTTACGCCCTCGCGCAGCGCGAGTTCGGAGCGACGCTGCTGGACGGTGGGCCGTGGATGAAGATCGCTGCGCCCCACGGCGAGGTGATCGTCAAGGATGTGATCGCGGACGCCTTTTTGCAGCAGATCCTGCTGCGGCCAGCCGAATACGACGTGATCGCCACGATGAACCTCAACGGCGATTACATCTCCGATGCGCTGGCCGCGCAGGTCGGTGGTATCGGCATCGCTCCCGGCGCCAACTTGTCCGATTCGGTCGCGATGTTCGAGGCTACGCATGGAACGGCGCCGAAGTACGCTGGCAAGGATTACGTCAATCCAGGGTCGGAAATCCTGTCGGCCGAGATGATGCTGCGCCACATGGGGTGGGGCGAGGCCGCCGACCGGATCGTGCGGTCGATGGAGACGACGATCCAGCAGAAAATCGTCACGTATGACTTCGCGCGTCTGATGGAAGGAGCCACTCAGGTTTCCTGCTCCGGCTTCGGGCAGGCGCTGATTGCGCGGATGTAGCCGCCTTCGCGCCAATCGGCGCTTCGGCGGGCAAAAAAAAGCCCCTTGAGGGGGCCTTTTGACGACGCGCGCCGATCAGCCGTTCGGTGTGATATTTGATGCTTGTTTGCCTTTTGGCCCCTGAACGACTTCGAAAGCCACTTTCTGGCCTTCCTTAAGCGTCTTGAACCCAGAGACCTGGATCGCAGAGAAATGGGCGAACAGGTCCTCCCCGCCGTCGTCCGGCGTGATGAACCCATAGCCCTTCGCGTCGTTAAACCATTTCACAACACCCGTCGCCATTTGTTTTCCTTCTCGCAGCCATAGTCGGGCCGAGGAGCCCACTGCGCTTTTTGCAACCTCTCCTCCCCGGCCTGCGGATCCCGCGTGCCGCCCCGGTCGTTGCCGGCGCCTCGCGCCACACCCCGGGAGCCCCGGAGCGCGTACGGGATTTACGGGATTCTTCGGACAATGCGGGTTAGCGTCAAGACCCATCAACCGGGTGCTTGCCATTCGGATACGCGGACGAAAGAGCACCTTCCCTCACCCGCTGCAGTGCCCACTCCCACTGGGTGGCTCGGAATCGGGGGAAAACCCCCCGCTTGGGGCCCGAAACGCGGGCATCTGGCCGCCACCCCTGGTTTAAAAATAGAGCGGACGCGGACCGAGACGGGAGGCAGTGCAACACCACGGAAGGCGCATCGGACGCTGCAAGCGGGGTTGATGCAAGTGGCACGGGACGGCGCCGATTTCACTTATGATTGTTCGCGCAGGGCCCGCGCCGGGATGTGCCGACTTTTCTAGAATGGGTGTATGAGCCATCAGGTCGGCGAAGCAACGGTGGTCGAGAAGCAGGCTTCTCGGGTCAAGCCGCCGCCGATGTACCAGGTCGTCCTGCTGAACGATGATTTCACACCGATGGAGTTTGTGGTGGGCGTGTTGCAGAAGTTCTTCGGCAAGGGGCGCGAGCAGGCGACGCAGATCATGCTGAAGGTCCACCACGAGGGGCGCGGCGTGTGCGGCGTCTATCCGAGGGATTTGGCGGCGAGCAAGGTGGAGCAGGTCAGCAGCTATTCGAGGCAACACCAGCATCCGTTGCAGTGCGTGATGGAGGAAGCATGATCGCGCAGGAGTTGGAAGTCAGCTTGCACATGGCCTTTGTCGAGGCCCGTCAGGCGCGACACGAGTTCATCACGGTCGAACATCTTCTGCTGGCGCTGCTGGACAATCCGTCGGCTGCCGAGGTGCTGCGGGCCTGCGCCTGCAACATCGAGGATCTGCGCAAGAGCCTGCACAATTTCGTTTCCGACAACACCCCCGTGCTGCCGCAGAGCTCCGAAGCCGATACGCAGCCGACGCTGGGCTTCCAGCGCGTGATCCAGCGCGCGATCATGCATGTGCAGTCCACTTCCAACGGCAAAAAGGAGGTCACCGGCGCCAACGTGCTGGTCGCCATTTTCGGTGAGAAGGATTCGCACGCCGTTTATTACCTGCACCAGCAGGGCGTGACCCGCCTGGACGTGGTGAACTACATCTCGCACGGGATCACGAAGACGCCGCAGGGAGAGGAAAAGGCCAAGGCACAGGGCGACCAGGAAACAGAGGGTTCAGACAGTCGCGAGCAGTCCTCGCCGCTGGAGCAGTACACGCAGAACCTGAACACGCTGGCGCGCGACGGCAAGATCGATCCACTGATCGGCCGCGAACCCGAGGTCGAGCGCGTGATCCAGGTGCTGTGTCGTCGCCGCAAGAACAACCCGCTGCTGGTGGGCGAGGCGGGGGTCGGCAAGACGGCCATCGCCGAGGGACTGGCATGGCGCATCTACAAGGGAGAAGTGCCCGAGATCCTGGAAAAGGCCACGGTGCATTCGCTCGATATGGGGGCTCTGCTGGCCGGCACGAAATACCGGGGCGATTTCGAGCAGCGCCTGAAGGCGGTGCTCAAGCAGCTGAAGGCCAGCCACAACGCGATCCTGTTCATCGACGAGATCCATACGCTGATCGGGGCCGGTTCGACCTCGGGCGGCACGCTCGACGCGTCCAACCTG
>Ga0187846_10000157_pt1 | contig 40232 bp, 33 predicted proteins | sample TC_taG_FD_161473 | JGI IMG/M metagenome (GOLD analysis project Ga0187846, IMG submission 161473) | Biofilm microbial communities from the roof of an iron ore cave, State of Minas Gerais, Brazil - TC_06 Biofilm (v2) | ecosystem: Environmental > Terrestrial > Deep subsurface > Cave > Wall biofilm... | reverse complement strand
GCGAGCGGGCCGCCGATCGCGGCCTCCGGCGACACATGGCCGACACAGATGCCGCGCGTCGCGCCGGAAAAGCGGCCGTCGGTGACGAGCGCCACCTTCTCCCCCATTTGCTGGCCGTAGATGATCGCCGTCACCCCGAGCATCTCGCGCATCCCCGGGCCGCCGACCGGGCCTTCATTGCGCACGATCAGCACCTCGCCGGCCTGGTAGGCGCGCGCCTCGACGGCACGAACGCAATCCTCCTCGCACTCGAAGACGCGGGCCGGCCCCTCATGAACGAGGACCGCGAGCCCGGCCAGCTTGATCAGTGCGCCGTCGGGGCAGAGGTTGCCTTTGAGCACGGCGAGCCCGCCGTCCGGCGCCAACGGCGCGGTGGCCGGACGAACAACGGCACCGTCCGGCGCGGCGGCCGCCCCATAGGTCTCGGCGATCGTGGCCCCGGTTACAGTCAGGCAGCTGCCGTCGAGATAGCCGCCGTCGAGCAACGCTCGCAAGATCACCGCGGTGCCGCCGATGTCGTGCACATCCTTGGCGGTGAAACGCCCACCGGGCCGCAGATCGGCGATCACCGGCGTCCGCCGGGAGACCGCATCCACATCATCGATATCAAAGCGAATACCGGCCTCGTGCGCGATCGCCGGGATGTGCAGTGCGGCGTTGGTCGAGCCGCCGGTCGCGGCGACGACCGCGCAGGCGTTGGCGAGCGCCGCGTGGGTCACGATATCGCGCGGCCGCGGGCCGCCGCGCGCCAGCGCCTCCATGACGATGGCGCCGGCCCGTCGGGCATAATTGGCGCGCTCAACATAGACCCCCGGGATCATCGACACGTTCGGGATAGAGAGGCCCAGCGCCTCGGAGACCATCGCCATCGTGTTGGCGGTGAATTGCCCGGCGCAGGCGCCGATCGTCGGCAGACAGGAGCGCTCGAGCCGCGCCAACTCCGCCTCGTCCAGGCTGCCAGTCATCACCGCGCCCACCCCCTCGTAGGAATCGAGGATCGTCACATCACGGCCGGCAAAGCGGCCCGGCAATGCGCTGCCGCCATAGATGAACACGGCGGGCACATTACAGCGGAGCATGCCCATCATCACCCCGGGCAGCGTCTTGTCGCAGCCGCCAAACCCGACGAGCCCGTCATAGGCGAGACCGTGCACGACCGCCTCGATCGAGTCGGCGATCAGCTCGCGCGACACCAGCGAGAACTTCATTCCCTCGTGGTTCATGCCGATGCCGTCCGACATCGAGATCGTCGTGAACTCGCGCGGCGTGCCGCCCGCCTCGGCCACCTCCTGTTTTGCCGCCTCGACCTGAAAGCCGTGCGTCATGTTGCAGGGTGTCTGCTCGCCCTTCATGCTGACGACGCCGATCATCGGCTTGGCGATCGCCTCGTCGTCGAGTCCCATGGCCCGCATAAAGGCACGATGGGGAGTGCGGCTGATCCCGTGTCTGGTGATGTCCGATCTGAGCTTTGTCATCGCTTCGCTCTACGCTGCCCTGCGCTTGCCTTCTCGGAGGTTCCCCCCATATACCACCATTCTCAATGAATTGTCAGTATAGCAAATATGATCACCACAAAGCCCACCCTGTTCGCCCCCTGATATGCCGAATTCGCCCCCTGCGAGGCTCCTTCGCGCCCCCTGTTCGCGCCCATCTCGCACGTTTCTAAGTATCTGATATCGAATGCTTTATCGAGAAGATTGCGGGACACGCCCAATGATTCCCCCTGTTATCCGGCTTTTACAGGGGTCCGATCATAGGGCGACGGCGTGGCCGGTCTGCAGCGACTTCAATGCGGCGTCCGCCAGGGCCAGCGCCTTGACCCCGTCGCTGCCGCCGGGAAGCGGTAGTGTGCCGCGGGTCAGCGCGTCGACGAAATGGTCGAGTTCCCGCCGGTAGGCCTCGGCATAGCGTTCGAGAAAGAACGGAAGCGGCTTGTCTTCGACGATTCCATCAGCTCCGGCGAAGACGACCGTGCTCTCGGCCACGTTGTCGGCTCTGAGCGCGCCCTTCGATCCGAGGATCTCGATGCGCTGATCATAGCCATAGACGGCACGGCGGCTGTTCGAGATCTGGCACAGCGCACCCGAGCCGGCGCGCAAGGTCACGACCGCGGTGTCGACATCACCCGCCTCGCCGATCGCCGGATCGGTCAGCACGCTCGCGGCGGCAAAGATCTCGACAGGCTCCTCGCCGAGCAGCCAACGCGCCATGTCGAAATCGTGGATCATCATGTCGCGGAACAAGCCGCCCGAGACGCGCACATAGGCGATCGGCGGCGGGCTCGGGTCGCGGCTCGTGATGCTGAGCAGCTCGACCCGGCCGATCCGTCCGTCGCGCAATTGGCGTTCGAGCCGGCCAAAATGGGGATCAAAGCGGCGATTGAAGCCTACCATCAGCGGCACACCGCATTCGGCGGCCACCGCAACGCATGCCTCAGCGCGCCTCGGGTCGAGGTCGAGCGGCTTCTCGCAGAAGACCGCCTTACCGGCGCGGGCCGCCGCCTCGACGAGTTCGGCGTGGGTATCGGTCGAGCTGGCGATGACGACGGCGTCGATCGCAGGATCCGCGAGGACCGAAGCTTGCGTCGCGACCGTGGCGCCGTGGCGGCTCGCCAACCTTTCCGCGGCGGCGAGATCGACATCGACGATCGCATGGAGCCGGGCATCCAGATGACGGGCGATATTCTCCGCGTGGATGGCACCGATGCGACCGGCGCCGAACTGGCAGAAGCTGATCATGGTCCGGGCTTCGGTTATTGTTTCAAGCCGACGCTATGACACGGACCATCCGGCCTTGCCAATGAAACTCGCCCCTTCGCACGTTTCGATTTCGACGCGCAGGAAACTGAGTTCGATCCTGCTCGCGGTTACGATCTTTGCGTTGCTTGCCGGGTTGACAAGCTTCGCCACGCGCGGTGCGGTTGTCTACGCGATTATCGATTCGATATTTGTCGGCACCGGTGTTGGCTTGTTTGAGCAATTCTACGTGCAGAGCCTGCGCGGACGGTGGCTGCGCAGCATGCATCCGCTGCTATCGATTTCGATTTATACCGCCGTTGTCGCGTTGCTCTTTGTCTTAGCCGTTCACCTGTCGCATCTGTTTACAGGGCAATTGGATACGTTGCCGAGAGTCTATCGGCGGTTGCCGTTCGCAATGCCGCTGGTCATCGCGTTTTCGGTGATCGGTATCGTGGTTATGAGGACTGTCCACTTCATCGGCATCGACACGCTGTTTCACCTGATGATCGGCACCTATCACCGCCCGGTCATCGAAGAGAAAGTCCTGTTGTTTCTTGATATCAACGACTCGACCGGGCTCGCCGAACGGCTTGGTGCCGTTCAAATAAAATCCCTTGTCGGCAAGTTCCTCTTCGACATCTCCAAGCCGATTACCGACTATGGTGGCGAGATCTATCTCTATAAAGGCGACGGCTTGATCGCGCTGTGGAACTGGAACGAAGCGATCCGTGGAAACCGGATTCTGCGAGCGATCGATGCGGTGTTCGCGTCGGTAGCGCGGGAACGGCCGGAATATCAGCGACAGTTTGGCGTCGTCCCGCGCTTCCGCATCGGGGTGCACGGCGGCGAGGTCTCGTCAGCGAGCAGGGCGACACCAAGCGGGCGATCGGCGTCTACGGCAGCACGATCAACATCGCGGCACGAATGGAAGAAGCGGCAAAAGCTCATGATGTTGCCTGTGCAATATCCGGGGATGTCGCTCAGGCGCTTTCCGACGGCGAGCGGCGGCTGCTTCCGCTCGGTCACGAACAGGTCAAGGGCATATCTGTCGAGATCCCGATCTTCGAATATCGCGTCAACGGCGGGAGGACATCGGATCGGCGGGCAAGGGCTGGAAGACCGCCGCGAGTGGAGATCCCGGTTTGAGCGGGATAGGGCGCCGCACCTTTATAAGAGCCTCCGCGGCCTCTCCGTTTTTAGCGTCACCGGCAACGCACGCCACGGCGCACGAGAACGTCGGCAACGGCACTGCGGTCGTCTGGAGAAGGCTGACTCCTGTGCCCGCCGATACTCCGGCGCTCGACGGTCACACCGATACGGTTCCGGATATCGTTGGGCGTCTCGGAGCGCCGATCGGTCTTGCGATCTTCACCGAGGGCAATCATTTTCCGGCGCTGCTCGGCGGCGAGATCATCGAGCCGTTCCGAGCCTGGGCTCGCGCGCAAGCGCAATATGCCGGATTGACACTGGACAACATCGTCGTCGTCACATTGCCGCAGCCGATGATCGTCGGGATGCTGCTCGGCGGCGGGATCACGCTCGGTAATCTGACAATAGAGGTGAGCCGGACGAGCGGGTTCTATCCCGACATCGTCATGGGTGGCGCCACGCCGCTGACTAGGCTGCGCAAGGCGTCACTGGTCGAAACCGAGGCGCGGGTTTTCGCCCGAAACCGCGGTCTTTCCCTGCTGGTCGCCGCCGGCAACCCGCTCCACCTTCAGAGCCTCGACGATCTGGCGCACCCCTCCCTCCGCATCGTCATGGCGAGCGAAAGCGAGCCGGGCGCCCGACACCAGTACATCTCATCATTGGAGGCATTGATCGGCCAAGAGGCCACGAAATCGATCCTCACCCACGAGACCGTGACATTTCCTGGCCGGCTCGGCATACAGCACCGCGACGTGCTTCAGGCGATTGCCGGCCGCGAGGCCGATGTCGGGATCATCTTTCATCACCTGGCGCGCTTTTTTGCGGCGACCTACCCCGAGCTCTGCACCATGGTGACTGTGCCGGGAGCCGAGCAGTACTCGTCGACTATTGCGATGGCCTGGACGGTGGACGCTTTGCGCGCACCAGCGGCCAAAGCCTTTTCGGAATTCTTTCTCGGGGTCGCTCGCGAGGTGTATCCACGCTACGGTTTTGCGACCATGAACGAGGCCGAGTTCGGAGCGACGCTTCGGCTCGAGTAACGCTATGCGTCGGGCGGTTCGCGATGGGTCAGCCAGTGGCCAGCCGGGTGAGACTGCGGATGTCGGCGACGTCTTCGAGGTCGGAAATCATCTCTCGCAGCTCGCGTATCCGCGGCGCGCCGACCACCGGTGCGACCAACGCATCGAATTTGGTGGTGAGGCGCTCTCCTTGCGCGGCGATGTCGACAGCGGGAATCCCCGCGTCGTGACGAGTGGTCAAGCGTCGTCCGTCGACGAGCTCGAGATCGAGCTCGCACAAAGTCTGCGGCCAGTTGTGCTGCCATTCGAATCTGACCCGCCCGCGCAACTTTCCTAGACCTGGATCCCGCGCGTTTTCGGCGCTGTAGGAGCCCAGGCTCGCCGTCTCGACTCCGGCCAGCGCCATTGCCACGGTTTGCCGCAGGCTGAATTTGCTCTGCAAGCCGTCGACCGGGACGGCGATATTGCACACCCGGTCGCAGCTCGCGTCGATCCTCACGGTGATGCCGGCGATCACGTCGGGGGTCAGACGATGATCCTCGCGCAGCCGGCGGGCGCATTCGATCGGGGCGTGGGTAAAGTAACAGGCGGCATGGTATTTGAAGAGGTTGGCGAGGAGGTGGAAGCCGGCCTCGGGGGTCGCGAGGGCGGCTTCAGCGACGAAATCCGGGCCATGGGTCAGCGCGAAACCCTGAACGCATTCGACAATGTCGGTGCGGCTCGAAAAGCCGCGCTGCGCAAGGCGGGCCGCGAGCAGCCCGTTTTGCGCCGCCTTGCCGGCGTGGAACGGCTTGCACATTGTGCCGAATTGCGATTTGAGCCCGGCCGCCTGCGTGCCGGCGATGCCCAATGCCATAGCCGTCGCCTCGGCATCGAGATCGAGCAGCCGAGCGCAGGCCGCCGCCGCACCAAAGCTGCCGACCGTACTGGTCGAATGAAAGCCGAGATTGTAATGGCCCGGCTGCAATGCCGCGCCGATGCGGCAGGCAGTCTCATACCCGGCAACGAACGCAGTAATGACCTCGCGCCCCGAGGAGCCCTTTAGCTCTGCCAGCGCGAGTAACCCGGGCAGGATCGCGACCGAGGGATGGCCCGGCATCGCCATGTTGACGTCGTCATAATCGAGCGCATGCGATGCCGCGCCATTGACGAGTGCGGCCGCCAGTGCAGGCAGTCGCGCGTTATGGCCAATGACGCTCGACTGCGGCGACCCGCCGGCCTCCCCCATCTCGTCGAGCAGGATCCGCACGAGCGGATCCTGCGCTCCGGCAAGCGCCACGCCGAGGTAGTCGAGCAGGCATTGCCGGGCAATCTCGCGCACTGTCGCGGGCAGCTCATCGTAGCGCAAGGCTCCGGCTCTCGCGGCGAGGACACGGGTCAGATCGGTCCGGGTTCGATCCTCTGTCATTCCGTCCATCTTTCTCTCCGATCTAACCGAGTTCTATTTTCCAGAGTCTCGTGTGGTAGGGCGGGTCGAGAAGGTTCTTGCGAAGAATAAATTTCTCGTCGTCGCGATCGTAATCGATGTCCGGGGCGTCCGATTGGGAGAGCGGCGCCATGAGCTTTCCGGACAGTTCGTCGCCGTCTTGCAATCCGTTACCGTCTACGGGATCGCGACGAGCATCTCGGCCGCCGGCAAATTGATGGAATCGTTCCTCGACGAAGGCACAACCCGGAGCAGCGAGCGGCTCCAGAAGGGCGCTGGTACGCAGCGCCAGCCCCATGGGCACAGTAATCGTATCCCAACTGCCGTTGTGCATTCGGCGCATTCGCTCGAACGCGATTGGCCCTGCGGCCCCACCAAACCGCATTTTCATCGGCCTTTCCTGAAAATCGCCCGCTCTTCTGACCAATTCCTTTGCACAACGCACAATTCTCTCGGAGCTGCCGTCGATCAGCAGGATCGAATCGCCTCCGGAAACGTCTACGAACATCAGATCTCGACAGATTTCGCGCGCCCACTCATACAATTTTCTTGTGACGATTTCGTAGAGTTCCGAGTTCATGACCTGGCTGTAGCCGACCATGTCGCCCTTCAGCACAAACGAATAGCTGATCGGGTCTTCCCATTCGAGCTGGTTGCCAATGATGTTTCGCGTATCATAACCGCGGGTAAATTTCCCCGCCGACCTCTCGTAGATGGATTGATCGAGTGCAGGATGAATAAGGTAATATTCCGAGACCGGCAGTTCGGCGTCATTGCTGATCTGGATCTCGGTCGGCTGCAGAAAGCATTGCCGCCAGCGGCCTTGATTGCCGAATTCCAGCCGCACGGTGCCGAGCAGACCGAGTTTGTGCAGTACTGAGAACGGGTGGCCCGTCTCATTGTCGGGGTCGTGCGACGCCCCATTCCCGAGGTCGGCCACATAAACGCCGCTGACTTCGCCGAGCTGCTCCAACGTCAGCACATTCGCTTCAATCCGCCTAAACAACAGCTCCCGGTTAGGGACTGTAAAGAACGGCCGCATTTCTCCGAATATCGAGTCGACGATCGTCTTGGTCGCCGTATCGACCGCATTTCGAATGGCTTGTGCCGAGCGCTCACTCGGGTTGATTTTGACAATCTCGCCGCCGATGAACATCAGGTCACGCGGCCGGTACAACGTATGCCGCAGGAAGTAATCGAAGATGCGCTCCGGTCGCGAGACAAACAGATGGTCGACCCCCCGGTTCGTCTCGCCGACTAGGCGCAGCATCACGTCGGGGTTGTCGGGTTCAGCGAGGCGTTCCTTTGGCGTGATGTCGATATTCTTTAAGAAAATCTTCTCGAGATCGTCGCGCGTGTATTCGATCTTGGTGCACCGGCCGGAGATTTGAAAGGCATCGCTTTCGACCTCCGGCATTTTGAGGAACGCCTCGTGGCGCATGGTGCAAAATATTTTGATATGGTGGTTGGTCTTTTCCAATTCGTAAGCGGTGCTTGCCAACGCTATTTGAGCAAGCGACCAGACCGCATTGTTCCGATTGCGATATAGCCTGTAGAGGCTACTCGCTCCAGCTGATCTATCTTCCAATACGGGCCTAAAATATTCGTCTACATTGTCAATGAAGAACACCACTTGCGTGTTAATCCGATTAACATGAGGAAAGATAAAATTTGACGCTCCGATAATATTTATTATATATTTGTAGTCTTGACTAAGCAAGTCGACGAAGATCTCCCCGGCTTCAAAGTACTTGTGGTCGTCGGCAATGATGCGCCGGTACCAGTCGTGACGAGGCGCCACGCGGTCGGCGGGTCTCTCCTTGGTCGCTCGGGCGAACGCCTTGATCGCCGACAGGGAGAGCGAGATCTTCCAGAGCGATTTCCAGAATTCGTAGTCAGAGGCTAGTAGCTCCAGGATCTCTCTGCGTACCACAGGAATGATGCCGAGCGGCCGATCGATGAACCGATTTTCGGCCATCACGATCTGTCCCGATCTCGCCTCGAGAAACGACTTTTTCTTGGCGATCAGCAGAAGGGTCTTCCCATAGCCCTTAGGGGCAACCAAAATTGTCCGCTCGTGGTGTTTGGTGGTGAGAAAGGCTTTTATTGAACTCGTTTCGTGAATGAGCGTGTGTCGGTAATGGTCGTAGGCCATTTCCGGCAAGGTATCGGCCTCGACTCTCCACGGTCCCTGTATCGGTTGCCTTTCGGACATGGCCACTCCTCCCGACCGCCCGTCAGCGGCCTCTGAAGCGCGGTTTGCGTTTCTCGTTGAAGGCCAGAACACCTTCCCGCCGGTCCTCGGTCGGGACCATCCGGTTGTAGGCTTCAATCTCGAGCATCATGCCGCTCGCGAGGTCCATTTGCATGCCGAAATGGATCGCGTGCTTGGCTTGCCGCACCGAGATCGGAGCATTATCGGCGATGCGCCGCCCGGTCTCCAGCGCCTCGCCGACGAGACGCCCCGGCGCGCAGACGCGGTTGACCATGCCCCATTCATAGGCCTCGGCCGCGGTGAACGGGCGCCCCGTCAGAATGATCTCCTTGGCCCGGCGCTCGCCGACGGCGCGCGGCAGGTTCTGCGTCCCGCCGGCGCCGGGCATAATGCCAAGGGTGACCTCGGTCAGTGCGAAGCGCGCAGTCTCGGCTGCATAAATAAAATCGCAGCACAACGCCAGCTCGCAGCCGCCGGCATAGGCCGCACCACCGACCGCGCCGATAACTGGAACAGGACAACCGACAAAGGAACGGATCATGCGTTCGAACAGCAGGTGCTGATCCTGCCAGACCGCGTCGCTCATGCCGTGGCGCTCTTTGAGGTCGCCGCCGGCGCAAAACGCCCGTTCACCTGCACCGGTCAGGACGATGCACCGGTATTGCGCCGGGGCCGCATTGATCTCGTCGAAAAACGCCAGCAGGTCGCGCCCCATCTGCGTGTTCATCGCATTGGCGACTTCCGGCCGGTTGAGCGTCAAGAGTAGCAGCCCCTCGCCTCGATCCTCGACGCGTGCCGTCTCGTATTCGCGATCCATCGGATGCCTCCGCCCGCGGCTGCGTTCCGGGAGGACTATAGCCTTGCAAGATGGGCTTGCCGAGACCAGCTTGGCCTTTCGATGAGCGATAAGCAACCCATCGGAGCATTGTCCGGCCGCCGGATTGCGCTCCCCGAAACCCGCGAGCTCGATCGGCTGGCACGGATGCTCGAGGTCGAGGGTGCCGAGACGTTGCGCTGCCCCTTGGTGGCGATCAAGGACACCCCCGATCCGGTGCCGGTTAAACAATGGCTCGGGCATTCCCCGTTCGACGATCTGATCTTCTACACCGGCGAGGGGCTGCGCCGGTTGCACGGCTTTGCTCGTCGATTTGACACAGAGGCCGGGTTTCTGGACGGGCTGCGCGCCGCGCGCAAGATCACACGCGGGCCCAAGCCGGAGCGAGCATTGCGCGAGCTCGGGCTAAAATCCGAGGTACGTGCCGAGACGCCGACGACCGAAGGTCTGATCGCGACATTGTCGGCGCTGGATTTGCGAGGCCGAAGGGTGGGGGTTCAGCTCTATCCCGGCGCTCCCGAGGCCCGAGTCACCGGATTTCTGCGGGACGCCGGGGCAAAGCCCGACACGGTCGTGCCCTATGTCTATGCTTCCGCAGCCGAGGACCAGAGCGTCGCCGACCTGATCGATCGGATGGCCGGCGGCGATGTCGATGTGATCGCCTTTACCAGTTCACCGCAAATCAGGCGATTGTTCGAGGTTGCGAAGTCGACGCAGCGGGAAGAGACGTTGCAGACGGCGCTGCGCGCAACCGCGATCGCCGCTGTCGGCCCGGTCGTCGCCAAGGATCTGCAGCGTCGCGGGCTCGACGTCACAATTACGCCCGACCACAGCTATTTCATGAAGCCTTTGGTTACCGCCATTGTGGCAGCGTTGTCTAAAGCCGATTCGACAAATGAGGACGTTCGGGGTGAAGGCAAAGAGCGCGATTGAAGCTCAGCGGCGGGGGGCTACCGTCATTGGTTGACGGCGACCGCGGACGGCCCCCAGGATCATTCACTCCAATTCGCGAAGCGGGAGACCCGTTGCACGATTCCTTTCTTTCCGGCGCTCGGCTCTCGCCGGCCGGGTGGTTTCCCTTCGACGAAAGCGATATTCGGCGTTGCCTTCACCGTGAGGTCGACAAGGGACGCCCGTATCAGCGCCGCGGCGCGGTTCGCGATTTGCGGGCCGATAAGGGCGGCCAGCGCCTGATCGCCTCGGTCCAGGGGACGCGGCTGCGCCCGTATCGCGTCTTTGTCGACATCGGCAAAGACAACCCGGTCTCGCTGTCGGCGCGCTGCACCTGCCCCGTCGCCTGGAACTGCAAACATGCGGCAGCGGTGCTGCTGGAGGCGTTGGCGCATCCGCCGGCTATCGAGGGCACAGAGGACGACCCGCTTGTCGGTCCGATCGGCGGCTGGCTGCATCAGCTGCGCCAGGCCGCCCTCCCCGCCGTGGCTGCGGACGAGATCGCTTATCTACTCGACCACCCGGCGCGGCCGGGTCTGCCCTTCATTCTCGATCTACGCGTGGTCCGCGTTCTCAAATCGGGCGGCTGGGGCGCCGACCGGACGCTGCCGGCGGGACAGCTGCAGAACCCGACGGCGAAATATTTCCAACCAGCCGACCGCGGTATCTTGCAGCTTTTGCGCGACCCGCTCGGACGGATGCCGCCGCCTTTCCCGGAAGACCCCGATCTCGTCGACCTGCTGCTGCGCCGGATCATCGGTACCGGCCGGTGTCGCTGGCAGGAACTGGCTTCGCCGCCACTGACGTTAGGGCCGTCGCGGCGCGGCCGGCTCGCCTGGCGTTTGGGCCTCGACGGCCGTCAGACGATTGAAATCGAGCTCAACGACGGATCGGCGGTGCCGCTGCCAGCAGGGTCGCCATGGTATGTCGACCCGGCGGCACACCTCGCGGGCCCGGTGGCGCTCGACATCCCGCGGCCGCTGGTCGGGATCGCGCTGTCGGCGCCGGCGGTGACGATGGCCCAGGCCGCGGCATTGCGCGCGCTGCTCGAGCGCGACTTGCCCGATCTCGTGCTGCCGCAGCCGCGGACCGACCTGGTCGAGGAGATTCGGAATGAGCCGCCGGTTCCGACATTGATACTCGCCAATCGCCCGCGCCGCCGGAACTATTGGGAGGTTTGGAGGAAAGATTGGGAGGAGCGGATCGACGTCGCCTTGCTCGGCTTTGCCTATGGCGACACCGTGATCGGCGGCGACGACACGTTGCGCGAGCGGCGCAAGGTCGAGAACGGGCGCGTCGTCATCCGCCGCCGCGACCCCGCCGCCGAGCGGGCTGCACAGGACCGCCTGGAGGCATTCGGGCTGCGCGCAATCGAGACCTTTGACGCCGCTGCCATGGACGGGGGTCGAGTCCCGTTTGCCTTTCTCGATGGCCGCGGTGATTGGCCGGGTTTTGTCTACAATGCAGTGCCGCAGCTCGAGCGCGAGGGCTGGCGGATCGATGTCGAGGACAGCTTCCGCTGCCGGGTGGTCGATGGCGCCAGCGAGTGGACCGCCGAATTCGAGGAAAGCGGCGCCTGGTGGTTCTCACTCGATCTCGGGATCGAGATTGACGGCGAGCGGGTGGCGCTGCTGCCGGTATTGACCGGACTTCTGGCTCGGCTGCGCCTGACCGGCGCGCAGGACGATCTCGACCGCCTGGCATATAACGGCACGGTCTTTGGTAGGCTCGAGGACGGTCGGCACGTGGCGCTGCCGCTCGACCGCACCAAGGCGATCCTGTCGACCCTGGTCGAGCTCTATCACCCGGGCAGCCTGTCCGCCGCCGGCAAGCTCGAGATCTCGGCCGGCGAGGGTTTGGGCCTCGCCGCGGTCGTCGCGGCCACGCGGCTGCGCTGGCTCGGCGGCGAGCGGCTCAAGGCATTGGCCGAGCGTCTGTCGCGTTTTTCCGGGATCGACAAGATCGAGGCACCAGCCGGGCTGCAGACCGAGCTGCGTCCCTATCAGCGCGAGGGCTTGGACTGGCTGCAATTCCTACGCGGCTACGAGCTCGGCGGCATCCTCGCCGACGATATGGGGCTCGGCAAGACCGTGCAGACTCTGGCCCACATCCTCGTCGAAAAGCGCGAGGGTCGTCTCGATCGGCCGTGCCTCGTGGTTTGCCCGACGAGTGTGGTGCCGAACTGGCTTGCCGAGGCCACACGACTGGCGCCCGAGCTCAAGGTGCTGACTGTGCACGGGCCCGATCGTGCGGAGCGCTTCGGCGAGATCGGCAACGCCGATCTGGTGATCACGACCTATGCGCTGTTGCCGCGCGATGCCGATCAGCTGCTGCCGGTCGCCTGGCACATCGTAGTGCTCGACGAGGCGCAGGCGATCAAGAACGCCAATGCCAAGACGACTGGGCTCGTCTGCCGGCTCGATGCGCGCCACCGGCTGTGTTTGACCGGGACGCCGGTCGAAAACCATCTCGGCGAGCTCTGGTCACAATTCGCCTTTCTGATGCCGGGGCTGCTCGGCGATGCCCGCCGCTTTGGCCGCGTTTTCCGCACTCCTATCGAGAAGAAGCAGGATGGGGAGAGACGCGCCGTGCTTTCGCGCAGGGTCAAGCCGTTCCTATTGCGGCGGACCAAGGCGCTGGTCGCCGCCGATCTGCCGCCAAAGACCGAGATGCTGCGCCCGCTCGAACTCGCCGGGCAGCAGCGCGATCTCTACGAGACCGTGCGGCTGGCGATGCACGAGAAGGTGCGCCGCGAGGTGGCACAGAAGGGGCTTGCGCGCAGCCACATCATCGTGCTCGACGCTCTCTTAAAGCTGCGCCAGGTGTGCTGCGACCCGCGCCTGGTGAAGCTCACCGCGGCACGGCGGGTGACCGCGAGCGCCAAGCTAGAGCATCTGATGGAGATGCTGCCGCAGCTGATCGAGGATGGTCGCCGCATCCTGTTATTCTCGCAATTCACCAGCATGCTCGATCTGATCAAGCCGATGGTTACCGATGCTGGGATCGAGTTCGTCGAGTTGCGCGGCAGCACGACGGACCGCGCCGGGCCCGTCGCGCGCTTTCAGAAGGGCAAGGTGCCGCTCTTTCTGATCAGCCTCAAGGCCGGCGGCACCGGGCTCAATCTGACCGCCGCCGACACGGTCATTCATTACGACCCCTGGTGGAACCCGGCGGTCGAGGACCAGGCGACCGACCGCGCCCATCGTATCGGGCAGGACAAGCCGGTCTTCGTCTACAAGCTCGTCGCCCAGGGTACGGTCGAAGAGCGCATGCTCGAATTGCAGCAGCGCAAGAAGGCGCTGGCGGCAGGGATTTACGAAGCCGGCGGTAATGCTGCGGCCGCACTTGACGCAGCCGATATCGAGCGCCTGTTCGAGCCGCTCGGCTGAGACCGAAGTCCCGGCTTGCACGATTTACCCGCCCCTGTTGTGAGGGTTGACAGGCTTTTCCGCTGTAGCATTTTTCCCATATGGCTATTACGTTCGACCGCAGGAAGAACGCCAAGAATATTGCAGAGCGGGTGCTGTCGTTCGAGCGGGTCGCCGACCTAGAGTGGAGTACCGCAATTATCCGGGAGGACAACCGCCGCGACTACCCCGAACCACGTCTGCTCGTGATGGCGCGGCTCGATGGGCGGCTCCACGCGGCGGTCGTAACGCCGCGCGGAGAGGATTTGCGGGTGATCAGCTTCCGCAAGGCAAACAGACGAGAGGTAAGACTGTATGGCAAAACAGACCGCAGCTGACCGGGCCTCGCGTCCGGATAAGGATAATCCGGAGTGGAGCCCCGAGGACTTCGCCGAGGCGCGGCGTGCGGCGGCAGTGTTGCCGGGATTCATCGGCGAGAAGGCAACGCAAGAGTTGATACGTCGCGGCCGCGGCAGGCCTCCGAAAGCGGACAGAAAAGTCAATCAAACGCTGCGGCTTGACCCGGATGTGCTGGAGGCATTCCGGCAGGAGGGGAGCGGCTGGCAGGCGCGGATCAATCAAATCCTCCGGGAGAATATGCCACGGCGCCAGAAGTGAGCCGGGCCCTACTCCCCTGCCACCGCTAACCTGCCGAGGCTGGGAACGGTCTCGATCGGGCGGTCGGGCCGGATCCGCCAGGTCATCACGATGGCAAACAGCAAGAGCCCGACCGAGAAAGCGAACGGCGTCGTCCAGCTGCCGGTGCGGTCGAGGAGCCAACCGAAGGCGACCGGTGACAGAATGCCGGCGACGGCACCGGCGGCATTCATCAGCGCGCTCGAAGAGCCGGCGTAATTCGGCGCGATGTCCATTGTCGCGGTCCATAGCGGCGCAATCGCAAAGCCGAGGAAGAACAACGCGACCGTAAATCCGGTGAGACCGACAACCACATCGTGGACCAGGATCGCCGGCACGAGCCCCGCCACGACGAGGAGCCAGCTTGCGGCGATCATCCGCGAGCGCGCGATCTGCAGGTTCCTGGTACGGCGCAACAAATAGTCCGTGACCACACCGCCGAGCAACTCGGCAATCATCGCGCAGAACAGCATCGCCGCGTACAAGAACGACGACTTCTTTAGATCGAGGCCGTAGTTTTTCTGTAGCAAGGACGGCATCCAGGTCACAAACAGCCAGCCGGTCCAGCCCTGACAGAAATAGACGATCATCAACGGCGCCACGCGGGGGACGAGGCGCCGCCACGGCACCGGGCCGGAACCGATTTGCCCCGCGGGATCAGCGGCCGGTAATGCGGCCAGTTCCGCGCTGGTGATGCGGGGATGCTGACGCGGATCCTCGTGGAAAAACCACCACCACGCCGCAGCCCAAAAGGCCGACACGACGCCGAGTGCGACAAACGAAAATCGCCAGGAGAACCAGGTGATCAGGAAGGCAACGATCGGCGCCGACGCCCCTGCGCCGAGACGCCCGGCGGCGTGGGTGATGCCGACGGCGGTGCCGCGCGCGGCGAGTGAGGTCCATTTCGAGAGTGCACGGGTAACCGCCGGCAACGTCGCACCCTCGCCCATGCCGAGCACCAGGCGCACCGTAAACAGCGAAAAGAGCCCGGTTACCGCCCCGGTCACGATCGTCGTGATCGACCAGGTCAGTCCGCAGACAGTCAGCGTGTGCCGCGCGCCAAAGCGGTCGGCAAACCAGCCGCCGATTAGCTGAAACGGAGCGTAGGCGTAATTGAAGGCCGAGAAGGCGATGCCGAGCGCGATGTTGCTCAGACCAAGGTCCTGCTGCATCACGCTCGCCGCCGCGGCTAGGTTAACCCGGTCGACAAACAGGATGAAGTGCATGACGACCACGAGGGTCAGGAAATTCCTGGTGGCGCGTCCGCTGAAGGCGAACAGCATGTTGCCTCCTCCCCCTAATTGCGGCGCCGCAGATAGACCGGGACCGCAGTCGCTCAATTGCCTATTCTGTCATGTGTCACCCCCCGCGAAAGCGGGGTCCAGGGTAGTCGTTGAAGTCTCGCTTCCCTGGATTCCTGCTTTCGCAGGAATGACAATACGGGCTCCTCGCTCAAGCCAGCCGATAGACGCGTTTTGCCGTGCCGCCGAACAGCATCGTCTTTTCGTAGGCCGAGGAGCCGGCCGCCAAGCGTTTGAACGCGTTCCACAAGATCGGATAGCTGGAACTCGCTCCGTCCGGCGGAAAGTTGCTCTCGAACATCGCGCGATTCACGCCAAAGGCGGCGATGCAGGTTTCGATGTAGGGCCTATAGGCGGTCTCGAGGTCGGTCGAGGAGGGCGGTTTCTCGCGCGTGTAAAAATCGAACATCCCAAACGTCATGCCGAGCCCGCCGAGCTTGACGACGACGTTTTGCGATTTGGCGACCTCGGTGATGCCGGCCTTCCATTGTGTAAAGGTCTCTGCCTTCTTGTCCTTGTAAGGCCCTATTCCGACCGGCCCGCCGACATGGTTGAGGATGATCGTGGTTTGCGGGAAGGCGCGGGCGAGGTCGGCAAGATCGGGAAGCTGAGGATGGTAAAGCCAGGCCTCAAAGGTAAGGTTCAAGGGTGCGAGACGCGCAAAGCCGGCCCGCCAGGTGGAGTCGTACATCTCCCCCTTTGGCGAATTGGTGCGTCCTCGCGACAGCACATCGCTCTCGTCCCAGGTGACGGAATGGCGGATGCCGCGAAAGCGGCCGTCTCCGGCGGCGATTTGGGCCTCCAGCACGCGTGCCACCGCGTCCCCCAGCCGAAGATCGGCATGACCGACGATCCCTCGGCATAGCCGCACCGGTCCGTACTGGCCGCTGGCGCTCATCGCCGCCGTCCCATTGACGAACTCGGTTTCGCCAACGGGCTTCATTTCAACCGGGCCGTCGGCGCGGTACATCGAGCCGCACTCGATAAAAACCGTCTGAGTGATGTTGTGGCCGCTGCCGGTGTCGGCGAGCAATTGGTCGATCAGAAACCGGTGCCCGGGGCGGTCCCACAGATGATGGTGGGGATCGACGATCTCCAACCCGGGTTCGATGATCTCCTCCTGCCGCAGTGCCAACCAGGCCGGATTAGGATAGCTCGCGCTGGGCGGAGAATTGGCCGGCGCGCCAGGGCTCGCCGGCGGCGTGTTCTGAGCCACCGCTACGCCGGACGACAGCGCCACCCCGCCCACCAGCCCCGCCGTCCCGCTCAGTAAGGTCCGGCGCGACAGGGATTGCCGTCGAATCGCCTCTTTGGTCATCTCTCGTTCCTCCCAAGGTGTCTAACTTGGGGCGCTCGTTAACCACCCGTCTTGGCGATGATAGAGCTATCGGCAAGCCCCGAGGCTGCTGCCACTTGCAGCTCAGCTATGCGTGATCTCGCGCTGCACAGCGAGCGATGGGGTTATGCGATCCGGCACAGCCGGGTCCTTCCGTCACTATCGGGCGGTAGCTGACAGCATTCGTGGCGTGCCTTCGGCGAGAAGGTGGTATCCGAGGCTGCTACAAAGCGCCCGATCACAGCACCGGCTCTGCATTTAGCGTCAAGCGAGTTCAGCCTACGAAGGCCGTGGCGCTCGAAATGCTGCGCGGCGCAAATATGCCCGGCCGGGTGCGCGGGCCGAGATGCTTGGCGTTGAATTACCGATGTTCGCTTGGCACAAACACCGTGCTCGGGCTCGTGACAAATCGGCTGGTCACGTTGTCGCCCGACGGCGGTGCGGAAAACTGAAGCTGCGGGCCGCCGTGTTGTCCGAAAATGGTTCCTCCGGATTGCCCGTTCGACATTTTGTCGGCGAGTTCATCGGGATCGGCAAGGCGGTTGTTCATGGTCACGGGATTGGCCGGCTCCGTCGTAAACGCCGACGCGCTATACGTCCCGGACAGAAAGGCGACTACTCCGGCGATCACAACAAGCGTCTTCTTCATCGGGCCCCCCATCAGAACAAGGTAATAGGCTCGGAGCGGGCCGGTCATCCCCTGGACGGTTTGTAAACCGAGAAGGCGCTCCATCGGTGCGAAGTCACGGTCGCTGTGCAACAATGAGTGACCGCGCTCGATGCATTTCACGCCTCCCCAAGGAAGGCTTTTTGGACCCCGCGTGATTTCGGTTGTTATTCGATGTTAAGGCAATGCAAATTCGTTGATCGGCGCCGAAATTCCGTTGTTCCGCTAAGTAACGAATTTGTTTTATAAGTGTCTGATGTAAAGCGCCGTCTCGACGGCAATTTCACTTGTTTCGCTCCAAGAAAACGCGATTTTCGTTGTTATTGGGCTCCAAGAGTACCTCGCGCAAGGCGGTCCAGCGCGCGAGCTTGGCGGCCAAGTCCATGCGTGCGTGCGCCGGACTCGTCGAGGGGAGCGCCAGATAGGCGAGCTCGGCACGCCGTGCGAAGTGGCGGTCGTAGAGCCGCCGCGCGCCGCTGCCGTTGAAGGCCACCGCACGGATCAGCGGGTGCGCATCGAGCAGCCGGTCGATCGCGTTCGGCCGCTCGCCGCGGATCGCCGTGTCGGCACTCGCCACGCGCTCGGCGAGCTCACACACATCCCAGAGCGCGATCCGACGTGCCGCGACAAACGCCAGCCGCTCCGCGTAATCCGTTGCCGGCGTAGCGTCGAACAAGGCAAAGACGATCGGCCAGAACAGGTTGCGCGGGTGGGCGTAATACTCGCGCCGGCGCAGCGACTCTTCGCCGGGCAAGGTGCCGAGCACCAAAACTCGGGCCCGTCCGTCGGCGATCGGGGGAAAGCTGCGCTTGGCGATGCCGGGCTCGAGCCGCTCTCTCACGCGACGTAGCGGCCGAGGCGGACCGCGGTCTGGCCCTTGACCAGGCGCCGCGACGGCATGATCAGCACGCAATCGTCGTAGGGGGTGCGCACCTCGCGCCCGTCGTCGCGGCCTATCAAGGTCCCCTTTTGCGGCAATACCTCGAGCCCGCGGTAATCCTGAACGAACTCGAAGGTTTCGCCGGTGATCGTAACCGCTTCGGTGACCTGAATCGTGCGCTGCCGAGGGTGTGCGTTGAAATCCGGACCGCCCAGCGGCTGCGCGTCATCGCTCGATAGAGTGCCCACGGTGATCAGAAACCTCAGCATCACATCGGTCGCGACCTCGGCGGCGCGCCGCTCCCAATGCTGCCCGGCTTCGATCAGCAGTGCCGTTTTGGCCGAGGCAGGATCGCCGAACCCGCCATAGTCGCGCATTCGCGGTCCCGCTGCGTGACCGGCGTCGCACATGATCAGCTCGGGGATGCCGACCCGCCGCGCCAATGCCAGCGACCGGTCGAGCGTGCCGGCCAGCATCAGGGGTGCGGTCGCATATTGCATCGAGTGGATGTCGAGCAGGAAATCGGCGACGTCGACAAAGGGGCGCAAGGCGCGGGCGCGCGCCAGCTCGGTCGACTGGCGTTCGCCGTCGAGGGTCGCGGGCGCCCACAGCCGGTTGAAATCTTCGTCGACAAAGCGCGAGGCGGTCGGTACTCGGCCGTCGAACCTGCGGTACGCGGCGACGTTGTCGAAGGCCAAGGTCAACTTGCCTTGTCTCGGCCGTAGCCCGGCGCGAAACAGCCGATCGAGCGCGATCGCGCCACAGATCTCGTTGCCGTGGGTCAGCGCCGTGACGAGGACGTGCGGTCCAGGTGAGCCGCTATCGAACGTCGTAACGTATTCGGTGCCTGTATTGCCGGCCCGGTAAGGCTCGATGTCGGGCGGGGTCAGCTCGATCGCATAGTTCGGCTCGGGCACGCGAAGCTCCCGGTCAGAGGGCAAGAAGCCTATCTTGCACGCGTTGGACCGCGGCGTCACGCCGAAGGCGACGGCGAAACTTGCCCGGCGGCAGACCCCTGCGTAAATTCGCTCGATGCCAGAAGCGCACCGCACCGTCACCACACCAAACGAGCTTGCCGGAGCCAGCTTTGAGATTCCCGGCGTGTTGTGGCGCCGCGATCCGCAAGCGGCGGAATTGCCGCTTGTCTTTGACTCGCCGCATAGTGGGTCGAGCTACCCCGAGGATTTCCGATTCTGCTGCCCGTTCGAGGTGCTGCGCACCGCCGAGGACACCTATGTCGACGAGCTCTACAGTGCCGCACCCGCGCTCGGCGCGACCCTGATCGGAGCGGTCTTTCCACGCAGCTATCTCGATGCGAACCGCGCGGTCGACGACATCGATTCTGCCCTGATCGGCGGGACGTGGCCATCGCCTCTCGCCCCTTCGCACAAGACGCGATCCGGCCTCGGATTGGTGCGCCGGGTCGTCAGACCCGGTACTCCGATCTACGAGCGGAAGCTTAGTGTCGGCGAGATCCGCACCCGACTCGAACGCTGCCACACGCCCTACCACCGCGTTCTCGATGAGGCCTGCCAGCGCGCCCACCGCAAATTCGGGGTCGTCTGGCACGTCAACTGCCATTCGATGCCGTCCCAGCGTAGCGCCAAGAGCAGCAAGAAGGGCGGGCATTGCGCCGATTTCGTGCTCGGCGATCGCGACGGCACGACGTGCGAGCCGGAATTCACCGAGTTTGTTGCCCGCGAGCTGCGCAGCCGCGGCTACACTGTGCGCATAAACGAGATTTACAAGGGTGTCGAGATCGTCAAGCGGCAGGGCCGCCCGGCGGTGCAGCGGCACAGCCTGCAGATCGAGGTCGACCGCGCGCTCTACATGGACCAGAAGACCCTGGAGAAGAGCCCCGCCTTCGATCAGTTGCGCGCCGACATCACCGGCTTGATCGAGGCGCTGAAGAGCTTTACGAGCGCGCGCCTCGAAGAGCGCCGAGTCGAGCACCCCGCTTGAATGCCGATGGAGGAACGAGCCGTGGCGACTATTCCCAAGATCCTGCAACCGCACATCAATACAGCTTTTCCGGCAAATGTGTGTCTGGTCGGCAGCGTGCTGCCCAACGGGTTTGCCCAGGTCACGCCGCGCGGCAGCACGATGGTGTACGACGACACCCATATCGGGCTGTGGGAGCGCGGCAAGGGCTCGACCAATGAAAACCTGACCGACGGAACCAAGCTCACCGTGTATTTCCGCAAGCCACAGCTGCGCGAGGAAGGCGTTCTGCCAAAAGGCGGCATCGCCCGGTTTTATGGGCGGGCGAAGATCTACCGGTCGGGACCGGTCTACGAGGAAGTCTGGCGCCGCCTCGTCCAGCCCGAAAAGGACCGCGACCCGGACAAGCAGGGGCACGCGGTCCTGATCGAGATCGAACGGGCCGAAGAGCTAGACGGAACTCCGCTCGACCCCGATTGATCGTCGCGGCCCTGCCGGGGGTCAGATCCCGTAGAGGTTCTCCGGCTTGGCCGGCACTTGGCCGTGCTCGACACGCTTGACGGCGTCGATCAGCCTCACATGGCTCGGCGTCGGGACGCCGACCTCCCGTCCCTTTTCGGCGATGACCCCGTTGATGAAGTCGATCTCGGTGCGCCGGCCCTTGTACATGTCCTGACCCATCGACGGGCGCGCCAGATCGCTGCGGGTGTTCGACCTCAACCCCGCCAGGATCTGTGTTTCGACCTCGTCGAGCGCCTTCGCGTCGCCTTCAGCGGCGCGCGCCAGGGTCTCCGGCTCATGCGCCCGAATGTGCTCGAGCTGATAGCCGAGCGCTTGGCCGACCCGCACCCCTTCGCCGGCGAGACGGATGCTGAGCCGCCGGATTTTCTCGTCGCGGTTCATCTCGTTGCCGGACATGCCGGTGGCCGCGGCGACTCCATTGGCCATGCCGTTGACGCAGAGCTTCGACCAGCGCTCGCCCCACAAATTCGTCGTCGCTTTGACGGTGTCGACGGTGCCGATTATCTCCGCCAATTCTTCGAGCCGCTTGGTGATGCGGCCATGGACCTCGCCGACGCGGTATACCTCGTAGGGTGAGGCGCCGCGCGCCGCCGTGCGGCGCACGCGGCCCGGCGCGTAGAGCTCGGCGCCGAGCAGTGCGGGGATGGCGCCCACGGTCTTGTCCCAGCCGACGATGCCGGCGATGCGTTCCTCGTTCATGCAGTTCTGCAACGAAACGACATAGCCGTCGGGCGCCAGATACTGCGCGATGAACCGGGTCACCCATTCCGTGTCGTAGGATTTGACAGCGACCATCGCAATGTCGATCGGCTTTTCTTTGGCGAGCTGCTGCGCCTCGGTCAGGTGCATCGTCTTGGGCCGGGCGCAGACGAACTCCTCCTCGGTCATGCCCTCGAGCGCCAGCCCATCTCGGCGGATCGTCTCGACATGCTCAGGCCAGGGGTCGATCAGAGTGACGTCGAACCCGTTATGGGCGAGCTGGCCACCGGTATAGCCGCCGATAGCACCGGCGCCGACGACTGCAATGCGTTTGTCCATGATCTGCTCCCTTTGACCCGCGTCGGCCCATGATAAGCTTGCCGCGCGAGAAACCATCCCGAAAACCTGCGAGGGCATGACACGATGAACTGGACCGAACGGCGCGAGCGCTTTCGCGCGATCCTTTCTGGCAACCGCTGCGTCCATCCGGGATCGGTGTACGACGCTATCTCGGCTCGTATCGCCGAGGATCTCGGCTTCGAGGTCGGGATGTTTTCGGGCTCGATCGGCTCGATGTCGGTGCTCGGTGCGCCTGATCTCGTCGTCCTGACCCTGACCGAATTCGCCAGCCAGGCCAACCGCATCTGCCGCGCCGGGAGCCTAGCTCTGCTGGTCGACGCCGACCACGGCTACGGCAACGCGCTCAATGTCCGCCGCACGGTCGAAGAGCTCGAGACTGCCGGCATCTGCGCGATGTCGATCGAGGATACGGTCCTGCCACGGCCCTATGGACCAAACGGCAAGCCGAGCCTGAGCTCGGTCGAGGAAGGTGTCGGCAAAATGAAAGCCGCACTGTCGGCGCGTCAGGACAAGAACCTCGTCATCGCCGGGCGTACCAGCGCCTTGGCGATCGCCAATCTCGACGAGGCCATCAAACGGGCCAAGGCCTATGTAGCGGCCGGGGTCGACGCGGTGTTTCTGGCCGGCGGTGTGACCGTCGAGGCGGTCGAAGCAGTGTCATCGGCGATCAGGGTCCCGCTGATCCTCGGCGGCGGGAGCGGTCAGCTCGGCGATCTTAATTGGCTCGCCACGCATCGCGTCCGGGTGGCATTGCAGACGCACGCCCCGTTCTCGGCCGCGGTGCAGGCGGTCTATGACACCTTGAAGGCGCTGCGCGACGGGGTGGCACCCCGCGACCTCAAGAACATCGCGCCGCCCGAGCTGATGCGGCGGGTCACCCGGGCCGACAACTACCAGCAATGGACCAGGGACTTTCTCGGCGGGGCTTGAAGCTCACTCGGTCGGCAGGGCGCCAAAGCCGCGGCTGCCGTCATCTTCGGCGTCGCTGACCGTCACCGCGGCAACGCGGGCTGCACGCGGGCCGCGCCGGCAGGCCTCGACAAAGCCGGCGACGGTCTCGGATGGGCCGGTCGCCAGCACCTCGACGCTACCGTCAGCACGGTTGCGCACCCAGCCGCGCAGACCGAGATGCGCGGCGGTGCGGGTCGCCCAGATCCGGTAGCCGACACCCTGCACCTCGCCGGTGATCCGCAAGCGGACGGTTTTCTTCGGCGCCATTATTCGAATTCGAGGATCACTTGGTCGACCGCCAAGCTTTCGCCGGGCTTCGCGCGAATTCGCGCGATGCGGCCGTCGCGCTCGGCGCGCAATATGTTCTCCATTTTCATCGCCTCGACGACGGCGAGCGGCTCGCCGGCCTTGACCTCTTGGCCTTGGGTTACCGCCACCGAGGAGAGCAGGCCCGGCATCGGTGACAACAGCAGCCGCGAGGTGTCCGATACTTGCTTCTCCGGCATCAGCGCGAGGAGCTCGGCCGCACGCGGCGGCAACACGTGCGCCCGGCGGATCACCCCGCAATGCACCAGCCGGAATGCCGATCCCGTCAGCCGTTCGATTTGCACGGTCGCGCGGTGCTCCCCCGCGCGGATTTGCAGCAACACTTCTCCCGGCTGCCAATCGGTCGCGGCAAGGCGGCTCTCTTCTTCGATCTCGACGCGGTAAGTGTCATCCTCCGGGCGCACCGACACCGGAAAGGAGCGTCCGTCGAGCAACACGACCGAGCGCTCGGCAATCGCGATGCAGGCTCCCACCAGCTGGCCGTCGGTCGCCGCCTCGCGCTCGCGAATGCGGCGGTGCGCCAGAGCGGCGGCGAGCAGGATCACGCGGTCGGGCTCGACAAAGCCGGACGGGGGGGTGAACCCGCCGCGGAACTCTTCGGCGATGAAGTTTGTCGACAAGGCACCCGCAGCAAAGCGCGGCTTTGCCAACGCCGCTGCCAGAAAGGCGATGTTGTGCTGCACGCCGGCGACATAAAAGCCGTCGAGAGCGCCGCGCAACCGCTCGATCGCCGTGTCACGGTCGGGGCCGGAGGCGACGAGCTTGGCGATCATCGGATCGTAATGGACGCTGATCTCCGCACCTTCAAAAACCCCGGTGTCGAGTCTCAAGCCTTCTCCCACAGGCGGCCGATAGCGAATCAGGCGGCCGGTCGACGGGAGAAAATTGCGGCGTGGATCTTCCGCATAGACGCGTGCTTCGATTGCCCAGCCCTTGAGTCGAACCTCCTCTTGCGTGAGCAGGAGCGGCTCGCCGGCTGCAATGCGGATCATCAGCTCGACGAGGTCGAGCCCGGTCACCAGCTCGGTCACCGGATGCTCGACCTGGAGCCGGGTGTTCATTTCGAGAAAATAGAAGTTGCGCTCGCGGTCGACGATGAACTCGACCGTGCCGGCCGAGCGATACCCGACCGCGCGCGCCAGCGCCACCGCCTGCTCGCCCATGGCCTTGCGCGTTTTGGGATCGAGAAACGGGCTTGGCGCCTCCTCGATGACCTTTTGGTGACGGCGCTGGATCGAGCATTCGCGCTCGCCGAGATAGACGAGGTTGCCGTGACCGTCGCCGAGCACCTGGATCTCGATGTGCCTCGGTTCTTCGATGTATTTCTCGATAAAGATCCGGTCGTCGGCAAAGCTCGATTTGGCCTCGCTCGCGGCCGAACCGAACCCCTCGCGCGTCTCCTCGTCGCTGGCAGCGATGCGCATTCCTTTGCCGCCGCCGCCGGCCGACGCTTTGATCATGACCGGGTAGCCGATATCGCGGGCGACCCTGACCGCACCGTCGGCGTCGGGGATAACCGCAAGGTGGCCAGGCACGCTTGATACGCCGGCATCCCGTGCCAGCTTTTTAGACTCGATCTTGTCGCCCATCGCCGCAATGGCCGCGAGCCCCGGCCCGATAAACGTCACGTCTGCGGCAGCGAGGGCGGTCGCGAAGGCAGGGTTTTCCGAAAGGAAGCCGTAGCCGGGGTGCACTGCCTCGGCGCCGGTCATCCGGCAGGCCTCGACGATCCGCTCGATCTTCAAATAACTCTCAGCTGAGGGAGCGGGACCGATCGGCACCGCTTCGTCGGCCATCTGCACATGCAAGGCCTCGGCGTCGGCCTCGGAATAGACCGCGACCGTGGCGATCCCCATCCGCTGAGCGGTGCGGATGATGCGGCAGGCGATCTCGCCGCGGTTGGCAATCAGGATTTTCTTAAACATCGGTCCCGGTCTAAAGCGGGATGTTGTCGTGCTTTTTCCACGGGTTGGCGAGCGATTTGCCGCGCAACATCGCCAGCGCGCGGCAGAGCCGCCGCCTGGTGTCGCGCGGAAGGATCACGTCGTCGATAAAACCACGGCTCGCCGCGACAAAGGGGTTGGCAAATTTCTCACGGTATTCCTCGGCACGCTCCTCGATCGCTGCGGTGTCGCCGAGATCGGCGCGGAAGATGATCTCGACGGCACCCTTGGGACCCATCACCGCGATCTCGGCCGAGGGCCAAGCGAAATTGACGTCGCCACGCAGGTGCTTGGAGCTCATCACGTCGTAGGCGCCGCCATAGGCCTTGCGGGTGATCAGGGTCACCTTCGGGACCGTGGCCTCGGCAAAGGCGAAGAGCAGCTTGGCGCCGTGCTTGATGATGCCGCCATGCTCCTGCGCGGTCCCCGGCAGAAAACCCGGCACGTCGACAAAGGTCACGATCGGAATGTTGAAGCAGTCGCAAAAACGGACAAAACGTGCGGCCTTGCGCGAGCTGTCGATGTCGAGGCAACCGGCCAGCACTATCGGCTGGTTGGCGACGATCCCGATCGTCGATCCCTCCATCCGCGCCAACCCGACTACGATGTTGCGCGCGAAGTCGGGCTGGATCTCGAAGAAGTCGCTCTCGTCGACGATCTTCTCGATCAGCTCCTTAATGTCGTAGGGCCGGTTAGGGTTGGCCGGAATCAGCGTGTCAAGCGACGGCTCGACCCGGTCGCGCGGGTCCGAGGTCGGGCGCATCGGCGGTTGCACCCGGTTCGAGGCCGGCAGAAAATCAATGAACCGGCGCAGCTCGATCAATGCCTCGACATCGTTGGCAAAGGCGAGATCGGCGACACCGGACCGCGTCGTATGGGTGACGGCGCCACCCAGTTCTTCCTGCGTCACGGTCTCGTGGGTCACCGTCTTGACGACCTCGGGGCCGGTCACAAACAGGTAGGAAGTGTCGCGGACCATGAAGATGAAATCGGTCATTGCCGGCGAGTACACCGCACCCCCGGCGCACGGCCCCATGATCAGCGAGACCTGCGGCACCACCCCGGACGCCAGCACATTGCGCTCGAACACTTCGGCATAGCCCGCGAGCGAGGCCACGCCATCCTGGATGCGCGCCCCGCCCGAATCATTGAGCCCGATCACCGGCGCGCCGACATTGATCGCCTGGTCCATGATTTTGCAGATCTTCTCGGCGTGCGCTTCGCTGAGCGAGCCGCCGAACACCGTGAAATCCTGGCTGAAGACAAAGACCAGCCGGCCGTTCACCGTGCCGTAGCCGGTAACGGCCCCGTCGCCGGGGATCTTGTGCGCGTCGATGCCGAAATCATGCGTGCGGTGCTCGACGAACATATCCCATTCCTCGAAGGAATTGGGGTCGAGCAGAATCTCCAGCCGCTCGCGCGCGGTCAGTTTGCCGCGGCGGTGCTGGGCGTCGATGCGGTGGGCTCCGCCGCCCGTTCGGGCCGCCGCCCGCTTTTCTTCGAGCCGGCCGAGAATATCGTTCATGGCTCCTCGCTCCTAATCACCGGCGAGATATATTGCCCGATCTTTCGGGGAGCGAGGTGGATGATGGCAGAGAGCGAGCTTTATCGAAAAGGAGCGGCGCTGCGACGGCAGCTCTTGGGCGACGCGGCGGTCGAACGCTCAGCTCGCGAGATCTACAGCGACCCGGTCATGAAGAAGTTCATCGACTTGGCGACCGAGACGGTGTTCGGCGCGCTGTGGACCCGGACCGGCCTCGATCTGAAGACCCGGACGCTCGTGTGCGTCGTCTCCGATGCTGCCACCGGCCGCGAGCCCGAGCTCGGCCTGCATCTGCGCATGGCGCTGCGTCAGGGGTGGACGGAGGAGGAGTTGGCCGAGGTGCTGCTCCACCTCTCGGGCTATGTCGGCGTGCCGATGATCCGCGAGTCGATGATGGTGGCGAGCAAGGTCTTTGCCGAGTTCCGGGCCGAACAGGCGGCGGAAAGGCCGGTAAGGGCCTGAAGGGGGCCAGCTTTTCCTCAGATGCCCAGGCCCGCGGTCTCTTTCGTCCTTACGGTCTACAACAAGCGCCGTTACCTCGCCGATGTGCTCGCCTCGGTCGCGACCCAAGAAGGCGATTTCGAGCGCGAAGTTATTGTCGTCGACGACGGCTCGACCGACGGGTCGCGCGAGCTGCTGGAAAATCTGGGGCGGCACCTCCCGGGATATCGTCTGATCGCGCAGTCCAACCAAGGCCCGAGTGTGGCGACCAATCGCGGACTCGCAGCCGCCTCGATGCCGCTCGTCAAGCTGCTCGACGGCGACGACCTGCTCGCTCCCGATGCCACCCGGCATCTGATCGACTGCATGCACCAGCTCGGGGTCGAACTGATGATCGGCGCCGGGCAGCCTTATCGTCTGGGGGAGGCCCCGGTGTGGCGCAGACCCCCCTCATCGCCACCGAGGCTTTTACCCGATCCGCTCGGTGCGCTTCTGCGCGCTATCTGGTTCACGCCCAGCAACCTGCTGGTCCGCCGCGAATCATTGCAGCGCAGTGGTGGCTGTGACGAGCGGGTCTTTGTCCAGGATTATACTCTGGCCTTGCGTCTCGCCCGACAGTGCCGCTTCGGGATCACCGACACGCCAATAACCGCGGCACCCGAATGCACGGAACTCACGGCGGATCGCCTGTCGGCGAACAAGGCACAAATCCTGCACGACTTGAACCTGGGGCTTCTTCTGTTTATCGAGGACAACTCGGACCTGCCGGCACATTACCGGCGTACTGCATGGCGACGCATCGCCGGACGCAGCTGGAAATGGGCACGGCGCGAAGTCGGCCGCCCTCTGTGGTCGCATGAGCTGGCACTTTGCGTCGGCGCCCAATTTCCTTGGGGAGCGCGCGAAAGGTGCCGTCAACTCCAACATATCTTCACTGCTGGCGGCCAAATACGTCGATCAGTGACCCCTGAATTTCCACGTGCAATAGCGATATGAACCGTGCTGGCCGCCAAACGTTATCTGCCTCTTTTATCGCCGCGAACGGTGATTAGGCAGAGATGATCGGCGCGCATCCGCGGTTCATCTCCGCCGGCGACCTCGCGCTCCAGACGGTGTATCCCAGCCTCGTAGGCGCGATCCGAAATCGCCATCAGCTGGGAGTTCGTATCGCGTCGTCGCACCGTCCCGAGCCAGACGCGCAAATCCTGCTCGAACCGCAGATGCTCGAGCTCGAACGTGACCGCCGCAAAGCCGATCGTTTCCATCATCACCACAATGGTTTCAGGAGACCAAAAATCCGCAAGATCGATCGGCAGCGCCTCCGGGAAATAATCGTAATAGAGCCAATCCGGATGCTCTTGCGGACAGAGATTACGCATCACAAATCGCCCATCACACCGCAGCGTTTGAAACACGGTGCGGAGCATAGCCGCTTTGTCGGACAAATGATGGAAGCCAAATTGACAGGTGATAAAATCAAAGCTCTCGGGCTGAAAGGGCAGCATCGCGCCGTCCGCTTGGACCCAGGCAATATCCCGCACTTTGGGGCGGGCCTGACGTAACATTCCAAATGATCGGTCCAACCCGACCAGCCGCGCATCGGGCATGATGGAGCGATCGGCCACGAGCTGATTTCCGGTCCCGCAGGCAATATCCAGGATGGACGGTCGATCTGCGGAGGCGCGTTGCGCCATGAACGTCACGAGTTCTGGATCGGCCGCCTTTGCCCGATGAGGCTGCGAATCATAAAGATGCGCAATGGCGCCGTAATTGACACCACAGGAGGTCCTCATCACGATGATCCATTAACTCTTGCGATTTTCGGCACTTTGACCAAGTCACGGCTACAGTGCTAACGCAAATGGCTGGGATGATCAATAACGTGTCCGACACGCCCATTGTATCGGATAATGTCCCGGCAACGGTGCTCCGCTTGCCAAATAGACACCGGCGGAGATCAGGACGATGCCGAGCCAGTCTGTCGCATGTGGCCACTCCCCGAGGAGTGGTATTGCAAATAGTGCCGACAACGCCGGCACCAAAGCCCCGAAGGCAGCACCACCTGAAGCGCCAAGGATCTCAACCGCGCGACCATAGAGAAGAAGGGAAACAATGGTCACCAGGACGCCTTGGAAGATCGCGTGAACTGTAATTTCGGTGATGGGCAGCTTCGCGAGCCGGGTTCCATGCAATGCGAGGTAAATGGGTAGGTAGCTCACCAGCGAGCCGGTAGAGACCAGCGCTGCCGCGTGCAGTGGATTGAGTTTCGCCTGCCGCATGACCACCGTGAAGCATGCCGACAAGAATGCCGCAAAGAGGAAGAGCATATCGCCGAAACTGCGGGAGGCGCTCCAGCCGGCGCTCCGGGCTGCGGTATGCCAGCCGACGATGATTAGAGCGCCCGCTAGTATCAGCGAGAGCCCCGACTTTCGCGCGCGCGAAAGCTTCTCTCCCAGAAAGATCGCGGCAATCAGAGCAACGAACAGCGGCATGCAGCCCGGATTGAGGGCGCCTTGGTCGGAGGCTGGCGCAAAGTGCAGCCCGCCCGCCGCCACCAGCACATAAGGCGGGCCGAGCCCGGCAATGATCACGACCAGGCCAAGCCATCCAAGGCGGTCACGGGCAAGGCCTCGCCGCACCAGGACCGGCGACAGAAGGAGACCCGCCACGCCGAAGCGCAGCGCCGCGATGTCCCACGCATCCAGACCGGTCGTAACGGCCAGTCGCGTGAGAACGCTCCAGCTCGCCCAGATCGATGCCGCAGCAACGCCGAACATCGCTCCCCTCGGATAGTTCGAGCCAGCTGGCTGCATCAGTGCAATAAAGGGCTCACGTTTTAGGCGAGCGTCTTGCTCAAGAAAATCCGGGTGGCGCCATCGGGCGGGCACGCGACCTCACCGAACCGCCGGTAGCCGTGGCGCTGGTAGAATTCCGGCGCCTGGAACGTCACGGTATAGACGAACGCGGCGGTACAGCCGCGCCGCCGCGCCTCGTCCTCGGCGAGGACGACGATACGGCTGCCGAGCCCGGCGCCGCGCAGCCCCTCCGGCAGATAAAACAGGTCGAGAAAGAACAATCCGTACGAGGTGTGCCCGAGCAGGCCCCCCAGAATCTTGCCGCTGTTATCGTCGCGAACGAGGATGTCCAAGGTCGTGTTGTCGCTTGGACGAAACCGGGCAGTGTTGTAGGACGCTAGCCCGCCGCCGATCGCCGCCTCGACCTGCGGATCGCGCGTCAGAGCGACGCTCAGCATCGGGTCGCCGGTCATCGGTTATCTGCGGGCGCCGCCTCGAGATCCACCACCTCCATCGACGCGATCTCGTCCGGTTCGCCGCGGTAAATCACGAGGCTGACGGTTTCGGTCCCGATGAGGGCGCTGTGCGGCTGACCTTTGGGATTGAGCGTGTAGCCGCCGGAGGCGCGGGCGGGGTGCCCGCTCTTCGTGACGCGGCCGCCTTCGAGATTGAAGACATGCTCGTCCGAGAGCGCGGTGGCGACGATTTTGATCAGCTTGCCCGGCGGCGGCGAGAATTTGGCGAGCCAGGCAATGCCGCCACCCTCTGATCGGCGGTCGCTCAGGATTTTGAGCTGGACGATGTCCTTGCCCTGATACATCGCGGCGGGCCCATAAAAGGGGGTACCGGCCGTCCACTCTGTGTTTTCGATGTCGACATGGGTCGAAACCATCGATCCCTCCTTCCAAGCGTTTGCCTGATCAGGTTAACAGGGGCATACTGACAACAGCCTGTCAGGAGCGATCACACGATGCGACGCGCCGACCGCCTGTTCGACATCATCCAGGCCCTGCGCACGGCCCCGCATCTGGTTACCGCCGCGGCGCTCGCCGAGCAGCTCGAGGTGACGGTTCGCACGATTTATCGCGACATCGCGGCACTCCAGGGAAGCCGCGTGCCGATCGAGGGTGCGCCCGGTCTCGGATATGTTCTGCGGCGCGGTTTCGATCTACCGCCCTTGATGTTCACGACCGAGGAAGCCGATGCGATCGCGATTGGCGTGCGCCTGCTGCGCCGGCTGCGTGATCCGAAACTTCAGCGAGCGGCGGAAAGCGTGCTCGCCAAGTTGGCTGCCGTGGTTCCGGAGCCGCTGCAACCTCATCTCGTCTCGGCCCCGATCTATGTCTCCGAGGGCGATGCGCCGCCGGTCACCGGCGTCGATCCGGCCGTGTTGCGCGATGCGATCCACGGGGCGCGCAAGGTGGCCATCGCCTATATCGACGAGCAAGGCCATCACACGCGCCGGACCATTCGTCCGATCGCGATGGCCTATTACGTCGACGTCACGGTGCTCGGCGCGTGGTGCGAGCTGAGGAACGACTTCCGCAATTTCCGTGTCGATCGCATCTCAAATGCCGAACTGCTCGACGACCGGTTTCTCGCCGAGAGCGGCAGGCTGATGGCCGAGTGGCTGGCGTTGCCAAAGCACCGGCCGGAGGAGACCACCGTCGACCCGAAGCAGCCGGTCAGCCGCGCAATAGCGATCTGAACTGCGCGCCGCAATCTCCGCCGCGAGCGCAGCACGCCGCTTGGTCGGCTCTGCCGCGGCTCACCGATCCCGAGCCGACTTTGCTAGCGCGCTACCCCAATCGCTCCGGCGGTAGCGGATCGCATAATCCAGGCCGTATCGTGTGCCGGCACCTTGTTTGCGTCGTAGCCGGCGAAATAGACGGCATCCCGCTCTTGCGGGAAGGGCGACGCCCGGATCGACCGTGTTGCCACCAGTGCACGGCCGGAACCTGCGGCGATCTGCCAAAGGTCGTAATGCCCGTTCGAGCGGCGCACCAAGTACCAGCCGCCCGCCTCAAGTCGGCCGTATCCCACACTGACGACATTGTGCCCCGCTGCAATCTGCGCCTGTACCGGGATGAAAGCCTCGAGCCCGATCAGCAGCGCCTCGCCGCCAGCGGGGTCGCGCACCTTCGCCATGTCGTTATAGGCGGCGATCACGTAGCCGGCCGGCATCCCCCAGTTCCGGCGGAGCAAATCCGCCAAATCGAGCTCCGTGACCTCGTTCCCGCCGCGCGGGTCGACGCGCACGATCCGCGCCGCGCTGCCCTCGACGGCGGCGAGCAAGACCTCGCCACGGCCGGAGGAATCGGGGATCGCGGTCAGGCCGCGCAGCCCGGTCTCGGAATGCCCTGGATAGGCGTTCGTGTAGACGAGGCGCCAATGCGGTTCTGCGCCGTCAGTCCGCTCGTAAATGTGCTGACCTATCGCAGCGTAGAGTTGGCCGTTGCATTCGGCGAAGCTGCTGACCCGCAGATAACCGTTGCGGCCGGAAATCCCTGCCGAGGAAATACTCGAGAGGTCCAGCTCCGGGGCCGCACTCCAGCGGATGCGGCCCAGAATCGTTGGATCGTAGGTGCCGCTAAAGACGCCCCGTGGATCCTGACCGGCAAAGATCCGGTCGATGCTGGTCACCCGGTCGCGGTGCCGACCGAAGCTGCGCACCTGCGGCAGAAAGTTCGCGGTCGGGCGATCCTGAGCAAGGGTCGCGGCGGTCCAGGCGCCGGTCGCATCGTCACGGCTGAATACCCGGCTCGTGCCGCTCAGGTCCCAGTTCGCGGCGATCAGGATCACTACCGAGGCTGGCAGCCGGGCACCGGTGCCGTCGGTCCCAAAGGTAATCTCATCGAGGGCGGAGACCGCCAGGTCGCGGCGGCGCCCATCGGGCAACTGCTCGTCGAATACGTGATCGACCCGCCACCGCGCCGCCGGGGCGTCGAGCGCGAAGATCTCGGTGCCCTGGAGCCCCTCCGGCCCCGGCCGGTCCTCCCAGTAACCGTTGCCGGCATAGAGCTTGCCGCCATGCGCAGTGAGGACGCGCATCTCGGTGCCGCCCATGAACCGGCCTGCATCGTCCCGCGACCCTGCTACGAACGAGACCTCAAAGCCGCCCAGCAGAGCGGCGGCGACCCTTGCCGGCTCCTGTGAATGGCTGACTGAAACGAGGGCGCTTGCCGACAGAATCAGTCGACGAAGCATTGTTCGATGCTTATTGGGTGAGACGTGCACCTGCCAGACGCTGATGAGCCAGTGTCAGGAAAGTTGATCTTGGCCGCTACCACACTGCGGACACGACCGAGCTTTCAAGTACCTCGGCACATTCGCTCCACATGCACGACAAATGACCACCGACGGCCGCACATTTACGTGCCGATGGCCGCGTCCCTGGTGCAGCTTTTGCGCCCGCATCCTTGAACGACTGTTCTCGCGCTGACGGTCAGCGGCGGTGTCCGTATTTGAATCTCGCATAGCATGCTACTACCGAGAGGACAGTGCTGCAAGAAGCTGACGGGCGGCCCATGAAGCACTGGTACCCGGTTGCGAAGTCGATCAAGCTCACTTGATTGCATCTCGCGGTTGAGATTCGCGCTGCACGGCCCCGGCCTGCGAAGGCTGGTCGCCGCGCCGAGTCCGCCATTTCATTTGCCTCGGCGCGGCGTCCTCCCATATCTCACCCATCGGGTAAACTTGTCCACCAGCCCCTGCACCGGCTCCCAGTGAAATCCTAGCGGAGTCTACGAAATGCGCGTCCCGGAGCAGCCCAAATCGGCGGAAGTGGAGCTGATTCGAGGATTGGAAGAGCAGCTTCTGCGGCCGGAGGTGCGAACATCCCCGGAGCTGGTCGCAGCCTTGCTCGCCGACGAATTCACCGAAATCGGGAGCTCCGGCCGGGTATACAACAAACAACAGATCATCGATCGGTTGCAACGCGAGCGGTGGTCAGGACCGCAAGCAACCGTGCGAGATTTCTCCGCGCGACTGTTAGCCGCCGATCTCATTTTCGTAACTTACAGTATCATCGAGAGCCAAACCATTCGAAGCTCGATTTGGAAATTGACGGACGGTCGCTGGCAGATTGTATTTCATCAGGGCACGAGATCCAGCGCCATCACTGAACCACGCAAAGCGAACGCGACTGCGCAGCGTGCAAGCCTTCGCCGACCCGCAACGATAACGCCAGTTGTCTTTCTTGAGACTGATCCAATCCGGAAACGCGAACTGCAGAGACGCCTGACCGCTCAGCTACCGGAATGGTTTGGCCGGCCGGACGCGAATGCAGAATACGCAAGGCAGGCCGAGGTCCTTGATGGCTACGTTGCCGAGATCGATCACGATCCGTGCGGCTTACTGCTGTTGAAGAGAAGCAGCCCGATCAGCGCCGAAATTTATTGGATCGGCGTCGACCCAAAATTTCACGGCCGCGGGATCGGCCGGTCGCTCGTAACAGCAGCGTCCGCAGCGGCGCACAAACGTGGGGTGAAGTTCCTGTTTGTAGCGACACTGCACCCGGACGACCCTTACGAACCCTACCGGCGTACCAGGGGGTTTTATGAGGCCCTGGGCTTTGTCTATGTGCTCGAAGAGCGATTCACGGCGGATCCGAATAACCGGATCGGGTATTATATGAAGGACATCAACGCCTGAATTAGCGACGAAAGCTTTGGTGCCGGCGCGCGACCGCCTGTCTGGGCTCGTCCTCCGAGCAATGCCTTCGCTTTAGACTCGATAGCTCCCGGCCAGCATAAACTGCTACATCTTGGTTCCAGGGCGTAAAGGATCAACGTTAGTGTCCGCAGCCTAGCGAAGAACATTGCGGGTGTTCATCTCCTCGCCTGGGGATGTGCGGCCCGAGCGGCTGATCGCCGAGCGAATGGTGCGGCACCTCCACCAGCAATTCGCGCCTCACGTCGATTTGCAAGCGGTGATGTGGGAGCGCGAGCCGCTGCTCGCCTCGCATCACTTCCAGGAGTTGATCACCCCGCCGCACGACACCGACATCGTCGTTGTCATTCTGTGGTCGCGCCTCGGCACGACCTTGCCCCGCGATAAATACACGGGTCCTCTCTCGGGAGGGGAGGTCAGCGGCACCGAATGGGAGTTCGAGGATGCGCTCAAATCGTACCGCGAGCGCGACACTCCCGAGATCTTGATGTACCGCAAAACCCCCGAGCCGACCGTGAGCCTCGGCGACACGAATGCTGCCCGCGAGCGGCTCGAACAGAAGGAGCGGGTCGACGCATTCTTTCGGAAGTGGTTCGCCGACCCGGATCGAGGCAACCCGACCGCGGCATCGCGCGCGTTCGCCGATGCGACCCAGTTTGCGGAAATGCTCGAGGACCATCTGCGTTCGCTGGCCGCGCGGCGAGTCGACGGCACGCCGAGCCGCGACGGCCAGCGGACGAACCGCAACCCCTATCGCGGGCTCCGGTCGTTCGAGCTGGAGGATGCCGTCTTCTTCTTTGGCCGCACTCGCGCCCGCAATGAATTGCGGGAGGTCCTGGCGCGCCGGATCCAGAGCGGCCAGGCCTTCGTGCTGGTGTTTGGCGCCAGCGGCTCGGGCAAGTCGTCTTTGATCAAGGCCGGCCTTCTCGCCGACCTCGCATTGCCGGGGATGATCGGGCGGGTAGCGCTGCTCCGCCATGGGGTGCTGCGCCCTTCCGACTGCGGCGGCCAGCCGATCGAGGCCTTGACGGCAGCGATGATCGAACGCAGCACCGCGCTCCCCGAACTCGCCCATGCCCCGTTCGATTATGACGTGCAATCGCTCGCTGACCTGCTGCGTGACGCGCCTGCGCACGCCGTGCCGCCGATCCGCCAGGCGTTAGGCGAAGCCGGCCGAGCGGCGGGGCTTTCCGAGGCGGGTGAGGCACGCCTAGTGATCGTTGTCGATCAGCTGGAGGAATTGTTTACCCAGGAGCAGCTCCCGGGCTCTGAGCGCGAGATCTTCGTGACGGCGCTGGAGGCGCTCGCGAAAAGCGGCCTCGTGTGGGTCGTCGCGACGATGCGCAGCGATTTTTTCGACCGGCTCGAGACATTGCCGGCGCTGGCGGCACTCTCCGCCGAGGGGCGCTATCTGCTGCTGCCACCGAACCAAGCCGAGATCGGGCAGATCATCCGCCAGCCGGGGAGCGAGGCTGGGCTGCGCTTTGAGACCGACCCGGCGCATTCGGAGGGTCTCGATGACGTGATCCTGCACGCCACGGCTCGGGCGGCCGGGGCCTTGCCGCTGCTGTCATTCCTGCTCGATCAGCTGTGGCGCCGCCGCACTGCGGAGGCAACGCTGACCTTTGCCGCCTACAACGATCTGAGCGGGCTCGAAGGGGCGATCGGACACCGCGCCGAGGAAGTCTTCCGCGATCAGCCGGACGCGGTGCGCAACGAATTGGTGCCGCTGTTGCGGGCTTTGGTGACAGTCAGCAGCGGCACTGTGACATCGCGCTCGGCACCGCTGGCGCAGTTTCCCGCGGGTTCACCGGGCCGGACATTGGTGGACGCATTTCTCGATCCGACAGCTCGGTTGCTGGTGGCAGACGGCATGCAGCTTCGCCTGGCGCACGAGGCATTGCTGACCCACTGGCCGCGGGCGTGCGAACAGGTTGCTGCCGATGCCCGCGATCTCGAATTGCGCGGCCGGCTCGAAGAGGAGGCAGCGCGCTGGCGGGCCGCGGCGCGTCGTGACAGGCGCGAGCGCGTGCTGCCGGCGGGGCTGCGTCTCGACGAAGGACTGGCACTCTGCGCCCGCTGGGGTGCGGCGCTACCGGCCGAGGTGACCGCGTTCGTCACCGCCTCGCGCCGCGCCGCGCGGCGTGATCGGCAACGCCGCCTCGCGACCATAGCCGGTGCCGTCTTGGCATTGCCGGTCATCGCTCTTTTTGTCTGGACGGGCCTCACCGTCTGGGGGGTGCGGGCGGTCGAGGCGGAGATGGAATTCGTCCCGATACCCGCCGGTTGCTTCCAGATGGGTAGCCCAGACACCGAGACCGAGCGCTACCCCGACGAGGGACCGATACGCAAAGTTTGTCTAGCGGCGTTCGAACTCGGCAAATTCGAGGTGACGCGCCAGCAATGGCGCCAGGTGATGATCCTCAATCCCGATCCATCGCGTTTCAAGGGCACCGAGTTGCAGGAGGAGGACAAAGACAAGGCCGCCCGTCTGCCTGTCGAGAGCGTGAGCTGGAACGATGTCTGGTGGTTCGTCCACCTGATGTCGTTTTTTGGCCGGCATCACTACCGGCTGCCCAGCGAGGCGGAATGGGAATATGCGGCGCGAGCCGGAACCAAGACCGCGCGCTATTGGGGAGAGCATGCTGAAGATGGCTGCGCCTACGAGAAGACAGCGGATTTGACCCTGAGGGGGCTTGTCGCCGAAGTGCTCAACGTGGACTGCCGCTATCGGAATTTGGGAACGTCGCCGGTGGGATCGTTCAAGCCCAACGATTGGGGCCTCCACGACATGCTCGGCAATGTCACGGAATGGGTTGAGGATTGCTATGCCGCCAACTACGAGAACGCGCCCAAGGATGGCAGCGCGGTCACAATCGTAGATTGCTCTCGCCGCGTCGTGCGCGGCGGCTCCTGGGACGGCGACCCACGGATCCTGCGCGCGGCGAGCCGCGGCGCCAGCACACCGGTCAACGGAGCCATCTATCTCGGCTTCCGGGTTGCCAGGTCCGTTACCCCTTGAAAACATGGGGGGTGATCTCGGTCGGCTCTCAGCTGCGCAGCAGCGATGTGAACTGCGCTGCCGCTGCGATCTCCGCGGCAAGCGCCGCGCGCCGCTCGGCCTGCTCCTTATCCTCGCCCCAGGCTTCGATCTGAAAGCTCTCGTCGAGCTGCGCGGCGGCGAAGGCCTCGCCCGCATCGAGGTGCCCTCCGAGCAATGCGAGAGCGATGACCAAGGAACCGCAGGCGGCGGTAGCAGCATGCAGCGCGGTAAGCGCGAAATCGTCGTGCGCGTCAACGGCCTCGGCAAAGGCCGCGAGACTGGCTGTCGGCTGGCCCGTCGGGATGACCCCGATTGTGACCCTTAGTGGCGCCTCATAGCGGTCTCCCGCCCAGTCGATCAGCGGCTGCCACACTGCCTGTTGGCGAGCGGCGAGCGACGGCGGATGGCTTGCTCTGTAGCAGACGAGGTCGGTCCCGGCATAATCGGCGACCTGCCGCACGACCGCTGCACGCTCCGTCGAGCTTCGGTCGATCGTTACCCCGGCGAGGCGCGTCAACGGCATCGTCTCCCGGCGAATTCCCCCTTGCTGACCCTCCCACTCCGCCGCCATTGCTGCGGCGAGTGCCAAACACGGCACAATCAGGTCTTGCTTCCCGGGTGTCTTGACGAGCCGGCCGTCGAGGGTGACGCCATGACCGCCGGCCACCGGCACGACCCCGGCCCGCTTGTAGAAGCGCTTCATATCGAGAGATCCGCGAACGGGTCCTCGATGTCGTCCGGGAAGCCGAAGAATTCCCAGCTCCGCCGCATGTGGCGCGGGAGCGGTGCGGTGACCCGCAAGGTGTCGCCAAGCGGATGCGGGATCGACAACGCCCGCGCGTGCAGGTGAAGCCGCTTCGCATCGGGGACACCGGCGAGATGCACGGCGGCAATACCGTATTTCTCATCGCCGAGGATCGGCGTGCCGATCGCGGCGCAATGCGCGCGCAGCTGATGCGTCCTGCCGGTGACCGGCAACAGGGCGAGCCAGCTCGCCTTGTCGCCGACACTGTCGATGACTTGGTAATAGGTGACGGCGCGTTTACCCTCCTCGGCATCGGCGCGAACCCGTTCTCCTTCCCGGCCGGGAAGCTTGGCGAGCGCCAGGTCGATACGCCCCTGAAGCAGCTTTGGCAGCCCGACGATAACAGCCCAATAGACTTTGCGCGTCGTCTTCTCGCGGAACGCGCGGGCCAGAAACCCCGCCGCCGAGGCGGTGCGGGCGAGGACGAGAACGCCGCTCGTTTCCTTGTCGAGCCGATGGACCAGGCGCGGCCGCTCGTTGGAGCCGAAGCGCAACGCGTCGAGCAGTCCGTCGAGATGGCGCTCGGTGCCGCTGCCGCCCTGCACGGCGAGACCGGGCGGCTTGTTCAGCACGATCACCGCGTCGTCGCGATGCAGCACCGCGTCCTGGAGCATCGCTTCGTCGCCGGGCGACACTTGCTGCACCGTTCGCGGAGTCGGCGCCGCCATTTGGTCGAGCGGTGGAACGCGGATCACCTGACCCGGCGCAACCCGGTCACTCGAACGAGCGCGCTTGCCGTCGACCCGAATGCGCCCGGTGCGCAGCAGCTGTTCGAGACGGCCGTGGCCAAGTGCGGGGTAGTGGCGCTTGAACCAGCGATCGAGCCGAACCGAGCCATCCTCGCCGGCGACCGTCACGGTGTCGGTGGTGTCCGCCATCACCGGGCACCGGATCCGAATGGGTCAAATAGTATCGTCACCCTCGCGAAAGCGAGGGTCCAGGGTAACCGTCGGGGCCTTGGCGCTCTAGATTCTCGCTTTCGCGGGAATGACGAGTAACGCCGATGACCCGCTGATTTCGCGCGATTCATATTGAAGATTGGCCCTCTCCGCCATAGAGGCGGGTTTGCGCGCTAATCGCTCTCTGACCGATAATCGCGTTTTCCTGACCTTGAGTTCCGCAAAATAAATGGCGGATCAGGTTGCCCTGATCCGCCATCCAGATTTTGTCGCTGAGGAAACTTACCTTAATGAGAGCACAAAGAATTAGCCAGTTTCATATCTGCCGACGTCGGCATGTAGGGAGGAGAAGCGAGCACGTTCGAGTTAGTCGCACTAGAAATCAGCGTTTGTGCGTCCGACGCGAGAAGGAAGCGCTCCTGTACAGCCTCATTCGCAGCAGCCGTTACAACGCAGACGTAGCCGGCATGGGTACCGTACCGCTCCTCGAGTGACCGACGCGGATCACCGGCTGCTTTGCGGTTAGCTTTGGTGTCCCAGAAGGGCCAATAGCCTCCGCTGTTGCCCGCCCCAGCAAACACCTGGCCGGCGCTTCCCAGGCCGTTACTTGCATTGGGCCCATACCAGCCGGTTGTGGCCAAGTTCCAACCCACATAAGTACCCAAAGGGGCCTCTCCCAGCACAGTTGGCAAGCCAATGACGTCTTCGTTGCCGTCCCTATTTCACTTTCGC
>Ga0187846_10000156_pt1 | contig 40385 bp, 31 predicted proteins | sample TC_taG_FD_161473 | JGI IMG/M metagenome (GOLD analysis project Ga0187846, IMG submission 161473) | Biofilm microbial communities from the roof of an iron ore cave, State of Minas Gerais, Brazil - TC_06 Biofilm (v2) | ecosystem: Environmental > Terrestrial > Deep subsurface > Cave > Wall biofilm... | reverse complement strand
CGAGCTGCCACGGCGCCAATGCCGCGGCGGTCGGCAGTTTCTTGAGCTCCGGGATCCAGCGGCGCACGTACACCGCTTGCGCGTCGAACTGGCGCGCTTGCTTCTCCGGATTGTAGATGCGCGGATATGCGGCTTGATCCGACCCGACGCCAGCCAGCCACTGCCAGTTGCCGTCGCACAAGGGGTCGTCCGCCGCAAGGTGCAGCTCCATCCAGACGTCGCGGCCGAGGCGCCAATCGATGCCGAGGTCAAAGCACAGGAACGACGCCGCGCAGATCGCCGCGCGCTGGTGGACGAGGCCGGAACTTGCGAGTTGACGCAAGGCAGCGTCGACAAGCGGATAGCCCGTCTTCCCGGCGCGCCACGCGGCGAGCCGGCGCTCGTCGGTCGACCATTCGAACGCGCGCATCTTCTCCTGCAGCGCCTGGTCGTGCACTTCCGGCACGAAGAATGCAAGGTGCGTGAAGAAATCGCGCAACGCAAGCAGGCGGATGAAGGTCGCCATCGACGCGCGCTCTTGCGCCAGCGTCCACGTGAACGCCATGCGCCGCGATATCGCCTGATGCACGACCCGGGGACTCACGCATCCAAAGCGCAGATACGCTGCGAGATTCGAGGTGCCGTCGCGCCCCGGGTATTGCGCGTTGACGGCGTAGTCGGCGGCTCGCGCCGTCGTGAATTTCTCGAGCGCGGTCAGCGCTGCGGCCTCACCGGGCGGCGCGGCGGTGATCTCCTCGAACTCCGGCAATGGGCCGGGGTTGTCGTCGCGGCCGCTCGGCACGGACTCGGCGGATGGAAGCGCGACGTCGAGCGAACGCCATGCGGCCAAGAATGGCGGGAAGACGCGATACCCTTGTCCTCCCGCCTGTTTCGCCTGCGCGATCGTCTCGGGCTCGTGCACGCAGTCGCCGCGATGCGTCTGAAATGCGATGCCGGCGCGCGCGAGTTGCTGTGCCGCTGAAGCTTCGGATGCGCGATCGGCGCGCGAATACGAGCGCGCACAGTGCACGGCGTTTGCGCCGAGCCGTTGTGCCGCTGCCGCCAGGGCTTTAGGCGCTGGGCCTTCGAGCAGCGTGACCGACGCGTCGCGCTTCGACAGCGCCAATCGTAGCGCGCGCAGCGAACCGATCACGAAGTCGCGCTGCCGCCGATTGAGCCGCGTCAGTTCATCGAGGCAAAAGACTGCATATACCGGCCCTTCGCCCGAACACGCCGCGGCAAGGCCAGCGTTGTCACGCAGCCGTAGATCGCGTCTGAGCCAAAAGAGCTTTGCGCTCATGTAGAGCGCACGAGTACGTCGGCTATTTCAGCGATGCGACGTACGCCGCGATATCGGCGACTTCTTTGGCCGGGAGATGCAGAGCGGGCATGCTCGATTGCTTGTCGACGCCCTGCGGATGGTCCACCATGTACGCGACTTGGCCGGCGGTGATCCCGGTGCCCGCGAGGCTCGGCCCGACGGTGCCGTTCTTGCCGCCCGCGCCGTGACAGGCTTCGCAGTTCGCGGCGTACAGCTTCGCGCCGTTGGCCGCGTTCCCGGGCGGCAGCTTTTCGCTCGGCAGTTTGGAGAGCGGTATCGGCAGGTTAGTCGTCATCGCCATGTTCGAGCCAGCCGGCATGTTCATGCTTGCGGCCGCCTGCGGCGCTGCGCTCGATGCGCTTGAGGTCCCCTGTGAGCTCTTCGCGCATGCCGCCGCGACGACAGTACTCGCGGCGACGAGAAGGAGCAACGCAATAGCTTTCTTCACGGTTCGCTCCACCTAGTCTCGACTCGAGCTTCGCTCGAGTGCTACGCAGCAATCAGACGCGCAGGCTTACGAGCTTTCTAGGCTCACTCCTTTTCCGGGCTCGCGGCGTGGTTCGCGCACGAATGACAGCGCGATCGCGCCGAGCACGACAAAGGTTGCGACCAGCCCGAAGAGCGTGCGGTACGCCAGACCGAAGTTGCCGGTCGCCTCTCCCAATTTGTCGACGAGCAGGCCGCCGATGATCGGCGCCGCCACTTGCGGCGCCGACGTCCCCAAGTTCCAGATCGCCATCAGCGCGCCGGCTCGCCCGGGAGGCAACAATACCGTTGCCAGCGCCCAGTCGACGGAGTAGTATGCTCCCCACCCCACGCCGATGATCACAGCGACGGCGTAGACCGGCGTGAGGCTGGTGAGAAACGCCAGCGCCAGGGCCCCGGTTGCGACCATGGCGAGCGCAATATAAATGATGGATTTCTTCTGCACACGGTCGCCGATGATGCCTGCCGGCACCGTGCCGGCGAGCGAGCACACCACCATGACGAGGAGCAGCGTCAGACTCGCGCTGAGGAAGCCGCTGATGTGGAGCGCGAAACGCAGATAGAATCCGAGGAACGGCAGGATCGAATACAATCCGCAGCTCACGAACGAACGCTGCACGATCAGCCACCAGAAACTGGTGCGGCTTTCCCAATGCGCAAACACGGGCTGCGGCGCCGGCACGTCACCCGGCTGCTCTTTGACGCCGAAGATGGTCACGGCCAGCGCCGCGAGCAACACCAACGAGATCGCTGCGACGAGCTCGGTGAGCCCCAGCTCGAGCGTGGCGGCAGTCACGCCGGGCCCTGGTTGGTGAACGAACACTTTCGCAAGCAGCAGACCGACGACCGTGCCGGCAAGCCGCATGAACCCCATGTAAGCCGATGCCGTGCCCTGCTTGCCCTTGTCAACGCGATCCGGGATCAGCGCCTGGTATGGCCCGCCGGCGATGTTCAACGCGATGTTGACCGACGCGAAACCTAGCACCGCCGCCGCGAACGATGGCGCCTTGGCGAACACGAACAACGCTACGATGTCGAGCAGCGTGCCGACGATGATGAACGGCGCGCGCCTGCGCACCAGATCAGACGCCCGTCCGGCGCCGTATTGGGTGAGGATCGCCACGAACGCTCCAAAGCCGCCGAGAATCGCCGACGCCCTTCCGTAGAACGTCTCGGGCATGAAGCGCGCGATGTCTGCTTGCAGCGTCGCTCCGAGGAGCGCCGCCCAGTGCAGTTCCCACGCAAACCAGTAGAACGACAGCGTGAAGTTGTGAGGCCGTTTCATGTACGCGCCATCGCGTATTCGAAATCGGCGGATTGATCGCAATCCATCGCCAGCTCTGCGCCGGCGCCACGCACGGCGGTGATCGAGCCGCGCGTGAGTTGTTCGGCCCGCGCGATGACGTCAGCCACGCGCAATTGGTTGCGCGCGTACCGCAACGCGAGGATGGGCCCAAGCAAGGCCGCCAGCGCCGCCAGGCTCTTGCGCGCGGCGAAGACTCGTCTGATCAGGCGCTCGTTGCGCAGCGCGAACGCAGGCCGCAGCAAGAGGACGCTGGAGCCGGTCCACTCGCCGTCCGCCAAACGTGCGTAGCTGGAGCGCGCGCCCGGAAACGCCCGCTCGAATTCCTCGCGCGTGAAGATCGGGTATGCCGCGTCGGCGTCCGCCGGCACGCGCGCGATGAGGTCTTCCAAAGATGCGGCGCTGATGAACGGCAAGTCGGAGGCAGCGAAGAGCGCACGCTCGGTGCGCGCGCTGCGCAACGCCGCGAAGACGTTCTCCTCGCCGGACGGGCCTTCGTCGATCCACACGTCCGCGTCGGCGCCCACTCGCGCGGCCGCCGGGCCAACCACGACGAGCCGGGCGATCTGCGGCACTCGCCGCAACGCCCTGGTGAGAGTATCGAGTAATGTCGCTTCACCGATTCGGACGAGGGCCTTGATATCCGCGCCGAAGCGCGCGGCTTCGGCCGGTGCCAGCCTTCCTGCGGCGGTGATCAGTGCGTCGAATGTTTCCGTCACGCTGCGCTAGGCCGCTCGATCGCCGGACGGAACGCGCATCGCATGCAACCCGTGCGCGGCGGTGAGCGCTTCCTCCACGGCGTTCGCGGTCGCGGGATCCGTTTGGACCACGACAGCAATGCCGCCATGTTCGATCTCATCGACGATGCGAAACGCAGCGTGCGTCGAGCGTTGCGGAGCGAACGCGCCGCCGAGCGTCGCGCCGGCAAGCGCGCCGATGATGAAGGACAGCAACACGGCAGCGGGCGCGCGGAATTGCGGCTCGAGCGCAGCGACCGGCACTCCTGGCACGAAGCTCACGGCTACGCCAGCGAAGGCACCGAGCGCAGCGCCGATGAGGGCTCCGTGATTCACGCTCGCGGCAGCCTGTGCCGCCGAGGCCAATCCGGGCACGCCCGCCAGCGGATCTTCGCCGTCGACATCGGAGCGCACGCCCAATTCCGCCGCCAAAGCCTGCGCTTCGGCGCGATGCGCGCCGATCGCGCCGACGCCGATGTGCGCCGGCGCAATGCCTGCTGCAAGCAGGGCGCGCAAACCGGCAGCCGCGGACTCGCGATCTTTGAACGCGCACGCGACGAACGTCTGCTGCGCGACAGAAGGGTCGTGCATGGCCGCGCGGTAAGTTCCTTATGGAGAATGCAAAAACCCGGCGTGCTCATCGGTCGCAGCGTCACGGTGCGCAGCGGCCCGCAGCCTGACTACTTCACCGACGCGCACCGCGCGTGGGTTGGACATACCGGTCGCGTCCATGCAGTCGTCGCTGGACCAGACCGCAAGAACCCGCTCATAAAAGTTGGTTTTGAGGCGGGCACGCGCATCGTCTTCTTTCGCCTCGCTGATCTCGACTTCGCCGCTGACGTCTCGCTCGAAAATCCGAGGCGCCATGGGCGGCGCGCCAGCCACCTACCGAAGAGCGGCTGAGAGCCAGCGCAACCCTTCGACCACGCGCGGTCCGTTGCGTTCGAGAACGTCGTCGTTCGGAGGCCGCAGCACGCGATCTGTGCGCACTGCGCGAAGGCTGCGCCACGGCTCGCGCGATCGTATGTCGGCGCCGAACGGAGTGTCTCGAGTGACGATGATGACGTCCGGATCCGCCCGCAGGATGGCCTCGTCGCTGATGCGCGGATAGGCCTCGTCGATCTCTCCAGCGATGTTGACGCCCCCGGCCGCCGCGATCAAATCGTTGAGATACGACCGCTTGCCCACCGTGAAGCCGGGCAAGCCGATCAGCAGCAAGACCGTTGGGTGATTGGGACGCAGCGCAGCTTCACGAGTGACCGCTGCGATCTCGGCACGCAAGGCGGCCGACAGTTTGGCACCTTGCAGTTGGCGCCCGCACGCTTGCGCGACGCCCGTGATATCGGCGTAGAGATCGGCGATGTTCCGGTTGGGCAGGTAGACGATCGGCACGCGCAGGCGCGCTTGGATCTTCGACCCCTCGTACTCTTGGTCGTGCAACGCTACGACGATCGTCGGTTCAAGTGCCGCAATGCGTTCCAAGTCCGCGCGCATCAGATCGGCGACGTGCGGCAGCGACCGCGCAGCCGGCGGGTAATCGTCGAAGCGCGTGTCGCCGACAAGCAAATCGCCGCAGCCGACTGCGTACGCGATCTCGGTCAACGAGGGAGCCAGCGAAATCACGCGCGGCCTCGCGCTCGCCGCAGCGCCGGTAGCGCTCGAATTTGTTCGACCGGTTGCCATTGTAGCGGCCGAATTTATTCGGCCGGCGCTGCCACACCCAGTGAACATGGCGACGGTCATCAACAGCACCGCCGTCTTCTGATGCTGATTCAATGAGCGCTCAGCTCGACCGAAAATGTCGTACCCTGGACAGGAAATCCATAGAACTGCTCGACCTGTTGGCCCGTGATGTTGTCGGCGCGCAGTGTCAGCGTCAAGCGGTCGTTGAGATCGCGCGATGAGTGCACCCCCAGCGTCGCGTACGCCGCGAGCGGATGCTTGTTCTCTTCGTCGCCGTATCGCCGGCCGACGAACAGCAGCTCTAAGCCATCCTCGCCGCCAAATTTGCCGTGGCTCTGGTAGCCAGCCTTGCGCCAGAGTTCAAAACCCGACGTCGCCGTCGGCCGGTATAGTAGCCGGTTGCCATAGTTGACGACGCCGTTGAGATCCGGCGCGGTGCTCAAGTCGCGCGCGACGGGATAGTCCGTGTACGATGCTTGCGCGCCAAGCCTGCCGCTACCGACGTTTGCGATGCGTGCGTCGAATCCACGTACTTTCGCTCTGCCGATGTTGAACGGTAGAAACGTGAAGGTCCCAGGGATCGCCTGGTTCGCGATGAGATTGTTCGTGTCGCTGCCGAACAGTGTCGCCGAACTGCGCAGCCATCGGCCCTGCGCGACGACACCGGCGTCGAACGTCGCGGCGTACTCAGATTGAAGATTTGGATTGCCGAAACCGGGGAAGTAGCGTTCGTCGAGATTCGGCGCGCGGAATCCGCGAGCGTAACTTGCGCGGATCCATGAGTCGGCTCCGACTCGCTGCCGCAGCGCGATGCTCGGCACGGCCGTCGACGCCGATCCTTGCGTGTGGTCCCACCACACCCCGGCATCTGCCTCGAAGCTTTCCGGATTCGTCTTGAAGGTGTCGTTGAGATAAAAATCTGTGGCCGAGGCCGCGGCGTATAGGCTCGGCGGCGTGTTGAACGTGCCTTCGAATTGCGCTCGGTCCGCACGTCCTTGGTAACCGACGCGCGCCACGTTGTTCTGCCCGATCGCGAGCGCTTGGCCGAGCTCGTAGCCGCGCGCGTTCTCGAGCGTAAGCGAATCGAATGGGAAGGGCGGCGTGGGATCGTAAAAATGCACGCGGCGGCCATCGGCATAGAGCAGCAGCTGCGTGAACGAATTCGAGCTCTCATTGTAGCGCAATCGCATATCAGAGCGGCCGATGTTTCGCTGTTGGCGCGCCAACTGACTGATGAACGAGGGACCGAACTCGGTGCTGCCAGGCGTGCCGAGATCCGAGTTGTGGTCCTCAAAATGCAGGCGCGCGCTAAAGTGCGCGGTCACGTCGTAACAGATGCACAGCCGCAGATCGCTCGCTTGCACGTCGTTGTTGGTACGCGTGCCGCCCGCGATGCCGTTGACCGGCGGATAGTCGAACGTATTGACAGCGGATTGCGTCATGCCGTCGACTCGCACGCCGCCCGCCGCGCCGGTGGGAATCGAGAAACCGACCCCTTCCTCGAAAGCGCCCTGGTAGCCGAGTCGCGCGTAGATCACTGGCTCGAGGTGAGCCGCAGGCGTGAGGCTTTCGATCTGGATGACGCCGCCGACCGCGCCTGAGCCGTAGAGCGCGGACAAGCCGCCTTCGATGACGGAAACGCCGCCGATTCCGTTGACGGGCACGGACGAGAAGTCGACGACACCGGTGTCGCCTTCGTTGATGGGCCTGCCGTCCAGGTAGACGAGTGTTTGCGAGCTGCTCGCGCCGCGCAACTGCACCGTCTGGAGCGCTCCAAGCGTGCCGCTTTGCTGCACCGCGGCACCCGGCACGAAACGCAGTGCATCGGCGACCGTCGTCGCGCCCAAACGCTCGAACTCTGCGGCGGGCACGCGATACGTCTCGCGTGGCGCCGATTCGGTGATGATCCTGCCAAGCACGTTTGGCGGGCGCGGGGTGGATGATGTGAGTGCAGCCGGTGCCGGCGTCGGCGTTGGGGCCGGCGTTGGCATTGGAGCCAGCGTTGGCACTGGAGCCGGGGTGAGCGTAGGAGCAGGCGTTGGTGTTGCAACATCGGCAACGGCAGGTGCGCTCACGACCATGCAGGCGAGCATGAAAGCAAGTGTTCCGGCTGTTACCGAGGCGTGCATATGATGTTTCCTTCCGCGTCGTGCTGGATCTCTATGTCCACGCCGAACGCCGGCGCGAGTGTTTCCGGTTTGATCACCGATTCGGGCCCGCCGACCTCGATCACGCCGCCCGCGAGCAGCGCGACCGAATCCGCGAAACGCGCCGCGAGCGTCAGATCATGGATCGCTACGAGCACCGCGTGACCGGCGCGCGCGACTACTTTGAGCACGCGCAACACCTCGAGCTGATAGCGGACATCGAGGTGCGTCGTCGGTTCGTCGATGAGCAACGCGCCGGCGCCCGTGGCGAGGGCCGCCGCGATCCACGCGCGCTGCAGCTCACCGGTGCTCAGATGCTCGGCCGGGTCATCGGCGTGGTCGCCCAAGCCGGTTTGGTTCAGCGCTGCGGTAATCGCGCTGCGTTCTTGCACGGTGCGGTGGAGCCGCCACCACGGCGCGCGCAGCGCCACGAGATATCCGGCGAGTTGCGCAGGAGTCACGTCCGGCGGAAGTGATTGCGCGGTTGCGATGAATGCCGTACGCGCATGCTGCTCGACCACGCCGCTTGAGGGTGCTTGCACGCCGGCAAGCACGCGCAGCAGACTCGATTTTCCCGCGCCATTCGGCCCGATGAGCGCTGTGAGGCAGCCGCTCTCCACGCGGACGTCGAGGCCGTTGAAGATCCGGCGCGTTCCGTACGCGACGCCCAGTCCCCGGCCGATGAGGGCGGTGCTCATAGGCTCACCGGCCGGCGCGCTATTATAAGGAAGAATGGCACGCCGACGAAGGCCAAAAGCACTCCGAGCGGCAGCTCGCCCGGCGCCACGATCGAGCGTGCGATAGCGTCGGCCACGATGACTACGGCCGCTCCGACCAGCGCGCTCGCGGGCAAGAGCCACGCGGCGTCCCCGCCCACTAGCTTGCGTGCGCCGTGCGGCGCCATCAAACCCACGAAGCCGACGATGCCCGACACCGCGACGCACGCCGCGGCGATCAGCGCCGCCGCGGCCATGACGCCGAGGCGCGCGCGACCAACTCGCAGGCCGAAGCCGGCGGCCGCATCAACTCCCAAGCGCAGGACGTTGAGAGACGACAACAGCGGCAGCGTGAGCAGCAGGCCAACCGCCAGGTACGCGAGCGTCCAACCGAAATCGCTCCAGCTTCTTCCGCTGATGCCGCCGGCAAGCCAGGAGAGGATCGTCAGCGCATCGGTCGATCCCGAGCGGAGCAGCACGATCGTCACCAACGCAGCGCAGAGCGACGACAATGCGATACCGCCCAGCACCAAGCGTAGGTTGCCGCTCGGCAGGTCGCCGGATCCGAACAGCGCGACTGCCGCCGCGCACGCCAATCCGCCGGCGAACGCGACCGCGGGGACGAGCACGAACGAAGCGCCCACTGCGATCGCCGCCGTCGCGGTCAGCGCCGCGCCGGCGGAGACGCCCGTGATGTACGGGTCGACCAGCGGATTGCGGAACATGGATTGCAGCATGGCGCCGGCGACGCCGAGGCCTGCGCCGACGATCGCACCGATGAGAATGCGCGGCACGCGAATATCCCATACCAGCGTGTGCGCGAGATCGGACGCGGATGGATGGAAGAGCACGCGCACGATCGAGTCGGGCGACAGCAGCACGCTGCCCGCGGCAAGCGAGAGCACGGCGGTACCTAGTGCGACCGCTCCTAACGCGAACAGCCACCACACTCTAGTGCGGGTGGCGTTGGCGGAGCCGGCGCGAAATGCGATCACTGCAACTGCCCCTCTGACGCGAAGAGGATATGCAAAACGGTCGGGGCAGGTCTCCTGACTTCCGGATCCTCGCTTTAGCGTCTCAGCGCGACTCGAGCTTCGCTCGAGTGCTACGAATGCGACGTGCCGGCGCCTTCCCGTTAAATGAAAAACAGTGGCTGGCCGGCGGCTCCCCGGTTACAGTGGCGCGACCGTGCCGGACTTGCACCGGCTTCCCTGGTCGCCCGGACCGCGTGAAGCCGCACTTGGACGGTCGAAGGTCGGCGGCCTGCTGAAGACAAAGGCGCGCGGCCGTGCAGTACTTCGAACCAAACTTTCTCGACGAAGCGCTCGTGTTGCTCGACCGGTTCGCTCCCGACTCCTACGTGCTCGCGGGCGGCACGATTCTCGCTCCGCACCTGCGCTCGGGACCTGCTGACGGCACGCTGGTCAACGTCAAGCGCGTCCGCGAACTGCACGAGATCGAAGTCGAGAGCCCAGGGGTGCTTCGCATCGGCGCGCTGGTGACGGCGCGCGAATTGAGCGAAAACGCTCTCGTCCTTGCGCACGCGCCGCTGCTTGCTGCCGCGGCCGGCACGGTCGGCTCGCAACAGCTCCGCAACGTCGCGACGATCGGCGGCAATCTGTGTTCGGGCATCTCGTCGGCCGATCTCTGCGTCGCACTGCTTGCGTGCGACGCGCGCTGTATCGTTGCGGGCGGACCGACCGGTCCGATCGCACTGACCTTGGATCAATTCCTGAACGACCGGCTAGGGACTGGTTCCCGCCTGATGCTCACCGCGGTCGAAGTGCCTGCGTGCTCGGCGAACACCGCCTACCAGAAGATACAGGTCAGACAAGCGTTCGAGATCGCACTCGTCAACGTTGCGGTCGCCGTCGAAATCGCATCTGGGTCGATCGCACGCGCTCGCGTGGCTCTTGGCGGCGTCGCGCCGCGGCCCATTCGCGCCCGCAACGCCGAGCGACACCTCGAGGGCAAAGGTACGACGGCGCGCGTCGCACAGACGGCGGCCGAGATCGCGGCGCGTGATGACGCGAAACCTTCAACCGATCATCGGGCTTCCGCCGAGTATCGGCGGCACATTGCGGCGGTGCTGGCGCAGCGCGCGCTGCTCGCCGCTTTTGAATCTCGGCCGGTCGGAGCGCGCTGATGCATCCGATCACCCTCTTCGCCAACGGCGAACAGCACGCACTCGTCGTCGAGCCGCTCGAGACACTGCTGTCCGTTTTGCGCGATCGGTTGCGTTTGACCGGCACGAAAGAGGGTTGTGGAACCGGCTACTGCGGCGCGTGCACGGTGCTGGTCGACGGCCGCGCCGTGAACTCTTGTCTCTACTTAGCGGTGGATACCGACCGGCGCGAGGTCACCACGATCGAAGGTTTGGCTGACGAAGATGGCGCGCTGCATCCGGTTCAGGCGGCGTTCATCGAGCGCTTCGGCTTGCAGTGCGGTTACTGCACCCCGGGCATGATCTTGGCGACCGCCGCTTTCCTTTCCGACAACGCCGAGCCTACGGCGAGGGATGCGCAACGCGCCCTCGCCGGCAACCTGTGCAGATGCACGGGCTACCAGCCGATCATCGCGAGCGTGCTCGATGCCGCCGCGCGGTTGCGCGAGCAGGGTCGTACAGGCGAGCGCCCCGGCAAGCGAGCGCGCATCCGCTCGCGAGCCTGATGCGCTGATGCACTTTGTCGGTACGAGGCGTGCGCGCCTCGACGCGGCGCCGAAAGTCACGGGTGCCGCCGTCTACACCGCCGACGTCGAACTCAGCGGCGCCTTGACGGGCGTGATCTTGCGTTCGCCGCACGCGTTCGCGCGTGTCCTAAGCGTCGATATCTCGAAAGCGCGATCGATGCCTGGCGTTCGCGCAATCGCACACGCCGGCAACACGCCCGACGCACTGATGGCGTTCGGGATCAAGGATCAGCGCTTGTTCCCGCGACCCTACGCTCGCTACATCGGCGAGCCCATCGCCGCGGTCGCCGCCGACACGGAGGCGGAAGCGCGAGCCGCTGCCGACGCAATCGTGGTCGGGTACGATGTGCTCCAACCGGTCCTCGACGCGTTGCGCGCTCTCGCGCCCGACGCTCCGCTCGTCCATCCGGACTGGCGATCGTACGAAAAGGCGGCGGGTCGCGTGCTGCGCGGCAACATCTGCGGTCACAACCGCATCCGGCGCGGCGACGTTGAGGCGGCATTCAAAGATCCTGATGCCGTGATCCACGAATCGCGCTTCCGCTTCGCACCCGGCATTTCTGGTTACGTCGAGCCGCGGGCAGCCGCTGCGCGGCGCGAACCAGGCGGCGGACTCACCGTGTGGTGCGGCTCGCAATCGCCATACGACAACCGCGACGAGCTGGCAGAGCTCTTCGGCTTGCCGCCGGAGCGCGTGCGCTTCGTCAATCAATTCGTCGGCGGTGCGTTTGGCGGCAAGATCCTCATGGCGGCCGAGTGGTACGCCGCCGCGCTCGCGTTGCAATGCGACGCTCCCGTGCGCGTCATCTGGTCGCGCCATGAAGACGGCATGCATATCTATCCGCGCCACGGCGGGTTCGCCGAATTCAAGACGGCCGCGAAACGCGACGGCACGCTCCTCGCTATGCGCGCCTCCTTCGTCTACGACAACGGCGCGTACATCGGCTACGGCAACGGCACCGCCCAGATCTCTACGATGCTTGCGCCGGCGCCGTATCGGATTCCCAATCTCGACATCGAAGGCACGCTCGTCTACACGAACAAGCAGAGCGCCGGGCCGGTGCGAGCGCCGGGCGGTCCGCCTGCAAACTATGCCAAGGAACTCCACCTCGATGAGCTGGCGGCGAAGCTCGGCATCGACCCGCTCGAGTTCCGTCTGCGCAACGCGTGGGAAGACGGCGATGAAGGACCGACAGGTCAGAAGCTGAGCGGCGTGCGCGTCAAGGATGCATTGCGCAGGGCGGCCGAGGCGGTGGGATGGGGCAAACCGCTGCCGGCGAGCAGCGGTCGCGGCGTGGCAGCCACGTGGTGGTTCTCGGCGTGCGGCGCGTCGACAGCGCGCATCGAAATCATGCAGGACGGAACGTTCGTCCTCGCCACCGGCAACCCGGAGGTCGGCACCGGTTCTGCCGCCGGCATGCCGCTCTTGGCAGCAGAGATACTCGGGATCGACCCTGCGCGCTTCAAGCTCGCGATCTCCGATACGGCGACAGACACACACGATGGCGGCGTCGGTGGCAGTTCGTCGACCTTCAGCGCAGGCATGGCGGTAACGGCTGCAGCGACGGACGCGCGCATCAAGCTTCTCGCGCGGGCCGAGCAAGCATTGGAAGCGCGCGTTGATGATATCGTCTTGCGCGATGGACGCGCTGAGGTACGCGGCGCGACAGATCGCGGCGTCTCCTTCGCTGAACTGGCGCGCGCAGCCGGCGGTACGATCTCAGGCGTTGGCGAGAGCACCGAACAGAACGACCCAGAGTTCGATGAGACGCTGACCGAAACGCATGGGTTTGCGGCGTGGCTCGCACCGTCATACACAGCTTCCGCCGCTGAAGTGCACGTGGACCGTGACACGGGCGCCGTCACGGTGCGCAAACTCGCAACGGCGCAAGATGTCGGCTTTGCGGTCAATCCTGTCGGCGTCGTAGGTCAAATCGAGGGCGGTGCTGTCATGGGCCTCGGCTGGGCACTTACCGAGGAGCTGCACTACGATGAACGCGGCCTCGTCAAGCCGGATCTCAAGGACTACTTGATGCCAACCGCCGTCGACGCGCCGGAGATCGAAGTCGTGGTGCTCGACTCGACGTCGGGCGTCGGCCCGTATGGTCTCAAGGGCGTCGGCGAACCGCCGATCACGACACCGCCGGCCGCGATCGCCTGCGCGATCCGCGCGGCGGTCGGCGTGGCTCCGCACGAAACGCCGATGACACCGGAACGCGTATGGCGCACGATCAACGAAAAATAAGAAATGGCCTCTCGTGAAACACTGATGCTTTACGATCGCGGTCTGCACGAGCTTCTGCCCAGGCGGCGGTGGTCCGCGGAGGAAGAGCGTGAAACCGTACACTCCATCGTGCGCGACGCAGCGGCTGCCTGGAATTCTGTGACGTGGTGGCCGCCGCACCCAGACGAGCAGGGCGCCGCGAACGAGCCGGAGTCAATCGTCTATTGCGGTGCCGCTGGAACGCTATGGGGTCTCGACTATCTGCGCCGAGTAGGCTACGACTCCGACTTCGATCTCACCGGTGCGGCTCGCGTCATCCCTCCCGAGGTACGACCAGAGCTCCGGGAGGGGCCGTGGGTTCCGACTTCCTACATGCTCGGCGACCTTGGTGTCCTTCTCGTCAAGGCACTTTTGTTCGGTGACATACCAGCTCGTGTGCTCGTGCAGCAGCGAATTGAAGCAAATCTCGACGACCGCGCATGTGAGTTGTTCTGCGGCACGACTGGCAGCATGGTGGCCGCCAGATTCATGTTCGAGAAGTTTGGTTCTCCGATTTGGCGCGAGCTTTTTACACGAAGTTTCGATGCGCTCTGGTCACGATGGGAGGAGCGGGCGAAGGGAATCTATCTTTGGTCGATGAGTCTCTATGATCGTCCTGTTCACTCATTCGTCGGTGCCGGTCATGGTTTCGCGGGTAACGTCGCGGTCATGCTTGCTTCGGCCGAGTTGATCGACGAATCGCGGCGCAACGAGCTCAAACGCCGTGCAACCGATACGGTCAAAGCTTTGGCCCACCGCGAAAATGGCAGAGCAAACTGGCCTCGCTACTTTGGAGAACCCAGCGATACGCCCGTGCAATGGTGTCACGGAGCCTCGAGCATTGTCGCGTCATTCGCGGCCATGCCGGCCGATCATGACCCTGAGTTGAATGCGCTGCTGATCGAGGGTGGGGAACGCGTCTGGGAGGCGGGACCCCTCTCCACCATTGGGAAGGGTTGCGGTATCTGCCACGGCGCAGCCGGCAGCAGTTTCGCGCTCCTAAAGCTGTATCGCCGAACTGGCGACACCCTTTGGCTCGAGCGTGCGCGTGTCTTCGCGATGCATGCGATCGACCAAATGCGCGCTCAACACAAGCATTGGGGACGACCGTGGTACTCTCTGTGGACCGGCGATATCGGCGTCGCGCTGGCTCTGAATGCCTGCTTGACTGAAGACGACCGCATCTGCTCCTTCGATGCCTGGTGATCAAAGCCCCGACTACGATGAAGTCGAAACGCTCCTGAGCAAGTCGTAGTCTTTCGCGTAGGTCGGCGGTTCGCCGAAACCCGAGGCCGACGCCGACATCGTGCCGCGCGAGAGCCCGTAGTTCAGCGCGCGCCGTTCTTCCGCCAGATAGAGCGCTTTCGCGTTGAAGCGAGCGTAATACCATGCGAACTTGGCGGTTTGCGCGGCGCCGGGCGCGACGTTCTCCCGCACGATCAGCCCATACGTGCGCGAGAACGCCATCTTCCGGGAGAGATAGACGCGCGGGAAGCGCTCGTATGCGAGGCCGACGACGAAAACGTGCGGCCAATGACAACCCTTCGCGCTCGTGATGGTGTCGCAGGCGATCGCGTCGGGCGTCCTGCGGGCGAGGCGAACGTCCATCATGCCATCTTCGAAAGCGCGCACAAGCGCGTTCAGCGGCAGGGCTGGATCGACTGCGGCGCGCGCGGTGAAAGCTTCGATCACACGCTCGACGTCATCTCGCAGGCGGACGCGGAGATGGGCGTCTGCCGCCTCCCAGTGCCGCATGAAGCCTCCCACAAATGCCAGCCTTCGTGCGGCCTCCCAAGCGGGCGCGCCTGCCAGTTCTTCGCGCCAGCGAGAAATTGCATCGCGAAAACGCGCAATGCGCTCGCGCGCGCTTTCGCTCAGCCGCTGGTCGACAACCCCTTCGAAGACGTTGCGCGAAAGCGTCCTCCTGGGCGGCTCAGATGATGGGCGGCGTCTCTCATCGCCGACGCCGACGCCGAGCGCCAACTGCGTGACGGTTTGCGGATCTTCGCACAATGCGAAGATGCTGGAGTCGCTCAGACCTAACACGGGAGACGCGAGCACGCGCAACAGATGTTCGTGGTCCGCCGGATCGTCGACCACGGCGGTGAGTGCGAGCCAGTCGTCGATCTCGCGCGCGTGCGCGAAACGCTCGACGGGCGAATCGACCGGCAGCCCGATTGCCGAGAAGTGCTCTGCGTATGACTCCGCCGCGTCCGCGTTGCGAGTGAGGAGCGCGATGTTGCGCGGCGGCACGCCCTCGCGCAGTAGGTCCGCAATGGACGCCGCGACGTGGGCGACTTCTTCTTCTTCCGTGGCAAAACGGTGCGTCGATGCACCGCCTCCGCTACCCGGCCTCAAGAGGCCGGGACTACTTAAGAGGCCGGAACTACTGTGAGCTCCCAAGGGCGTAAGCGCGACACTTGACGTCGCGGTCAAAGACTTCAGCGCCGAGCGCCTCCCGCACAAGCCGTCGATGGCAGCATCCTCCCAGCCGCACAGAGTCACGGAGTTCACGCCGGCATCAACGAGCGTGGCGATTGCCTCGGCTGCTCCGGGGTGCGCGTCCTCCGCGTCGTCAAGCAACAGAGCGGAGATTCCCGAAGCAATCGAACGGGCCGATGCCGTATCGTCGAGCAGCCAGCGCACGCATTCATCGACGATGTCTTCGTCCGACAGGAGCGCGGTTGTACGTGCGGCTCTGAGATACTCACGATACAGCCGCGCGAGGACGATTCCGAGGTCGCGCTCCGCTCGCCGCTGCGCCTGCAGCACCGCCGGACTTGCACCCAGCGCGGCACGGCCGCGCCGGCTCGAACGCTTCAACACGTTGGGGTCCCGGCATTTGGCAAGCGCCGCTTCGATCTCGTTGCCGTAGAACGCGCTGATGCCGGCCGCGCAGCCTTGAGCGAATTCTTCCGCCCCGATGCGCGCACCGCGGAGCTGACGGATCAGCGTTGCTGCTTCATCGAGAAATGCATCCGGGCGGCTTAGGCCTGGCAGATTCAAGTCGAACGAAGGCTCGTTGACCTCGGACCACGTGAGATCGAGGAAGCCCGCCGCGGCTTGCTGCACGATCGCGCGTGACGCGGGCTCGCCTCCACAGCGCACATCTGGGTGCACTCCGGCCAAGGCGTAATGCGACTGCAAGAGGCCAAGCAAATACTGCGGTGCGGTGCCGGTCCAAACGCGCGAGGGAGCTTCAAGCAATGCGAGCGCCGCACGCATCGCACGGACGCTTGAGTCGTGCGAGCACCATACCACGACGGGTCCGCGTTCCGCCAGGGCCACGGCGCGCGTCGCCAAGGCGGTCGTCTTGCCGCTCCCCGGCGGGCCGGTGATGACGCAGACTCCGTCGCGCGGCGCCTCGACCGCTTGCACTTGCGACGGCGTCAGGCGCAGCAAGCGTTCAGCGAGCAAAGACGCGCTCAGCGTCGTCCGGCCGATCGCGGCAGGCGCGCAGGTATGCGCAGTGCGCACACGGCGGATCGACGCCGGCTGGGAAGTGCGCGAGCCCACGCTGCGTCAGCATATCCGCGCGGGCGGTGAGCGCGGCGATCGACGCCTCGATGTCGGCGTCGGTGAACGTGCTGCGCAGCACGCCGCTGCGCGGCTGCCGCTCGACCTCGGCGACTCCGTCTTCTCCCGCATGGTCGAGCGCAAGCACCCAGACGCGGTCGCGCGGGTCACGCAATGAGACGAGGGCCAGGCGGCCGACTTGGTCACCGCGCTGGCGGCGCACCGCATAGTACAGCGCAAGTTGCGCTTCCTCGCCGCGCTGGATCTGTTCGATGTACTCCTGCGGATCTTCGGCGATTCTGCCGGTCTTGTAATCGTAGATGGTGATCGGCCCGCCGTCCAGCGGCCGATCGATGCGGTCGATGAAGCCGACGAACTCGTGTCCTCTCATCGACCAGCGCTGTAAGGACTCGACCGCTTCGACGCGCATCGGCTGGTCGTCGGCTTCTGCGCGCAGCCATCGCGCGTAGTGCGCCGCGACTGAACGCGCTTTGAGGCGGCTCACCTCGTATTCGAGCCGCGAAGCGAACTCTTCGCGGTTTCGTTCGAAGGCGACGTCGAGTTCGGCGTGCAGCCGTTCGAGCATCGAGTTGCCCGACCAATCGGCGGGCGCGCGCACCACTCGATGAAACGCCTCGAGCGCCTCGTGAAAGAGCTTGCCGTACGTCGCCGCGACCGAACCCTCATCTCGCACCGCGTCGCACAGATACTCGAAAAACCAGCGGCGCGGGCATTTCACATAGCCGTTGAGCCGCGACGCAGAAAACGCCATCGGCGGGGCGACGAGCGGCACCGCTTCCTCGGGCGCCGGCCATACCCAGACGTCCTCTTCGTCTAGCGCAATGTCACGGACGCTCTGCTCTTCCCGCACCTTGCATGTAGCGGTCGAAATTATTCGATCAAACATTGCGCCGTCGCCGGCAAGCTCCGCAAGCATGACCGTTGCTGCCGCGCTACGCGTCGCGCTTTCCGACGTGGTCAACGGTCGAGTAAACTCGACCGCTACGTCTCCCTGTTCGGCGGGGGCGCGGCGAGCGGCGAGCAAGAGACGGGCAAGCGCGCTGCGAGCAGGGTATTCGTCCGCGACGGTCGCCGCCAGCGCCGCTTCACTGACGCCGCACCGAGCGCACTGCGTCGCGAGGCTGACGATGCCCTCGATGAACGCCCGATTTTGGCGCAACGGTTCCGGCCATGGCCATTCGCCGGCCGCAAGCGCGCGCTCAATCGCGGCGCGCCGCGCGCCGTTGCTTTCTTCTTGCATCTGACGTGATTGTTTAGACGTCGCCCTCGCCGCGTACTGCGGCGTCAAGCCGAGCGAGTGACTGCTCGACGCAGTCGATCAAGAGCGCGAGCAGGCCGCTCATGTCGCCGCCGTCGGCCTCGCTGAGCCCGTCGTAGTAGCGTTTGCGGTCCTCCACGCGCACGATCGCCGGCGGATAGCCGTTGGCATCGAGAATCAGATTCGAAAGCAACCGCCCGACGCGGCCATTGCCATCGACGAACGGCGCGATGTTGAGGATCTTCGCCTGCGCCGCGGCCGCCTTTGCGACCGGATCGGCGGACGACTCTTCCAGCCACTCGGTGAACTCGCGAAGCAACGCGGGCACAAGGACGCTCTCGGGCGGCAGGTAGTCACGCCCGACGATGCGCGCATCCGTGCGCCGGTACTCTCCCGCGTTCTCATCGTCGATCGAGGCGAACAGCTGGGCATGCAATTCGCGGATGGCGTGCTCGGTGATCGGCGCGTCGCTTTCGGCCAAGCGCGCCGCCCGGTCGAGCGCCTTCGCGAGGTTGATGACTTCAAGGTGCTCGCGCAGCGTGATGCCACCGACCGTCGTGCCGTGGGCGATCAGCTCGGCGGTCTGCGCGCGGTCAAGCCGGTTGCGCCGGATCGCATTCGAATGATAGATCTCATCCAGCCGCAGCTCTGGTCGCAGAACCGTCCGCGCCCGCTCAGCTTTCTCACCCTGCGCGCCGGATTCGCGCACCCGCTCGCGCAGCTCGGCTAACCGCTGTTCGAGCTCGGGCGCAAAACGCAGGCCGGTCTCCTGTTCCTGCGAACGCGCCGGCGATTCAAGTCCAAAGCGCGAAGGATCGATTCCCACGCCGCGCAGCCACTCGAGCGCCAAACTCTCAAGCCTGCGCTGCCGATACGAAAGCCACGATCGGCGTGCGCGCGGATATGCGCTGAGCGCCTGCAAGAACCGGCCTGAGCTCGGACCGCCGCCCAGCGCTTTGCGCAGCCGGTCGGCCAACTCTCCATCGAGCAGCGTGTCGATGAAATCGGCGATCATCGTGTGCGCTTCGGCGGCCTCGATTGGATGAATCGACATTGCGTCCGCCCTGGCCGAGACGCGCAACGCGGCCGAATCCTCGGCCGCGTAGGGTTCCACTCTTCCCGATGACGTGATGAAAAAGTAACGGAACTGGCCGCTACGATCGTCAAGCGCGTCAGCCAGCTCCTCCAGCAAGAAGTTGCGCACCGGAGCGGCGCGTTTCGCGTGGCCGTCCCGTGAAGCCTCGTTTAGTGACTTGCGCCAGTGATAGCAAGCATACGCTCGGGACCCCCGCATGTCGAAAAATAGAGTAGGCGATTAGCGTGCGCACTTGGGGGGCGCACGTGCGTTAAGCCCCCCGAGGGGTGTCCCGTTGTGCAGCACGGAGGCGGGTCGACGGCAGAGGGTGTGCGTTAGGCCACGACGCTCGTAACAATGTTGAATACAGTACGGTCCAAACAATTGGAACCGGTGTCATCCGGGCCGGATCTGGCTCTGATGAAGCGCATCGCGAAGGGGGACGGCGATGCCTTCGCCGACCTGGTGCGGCGCTACACAAGAATGCTGTACAACGTAGCCTATCGATATAACGCATCCGCAGCCGAAGACCTCGTGCAAGAGTCGTTCCTGCGGGCGTTCCAACATGCCGGCACGTTCTCGGGCCGAAGCAAAGTCTCGAGTTGGCTCTACCGCATTTGCGTGAACGTGTGCCTGACCCACATGGGCCGGGCGTCACTTCCTACGTCTGACATCGACGACATCCCCGAAGCTGAGATGACCGCGCCCATCACCGACAGCCCGGAAAAGCGCGTCGAGGGCCGCGAGACGTTCAAGGCGCTCGAGGACGGCTTGCGGTTGCTGCCGAGTCAGGAGCGCATGGTCTTCATCTTGCGCGAGTTGCAGGGGCTCGCGTACTCCGAGATCTCCAGCATCTTAGGGATCACGGAACAAGCTGCCCGAACCAATTTGCATCGTGCGAAGCGCAGGCTCCAGTCATGGCTGAGCCCGCTGCTGACCGCGTAGGAGGACAAGGAAATGGAGTGCTCTGAAGCTCTCGACTTCCTGTACGAGTCCTTCGACGGTCAGCTCACGCCGACGCAACATAGTCTGCTCGACGCGCACCGCCGCACGTGCTTCGCGTGCGCGAACACGCTCGCTCGCGCCGAGCGCTTCCAAGAATTGCTGCTCAAGGTTCCCCAACTCGTCGTGCCGCGCGGCCTCGAGGATCGGATCATCGAGCGCGTCTTCGCCGCAAGTTTCGTCACGTCGAAACGGACCGAGACGTGGCGCTCGCTGGTCGAGTCCTTCACCAATTGGCGCAGCCTCGGGTATGGGTTCGCCACAGCCGCAGCCGCAGTCGGGCTCATTCTGCTCAGCCGCGGCGCAGTGCAGCAGGCGGCCATGACGCACAACCCGGTGCAGCACGTCCTCGTCGCGGCGGTGAACGGCGATATCGACTTGCAGCCCGCCGGTGGTCAAATGTCGCAAGCCGGGCCCAGCGTGCCGATCGAGCCGGGTGATTCGCTCGCCTCGGCCAGCGCGGAGCCGGCGACGGTTGCGCTTACGCCGAACTTGGCGATCACGCTGGCGGCAAACACGCACGTGCGAGTCGGCATGGTGCGGTTCGACGAGCGCACTGGCACGCCGGCGACGATCGCAGTGCGCGTGGAAAGTGGCACGCTCGGTATCCGCGAGAACACGGCTGTGGATCCGGGCCGGATCCATGTCGCGACCGATCAAGCATCGATCGTGCCGACCGGCACCGTGTTCGCGGTTGGCGTCAAGCCGGGCGTGACGAATGTCGTCGTCGGCGAAGGCAGCGTCGCGGTGTTCGTGCCGGGCGAGACGTTCAACGTGCTCGCGGGCAGCGAGGCGCGCATCACGGCCGACAAGCACGTCGTCACGAAGATCAAGCCGAACAAGCGCATCACGCAGTAAGCCATAAATGTAGTGGCGCGGTCTTTGACCGCGCCCTTTTTATTTTTCACCGCGTCCAAGAAACGCGCTACCGCATCTCACGCTTTCATCCTCGAGCTTCGCTCGAGTGCTACAGAATCACCAGCCGGTGGCGAGGCCGTCGCTGCGCGGATCGCTCGCGCCGACGTACGTCCCGTTGGGGCGGTCGAACGCGATCGCGCCGGCGTGGCCCATCGATTCTTCCCAATCTTCCGCCACGATGAGCCGATGGCCGCGTGCCCGCAGCCCCGCCAGACACGCCTCGCCGACGCGCGCTTCGATGACGACGCCGCGCACATGTGGGCCCAACGTCCTTCCGTAGCGCCAACGAGGCGCGTGCAAGGCGGCTTGTAGATCCTGGCCTCGCTCCGCGATGCGGATCGACAATTGCAGTCCAGTCTGGGGCTGTCCCTCGCCGCCCATCGTGCCGTAGATCAGATGCGGCTCGCCATTCTCCAGCAACATCGAGGCCATGAGGGTGTGAACCGGAAGCTTTTTGAGCTCGAGCGACGACGGCCGGCCGCGATCGAGCGTAAACGAGCAGCCGCGGTTTTGCAGGACGATGCCGAGCTCGGGCACGCCGACGCACGATCCGAAATGATGGTAGAGAGACTGGATCATCGACAGCGAGTTGCCTTGGCCGTCCGCGCAGGCGAAATATGTCGTGTCGCCCGCCGTTTGTGATGCGAGCGCAGATCCGGCCGCGCGATAGGGATCGATCGCCTGGGCGATCTCCCGCGCGTGGGCGTCGGAAAGCAGCTGCTCGACCGGCGCTTTGAGACGGATCGGATCGCCCACCCACTTGTCGCGGTCGGCGAACGCGGCTTTTATCGTCTCGATGCCTGCGTGTGCCAGCGCCGCACTGTCGAGCGGCAAGTTCTGATGCCCATCGATCGCGTCATGTGCGCGCTGCGCGATGAGCAGGGCGATGCCTGGAGAGTTCGGCGGTGTGGTGAGCGATTCGAACCGGCCAAACGGCGCGCGCAGCGGTTCTGTGAAGAAGCCGCGATGTGCGGCTAGATCCGACGCCCGCAGCGGACCATCGGAGCGCACCGATGCGCGTTCGATCCATGCAGCCGCCTCGCCATCGTACCAAAACCCGCGGCCTTCGCGTGCGATACGCTCGAGCGAGAGCGCGAGGGCCGGCTGCGTGAGCTTACTTCCGACTTGATACACCGGTGGCTTTGCGTACAATGAACGGGCGCCCTCATCGCGCGCGAGCGCCTCGTGTTCTTCCGCCAACCCGCGCGCTAAGCTGCGTGCAATCGGCGCGCCGTCGCGCGCATGCGCGATAGCCGGCTGCAGCGCTCGGGCAAGTTCGAGGCGCCCAAAGCGATCGTGCAGGGCGAACCACGCATCGACCGCACCCGGCGCGGTCAGCGCGGCCGGCCCGCCTTGTGCGGGAATCGCACGCAAGCTTCGCTGTTCGTAGAAATCAAGCGTGCCCAACCCGGCTGCCGCGCCTGAACCGTTGTAGGCGTGCACCTCGCGTTTCGCTGCATCGTAATACAAGAAGAATGCATCGCCGCCGAGGCCGGTCATGTGTGGGTAGAGCACGCTCAATGCCGCCGCGATCGCAACGCCGGCGTCGGCAGCGCTGCCCCCGGCCTGCAAGATTTCAACGCCCGCTTGAGCCGCGAGCGCGTGCGGCGCCGTGACCATGCCGCGCACGCTGCGCGCAGACGGAAGGACACCGTTGGGGGCGAGCGTCGGCGAGTCCATCACGCGCCCGGCAAGATGATGGCGGAGCCGCTCGCGACGACGGCGGCTTCTTCATCGAGCGCGGTTGGTGCGAGGCGCAAAAACTCGTCGATGCTCACGATGCGTTGCGTACGCACGAAATCGAGATGTCGCTGCCTTACGGCTACGACGACTTCATTCACGCTTCGCCCGCCGAATTTCGTCGGCCGGCCGAGGCAGACGGCGTGCCCGAGTTCTGGAATTTTCTCCAACGTGAGCGCTCGCAGTGCCACCGGCGAATCGTCTGTCACAAGCCCGGCGTTGCGCCCGAGCGGCCACACCGAGATCCCGCGCGGGGCTTCGATCAGCGCATCGCTGCACTGCAAGAATCCGGCCGACCAGCTCTCGGTGCGATATAAAAGCTGTGTCGTTCCTTGCCACGACGTCAGCAGTTCGCGGCTCCGATCATCAAGTCGGTAACCGCGCTCGAGAATGAATTGGTCCAGCGCAGTTCGTCCAAAGCGCTCGTGGCGATGGTCGAAAATCAGATAGTCGACGACGCGCGCCGCCATGGCGTCGTCCAGGGCGCGCCGCCAGAACGGAAACGCCGTACGAGCGGCTGACTCGAGAGGTCGCCGCCACGCCGCTTCTGCGAACCGCGCCAGCTCCGCGAGCAGCGGCAATACGAGGCGCTCGAGCGCGGCCGCATACGCGTCGTGTTCCGCCTCATGGCCGAGACAACAGCGTTTGTACTTGCGTCCGCTGCCGCACGGGCAGGGGTCATTGCGGCCAGGTCGTGCCATGCCGATGAACAGTTTGAGTGGTTTTTCGGCTTGTCCTCGCAGTAAAGGAGGACGAGCAACAGCGTAGGTCTCAAACGTAGTCCTTCGCGGCCTGGCCGCACCGAGGTCACCATGTCAGAAAAGGTCACCGCTCCAGCGATCCTGGCCCGCAAGGGCGGGAAGAAGATCGCCATGATCACGGCGTACGACGCGCCGACCGCGCGCATCGCCGACCGGGCCGGCGCCGACATCATCCTGGTTGGCGACTCGCTCGGCAACGTCGTACTCGGCTACGACGATACCCTGTCGGTGACCGTCGACATCATGGTCCGGCACACCGCCGCCGTGACTCGTACCAAGCCGCGCGCGCTCGTGGTCGGCGACATGCCATGGCTTAGCTATCACCTCTCGGCGGCGGACAGCGTGCGCAACGCCGCGCGATTCATCGTCGAGGGAGGCGCGAGCGCGGTGAAGCTCGAGGGCGGCCGCAAACGCATTCCGATGATCGAGGCGATCCTCGCCGCAGAAATTCCCGTTATGGGCCACTTAGGACTCACGCCGCAGTCGGTTCACGCGATGGGCGGCTTCAAAGTCCAGGCAAAGCTCGCCGAAGCCGCACGTGAACTGGTCGATGATGCGCGCGCGCTCGCCGCAGCCGGCGTGTTCTCGCTGGTGCTCGAGGGCATCCCTGATATCGTTGCCGCCGAAGTGACGAATGCCGTGCCGGTGCCCACGATCGGCATCGGCGCCGGCCCACGTTGCGATGGGCAAGTGCTCGTCTTCCATGATGTGCTCGGCTTGAGCGCCGGCCCGCCGCCGAAGTTCGTGCGGCGTTACGCCGACCTCTCTGACGAAGCGACCGCGGCGATCAGGCGCTTTTTCGACGACGTCGTCTCAGGCGCGTTCCCGTCCGAAGCCGAGACGTATCACATGTCTGAAGCTGACGCGCGTGAGTTCATCGCCGGCCGGCGCGGTTGAAGATCCTCTTCTGCGACGAGGGATATCCAGAGGCTCGCCGCCGGCTCGCGCAGCAGATCCCAAGAGCTGAAATCGCCGCGTGCCCGCGCAGCGCGGTGCGCGAGCATTTGAGCGGCGTCGACGTCGTCGTTCCATATATGGCGACGATCGACTCCTCGACTATCGCGGCCGGCACGTTTGGGCTGATCCAGCAATTCGGCGTCGGGCTCGAAACGGTTGATGTGGGTGCGGCTACCGCGGAGGGCGTTTGGGTCGCGCGCGTGCCGAGCGCCGGCACAGGCAACGCTGAGTCAGTCGCGGAGCACGCGGTCCTGTTGATGCTTGCGCTCGCGCGCCATCTTCCTCAAGCGCAGGCGGCGCTGCGCGACCAGCGTCTCGGAGAGCCGATCGGCATCGCGCTCGCCGGAAAGACTGCATGCATCGTCGGCCTCGGTTCGGCCGGTAGTGCGCTCGCCGTGCGATTATCTGCATTCGGCATGCGGTTGATCGCGGTGAGGAAAAATGTCGGCGGTGACGTGCCGGCCGGCGTCACGCTCACCCAGACGTATACTCTCTCGCAATTGTCGGACGCCGTGAGCAAAGCCGATTTCGTCATCATCACGGCGCGGTTCGAACCCGGGGCGCGGCACCTCTTCAATCGCGAAATATTCTCGGCGATGAAGCCGGGCGCGTTCGTCATCAACGTCGCGCGCGGTGGGTTCATCGATCACGACGCATTGGCCGCCGCGTTGCGCAGCGGGCGCATCGCGGGCGCGGGATTAGACGTTCTCGAGGGCGAGCCGTTGCGTCCTGATCACCCGCTGTTTTCGCTCAACGTCATCGCTACACCGCATATCGCGGGCGTCACCGACGCTTCGTACGAGGGCATCGCGCGCGAGTTCGCAGCGAGTGTTCGCCGTTACGCCGCCGGCGAACCACCGCTGCACGCGATCAACGCCCCGGCTAAACCACGGCGCCTCATTCGAACGCCCTTCTAATGTAGTCCCGGCCTCTTGAGGCCGGGCGCGCGCTCTTGAGCGCGCGACTACATCATTGTGGGCCCGGATACCACGCGCCGAGATTGCGTATCCAGATGTCGCCGGCTTGTTTCTCGCCCGGCGGGGCGACGACGTAGACTCTCGTCCACACGATCGGCCAACGCACTCGCGGTGGAATCTCGGCGCTGACCGTTCGCCAGCCCGTCCATCCAAGCCGCCGTGCGAACGTCACCGCGTCGTGAATGCCGTCGCCGTTACGATACATGCCGCGCAGCCACGCGCCGCTGCCGTCGCCGTAGACCTCAAGCGTGATTGCCAAAGGTGCTCCCGCCACGGGTAACTCCGTTTGCGCCATCGCAGCGCGCGTGCCTGCGCCGCTTTCGAAATCGTAGCTCAGGTGTGTCGCGGCGGCGCCATCAGGCGATTTCCCGAATTCGAGCTCGGCAGTGAGATCTTTGGGCGCCTTCACGAGATGCCACGAGCCAGGTGCCTCGCCCACTTTCAGCGCGCTTTGCAACGCGAGGTGATGGGCGCCGACGAGGAGCTGCGCTTGCGCGCGCGCTCCGCCGGCACGTGCGATGACCTCGGCGCGCGACGGGTGATCCGTCGTGTGAAAGATGGCGCCTGCGCGCAATTGTCCGCCGGCGCCGGTGGCTGACCAATGGATCGCGTTCGGATCCACTGCGATCGCTTCGCCGCCTTTGGTGGCCGCGCTCACTCTAAGATGCACATCCGTCCTGTATCCGTACGCTCGTTCCAGCCGCACGATGGCAAGCTTCGCGATTCGCGGCACGATGCGAATTGAAAGCGTTCCCGCGGCTTCTACTGAGCGCGCGCGGATATGGATCAGCCCGGGTCGCGATCCCGTCACGCGACCGTTCTGGCTGATCTTACCGATGCCGCCAGGCGCGATTGAGAAATGAATCGGGGCGGACGGCGCGACAGGTTGATCGTGTGCGTCGATCGGTTCAGCCGCGATTGCGAGGTGGCTGCCGGCGAGCAGGACAGGTGCCGGCGCACGCAACACGAGGCGCGTCGCGTCGCCGGGCGTCGCAGCGTTGATGATGAGCAAGCCGTCGGCGATCGAGCGTTCGCGCCCGTCAGAGGGGACGTTCGCGATGCTCACCTGCCTGTCGCCGAGCCGGCGTACGACCATCTCGGTCGATCCGCCGCTGTCGAACGCCATCGCGTCACCCGCGCCGAGCGCTGCGAAGAGCTGCGCGAACATCGGCCGCGTGATGCCGAGCGAACGCCCCGGCGCGCGTCCGTCCACTGCGACGAGCATCAACGTCGTGCCGTCGGCGCTGATACCCGCACCGGTGAGCGGGTAGCGCACGTCGCGCTCCTCGGGTGAAGGCGCGTCTGGGTCTTCATAGAGTTCGCCGCCGCGCAGCAGCAACGGCCCGCCGCCGACTCCTTCCACGAGCCCGGGCAGATCAGGCATCCAGTCCTGACCAACGCTGACCGTGTCTCCCACATGAAAGAGTTGGAGCAGGCTCGCTGCGGTCTCGCCGCGCGCTGCGATGCCAAGATCATCGGGCGCCAAGGGCAAGAACGTCAGTTGGTCCGCTCTCGCGTCAGCGACGCGGTAGGTCCCTTCCCCGAGCGGCGTGAGGACGAGCTCGGCATCCGCGTTCGCGGGTCCGGGCAATCCGAATCGCTGCGTGAAGAGGATCAGCGCCGACCCGGCCTGCCAGTCGTTGACGGTATCGACGTTGACGCTTTGCCCGTTGGCCGCGGTGATCGTCAGTCGCCAGCCGATGGGTCCGAGCGTGAGTTGATTGCCCGCGGCGATCAGCAGCGCGGCCCGCCCGTTCGGCGCGTGCTGCACGACGCCGCCTTGCAAGAGCAAATTCGTGGGCACGCCGCTGCCGCCGATATCGTAGTAGTCGGCGTTGATGCCGGCGATCGCGGAGTGCCGGTCGGCCATGACCGAGAGCTCTTCGCCCGGTCCGATCACCGCATCGTTGCGCGAAACGACTGCCAAACGCACGACTGGATTGTGCAATCGCGCGCGTACGATCGAAATGGTCAATGGCCCGGTCTCGGTCGCAAGCCGCCAGCGTTCGAATTCGACACCCGGCCCCAAGCGCTCGGTTGCCCGCCGCGCTCGGCCGATCGCCGGCCATCCTATCGGCTGAACGAAATCGGCGGGCGCGAAAGTTAAGACCGCATCGATGTTGGCCATCGGCGGCCCGGGCTGTGCATACGCGGCGATTGTCAGAAGTGCGCAGGCGGTAAAAGAAAGACAGGCACGGAACACGAGGCGACGATGCAGCGACACGAAGTTCAGGTGCGTCGAAATCGAGAGCAGTCCCTGCGCGTTTTGCTGATCGCGGCGGCGAGCGTTTTGCTGCTCTGCGTCGCGTCGCGCGCGCGCACGGACGATGCCGTACCCATCTCGCTGCAGTTGACGCCTGGCCCGTATCACCGGACCGAGAAACTGGTTCACCTTATCGTGTTCGACATGTCGAAGACGCTCAAGAGCATGGCCGCTGGCAGAGCCGACGACCAGACGATTATCGAGGACCGCACTCGCGCGCTGATGATCAAGGAAAAGGGCGCGATCAGCGAGACCGAGACGAACGTCCGCCGCTTCGGCGGTGATAAGCCCAAAGAACCGACCGTCAAGGAACGCACACTTCAATACGAAGGCTCGATCGCGCCGGACGGCATTCGCACGCCGCCGCGCGAGGCGCTTGAAGATGCGGGCGACGGTGCGCTCGATCAACTGCCGGACATTCCACTCGCGCCGGGCCAGACGTGGACGTTCTCACGGAAGATACACACTGATCGCGAGTTGGGTCAGGGCTGGATGACGTATCTCGACAAACTCGTGCGCGTCGAACAACGCGGTACTCATCGCATCGCGATCATCGACGTCAAAGCGACGGGACGAATCGCCCCGGTCACGGACATGCAGTCGCACGGGTTCAAGACGTCGACCATGGAGCTGGCGGGCACCGCCGAATTCGACACGACGACCGGCCTGCCGGGCGTCCAGCATTACACCGGCAAGGTCCGTTGGAGCACGACGGTGATGATGTTCACGCATATCGGCGTGATCTTCAACGACACGTACGATGCTGCGCCGCTCGAACCGGGGGCCCCGCCGTCACCGCGGCCCGTTGCGTCTCCCTCTCAACCCAGTGCTGCTCCCATTCCCGCGAGTGCTGCGCCGCCGTCGAGCCCCGCCCCATCTCCATCGTGATTCCCCAACGTCGCTGGAAACGGTATACTAGTGTCCGGACGCACTGTCGCAGTGTAGCCATCGAGGGATGCGATGACGTTTGATTTGGACCAGTTCGTCGCAGACTGCCGCGCGGCGATCAAGCAGGATGCATCCCCGATGGCGGTGCGCGAAATCGTCGCGCGCGCAGTATCGGACCCGGCCGTTGTGCTGAAGGCTCTCGGCGAGCCCTCGCGCGCCGAAATTCAAACCCTCCACCGCTCGGATGACCTCACCGTCCTTAACGTGTTGTGGGCTCCTTGGATGACGTTGCCCCCGCACAATCACCTGATGTGGGCAGTGATTGGAATCTATACGGGCCGCGAGGACAACATCTTCTGGCGCCGCCTGTCTGTCGGCCCTGCTAACAAGGTGGAAGCCGCGGGCGCCCGAGCGCTTTCAGCGAAGGACGCAGTGCCGCTTGGGCGCGACATCATTCACTCCGTGACCAACCCGATTCCGCGCCTGACCGGCGCTCTTCATGTTTATGGAGGCGACTTCTTCGGCGTTCAGCGCAGCGAGTGGGACCCCGAGAAACTCCTCGAACAACCGAGCGACGGCGCCAAGTTAGCGCGTCGTTTCGAAGAGGCGAACGCGCGGATGCTCAAAACCTGACGCCCCTCCGGAATCGGCGATCCGACCCGTAACGCCGCGTTGATCGCCTTACCACCTCTTGCGCGCGATGCACGGCTTGAGCGAGCCGTGCTTGACGCGCTCGACGCCGCTGAATTGCGTGACTTCAGCGCAGCGTGCGTTCTCGATCTTTCTAAATCCGGATTCGCGCAGTGGCGGGCGGCCCAAGACATCTATCCGGCGAGCGTGATCAAGATCGCGCTCATGACGGCAGCGTTCGCGCGTTTCGCCGATGGCGACCTACATCCGGACGACCGCGTGCGTACTGACGAGGCCAACATCACGCCGACAGCCGAGCCAACGCCGCTTGTCGCCGGTTATGAAGCAAACGTAGCGCAGCTCGTGGAGTTGATGATCGAGCGCTCCGACAACATCGCGGCCAACCAATTAATCGACGTGTTGCGCCGCGAGCGCGTGACCACGGCGATGCACGCGCTCGGACTCGAGCATTTCTTCTTGGGCCGTAAGTTGTCGGGCGCGGACCCGCTGGTCGAAGATCCTGAGGAAGTCGGACGCAACTCGCTCACGCCGCGTGACGCCGCGCATCTGTTGCGGCAGATCGCGCTCGATGCGGTGCCGGGAGCAGCACAACAGCGCGACATTCTCGCGCGCAACGTGCACGATGACAAATTGGTGCCGGGATTGCGCGAAGGCGATCGGTTCTGTCACAAGACCGGCGAGACCAGCCTTGTCAGTCACGACGCCGGCATTTTGCGAACGCACGAAGGGAAAACGTACGTGATCGTCCTCTACACGATGCCGCCGCCGGCGCCGGGCGGTGGCGACGCCGCGCACGTCAATCCGCAGATGGCGGCGTGGATGCGCCGCGTGCGCGACGCGTTGTGATTCCACAAACTGACCGAGCTGCCTTCGTTTCGTTGTGGCGGAAATGGAAGATGCATGGAACGCCGGCGACGGTGAGCGCTTCGCCAAACCATTCGCGTTGGATGGAGATCAGGTGAACGTCATTGGTGAAGTGTTAAGAGGCCGCGAAGACATTGCCGCGCGGCACGATCAAATTTTCACGACTGTCTACCGTGGAAGTCGAATCAAGTTAGAGCTGATTCAATTGACATATGTCACCGGTGACGTTGTGCTTACACGCGTTCAGTCTGCGTTAGACGTCCCTCACGGCCCTCGTCAAGGTCGGATAGCAACGCTCATGACGGTGCTATTTCGGAAGACGCACGGACGCTGGGAGATCGTGACGCTCCATAAAACGCAAATCGCGAAACCTAAGCCACAATGAAGCCCGCCACATCAGCCAGGGGGGCGAGGGGCTTAGGCGAACCAAGGATGTGTGGCTGATACTCTTGTCGTCGTCACGTTGCCCGACATGGGCGAATCGGTAGCCGAAGGCACGGTCACCGGCTGGCGCAAACGCGTCGGCGACACCGTTGCGATCGGCGAGTCGCTCGTCGACGTCACAACAGACAAAGTAGACGTTGAAGTTCCGGCGCCGGCCGGAGGACGAGTCACGAGGATCATCGCCCAGGAAGGCGCCATCGTCAAAGTCGGCGCGCCGCTGGCAGAGATCGACACCTCAGCTGCACCGGTAACGCCAAAAGCTACCCCGCCATCATCCTCTGCCGCTCAGCCCGACGGGGCGGACGGCCGAATAACTTCGACCGCGACGCGATCGAAATCGGCGACATCCGATGAGCACCGCATTGACGCGTCCGCCGCCGCGCGGCGCGCAGCTGCGTTGCGCGGCGTCGCTCTTCACAAGGCGCCAGCGCAAGAGCCCAGCGTAGACGCGGACGCGGCGCCCGCTCAAGCCGCCGAGAAGCCGGGCGGCGCGGTCGAGAAGCCGATCGTCGGTGCTGCCGCGGCGTTGGCGACCGCGATGGAATCAAGCCTCGCCGTTCCGACGGCGACGAGCTTCCGCACGATTTCCGTCGACACGCTGGAGACGCGCCGGCGCGAGCTCAACGTGGCACTGAGCACTGCGGGCCGAGGCGAGAAAGTTTCCTTCACGCACATCATCGGATACGCGCTCGCGCAGGCGACGCGCGGCGTACCGGTGATGACGTGGGGATTCAAGCGCGACGGCGCCCGCGCGGTGCGGGTGGAACAAGGCTGCAACCTCGGCTTGGCAGTCGACATGCAGCGCAAAGACGGCAGCCGCTTTCTCGTCGTGCCCATCATCCGCGATGCCGACAAGCTTGATTTTGCCGCATTCCATAAGACGTATGAATCGCTCGTCGCAAAAGCGCGCTCGAACTCGTTGACGCCGGCAGACGTCGCGGGCGCCACGATCACGCTCACCAATCCGGGTGTTATCGGCACCGTCGCTTCCGTGCCGCGCTTGCTCGCCGGTCAAGGTTCGATCATCGCGACGGGCGCGATCGGCTATCCGCCAGGACTGCGCGCCGTGCCCGAATCGAGTTTGCGCTCGATGGGCGTACACAAGGTCATGACCTTGACGAGCACCTACGACCATCGCGTCATCCAAGGCGCGCAGTCGGGTGAGTTCTTGCGGCGCATCGAGGAGCTGCTCAACGGCGCCGACGGTTTCTACGACTCGCTGTTCGCGAGTCTCGGTCTGCCCAAGCCTGCCGCCGCTCTCGCGCTGGAGACGCGCGCGCCTGGCGCGGAGGCCGCACCCGTGGGCGCGAGCCTCGATCTGATGCGCGCCGCTGGAGCGGGAACAACGCTCGTCGCGCGCTACCGAACGTTCGGACACACCGCCGCGACGCTCGATCCGCTCGGCGAACCACCTGCCGGCGATCCGGCGCTCGACCCTGCAAGTTTGAATCTCACGCCGCCGCTCATGGAGAGCGTGCCGGCCTCAGCGCTGCGCATCCATCTTCCCGGCAAGAATCTCGCCGAACTGCTGCCGCGCCTGCGCGAAACGTATTGCTCCACGATCGCATACCAATTCGAACACATCTCGAACCACGAACAGCGCGGTTGGCTGCGCGAGCAGATCGAATCGGGCGTCCACCGCCGGCCGCTCTCGCGCGAAGAACTGCTGGCCTTGCTCGAGTCCGTCACGAGCGTTGAGGTCTTCGAACGCAATCTGCGCAAGGCGTTCATAGGCCAAAAGACGTTCTCGATCGAGGGGCTGGATGCCATGATCCCCATGCTCGAGGACACGATCGACCTCTTAGGCGCCGACGGCGTGCGCGAGATCGATCTCGGAATGGCGCATCGCGGCCGGCTCGCGGTGATCACGCACGTCGTCGACCTTCCATTCGAAGAGGCGTTGCGCGAGTTCCAACTGGCCGAAGGGCGCGGCGACATCGACCTAGCCGGCGACGTCACCGGCGACGTGAAATATCACCAGGGCGCGCAGGGCGTGCGCAAGATTCCGTCCGGACAGAGCGTGCGCGTCGTCCTCGCCAACAATCCGAGCCACCTCGAGGCCGTGAATCCCGTCGTCGAAGGGCAGACGCGAGCCGTGCAAACCGATCGCACGCGGCCGATCGCGAACCTCGACGTCTCCAAGGCCGCGGCCGTGCTCATCCATGGCGACGCCGCGTTTCCGGCGCAAGGCAGCGTCGCGGAAGTGCTCAACATGCAGGCGCTGCCTGGCTACACGACCGGCGGCACGATTCACCTCATCGCGAACAACCAGATCGGCTTCACCACGACGCCTGCCGAGGGCCGCTCGACACGGTACGCGAGCGACTTGGCCAAGGGGTTTGACATCCCGATCATCCACGTCAACGCCGATGACGTCGAGGCGTGCATTGCATCGGTTCGACTGTCGGTTGCGTTCCGCCAGCGCTTCGCGCGCGACGTCCTGATCGACCTCGTCGGCTACCGGCGCTTCGGGCATAACGAGACCGACGAACCTGCGTACACGCAACCGATCATGTACGAGCGCATCAAGAATCACCCGACAGTGCGCGAGATCTTCGCACGCCGGCTCGTGGAGCGCGGCGTCATCACCGAAGAGCAGGCCAACGAATTGGTGGAGCGCGCTCAGGCGCGGCTTACGCAGGCGCGCGCGAACGTCAGAACCGGCAAAGGGGCCGCCACGCCGGAACGTGCCCGGCCTCAAGAAGCCGGGAGTGCATCGGTTAACGGCACGACGGTGGACACACGCGTCGCTGCCGACCTGTTGCAGTCCATCAACGAACAGTTACTCACCGTGCCCGACGACTTCACGATCCATCCTAAGCTCGTGCGGCAGTTCGAGCGGCGGCGTGCGGCTCTCGCGCCAGGCGGCGACATCGATTGGGCGACTGGCGAGGCGCTTGCCTTTGGTTCGCTGTTGATCGCAGCCACGCCGATCCGGCTCACCGGCGAAGACACCGAACGCGGCACGTTCAGCCAGCGCCACTTGGTGCTGCACGATCCGAAGACGGGCGGCTCGTACACGCCGCTCAACCACCTCGCGGGAGCGCGTGCGTCCTTTGAGGTTTACAACAGTCCGCTCTCGGAGTTCGCGTGCGTCGGTTTCGAGTACGGCTACAGCGCCTCGGCGCCCGACGCGCTGGTATTGTGGGAGGCGCAATTCGGCGATTTCATCAACGGCGCGCAGATCATCGTCGATCAGTTCATCTCGTCAGGTCAAGCCAAATGGGGCGCCACGTCGCGCCTTACGCTGCTGTTGCCGCACGGCTACGAAGGTGCCGGACCCGAGCACTCGAGCGCACGGCTGGAGCGCTTCCTGCAGCTCGCGGCCGAAGGAAACTTCCGCGTCGCCAACCCCTCGACGCCCGCGCAATACTTCCACTTGTTGCGAGATCAAGCGCTGACGCCGCAAGGACGGCCGCTCGTCGCCATCACGCCAAAGAGCCTCCTACGGCTGAAAGCGGCGAGCTCCGCGCTGCGCGATTTCACGGATGCCGGTTTCAAACCGGTGATCGACGACCCGTCGGTTGCCGACCGCGCGAAGATCGAGCGGCTGCTGTTGTGCAGCGGCAAGGTGTACTACGATTTGGCGCTCGACGATTTGCGCCACGCAGCGAACGATCTGGCGATCGCGCGCGTCGAGTTGCTCGAGCCGTTCCCGCTCGATGAAGTGTTGGCGCTGGTCGCTTCATACCCGCGTGTGGGTACCGTCGCGTGGGTACAAGAGGAACCAAAGAACATGGGAGCGCGTGCGTTCGTGTCGCGGCGCATCCGCGAGCGGCTCGCCCCGATGAACGTCGCATTCGGTTACGTCGGTCGCCCCGATCGCGCGAGTCCGAGCGAAGGATATCCTGGGCCGCACGCCGTCGAGCAGGCGCGCATCGTGCGCGAGGCGCTGTCGCAGAAATCCTACAAAGAGACTCGTTAGGCGAATTGTAGGCGTCGCGCCCCGCCCTAGCTAATGCTCCGCTGTTTGCTCGCCTGAAAGGACCGCCCATGCGATTTTCCCTGATACTTGTCTTGGTCGCGACGTTTACGCTGCTGCCGGCTTGCGCGAAAAAGAGCACATCGAGCGGCCCGGTCAGCATCCAAGAGCAGAACGGCGTCAGGCAAGTGACCGTCAAGGGCAGCGAGGGGACGACGCAGATCGGCGAAGGCGTCGTCGATCCGAACACGCTCGGCCTGCCCGTTTATCCCGGAGCAGTTCCCTCGAAGGGCGGATCGTTCTCTTCGCACACAAAGCAGGGCGGCGCGCAGATCGTCACGATCGAGACCAACGACCCGTTTGAGAAAGTCTACGCGTTCTACAAAGCCAACATGCCGCCCGGCTCGGAAAAGATGAAGGTCGGCCAGTCGATGGCGACGTTTCAGGTGAGCAGCGGTAAGGACTCGTCGCGAAAAGGCGTGAGTGTCGCGACCTACCAGGGCAAGACCGAAATCACGCTCATCGTCACCGGCCCGTAGGGGGAAGCGAAAGAAACCGCCGGCTTAGACCGGCGGTTTCTGTTTTTCGTTGATGGTGTTACAGTCGGAAGTCGACTTCGACCCTGAACGTTCCACCAACGCTGGAGCAATCGTTGATCCCCGCGGCATACCGCGACGCCTTCACAGCGTGGAGCGCGGCTTGGTCCAGGAGGTGGTTGCCCGACGTCCGCGCGACCGATGCGCCCATGAGGTTGCCGTCGCTATCAAGCACGATCTCGATCAGCGCTTGACCACTGACCCCCTGTTCGAGCGCGATCGCCGGATACTCGGGAGCGCGCGCTTGGATCATGCGAGCGGCCCGTTCGGAGCCGACGCATGATGGCGTGCTAGATCCCAGGGCGTAGAGCGGATAGACGTCGCTCAAAGTTGACTTGTGTGCGTAGGCGGTCGTGGCTGTCACGACCACTGCTGTGAGTGCGGCTGCTGCGCTCGCCAGGCGGATCCGCAGTTTCCAAGGCGAGATATTCAACACGATGTTTCCCTCTCGTGCCGCACATTCGTTCCGCGGGCGGCCACCAGACGGGGAACGCGTGCAGCACCACCTCAGCTTAGCAGCCGTTGATAAACGCTGCGTAAACCCAACGTTAAGACTTCAGATGAAGCTTGCGACAAAAGTAAACGCGATAAAGAACGCGTTGAAGTTTTGCGGGCACGGCGCGATCGCGATTCACGTGCGCGCGCGGGCGCTGCGCGCTGTTTTCTCCCCTTCTGCGACTTTACCGTCACCGGACTTCTTGCGAAACGCGATTTCGCCACCCTTCGCTTCGACGAGCGCCGTGTCGCCTGGCACGAACTTTCCCTCGAGCACCTGCAGGGCGAGCGGATCCATGATCTCCTTCTGCAGCGTGCGTTTAAGCGGACGAGCGCCGTATACCGGATCGTAGCCGCGGTTCGCGATCAGTTCCTTGGCATTGTCCGTGAGCTCCAGGCCGATGCCACGCTCGACGAGCCGCTTGCGGATGCCGGCGAGTTGGATTTCGACGATCTTCATGAGGTCGGCGAGCGTCAGGTTACGGAAGATGATGATCTCGTCGACGCGATTGAGGAATTCCGGCCGGAAGTGTTGGCGCATCACATCCATGACTGCCTCGCGCTGTTTCTCCGCGTTGCCGGCGTATTCGGCGATCGCGTGCGAGCCGAGATTGCTCGTCATGATGATGACGGTATTTTTGAAATCGACGACGCGGCCTTGGCCGTCAGTCAGACGGCCGTCGTCGAGGATCTGCAGGAGCACGTTGAAGACGTCGGGGTGCGCCTTTTCGATTTCGTCGAAGAGGATCACCGAGTACGGGCGCCTACGCACCGCTTCAGTGAGTTGTCCGCCTTCTTCGTAACCCACGTAACCCGGCGGCGCGCCGATGAGGCGCGAGACGGTGTGCTTTTCCATGTACTCCGACATGTCGATGCGCACCATCGAATGTTCGTCGTCGAATAAGAACTCTGCTAGGGCGCGCGCGAGTTCGGTCTTGCCAACGCCGGTCGGACCTAAGAAGATGAAAGAGCCGAGCGGCCGGTTCGGATCTTGCAGCCCCGCGCGCGCGCGACGCACCGCGGCTGCGACCGCCGAGACGGCGTCGTCTTGACCGATGACGCGCTCGTGCAGACGCTCCTCCATGTGCAGCAGCTTCTGGACTTCGCCTTCCATGAGCCGCGAGACCGGAATGCCGGTCCATTTGGCGACGACCTCAGCGATGTCGTGCTCGTCAACCTCTTCCTTGAAGAGCGACGCGCCCTTCGGTCCGCGCACCCGCTGTTCGAGCGCTTCGACCTTCTTCTGTAATTCCGGCAGCGTCTGATATTTGAGTTTGGAGATCTCCTCCCAGTTCACTTTGGGATCGTAACCCTGCTCGGCGCGCTCGATGCGCAGCTTCGTGTCTTCGATCTGCTGGCGTAAGCCGCTCACCTCGCCGACGGCGTTCTTCTCGGCTTCCCACAATTTTTGCAGCCGGACGACTTCAGCGTCAAGTTCGGCGATCTCTTTCTCGATATCGGTGAGACGTTTGCGCGAACCCGCATCGGTCTCTTTGCGCAGCGCTTCGCGCTCGATCTTCAACTGATTGCGGCGCCGCTCGACCTCGTCAAGCTCTACGGGCCGCGAATCCATCTCCATCCGGATTTTCGAAGCAGATTCGTCGACGAGATCAATCGCCTTATCCGGGAGGAATCGATCGCTGATGTACCGCTGCGACAGCACGGCTGCCGCTACGAGCGCCGAATCTTTGATGCGTACTTGGTGGTGGCTCTCGTACCGTTCGCGCAAACCGCGTAAAATCGAGATCGTGTCTTCGACGCTCGGCTCGCCGACGTAGATCGGCTGAAAGCGCCGTTCGAGCGCCGCGTCTTTTTCGATGTGCTTGCGGTATTCTTCAAGCGTCGTCGCGCCGATGCAATGGAGTTCGCCGCGCGCCAGCATCGGCTTGAGCAGGTTCGATGCGTCCATCGCGCCTTCTGCCGCGCCCGCCCCGACGACGGTGTGCAGCTCGTCGATGAACAAGACGACTTGGCCTTGGCTTTGCTGAACCTCTTTGAGCACAGCCTTGAGACGATCTTCGAATTCCCCGCGATACTTGGAGCCCGCGATGAGCGCCCCGAGGTCAAGCGCGACGATGCGCTTGTCCTTGAGGCCCTCGGGGACGTCGCCGCGCACGATGCGGTGCGCCAATCCTTCGACGATCGCGGTTTTGCCGACGCCCGGCTCGCCGATCAACACCGGATTGTTCTTGGTACGCCGTGAGAGCACTTGGATCACGCGCCGGATTTCGTCATCGCGGCCGATCACCGGATCTATCTTGTTCTGGCGCGCGAGTTGCGTCACGTCCCGTCCGTAACGCTCGAGCGATTGGTACTTGCCTTCAGGATCCTGATCGGTGATGCGCTGGCTGCCTCGAACCGGCGCGAGAGCGGCGAGGATCTTATCGCGCGTCGCGCCAGCCTGGGTCAGTGCATCTTTGGCTTCGGACCTGCCGGGGGCGTCTGCGATCGCGAGCAAGAGATGTTCGGTGGACACGAACTCGTCTTTGAATTTTTCCGCTTCTGTCGCCGCGCGGTTGAGCAGCGCGTTCATCTCACGGCCGAACCTCGGCTCCGCGCCGCCGTAGATCTTCGGCCGCGCGTTCAATTTTGTCGTGAGTTGATTTCTAAGCGCGTCGACGTTGACGCCGAGCTGGCGCAAGACGATCGCCGGCGTGCCCTCGGTGTCGGACAGCAGCGCGATGAGCAGGTGTTCCGCATCGATCTCCGCGGCGTTGCGCTCGGCGGCGATGCGCTGCGCTTCGACCAGCGCCTCTTGCGCTTTGCGCGTCAACTTACTGAAGTCGGTCATCGCGCACTCCTAGCTCATCCACAGATTCCACAACCTGCCGTCCACAGTTTGAACATTTTCCACAGCCCGATTCGGCGGCCTGCAACACCGAATGGCCCTTGTCGCAACGACTCGTACGCGTGAGTGGATTGCAATACGCTCTGCGGTTTCGTACAATCGTCGGCAAAGCGCCACCTTGGGGAGCACGGAACGCGTGCCGCAGCTTGGTTCTTGCGGAGTGCGGGTCGCACCGCTTTTGGTTCCGCTTCTCATCGCTCCGCCATTGTGGGCGAGCGCCGCGGCGTTGCCTGCGGTACCGCCTCCGCACCCAAGCATCTTACAACGTTTTGCCGGCTTTGCCGGGCGCATCGAGTATGCCGGGCATCGGATCGATCGCGTCAACGCCCCGGAGATCGAAGGGACGGCCGTGGTCGCCGACGGCGGCTTCACCGTACGCGAGCGAGGCCCGACTTACGAGTTGAACGCTACGCCCGATGGTGTGACCGTTCGGGCCGGAGCGCTCAACCTTCGCGCGAGCGATCCGCTCGACGCGGACATACTTGTAAACGCTTGGGCGATTGCGATTGCTGCATTGGCTCGCGGCGAGTTCGTGCACCGCAACGCGACCGGGTGGCAAACCCCCTTCGGCATCGTCGTCTACACCGACGAGAGCGGCACAAGCATCCTCGGCATGAGCGGCCTCGACGGCGTGCGCCGCGCCTTCACGTTTTCGGCGTGGCGCGATGCCGGCGACGCGACCTTCCCGGCTCGCATCGTGCGCCTGCGCAACGGCGTGACGGATGCGGTATTCCAGATCGATCGGTTCGACGTCGTTCGCGCAAATTGGGATCCGAGTGCTTCTCGCCTGGTGCAGTCAACGCAGCAGACGCGAGATTCAGCTTCGGCTCCAGCGCGCGCCGGAGCTCCAGATGCTCGCGCTTCGCCGCGAGCAGAGGTTCCGTTTCCATGGCTCGCCGTCTCGACAGCGTTCGGCTGCTTCTTGCTGGCGATTGCAATCGTCGCATGGTTGCGCCGCGATGCGTTTGTCACGGTACTTAGCAAGCGGCTATCGGCCGACCCACGCGCCTGGCGCAGGACCGCGGCCGCGGCATACGTCGACGCCGACGGCGTGCTGCATTTCGAAGGTAATGCGTATCGCGTCGGTGCTGAGTTCTTCGCGCGCAGCGTCGAGGTCGGGCTTTCACCGTTGTTCCTCCGCGTCTCCGCACCGGGTATGACCACAGCAGTTGTATTGCCCAGACTTTTACCGCGACCAGTTTTGCGGAAGCGCGCGCGTCGAGCGCTTGCCGCCGGGTTCAGCATCGTCGAGACGCTGGTAGGCATGGCACTCTTCGCCATGGTGATCGTGGGCGCGGTGTATCCTGCGCTGACCGCCGTGGCGCGCGCTGACCATCTCGCCGCGCAAAAGCGCGCCGCGATCCTTGCCGCCCTCAACGCTCTCACGGACGAGGAGATGGCGTGTGCTTACGGCACCTCGGCGCCGCTTGGCACGCAGACGCAAACGGTCAACGGCCTGACCATCACGGTAGCCGTCACCGCTTCATCGATCGCCGATGCGCGAGACATTCACGTGACGGCAAGCGACCCTTCGGGCTTTGTGCTCGCAACGGTGGCCACGACGGTGGGACCTCCGGTGCCTCCGCCTAGCAGCTCTGTAGGAGGCCCTTGATGCATCGCCGTCGCGGCATCGCACTCGTCACCGTGCTGCTCGCGACAACGCTCGTAATCGCGGTGCTGTCATTTATCGTCGATGTCGGTATGGCGCAGCTGCGGCGCACCACGGAAGAATTGTGGGAGGCGCAAGCGCAAGCGGGAGCCGATGCGGGCATTGGCTGGGTGCGCTCAATCATCGCAAAGGATCAAGGCGACGTTTCGGCTGCCCTTGTGGACTTGAGCGCTGCCGGCAATACGTACACGCTT